>ERZ808274.77-NODE-77-length-53272-cov-5.211136_pt1 | contig 53272 bp, 44 predicted proteins | sample MGYA00521277_ERZ808274 | MGnify/ENA primary metagenome ERZ808274 (study PRJEB31516, sample SAMN03275597) | gut metagenome | biome: mammalia-associated habitat; material: feces | host: Papio cynocephalus | place: Kenya | collected 2012-07-28 ... | reverse complement strand
ATTTCGTTAGAAATCTTTAAGATTTTCGTCAAAGGCGGCTGCAATGTGGGTTAAATCACTATAATTGGAATATTCATTTTTTGTATATACTTTGGACTTTAATTTTGGATCACCAGCTCCACGTTTAGCCATGCCAATGATTTCAAACTGTTCAGGACAATATTTGTCAATAAAAGAAATCGGTACACCCATTAATCCTCCATAATCAGAGGGTATAGCATCAGTATAAGGTATCTCTATGGCTTCGTAGTTGTCATAAGTATCATATTCCTGCCCGTTTACTTCTTTATGCTTACTATATTTGATGTTGTCAGCCATACTCATAAGCGACAAAGGCTTATGACGACGACCATGGTCAACGTTGGTAAACCAGCGCACACCTTTAACCCGTATGTATTTTTTTCCGTTGTCATCAACACGCCAACCTGCTGCTTTTAACGGATATTCATCAGGAACGCCAAACTCTCTGTCACCACCATGTATCGTACATCCCAACCATACCTCATTTTTCATTATCAAAGGGAAAACCTCTTTATAAGTCACGCAATTTAGGTTCCCAATAATGATAAACTGCTTCTTGCCATCCAATATCCAAGCAAGAAACTCTCTGAAAAGCGAGAAAGGAGGATTTGTAATAATTATATCAGCCTCATCCCTCAGTCTTTTCACCTCTTCACTTCTGAAATCGCCGTCTCCTTCAAGATAATCCCACTGTAAATCTTCGAGATTGATAATTCCGTCCCCTGTTGTATCTTCTGTCAATACAAATATCTTGCCATGAGTTTTTGTTTTGTCTTTATCATATTTTGGAGATTGAGTTTCAAAGAAAGATAATTGCACACCATTTTTATAAGTCATGCTCTCAGGGGCATAGCTCGTTGAAATAAGCTTTTTGATACCAAGTCTTTCGAAGTTTTGTGCAAAGAACTTTGTAAAGTTGCTCCATTCAGGATCATCACAAGGAAGCAATATGGTCTTGCCACGGAAAACATCTGGATTGTAATCAAGACAAGCTTCCATCTCAACTTCTATGTCATAAAACTGCGTGTAAAACTCATCCTTTTTTGCCGCACGGGCATTGTTAAGATTCATATTCGCCATATTTGATTGATAGTTGTTTGGCATCCTACTATCAATCCGCTAAAACGCAACAAGATACAACAAGGTACAAGAAAAGCGTGATGCTATCCTTATCGCGTTTAGCACGGGGCGGCGTCGGATGGAGCCCCGGTATCTCCTAAGAATGCACCACGCCTATGGCGTGTGCATCGCTTATCGAGATAACAGAGGCTACTACACGAGCCACCTGTCACATATTATTTCCGTGCTTGTTATTCCAAAGACAGTGCAAATAGACGCAATGAATGTAAACCTTCATATTGCCGAGTGCAACCTATCTTATCCTAATAGAGTTTCCGACGCTCTTAGCTAAACGCGAAATAATAGCGAATGCTTTTGTTTTTACCACAATGTCTGGAATTGTCTACTGCGCTAACAGAGATATTCCAAATGCAAAATTTAGACAAAATTTCCGAATTATAAGCCAGTTGGAATAAAAATTAATATTTCCGAGAGCTCGCTGCTGCTTAAAATGGATGAGTCAATACTAACAAGAAAAGCCAAAAAAAATTGTACTTATGCCCATTTATTCGTATCTTTGCAAAAAATTATTGCAACTCGGCAACAAAGGGAGAGTCGTATTGCCCTAACTTGTATTGATTTGCTTTACATTAGCTGATTATGGGATTATTCGGACTGTTTAACAAGAAAAAGAAGGAAACGCTCGACAAGGGGTTGGAGAAAACCAAGCAAAGTGTATTCTCGAAGTTGGCGCGCGCTGTTGCCGGCAAGTCTAAGGTCGATGACGAAGTACTTGACGATTTAGAGGAAGTACTCATCACTTCTGATGTGGGAGTGGATACGACCTTGAAAATTATCAAACGAATTGAAAATCGTGTGGCTCGCGATAAATATGTTTCCACATCGGAACTGAGTGCCATACTCCGTGATGAGATAGCCCAACTGCTTACAGAAACGGGTGCTTCGGATACAGACAGTTGGGACTTGCCATCAGACCACAAGCCTTACGTTATATTAGTTGTTGGAGTGAATGGGGTGGGCAAGACTACCACCATAGGCAAACTGGCGTATCAGTTTAAAAAAGCAGGAAAAAAAGTTTATCTGGGGGCAGCAGATACATTTCGTGCAGCGGCCGTTGAGCAAATTTCAATTTGGGGTGAACGTGTTGGCGTACCAGTAGTCAAGCAACAGATGGGGGCCGACCCTGCGAGTGTTGCTTTTGACACGCTGCAAAGTGCAAAGGCAAATGATGCGGATGTGGTGCTAATAGATACGGCGGGTCGCCTCCATAACAAGGTGGGCTTGATGAATGAGCTAAAAAAAATCAAGGACGTGATGAAGAAAATTCTTCCCTATGCTCCTGATGATGTGATGCTGGTTCTCGATGGCAGTACAGGGCAAAATGCTTTTGAGCAGGCCAAACAGTTTGCGGCAGTGACACAAATCACTTCTTTAGCCATCACCAAACTTGATGGAACTGCGAAGGGTGGGGTGGTCATCGGAATCAGTGATCAGCTCCAGGTACCCGTACGCTACATTGGATTGGGCGAGGGAATGGAAGATTTGCAACTTTTCAACAAGCGCGAGTTCGTTAATTCGCTATTTGACAATAAGAACTCAATTGCTCGTTAAAGAAGAGGATGAAGCGCAACCAAATAGATATTATAACGATGGGGTGCTCAAAGAATCTCGTCGATTCAGAGCTGCTCATGCGTCAGTTTGAGGCAAATGGGTATCATTGTGTACACGATTCCAAACGCCCACAGGGCGAAATAGCTGTCATCAATACTTGTGGATTCATCGAAGCTGCCAAAGAAGAGAGCATCAATACCATCCTTGAGTTTGTGGCAAGAAAGCAACAGGGAAGTTTGAAGAAACTCTATGTAATGGGCTGTTTGTCACAAAGATACAAAGCTGAACTTGAAAAAGAAATACCAGAAGTTGACAAATTTTACGGTAAGTTCAACTACAAACAACTCCTTACAGATTTGGGTAAGGCAGAAGTGAAGGCTTGTGATGGCATGCGTCATTTGACAACCCCGCGCCACTATGCCTACCTCAAAATATCCGAAGGATGCAACAGGCATTGTGCCTATTGTGCGATTCCTATCATAACGGGGGCACATAAAAGCCGTCCCATGGAAGAGATTGTCCACGAAGTGGAGGAAATGGTAGCTCATGGGGTGAAAGAGATACAAGTTATTGCGCAAGAGTTGACCTACTATGGTGTGGACATAGACGGCAAAAGGCACATAGCAGAATTGGTATCACGTATAGCCGATGTAAAGGGAGTGCGTTGGATTCGTCTCCATTATGCTTACCCCAACGACTTTCCGATGGAGTTGCTTGATGTTATCAGAGAGCGGCCAAACGTATGCAAATACCTCGACATTGCGCTGCAACATATCAGTGACCATATTTTGACGGCCATGCATCGCCATGTCACCAAGCAGGAGACTTTGGGTTTGATAGACGAGATACGTCAGCGCGTCCCTGGCATTGTTCTTCGTACAACGCTGATGGTGGGCTTCCCAGGCGAGACTGAGGAAGATTTTCAAGAATTAAAAGACTTCGTCCGTCAAGAAAAGTTTGAGCGTATGGGGGCTTTTGCCTACTCTGAGGAAGAGGGTACGTACGCTGCGGCGCACTATAAAGATGATGTTCCAGCTGCGGTAAAGCAGCGACGCCTGGATGAACTAATGGCGTTGCAGCAAGATGTGAGCACAGATTTTGAGGCCTCGCAAGTAGGAAAGGTCCTCGAAGTTGTCATAGACCGCAAAGAAGGCGACTACTATGTAGGACGAACAGAATACAGCTCGCCTGAAGTGGACCCCGAAGTGCTCATCCCCGTAGGCGATGGTCAACTGTATGTAGGTACGTTTTATCCTGTAGAAATTGTTGATTCAGACGAGTTTGACCTTTACGGAAGGCGCGCCAAGAACATGAATAAGACGAAATGACACCAAACTACGCATGAATAACAAGGAATACATAGCTGCGCTGGCAGATAAGACAGGCTACTCTCAGGAGCTGACACAGAAAATGGCAAAGACTCTTATTGAAGCCATGGGGCGACACTTTGAGAACGGTGAGTCTGTCGTCGTAAATGGGTTTGGAACTTTTGAAGTGCGCAAACGTTTGGAAAGGGTCATCGTCAATCCTACTTCGGGACAGCGCATGCTGGTCCCTCCTAAGTTAGTCCTTGGATTCAAACCGTCTTCCATCATTAAGGAACAATACAGAAAGGGAGGAGAATAAATGGCCAAATCAACATTACAAGCTATCGCATCTGCCATAGCAGAGCGACATGGATTGAAGGGAGACGAGGCCATGGCTTTCGTCAACCTGTTTTTTAATCAAATCTGCGAGGGGTTAGCACGCGACAAGCTGGTAAAAGTACGGGGACTGGGGACTTTTAAATTTCAGTCTGTCAAAGCAAGGGAAAGTGTGAATGTTAATACGGGAGAGAGGGTTGTCATCAATGGCCACGACAAAATCGTATTCACACCCGACAATGCAATGAAAGGTTTAGTAAATCGACCTTTTGCAGACTTTGAGACCGTGGTAATCAAGGACGGAACAGACCTTGACTCCATCCCAACGCCCGAGGATGCGTCTTCCACAGATGAAGAAAATAATAATGAAGCCTTAAACGGTTTGAAAGCAGACAGCATCCAGTCTCCTATGGAAGCTAAAAAAAATGCTGATGCCCATGACTTTCCCTCCTCTGGCACAGCAGATACTGCAATATCAAAAGAGGAGAGGGCAGAAGAGCAAGTTTCACAGGCTGTATCTGGAGTAAATCGGCAGTCTCAAGAATCTACGATTCTGACTCGGACAACAGAAGTGCCAACTCAAGATAAAATCGAATCTGATACGGAAAAGACGGCGTCGCATAGCCAATCGGTTGTTTCACCTACTCGCAAACTTACGCCATCCGAAAGATTTTCACAATTGATGGGTGATGGCCAAGATGATAAAGAGGCTGGTGAAAATTTGTCTGACAACCATAATTCGCAAGATGAAACTTGCAAAACGGTTAACAACTCTAACCTTTCACCAAAATCCACTGACGCCATCTTGGACAATGCAAAGCAAGAGAGTACTCGAGTGAAGGTTGAAGAAAAAGACAATACGCAAACTGAGGGGATGAATACATCAACTAATAACGAGATCCCCCCAAAAACAAGTGATGGCAAATCAGATATACGACCTACCACGGTGCCCAGCATGGAGAAAGAAGACGGCATTCAAGACGATGAGAAAACGTCCCCAAGCCACAAAAAACCTCATGTTGTGCGCAACCTTCTTTTGACTATTACATTGTTATTGTTAGCTTTTGCTGTTGGGTTGACAGCGTATTTTTATTATCAAGAAAAAGAAGATGCCTCACAAACATCAGTAGCTTCTCAGGCATCGGAGCCTCAGTCTCTTTCCCATAATCGTAGGAAGTCAAGAGAAGCTACGCAATCCCAAGTATCAAAAGACCCTATTGCAGAATCGCGAAGCACGGAAAATCTGAAAAAAGGTGTTGATGGCAACAGAATGAAACTCATCCCGGAGGGCATCAACTTGCAGGAAGCAAATAATTATCCTAAACTTCGTTATGGTGCTTACTACATCGTTGGAGTTGAGCGAAGCATCGTATTACGCCATGGAGATACTATGGAAAAGGTTTGCAAACGCACACTTGGCAAGGATATGATAGGCTATTTTGAGGCCATCAATGGCACGGAACGCCACACGGTAGGGGATACCATTCTAATTCCTAAGGTAGAGTTGCGCCCTGAGTATAGAAAGTGATATTTCAAGATTAAGGCGTTTCTGATATAAGGAGAGCAAGCTTTCACCTCAACAGTACTGTCGGGCAAATTCTCTTAGGGCTCGGTTGGTTTATGATGAGTCCTTTGAACTGGACTCTTAACGATGATATTCGCTTACAAAAGACAGGTATTTCATTTCAATAATATAATCAATGCCGTTAGAAAAGGAAAAGGCATGGCTCAAGTTAAAATATCGATGTTATATTTTTGTATATGAAGAAAATGTAGTACTTTTACACCTTGAAATGAGCTTGAAATCGCTTAGAACTGCTATAAAGGGTATTTTGAGCGATTTTCGTCTCACAAGGAGGTGTACATAGTAACCCTTCTTTTCCAACAATAAAATGCGTTGTTTGGCCTATAAAAAGCCGCAGCTGAAAAATGAAACGGGCATGATGCCATGTAACGACAAGATAACAACAATAATTTATAATACTCAATGGATGATTCACAGACGATAGATCAAGACAGGATCATGAAAATCAACATCGAGGAGGAAATGAAAAAGAGCTATATCGACTATAGTATGTCGGTGATAGTAGCCCGTGCCCTCCCAGATGTACGTGATGGTTTCAAGCCAGTGCACCGTCGCATACTTTTTGGAATGCGCGGTATAGGCAACTTCAGCAACCAAGCATACAAAAAATGCGCACGTGTTGTAGGTGAAGTTCTGGGTAAGTACCATCCACATGGTGACAGTTCTGTCTATGGTGCATTGACTCGCATGGGACAAGACTGGAACATGCGTTATACATTGGTAGACGGACAAGGCAACTTTGGTAGCGTTGATGGTGACTCGCCAGCCGCCATGCGTTACACTGAGTGTCGCCTTTCAAAGATGGGTGAGCACATTATGGACGATATCGACAAGGATACAGTCGATATGGTGAACAACTTCGATGACACACTGAAAGAGCCCTCAGTGATGCCGACCAAGATTCCTAACCTCCTCGTCAATGGAGGAAACGGCATAGCAGTAGGCATGGCTACAAATATACCCACTCATAACCTTGGCGAAGTCATCGACGGTTGCTGCGCATTCATTGATGCGCCCGACATCAGCGTTGAGGAATTGATGCATTACATACCTGCCCCTGACTTCCCTACAGGTGCTTATATCTATGGTCTGCAAGGAGTACGAGAAGCTTATGAGACAGGTAAAGGACGCATTTTAATGCGCGCAAAGGCCGAAATTGAGAGCGATGATAGTCACGACAAGATTGTGGTTACGGAAATTCCCTATGGCGTGAATAAGCAACAGCTTATAGAGAACATCGCAGACTTGGTAAAAGAGGGGAAAATTGATGGCATCTCTAATGTCAACGATGAGACGGGACGACAAGGAATGCGCATTGTTGTGGATGTAAAACGCGATGCCAACGCCAACGTCATTCTGAACAAGTTGTTTAAGATGACCGACTTGCAAAGCTCTTTCGCTGTCAATTGCATTGCTCTTGTGAAGGGTCGCCCATGTCTGTTGACACTCAAGGATTGCGTAAAATACTTTGTAGATCATCGTCATGAGGTGACGATACGTCGCACGCAGTTTGATTTGAAGAAAGCCCAGGAGCGCGCACATATCCTAAAGGGACTTATCATAGCATGCGATAATATCGATGAGGTGGTGCACATCATACGTGGAAGTAAGACCCCCGCCGATGCGCAGACGAATCTTGAGAAGCGGTTTAGCCTTGACAAGTTACAGTCTAAGTCTATCGTTGATATGCGCCTTTCACAGCTTACGGGTTTGCGTATGGAGCAATTACATGCGGAATATGATGAGTTAATGCAAACCATTAAGAATTTGCAGGAGATTCTTGATAGCCCTCAACGCTGCAAAGAGGTGATGAAAAAGGAGCTCTTGGAGGTGAAAGAAAAATACGGTGATGATCGTCGTACTCAAATTATTGCTGATGAACATGAGTTCAATGCTGAGGACTTTTATCCCAATGACCCCGTTGTTATCACTATCAGCCACCTTGGTTACATCAAACGCACGCCACTTTCCGACTTTAGGGAGCAGGCACGGGGTGGTGTTGGTGCAAAAGGGGCTAAGACCAGAGACAAGGACTTCACCGAGTTCATCTATCCTGCCACCATGCATCAAACCATGCTCTTCTTCACTAAAAAGGGTCGTTGCTACTGGATGAAGTGTTATGAGATTCCAGAAGGTGACAAAAATTCAAAAGGACGAGCCATCCAAAATATGTTAGCGCTTGACCCTGACGACAGCGTCAACGCATTTCTGCGTTTACGTGGATTGGACGATGAGGAATTTGTCAAGAGCCATTTCGTGGTCTTTGCTACTAAACGAGGTATCGTTAAGAAGACTTGTCTTGAGGCTTTTTCCCATCCACGCAACGTTGGAGTCCGCGCGATTACCATTAGTGAGGGTGATGAAGTGGTTGATGTTCGCCTTACCAATGGTCATAACCAAATCATATTGGCTAACCGTAACGGTCGTGCTGTCCGTTTCGACGAGACTGAAGTCCGTGCAATGGGACGCACTGCGACAGGAGTGTGCGGCATGAAGCCCGATGATGACGGGCAAGATGAGGTGGTTGGCATGATAGTTGTCAACGACCCGAAAGTAGAATCAGTGATGGTTGTGTCGCAAGAAGGCTATGGAAAACGTTCTGAAGTTGAGGACTATCGTATGACCCGCCGTGGAGCAAAGGGCGTAAAAACGCTCAATATTACCGACAAAACGGGTAAGCTGGTCGCCATCAAGAACGTGACCAATAATAATGATCTCATGATTATCAATCAGAGTGGTATAGTAATAAGGATGGCTGTGGCAGAGGTTCGCATCATGGGGCGTAACACCCAAGGAGTTCGTCTAATCAATCTGACAAAGAAGAATGATGTCATTGCTTCGGTCTGCAAAGTGATGAGTTCTGCACTGGAAGTCAAGGTGGAAGAAGAAAGTCAATCACAGTGGCAAAAGAATAATGAGGAATTGAAAAGTGACACAACGCCAACAACGCTTATCAAAGATTCCGATGAGCAAACAGAAGGACTCACACCATCCACTGATTTTGAAGACAAATCAAATTAAACCTAATATTAAAATATGAACAACATGAAGAAAATGATGATTGCTGCAATGATGCTCTTACTTTCAACGGCATCCTTTGCAGGAAAGAGCGATGTGCTCAAGGCTATCTTGAAGGCCAAAACTTACACTGAGGCTGAACAACTGTTGACTCAGGGTATTAACCAGCTTGCTGACAATTCGGAGAAAGCTGCTGCCTACAACTATTTAACCCAACTGGCTTTGAAAGCTGCCCAGGCAGATCAAGCCACGGGCAAAGAGAGTGCCGAGGCTTATGAGGCGGTGGCTAATGCCTTCTCCAATGCGCAAGAATGTGTGAAATACGACCAGCTTCCCGATGCTAAAGGAAAGGTGAAACCCAAATATGCAAGCTTAGCTGATCAGCTTTATATCATGCGTGGACAGCTTATCAATGGTGGAGTGTTTTTCCAGAATGCAAAGGACGACGCCAAAGCGTACAAGTACCTTGCAGAATATGTGGAGACAGCAACTTGGCCTATGTTTTCGAAGTTTGACATAACTAAAGATGCCAACCTTAATGACATTGCCTACTACGCTACTTATTACGCTTATCAGAACAAAGATTGGGCAAAAGCAGAGAAATATGTAAAGTATGCCGTCAAGAGTCAAGAAAGAAGCAAGGATGCAAAGCAACTTGAGCTGGCCATTCTCGGTGCCCAATTGAAAACTCATGAGGATTCTGTAAACTATGCCAATACACTGGAACAGAAACTCAATGAGGAGCCAGAGAATGTCAGCATCTTTACTCTTCTCGTTACTACCTTGAGTAATATTGGCGAGCAAGCCAAGGCTGACCAGATTGTTGATGCAGCATTGGCTAAAAACCCCAACAACTATGGAGCGTTGGTTATGAAGGGGCAGTTCGAGAGTCAAAGAAAGAACTACGAGGCAGCTGCTGACGCTTTGGTCAAGGCGTTACCTCTCGCAGCTGATGATACGCAGCGCATTGCTATTAATGCTTCCATCGGACAATGCTATTTCTATCACGCCCAGGAAGCTGTAGCTCGTGTCAAGGGTGTAATTGCCGGACCAACAAAGGAACAGTTTGACAAGGTTTACAACAAAGCAATCGGCTATCTCCTCGAAGCAAAAAAGCTCGATGTCAAAAATGAGAGCAAGCGTCTTTGGGCATACCCGCTCTATGGTTGCTATTACTTCGTAAAAGGCGCAAAAGCTCCTGAAACTGAGGCAGCTGCAGCTGATGCAGGAATTGCAGGAGAATAATCCAATAGTAGTTATGCTTCACAATCCGAAGAAGAGCTTAAAACAGCAAAATAAATAAAATTCGGATTCTGGCATACACTGTCAATTGAGAAGTATGCTTGCCTTGCCTAATGTAAAGTGGCATTCGATATTTACACGAGCACATTAATTGATTAGGTAAACTCGGAATGAGAGGTAAGACTGGATTTGATATTTCCCATTTGTCCTTATGCCTTTTATAGGCGATAAAGGCAAATGGGAAATTTATATAGGATAGTAAGCAATGTTTTTTCTCAATAAAAATACCTTGCTAATATATTGAAAACACCAAGATACAGTTACTTCGTAGGTTGCGGATTACGTTTTCTAAGGACTATAACAGCAAATAAAACCATTTATCTCATATTTCGAATGTAAGGAAGTCATGCAGGATAGACCGCTCCAAATTCTGCCAGATACCATATTTTTCTTCCTGGAAATTGCCGTAAAAATAGCAATTAGAGCACATTTCTAAGAGAATGGTTATTTATAATCATATAAAGCTTTGGAAAACGGTAATAATTTTTAAATTAAAAAGTAGAAATTTTTAATTTATTTTTCTTGAATTTTTAATTTAAAAATTCAAGTATTATAGGCTCAATATAATATCATAACAGTCTAACCACACCCCTGCTATAAGCCAAGTTGTCTTTTCATTTGGATATATTCAATATGAACGAACTTAGCTCTCTAATGCCCAATTAAACCCAAATAGGTCATTAGATTTCGTCCCAGTTCCTGTTTGTTTCGTGCAGGTAGCAACGTGAGTGCTATAGTCATAGCGGGCTGTAGCGAAACAACTTATGGCATCAAGATGTCGAAAGAAACAGTGACAAGGGACGAAAAGAGGGAATACTTCTCCTTTTCTTATTGAGTTCGGTCTAATAACCAATTTGGCTTAAAGTTACAGCAGACAGAAAGAAAAGTAAAAATACATTCCTTTGTGCAGAAAATTCTATGAAATTCTTTCTGTTGCTGATCTTTCGAAGCATGAAATTCATCCCAAATCTTTAATGCAGAGCCTAAAGATGAGAGAAATTATTCAAAAAAAACTCTATGCTTTGTAGAAACCATCCAGATAGGCATGATTACCAATAGGGACCCCCGTACCAAGGCTTCGTGAAACAGGGGTAGACTATTCCTATCAGTCCATACACCATTGGTAAAAAGCCTGCCATTTCTTTGTCCGCCGACAAGGTGAACATTCCGACTCCGAGCAGGATTCCACCAAGCACAAACGCTATAAAGCCTGAATAGACAAAGAAACGTTTACCCCAAGACCAATCAAGGTATGACAAATCCTTCTTCTTAGTACTGATACTATTTCGCTTCCTCAATCGTGCCTCTTCTTTTGGGTCAATTTTTTGTGCACAAGCTATTCCGCCCGTACATATAATCATACAACAGGCAATAAATAGCCATTTCGCATCGTCCAGCTGCCATCCGATAATAAACAATATAATTCCTATTATCGCACAGACCCACAAGATGATATTTCTTATCAGGCGCACTTTTCTCCGGAATGCTTGGAGTTTTCGTTGCTGTTCTTGGTATGACATAATACTATGACTTAGATGATAATTCTGTTCAAAGTTACGAAATAAAGTAAAAATAACACTGATAAATTGGCAGATATTACACAAAGGCACTGCTTTTTTAACGTTTGCTTTGAAAAACATGGACAAAACAGATTAAAAGTGTGACAATTATGTACAATAATCGTGGCAAATCCATACAAAACATTTTAGATTCCATTACAACAATCTTTCTGTAGTGTGCTGTTGCAAAGGCTTGTGTAAATTCAGACTAAGCTCATTAAATGGACTCTCAGCGATCGGTTTATTCACATAAACTGTTGGGTAACTAAGAAAAAATACTTATTTTTGTGTTCATAAATAATCATAATAGTCGACCTTCACTAAGAGTCAATGGGACAACAAGTTAAACATGGAATTTCGTACAATTGTAAATATTGAGTCGCCCATGTGGCGGATAGAGCCTTTCGAGCGGTTACTACTTGTGGGATCTTGCTTTGCTCAGAATATGGGTGATAAATTTTCTGAAGCGCAATTTCCTACAGTTACCAATCCTTTTGGCGTTATGTACAATCCTTTCAGTATTCTGCATACTGTACAGCGGTGGGAGTCTGTGGCTGATGTAGTTGTGCTCACTTTAGGCACCAATCATGTTTACGTGGAACGAGCTACGGGCAAAATAGTTGATAATTGTGCAAAGCGGCCACAAAAGGTATTCAAAGAAAAGCAGCTCAGTATTAGTGAGTGTACTGACTGTTTGCATGAAGTGAGCAAAATCTTGAAACAGAAAAATCCTCGGGTGCGCATAGTCGTAACGGTCAGTCCCATCCGATACCGCAAGTATGGCTACCATGGCAGCCAGCTTTCCAAAGCCACTTTGCTGCTTGCCGCCGATGCGCTGGTGCATTCGGAGGATGAAGCTGTGAGCTATTTCCCTGCTTATGAGCTGCTGAACGATGAACTTCGTGATTATCGCTTTTATGCTCCCGATATGCTTCATCCCTCTTCGCAGGCTGTCGATTATCTATGGGAGCGTTTCACTGAAGCCTACTTCTCTAATCGTGCCCTACTTTGGTTGAAAGAATGGGCACCTGTGGGTAAGGCACTGAGTCATCGACCACTTCATCCTGATGCGCCAGAGTACATTACCTTTAGAAAGAAGGCTGAGGAACAGCGTGATGAGTTGATGAAAAAGTGGAAAGGGTAGAAGGTACGAAAGACCTCCATGAAGCTATGTGAGGCAGCATTCGGCTTAGTTTTCATCTCTACAGACAGCTTAACTCCTACTCGTTTGTAGACCTGTTTTACTGAGATTCATCTCAACAAAGCGCGCATTATCATGGAATGGGTGAGCCAAAATTATTTGTTTGATGCGTGCAGCAGCTTCGGGATCTTTGGCAACCATATATAGGAAACCTCCTCCTCCCGCACCCGGCAACTTGTAGCCCAGACACAAGTCATCGATAAGTGATGTCAACTGACGGATTTCCTCTGGGTTTGTTCCTGCGTCAAGAAGTTGGTTCTGCTTCCAAGTTTTCCGGACAAGACTTCCCATTCTTAGGAAGTCGACTCGCTGAATCGCATCATACATCTGAATTGCCTGTTCTTTCATCTCGCGCAGCAGCGCCAGTTGATTATGCTCATTGAGGAACATTCTCCGTACTATCTCGGCAAGTATGTTTTTAGCCGTTCGTGTGATTCCCGTATAATAAAGTAAGTGACAAGGACGGTATGCCGTATCTGTAAAGACAGTATCTGGCAACCAACGCACTTCTGGAGACTGAAATAGGTCTTTGTTGGTCTGAATAAGTTTTGCTCCAGCTGTGATACCGCCAAATTGGTCCTGCCATCCGCCACCCGTAGTGAGTAATTGTTCAAGCACGAGTGTTTGCTTTCCTATCTCGGACTTGTCCCAGTTGAGGCCACAAAAATCACTCAGTGTCCCAAGTACTGTAGAGGCAAGGATACTACTTGTCCCCAATCCCGACCCTGCTGGTACTGCGGATAGCGTTGTCAATTCAATGCCACCACCGAAAGCACGCAACTGTTCGGCGAGTGAAGGATAACATTCTGAACAAAATTCTGGGGCGAAGCCCGCTAAAGATAAGGCGGCCTTAGAGATGGAAAAAGGACTCCCCACATGGCAGAAGTCAGTCAGTTCCTCAAAGGTACTAATTGTTTCAGATGGACCAAGGTCAATGCTTCGCAGAATGATGTGTGGCTCATGGCATGGTTTGGCGTAGGCTTGAAGCGGTGGTTGTCCATTAAGTTCCACGGCAAAATTTACCACACGGCCGCCCTCCATCATGCAGTAAGGTGGTGTGTCGGTCCATCCACCAGCTACGTCGATGCGCACAGGCGAACGTCCCCACACGATTTGATCAGACTGAATTGCCATACGTGGCCACTGCTTGTGCATCTTGGCCTCGGCCGAAACTCCTTCACGCAGCAGAGAAAATGCTTTGTGAGAATAATTTTCTCCACTATTTCCTTGTAATTTCTGTACTTCGGAGCGGAACATGGCATCATGGATGCGGTTCATCAGGCCAGAATGGTCCGACAGGGGGGATGGAAGTGGAATTTTGTTGGCTGCAAATTCACGGGCGGCATCAAGCAGATCTACCTGATAGAACACACTGTGGACATGGTTCTTTGCCAACATCGGCCAATCAAGAGTGCGGAAGTGGTGACGTTGTTGGTTTAGACGACGTAGGTTTGCCTGATTGGAAATTTGCTCCGCACTTAACTTTTCTGCCATCTCGTAAGCATGATTGGTTACCTCAGATAAGTCTTGTCCCAAACAGTAACGGAGTAGCAGGCCAGCCTCATCAACGCTTTGAGCTACGGGATATTGCTTTTTCTGCTGCTCCTCGCCGGAAAACATGTCATAATAACCGTATGGACGAACTACCCATCCGTGTTCGCCGATAGGTACCATGTCAATACATTGTCCCTTCGTAAGTTGAATATCCCAGTTGTTTTCTGGCACTCCCGTGATGATGTTCTCGCTGGCTAACGACCATTGTTCACCTATCCAGCTATTTTCTATCCACAGGTTTTGGTTCTCTGCGGCTATCCTCACATGGGTGATGGCATTTTGTACGAACATAGCTGGATGTGGTTTTAGCGAGTGATGCATAATTTCTCGCTGATCATTGACGAGATTTTGAATGGCCAAAGTCGAAGACAGCAGTTCGTGTGATGTACCAAAATGATAAAATTCACCTCCTGGCAGAGGAAGTATAGCCACACTTAACTTGCTCAATTCATTGTCTTCTATGGTGGGGTGTTTACCCAAAGCACAGCCGAATTGCCCGTATAAATCGTATTCTTCGATTTTCCCATTATGCTCGGCTCGTTCCATCAACAGTCGTACAGCTTTGTCAGAGAGCAGCCAAACGCCAATATCCGTGAGATAGAAATGCTTTTCAGAGAGTTGGTTCAATGTTGCGATAGAAGGCTTTTGCAACATATACTCCAACTGATAGGGGCGATCTTGCGCTGAAACAAACACGCCATGATGGGTGGCCGTCTCTGGATTAAGCCATAGTCCGTAGCAAACCACATCTACATTGGGGATGGGTTGGAGAGGCTCGGTGGCACGAATGAGCACATCACCACTCGCAATCAAAGTATGGAACGATTGTGGCGCCTGTTCCAAAATTCGCTCATAGAGGGGTACTTGTAGCGATAGTAGATCTTGTGAAAGGCGCTGGCCAAGCTCCCAACGAAAGACAGGAATTGGAGTAAGGACCTTCCCCGACGGGGCATAAGCAGGCAAACGGCGACTTTGACCGCCAGCATGGATGAGCATTCGCTTGTCTGTAGCCAACCACTCATCGAATGACTGCCTGCTGGCTTCTGCTTGCCAACAGGCACGCAGCAACCAATCGGTACCACCTCCTGAACCAAGTTTATGCCCCACAGGATCGTGGGTGCAAAACCATTCCTGCCTGTCATACCCCGTAATCTCGTAGAAGCTGTCTACGAGATTGGGGGGAAGGGAGAGTAATTTCTTCATGTTTTGCCTTCTACCGTTGAGGATTATAGCGTTTAGAGGTTACTTAACAACAGTCGCTCGTTTTTTCTTTATGATGCCAATCATTGCAATGATAACGAGTAGCACTATGATGCCGAAGGCCACATAAGCGATAGTCTCGGTTGTCTTGATACTCTTCGGGTGGAAGTCGAGTACAACCTTGTGGCTTCCTGGCTTGACATTGATTGCGCGTAGTACGTAATTGACGCGCCCTACGGGCACTTCCTGCCCATCCACAGTGGCTGTCCAGTCTGGATAGTATATCTCGGAAAAGACAAGAACGCCACCAGTTTTTGAGGTGACACTGTATGTAAGGTGGTTGGGCTCGTAAGCAGCCAGCTTTACTGTGGCCGTTGTATCGAGTGAGCGGGGCTGTCCGAGCTGTTGCTCAAAACGCTTATCAGCAACCGCCTCGTGGGTCACGTCAATAGTCTTGATGCCGTCCAGTTCCTCATTGGCATTGCCGACATAATGAATCTTGTCTACAAACCAAGCATTGCCTTGCGCGTAGATGTTGTGAAGTGGCGTTGTCTGACCGCCCTGCAGCGGGAGAATGAAGTAACGCGCATTGAGCATGTTGAGCACGGGGAAGACCTTGCGCCCATCAATTCGGCTCATATCGCCATTGGCGGAGACGATAGCCTGCATGCCCGCTTGCATCTCTGGACTGATATACGCCTCTATCAACTCTTGGTAACGGCGGAGCTTGGCAGGATGATAGCCTCCTATGCTCTTGTGGAAGTAAGAGGTGTTATTCTCGTTAAAGGTGTCTGAAGCAAAATTCAGCACGCGGTAATCGGAATCTTTGTCCTGTAAAATTTGGCTGTCGGCCTGTGTCGGTGTCATGGGGTTGTCACGCTCACTGCGTGGTACAAACATTCCATCGTTGAGATATCGCTTGTCTACCTGCCACAAATCCACAAGACAGAGCACAGCCAACGCTCCGACCATCATTTTAGTGTTAACCTTTTTCGTCTTGTAAAGCAACAGAATGGCAAAGCCGATGAGAACAATGATGACGGATCTCCAGGCATCTGCCGAAACCATTGCCTCACGCATTGTTTCCAAACTTCCAAGAATCATACGCTGATACTCTGGCGTCATGCCCTGAATATTGGCAAACATCTGTGCTTCCTGCTCGCTTGTAAACGGTCCCATCATGCCTGGGAAAAAGGCAAGAAGTAGTGCGACTCCAGCCGTGAAACCAAGGCTAACATAGACCCAGCGTATCTTTTGCCGCAGGATATCAGGCTCATCGACAATGCGTTTGAGTGCCAAAATGGCCAACAGAGGAATGGAAAACTCTGCCACAACCAGGATGGATGCCACTGTGCGAAACTTTGCGTACATAGGTATGTAGTCGATGAAGAAGTTGGTGAGTCCCATAAAATTCTTTCCCCAAGAAAGCAATATGGAAAAGATGGTTGCAGCAAGGAGTGCCCACTTCATTGGTCCCTTGACGATAAACAGGCCAAGAATGAAAAGAAACAAAACAAATGCACCTACATAGACGGGACCTGACGTACCCGGTTGGGTACCGAAATATTGAGGCATACTATCGTAGATTTGTGGCAACATTTGCTCCACGTTGCTATCTGCGTGTTTCATGGCTGTGCGGTTCTGGCTCAGCGGCACACTGGCTCCTCCCTTTGCGTCGGGCACGAGCAATGTCATGGTCTCGTCTATACCGTAACTCCATTGGGTAATATAGCTGCGGTCGAGACCAGAACTGGTCTGATTGCCTGTATCTTTCTTAACCAGCTCACTCTTTCCGCGCATGCTTTCTTTCTGATATTCCCAAGTATGGTAGAGGTTGGAGAGGTTGGTACAGATTCCCAGGACTGCGGCCACGATGCACACAGCCGTTGCCTTTAGCCAGCGGGTGACTTGACGTTGGCGGATAGCATCGACAAGGTAGGCTATGACGATGAACAGGATGGGGAAGAGAAAATAGTAGGTCATCTGGGCATGATTGGCGTTCACCTCGAATGCAGCGAAAAGAGAAGCGATGATCAGACCCCACAGATACTTACCCCGATAAGCCATGACAATGCCACCAATCATCGGCGGCAAGTAAGCAAGAGCCATGACTTTCCAAATATGCCCTGCGGCAATAATGATGAGGAAATAGGAAGAAAACGCCCAGAAAATGCTACCCAATGCAGCCAACGACTGTCTAAAGTCAAAGGCGCGCAACATGATGTAGAAACCAAGCAAATAGACAAAGATGTACCACACATTCTCTGGTAGCCACAAATGATAGGCATCGACCACCTGCGTGAGGGCATTTGTGGAGTCGTAAGATGGCGAAATCTGATAGGTTGGCATTCCGCTAAAGAGGTTATTCACCCAACGTGTGCGCTCTCCCGTACGTTCTTGATATTTAACTTGTTCCTCTCCAAGTCCTTTGGAAGCCTGCGAGTCATGGCGGAACAGCACCTTGTTCTGAGTTACGGGAACGAAGAAATAAGCAAACCCGATGAGTGCGAATAACAATACGGCCACTAAGTCGGGCAAACATTTCTTGAAAGTATTCATTTGTCTCTTGTTATTGATTTTTCTAAGTATTGTTTGCAAAGGTAACAAAAAACATTGATGTGCGTGAATTGGGCAACAGTTTTTTTATACCTTTGCATGGTCATATCAACAATCGAAGAGATTATGAGCAAGATAGCTATCATCGTTGCGATGGATAAGGAATATGAACAGCTGTCAAAGGTGTTTCGCGGCCGCACAGATATCGTAATCCAAAAGTGTGGGATAGGGAAGGTGAATGCGGCTATCGGGGCTACTGAGATGCTGCGTGACTATCAACCTGACTTAATTGTGTCGAGCGGATGTGCTGCAGGAGCGAGTCTATCACTGGAAGTGAGGGATGTGGTGGTGGCATCTTCCTGTGCCTACCATGATGTCTATTGCGGTGACAATGCCGCTTATGGACAAGTTTTGGGAATGCCAGCACGCTTCGAAGCTCCTGAGGCATTGATAAACAAAGCCGTCAACCTGCCATGCGTCAAGTCTGGGCTGACTGTCAGCGGTGACTGGTTTGTCGATTCCAAAGAAAAGATGCGCGAGATTCTCTCTCACTTTCCAGACGCTATGGCAGTAGATATGGAGAGCTGTGCCATTGCTCAGACGTGCCATCGCTATGCCATCCCATTCATATCGTTTCGTGTCATCAGCGACATCCCGCTAAAAGACACAAAAGCCAGTCAGTATTTTGATTTTTGGAATCGCTTGGCTGAGGATAGCTTTGAAGTGACCCTCCATTTTGTGGAGTCCATATTGTAATGCTTTACACCAAACGGTATGGATGGAATATTGAAATACAATGAATTTTTAATCTTGATAAATAAAAGACCAGCAAATGGAAAAGATTCCCAGTTTTACGATTGATCATACTCGACTGCTGCGTGGTATTTATGTTTCCCGCAAGGATGAGGTGGGTGGCGACATTATCACAACATTTGATATTCGCATGAAAGAGCCTAACCGTGAGCCTGTTATTCACCCTGGCGCGCTTCACACTATCGAGCATTTGGCTGCCACCTTTCTTCGAAATGATGCAGAGTGGAAAGACCGCATTGTTTATTGGGGGCCGATGGGTTGCCTGACGGGAAACTATCTGCTGCTAAAAGGTGACTTACAGAGTCGGGACATAGTGGACTTGATGCGGCGGACATTTCGTTTCGTGGCGGAATTTGATGGCAGTGTGCCAGGTGCCGCACCTCAGGATTGTGGCAACTATCTGCTCCACGACTTGCCCATGGCACGCTGGGAGTCACGCAAATTTCTTGAGGAGGTGTTGGATAACATTTCTGATGCTAATTTGATTTACCCCTCGTTGTAGGCCGCTGCGTTTTCTCCAGTCAACTAAAGCATATAAACCCAAATCGGTCATGTGACCGAAAAACAATCCTTTGGGACAAAGCCTAATGACCGATGTGGGTTTAAGCCTCACTTATTTTATCGATTACAATTACTTGATAAACAATAATAAACAGACTAATAGCTCAAGAGTTACTTTGTTAGAACCGATAGCCTACAGTGAATGTAAAGAGACGGTTGTGGGTGTCAGTGAATCTCATAGCTTTGTTTAGCGGAAAGTGATAGCGCGCATCGAGCACAACCCGTTCATATTCATAGCTCACTCCTACGGGAATGGACAGTATAAAGCCTTTTGCATCACTATCCAACTCTACCTCGTAACTACTGGGTTTGTCATAGGTGGTGATGTTTGTTTCTTCGTTAACGGTAAATGCGGTTTGATCCCATTGCTTTTTTGCCGAGGTCAGAAAGCCCAGTTCTACGCCTGCCTTGACAGAAAAGCCTTTGCCAACTGAGTAGTGTGCCATTACAGGAATAGTTACATAGTCGAACGTGTTTTGCTGGTTAGTGAAAACGTGGCCACGCCAACCTTTTGCTGCATTAGTTTCTTCTGTTTGCTGACTGCTTGAAGATACGGCTTCAAAATCCTTGTACTGTGATCCGGCTTGTGTATAAAATGCTCCCAACGACACCGCCCATGTTGTCGTAGTTTGGTAAACAACCTCCAACCCAGCTGTAAATCCAGCCTTATACCTTGCCTTGGGTTGATAGTCCATGAGGCCAAAAGAGTTACCCGTATTGGCTGACTCCGCTGCGTAAGCCGCGAATCCAGTCTGCTTGCTCAGCGAAACTCCCACTTGAGGAATGACGTAGAAGGAGTGCGGCTTCACCTGCCCGTATGTGCACATGGCCGTGATGGTCATGGCAAAAAGCAATATAATTTTCTTCATTGACCTTTAAAATTTAATGCTCAATCCCGTTTGTTTTTCAAGATAACATCGAGTGATGAATTTGAAAGAGCGGATAATCCCTGTTGGGCTATCCGCTCTTATTTAGATTGGAATTGTTATGCCTCAGCCTTTCTGCTGATTAGTCTCCTGTTCTTTATTCTCGGCATCGACAGCTTTGATTTTCTGGCGTGTCTCTTCCAGCTCATCTTTCAGACGCTGTACCTTGCGTTTCATCTCTTCAATAAGGCTGTTCCCCTTCTTGCTGCTCACGTTAAGGAAGCCAAGATTATTCTCGTATGTATTGATGTCGCTCTTGAGCTGTTCGTAGCGGTGCATCAATCGACTGCGCTCCGTGTCAAGCGCATCACCGCCACGATTGGCTACCTGACGGAGATTGGAGCGGAAGTTGTCCATTCTTCTACGTGAGGAGTTGATATGCAGCTCTTTATAGAACTTGTCGAGCAGTCCGCGGAATTCCTGGTAGATGGTCTCCTTCTGCTTTATGGGCACATGACCTATAGCGTAAAACTCGTCAGAGAGGGCTTGTACCTTCTTCTGCAAGTCGTTATCCTCTTTACCCTCTTCCATGAGTGCCTTGAGGCGGGCTAAGATCTCCTGCTTCTTCTGCAAATTGCCTTCCTCCTCCTTATGCACGTCAGCAAAGGCCGCCGTGCGTGCGTCGAAGAAATGGTCGCAAGCCTCGCGGAATTCTTTCCATAGCTCATCGGCCTGCTTATGGGGAACCATTCCAATGGTCTTCCATTCCTTCTGCAACGCTATGAGCTTGTCTGCCGTCTTGCGCCATTCGGTACTGTCCATTAGCTCCTTGGCTTTAGTGATCAGCTCGCGTTTCTTGGCAGCATTCTCTGCATACTGTGCCCGACGCTCCTTATAGTATGCGTTTTTCCGTGCGAAGAAATCATCACACGCTGCACGAAATCGCTCAAAAATCTTTTGGTTGTCTTTTGGAGTGGCGAAGCCTATTTGTTTCCATTCCTGCTGAACACCTATAATTTCTTGAGTATGGCGTTCCCAGTCAGTATAGTTCTGGTTCTCTTCCTTGACAATCGCCTCCACCTTCTCGCAGAGTGCCGTTTTCTTTTCCAGATTATCAGCTTCCCGTGCACGCAAGTCTTCAAAATATTTCTGGTGGCGCTTGTTGATAACGGTACTGGCCGCTTTGAAACGTGCCCATAGCTGTTCGCGGAGGTCTTTCGCCACAGGCCCCGTCTCGCGGTACTGCACATGTAAATCCTGGAGCTTGCGCGATGCACTGACCACATCTTTCTCATCGGCCAATTTCTCTGCGGCTTCACAGAGAGCCGTCTTCTTCTCCAGATTTTTCTTGAAGTCATATTCCCGAGCCTCACGATTGAGATTGATAAGATCGTAGAACTGCTCCACATAGAGCTGGTAGTTGCGCCATAGCTCGTTGGCCTTGTCGGCTGGTACGGGTTTTATCTCCTTCCATTCGGCTTGAAGGGCCTTGAAATTCTGAAAATTGTCATTGGCTTCCTCCGCTGTAGTAGCCATCGCCTTGATTTTCTCTATGATGTCCAGCTTTTTCTGGAGGTTTTCCTGTTTTAGTTTTTCCAGCTCTTGGAAAGCTTTTTGACGCTTTTCCTTGATGATTGTCATCTCGGCCTTGAAGGCTTGCTCGTCATCATCAGGCAGGATTTGGAACTTCTCGGGATCGCCCCCCGCCTCAATGAACGCTTTCTGCTCAGCCTCACGCTCTGCGAAGTGCAGCTTATAGAACGTTGTCTTCAAGTGCTCAATCTCTGCCTTGTCCGGTATATCCTCACTGTTGGCCATCTCGCATAAGCGGTCGATTACCTCTTTCTTGGTGTTATAGACCTTTTTGGATGGGTAATCCTCCTCCACCTTGTCGGCATTTTCGGCCGTGTTGGGCGCGGTCTCCTCGGCAGATTGTGGGTTTACACTTGTGGCCTCATCGGCCTGCTTTACTTCTTCAGTTCCCTGCGTGAGGGCATTCTCTTGAGAATCCATCATTTCACTTTTGGTTTATGATATGGTTATCAGCTCGCCACACACGCCATCACCTCCCCCCTTGAATGTATGGGAAGTTTGGCTGTGCATACATTAATAATGTGCAAACTTAGAAAAAATTCTCGATACTACCTAATTTTGCATAGAATATTTTCTATTTCACAACTATATAAGTCGCTTATGGCGCAAAATCCACCATGTGGCACCAGAAACAAATACGGAGATGAGCAGTGCAAGGGGAAAGCCAAAAGGATTGTTTTCCATTCCGTTGATGAGGTTCATGCCAAAGAGTGAGGACACAAGGGTGGGGAGCATCATGATAATACTCACTGAGGTGAGTGTACGCATCACGGTGTTCATGTTGTTGTTGATAATGCTCGAGTAGGTGTCCATCGTCGATTCCAAAATGTCTGAGTAAATACTGGTCGTCTCTCTCGCCTGACTCATCTCGATGTTGACATCCTCTATCAGGTCTGCATCCAACTCGTCGACTTGTAGTTTGAACTTCAGCTTGGCCAGCAGATTCTCATTGCCCCGAATAGAAGTGATGAAGTATGTCAGCGAGTCTTGTAGTCGTGACAGCCCAATGAGGCTCTCGTTGTTCACATCCTTATCAAGGTTTCGTTTCGATCGCTCTATCAGTGCGTTGATTTGCTTCAAGCGCTTCAAGTACCATACAGCTGAAGAAAGGAACAACCGAAAAATCATATCCACATAATCGGTGAAGCCCTCGCCGCGTTTCTGCTGGTAGCTGACGAAATCAATCATCATGTTGGTCTCGAAGTTGCACACCGTGATGGTCACGTCGCGCTTGTGGATGATGCCAAGGGGCACGGTGGTGTAGGGAGTGCGCGACCTGACCTCTTTCACATAAGGAATACGGAGAATGATGAGCATCCATCCGTCGTCATACTCATAGCGAGCACGCTCATCGGTATCGGCAATGTCGGAAAGAAAATAATCGGGGATTTGAAACTGTTCCTGCAGTTCCTGTTGGTCTTGCTCCGTAGGGCAAGTCATCTGAATCCAGCAATTGGGCTGCCATTCTGAAATGGCATGCAATGGTCCGTTGAAATTCCAGTATGTCTTCATTTCGTTAATCTCCAATAGTTCATAAGGTGGGGATTAGCATCTGAAGATGGCATCCTCACGCTTAGAGGTTGAAATTATCCGCGTGATAGTCGTCCATTAACTACTGTATTGGTTATTATCGATGCAAAGGTAGTGTAAAAAAGTGACTGGGCAAAGAAAAGGCCACAACTTTTTTCTCTACTTTGTCCAGCTTGCTCATTAGTGCGACATAGCGGCTTAACCGCCCCATTGCCTGAAGAAGTGACACCAGTTGAGCGAAAGAGATGGGGGCGTGGCAAATGATGTGCGAAATGCTTCCGATTTTCAGCATTTTCAAAACGGCTTCTATTGGCTCACAATAGGGCCTGAATGACGTTGTGATAAAGCCCATATTGCGATGTGATATAGGCTCTTTTACAATGCGAAAGGGGCTGTTTTATAACAGCCGAAAAATTGGGCTATAAGTTCAGGGGATTTCTACGCAAAATTAATCGGGTTGTTTGTCGTCTTGTTCCTACATCAAACCACAACTAATCTTGATGATGAGATTCTTGAAAATAGTTGTTTGTCGTCTTGTTCCTACATCAAACCACAACGATGTTTTCTCTTGATAAATAGGTTTTGGGTTGTTTGTCGTCTTGTTCCTACATCAAACCACAACTTCGGCCTACCTAACAGGCACTATCAACGCGTTGTTTGTCGTCTTGTTCCTACATCAAACCACAACAACTCCTTGTGGCAAGACAAACCTTTATAAGTTGTTTGTCGTCTTGTTCCTACATCAAACCACAACTCAGGGGTGTAGGTGATTCTACAGGTCAGTGTTGTTTGTCGTCTTGTTCCTACATCAAACCACAACCACGGCCACATCCGAGTAACGCCGTACCGGTTGTTTGTCGTCTTGTTCCTACATCAAACCACAACTCTGAGTATTTCTCCTTGAGGGTGGTCAGCGTTGTTTGTCGTCTTGTTCCTACATCAAACCACAACCGGTTGAAGCAGTGGAAACATTTTCATTTAGTTGTTTGTCGTCTTGTTCCTACATCAAACCACAACATCCCGTAAGGTCCATTATCCTCGACACCCGTTGTTTGTCGTCTTGTTCCTACATCAAACCACAACAAGATGCCTCATTATATAAGGTTCGGCCTTGTTGTTTGTCGTCTTGTTCCTACATCAAACCACAACTGAACCTACAAACAGATATAAACCGTTATGTTGTTTGTCGTCTTGTTCCTACATCAAACCACAACAAAATAGTATTATTCAAACACGTGCAAATCGTTGTTTGTCGTCTTGTTCCTACATCAAACCACAACAGCAATGAGTTTAACGGTACTACTTCTTGGGTTGTTTGTCGTCTTGTTCCTACATCAAACCACAACGTGCTTCACAACTCCCCTTTCCACTAAATGTTGTTTGTCGTCTTGTTCCTACATCAAACCACAACGTATTCTCTCTGACAGATTGTTGCAGCGGTGTTGTTTGTCGTCTTGTTCCTACATCAAACCACAACCTTTGAGGTAGTCGTCGTGGAAAGGCAGCGGTTGTTTGTCGTCTTGTTCCTACATCAAACCACAACATTATCTCATCAAGAAGCCAAAGCAAATCCGTTGTTTGTCGTCTTGTTCCTACATCAAACCACAACTTACTTTCTTTAGTCCTTTTAACAGCAACTGTTGTTTGTCGTCTTGTTCCTACATCAAACCACAACTATTCCTTCCCGTTCCTGTTCTTGCTCCTGGTTGTTTGTCGTCTTGTTCCTACATCAAACCACAACGTATCACCAATCGTGCAAATAAGCTTCGTGTTGTTTGTCGTCTTGTTCCTACATCAAACCACAACCATAGGATGTATCTGGAGATATGTCTGGAGGTTGTTTGTCGTCTTGTTCCTACATCAAACCACAACATAAAACAAATGACGGTAATTTACACTATGTTGTTTGTCGTCTTGTTCCTACATCAAACCACAACCGAGGAAGGCACGAAGAGCCGTCAGACTCGGTTGTTTGTCGTCTTGTTCCTACATCAAACCACAACTTCCTGTTGATGCAAACTTCAGTTTCGGTAGTTGTTTGTCGTCTTGTTCCTACATCAAACCACAACCTCGCACTCATCCAACGTTTCGCCCCATGGTTGTTTGTCGTCTTGTTCCTACATCAAACCACAACGCTGGCTGTCATAGTCCGCCTGAGAGTTGAGGTTGTTTGTCGTCTTGTTCCTACATCAAACCACAACCGCCAGCTCTATTGCCGTATAACTTCCCTGTTGTTTGTCGTCTTGTTCCTACATCAAACCACAACTGTTTCTGCTCCTCGCTTGCCACGAGTGCCGTTGTTTGTCGTCTTGTTCCTACATCAAACCACAACTAGCCTTACACAAGTAATATAATACATAATGTTGTTTGTCGTCTTGTTCCTACATCAAACCACAACTTACTGATTATTATTTAAAGAATCCTTATGGTTGTTTGTCGTCTTGTTCCTACATCAAACCACAACGCTGCAAACTACACTGGTATTACTCTGACGTTGTTTGTCGTCTTGTTCCTACATCAAACCACAACTTCAAAGCAGTTTATTATCCAAGATTCTGGTTGTTTGTCGTCTTGTTCCTACATCAAACCACAACCTAAGTCCTGAGGCATCAGGGTATGGAGTCGTTGTTTGTCGTCTTGTTCCTACATCAAACCACAACTTAATGAAGTGTCACTATTATAATTACCCAGTTGTTTGTCGTCTTGTTCCTACATCAAACCACAACCTATGCCTCTTAAGCTCCTGACATTCAGAGATTATCGCTTTGTTAGGCACATAAGAAATGGTTGTGCAGGAGATTTCTAAGTGCAAAGTTACTAAAAAAATTCTAACTGGATAGGCTCGCTAATGAGTTTTTTCTGGATTCTGCTTTGGTTTTTGTCATGATTAGCCTTGGCATGCTTAGGTTTCCCCCAAAAATTGTAAATATCACCATATTGCTTGTCCGTAACCGACAATATGGTCACTCTGCCCGTTTCTGGCAATAGTGACTTCACCCGATTGCGATGCACGGCAAGGCTTTCGCGGGAGCCACAATGGCGGATATAAACGGAAAACTGCATCATGGAGAAGCCGTCTTTCTCCAAATTCTTGCGAAAGAGAGCCGCGGCTTTTCTCTCTTTCTTTGTCGTGACAGGCAAATCGAAGAAGACAAACATCCACATGACATGGTAAGCATTGAGGCGGCATTGTGTCATATTATGATAGGTAGTGATAGCTTTTTGACCTCTCCAGCAAAGAATTTGGCCAGGGAGGCCGTGGTAAACGTCAAGGCGATTTGTAAGGGACGTACCACTTTACCCATGTTTGCATCGCAGGTAAGTACATGCAGCAGTGCAGCCTTAGTGTCTTTGTTCAGCTCTGTCAGTCCTCGGTCATAAAGGGAGTAGGCCACCTCGTCCACATAGGGCCGGTAGGGTTCCATTATATCATCGGCCAAAGGGAAGGCATTATACTTGCTTTTGTGAAATATTCCCAAGTTGGGCAGTAACCCAGAACCTATCAGAGCCCGGGCAGTCGCAGCCCGCAGAATGGCGTAACCATAATTGAGTAAGGCGTTGGGGGAGCATCCCTCCCGGTCGCGTTTGAATTGGTTGCCGAGCAATTCCGACCAATAGATTCTTGCAGAAAGCCCCTCACGGTTATCCGTGTCGCCACTTTTTACATGGGCATAGTACGGTTTGAGCAACTCATGCCGTTTACCACAGTGGTGAAGCACTGCTGCCTGGTTCTTGATTTTGGCTTCGATGATTTGTTTCCATGCCTGTTTCTTCATTGGTTCTCCAGCAGCCATCTGGTGCTTTAAGCATTCTGACTGCGTCGTATTACCATCCAAGCATTGGAGCATAGCCGTCGGCATCTGCTTGTTGTTGCAAATGACGACGGCCACATTGTTCTTCACCAACTCGTTGAGGAGCGGCAAGGTAATGCCTATCTGCTGATTCTCCAGCACGACGCACCCTAAATCCTCAATGGGACGCATCGGCTTGTCGTCTTTGTCTTTCCACGAAATGACCATCTGATTGTTTTTCAAGGAAAGGTAGGCAGGCGTGGAGAAAAAGAGTGTCTGCTTAATCATGATTCACAATCCATTCTATTTCACCTAATTCATTGATACGGAAATGAACCCCTTGCACCAAGGCATTGATCTGCGTGTACAGCATTTTAATCACTGGACGCAATTCCTCGCCCGTATGATAGGCACCAAATATCGGTTTTACTTCTTTTTTTTGCCTGGCTTCCTCATGAAACCTCATTTCAATGTCTACATTTTTTTTACCATGAATCATCATCCCGGTTATTTTGTACAGGCGTCGGATCAGCTCCGATTGTGAAGCCTCATACACTTCCACAGGCGACTTTTCATAGAGTAATATCATAGTGCCTGTCTTCAATGTGTAGGCCAGCGGATAGTCATTGCTGCTTTTAATGGGTACTATCGGATTGCCTGCCCTCATTCGGTTGTTACTGGTCTTGTAATATTGTGCTGCTTGAAGATTATTGACCAGTTCGAAGTCTCGTTTTAGTTTTCCCCTCTTATTCTTCCCTATATATATTGCAAGCAGGTAGTTTCCATCATTAGTCACATGAAAATTGCGTTTATATTCTTTGACAGAGACATCCCTGTGCTTCCGGATTTGGAGTGGATGCGCAACGGTCGGGGCGTAGCAGCGTACCTTTTTGATGGGTATCTGTTTTTCCTCATTCATCCAGATTGGGGTGGCCATGGCCTTTTTGAAACCTAAGCGGTCAACGGCTTCCTGAATAATTTCTTTCACTGTAGCGTCGACAATATTTTTGATGCCCTTTTCCTCCAACATGGAAAGGGGGATACGCTTTACGTACTTGACCTCACCCTCATGCGCAATTGCGCCATAAAAAGTATCTTGGTGGAGTGCCTCGCGGGCCGCATCTCCTTTGGCCAGTACCTTTTTCCCGTCAATAACAATTCTGCGACGACCCTGTTTGGCCATGTTGTCGGGAGTGTAATGATAGACCAGCAGTTCGTTCTGCAGCTGCTTCACATCTTCAACAAATGTCGGCCAAGGCTTGGTGAACGAAGCTTTATGCGCTCCATACCATTGGTGTTTTTCTTCATCGTGATAGTATTGGGCCAACTTGGCATACTCATCCAGCCCAATGCAGGCAATGACGATGGCATCAATGCAATGGTGCACATGGTTAACACGCTCTTTTTTGCTATAGATATCCTGTACTCCCCATATCTTTCGGAAGTCGGAAGTGGCGAGTCCCTTTACCGTATAGACCCGCTTAAAGATAGATTTCAAATAGAGGCGTGCGTATTTGGAGATGATACCAATGTCAGCTCCTTGCCTTCGGCTAAAGCCTTCTGGCACGCTCTCCATGGTAAAGCGTTCGTATTTTCCTCGCCAGTAGTCGCGTTGCAACTCCAAATAATGGCGGTAGCTGATGGCATTGTCTTTTTGCTCCTTAGTCGTGGCAGTTTTCGATCGTCCCTTTTGCTTGCGAATCTGCTGTTCAAGTTGCTCATACCTATCTTTCCAGGCAGCAATGCGCATGAGGATTTCATCGTGATTGGGCAGTTCCGTAGGCAACTTGGTGTTCTTCTCCTCTCTATTGAAGTGGTTGTCACAAAGCGTCAAATTCATTTTTGTGCTGTCACCACCCCGACTTCTGGGCAGCGTGTGCTCAATGTCAAACTGGGGATTATTCCCGAGAAAGTCAGACAGCCGTATCTGCTTTCCCGTATAAAGGCAAACGTGTCCTTGCTCTTCCCACAGTTGGTACTTCAATATGTCCGTGTCCGTAGGCTCTATCGCTTGTCCTGTCTCCTCCTGATAGCCTTCGATAATACGCTTCCTGGCTTCATCGTGTGCTTTTTGCCTATCCTGGCCATCGCGTTTGATGGCACTGCGCTTGTTGGCATCATTGAGTTCGCGGGCAAACTCAATGTGGATTTCTGTATCAGGGTCTATCTTCCCTTCCTGCAAGAGCCGATTGACCAGCTTCCGCAGCCGGAAAAGTGAGCGCATCGCCATCGGATTGCGTATACTATTGGTGCGGGGTGATCCGAGTTGGTAAAGTCCTTTCTGATTGGGACGCACGCGTGGATAGGTCTCTATCAACGAGGGATGGTAGAGCAGTTTGAGCTTCTCATCCGGAATTTGATATTGATTTTTGAGGAATTCTTTGACACAAGTTTCAAGCTTACGCCCATCAGTGGTGGAGTCGTAACGGTTCATCTCCTTGATAATATTGCCTATTGCAGCATCACGCATTTCCCTGACTCCCCATTCATAGGAAGGCATCACCTCGCAAAGGTTGCCAAGAAAAACGGCGTGAGAATAGATCAGACCCCTGCGGAGATAGGGAAGGATCTTGCCAATGGCCTTAAGACTCAACGACGCATAAGCTGAGGGTAAGGTAATGTAGCTGAACGCTTTTGCCTGCTCATCGTCAAGTTGAAGCCTTTTTTTGCCAAATTCGGCCAATTTGTCTTTGTCTGAAAAGAAAAACAAGGCATGCCAAATGTCATTAAGGATCTCCAGTCGGCTTTTCCCTTCGGACAAAGTATAGACCTCACAGACAGCATCAAGCCAATCGTCGCCAAAAATGTTTCTTAGGGCAGCTGTGACGGGACTTCCAGACACGGACGTATCCATTGGGTAATTGAAAAGGTATGGCATATCTGTATCTGCAGTCTTTTTGTAAAAGCCATAGGATTTCTTCGGGGCTATCTTCTTGGCAATGTCCTCAAACAAAAAGGTCTTCTTATAGAATAAGGGTACAATCTTTTCTCGCTCTTCGTCGTTCAGTGGGCGGAGAACGTCGTCGTTAGGTGTCTTGATTTTGATATGATTGATGAAAGCCAACATCCTAAACTCTTCATAAAGGGGATGTGAACTGGGGCATTTGGCCTTATTCTTTTCAAATACGCACTTCCCTACCTGACCTTTTTGTGATTTCAAAGGGCGTTGGAAGAATATAGCTTTCTCCAATTCCTCAACGAGAGTTGCTTCCAATTTCTGCCTTTTGCATATAGCACGAAATTCTTTCAAGTAGTGATCGTTGCGTGCCGTGTAATGCTTGCGTATCTTTTGGCCGCTTTGATAAAGCTGATAAAAGTAATCACCAAGATACTCGCATCCTGCTTTTTGCATTTCTTCGGAAAGTGCATTGATTTCTTCTTTCACCTTTCCGGTGTCATCACCTCCTTGTTCTTTTCGGTTACTGAGGAATCCACGGCGTTGATTAATGTGATAGAAAGCACGCCCAAGAATGTACCGATTCGTGACTTGACTCAAATCGAGCTGCTCATGAAGGCAAAGGTGACGATAGTAATAGGGATTCTTTGTGCTGCTCTCGTCAGTTCGCTGCCACTGCATGAATAATTCATCGTTAGGGTAAACCTTTTGGTAACGCCATCCCCGTAGCTCTTCTGATGTAAGAGGTGGGCATAAACCGTTTTGAGTCAAGATGCGTAATAGCTTGATCTTCCGCAGTTTGATGCGATAATAACGCACGCGGGAGGAACGGTGTTCTGTTCGCTCTGCCGCTTTTGAGGATTCATTGCCTTTGTCAAGATTGACACCTTCCTGGAAAATGTTCACCCCTTTGTATAGTAGGTGGTAGGACTGTACCGATTCTTTCTCGACGATAGCCCATCCAAGGCTGTTCGTTCCTGTATCTAAGCCTAAAATTTTCGTCATAATTATTATTTTTTTGGTAGTTGAAAAATTTTTTGTAAAATTACTACAAAAAATTTGTTTAGACAAAAATAAATCAGTAAATTTGCATCAGAAATAAGATTTCCTACATCTTATCACAATAAGGCCAGCAATGGCCGAAGGTGTAAAGCCTATACTCCCGCCTCGGTGGGAGTTTTTTATTATACCGCTTTTTCACTAAAATATAGCTTCAATGAACAAGTTTTCTGCAAGTGGCGTCTTACTTTCCCCTTTAACTCAAAATTCTTTGGGAATGCATTGGGCTTTCTATTTTCTACAAAGTAAAACAGGTCGCATTTTATGCAACCTGTTTGCTCTCTTATCCGCAGCATGCTCACATGACTTTATATAGCACCATGAAGTAGTATAATGCCACTATTCTTCGCGAACTTCATTGCCGTTGGTGTCCAGCAAGCATCTCCGTGTGCCAATCCATGCCTCAAAATAGGGCGGCTCGTCCCGCAGCGATATATCATCATACTTGAATGGTGCGACGGTAGTGTCTTTGCCATCGGGCGCAATAAGCCCCATCTTTCCGTTCTTCTGCGCTATAACGGGGATGGTAACAAGGTCATCGACATAGACATAACAGGTGCGCAGGAAGTCGTACTGGGGAGAGACCAGGACATTGCCATGATGGTCGAGCATGCCAAACTTGCCCTCGTGCTCAATAATCTCATGGTTCTGACAGTATATCTCACAAATCATGTTAAGATAGCGTTGGAACTTGGTTTCATCTTGAAGCAATTGCATTAAGTAAATGTAAGTGTCGCTATAATTGGCCATGGCCCTGGCAAGGGTGATTTTGAGGTCAAGTCCACTCGCCGCCTTGCGGTTCAAATCAAAGTATCTTGCAATGGCTTGCTCTTTCTCTTCGAGAGAGAAGTCTTTCAGATGCTCTTCAAAACGAAGCAAATGTTTTTTGCTTCCATGCATAGCTTTGATGTAACGGTGAATCTGTCGCTCCATCTCCTTACATACAAAATGGCGAATTTGCAACCGTTCTATTGGGTCAGCATATTGGGCTTCGAAGTTATCTGGCGTTATTTCCATAATTTACTCATTTTTTACAAAGGTATAGATATTTACTCAAGTGCCAAAATATCCTGTGATTTTTCAACTCCAATCAACGAATCTGTTCATTTAACCATTCTAAGGAAGCGATAGTTGAAAAGTTGGGAATGACCAAATCAGAGAGTGGCACAATGTCTTTTTTGGGGTTTGTGGTGGAAAGACCAATTACTTTCGTGCCCGCAGAACGCCCGCTTTTTAATCCATTGATGCTGTCTTCAAAGACGACACATTCCGTAGATGGAACCCCGAGGCGACTTGCAGCAAGAAGATAACCATCGGGTGCGGGCTTGGAATGAGAAATATCATCTGCTGTGAGGATGACTTTAAAATAGGACGGCAGTTCTGGATGTACGGAAAAAACGTTTTTCATCTTCTCTTGGTTAGAACTGGTGACGAGAGCCGTAGGTATGTTAGCGTCTCGAAGAGACTTAATGAACGATTCGGAACCAAGAATATATGGATAATTCATGTGTTGCTCGAATTCATTCAACTCACTGGATATCAACCGCTGTAGTTCTATGTTGTCAGCAAAGTAAGTGTGATATATTTGTGTGAGGGTCTGCCCTTTAATCTTCTTTGCCTGAACTTCTCCACCACAATGATAACGTTTGAAGATGTCTGTCCAAAAAGTGGTGTATTGGGACTCAGTGTCGATAACTACACCATCAAGATCGAAAAGTGCTGCTTGAAACATTTTAATCATCATTTTTTTGCTCGGATGCAAAGTTATATTTTTTTTTTGTAACTTTGCCATGATTTATGTGCAGGAGTTTTTTTCAACCCATATTAGGCCTCTTGTTCTCCGCTATTCTGCTGGCGGGGTGTGGAAATCGAGGGAGTGTGAAGCCAATAAGCAACAGTTTTGACAGCATCGTCATCGACACGACAGCAAAACTGGGCAATGGTGATGTGTGCAAAATCCATTTGAAAATGCACCTTTTTAAAGGAAAGAACGCTGCAGCGCTCAATGACTCTCTGCTAAGAATGGGCATACTCCAGCCAGACTACATGGCTATCAGCTATGAACCTCTCCACCCAAAATCCGCACTTTCGGCTTTTGTCCGCCGACTGGTTGCGGACGAGGCAATGGTCTTCAAACGCATCCGCAGTCGCGAACCCAATACCCAACCACTACTCTACGAGCTGAGTTGTGACACAGAGGTTTTACCTGGTGCAGGAAAAGGGATTATCTATATTGCACATTTGCGTACTGCCGACAACACAGGTAGTCCCCTGGAATGGTTGGCGATACGCAACATTGCCCCCAATGGGCACTGGATTCAGCTGCAAGATATATATAATGAGAAAGATAGAGGTCTGCTTCCTGGTGAAATTTTGCAACAGTTGGCTGACAACTTGAATCTCGAGGATACTACAGCTGTAAGGGCAGCTGGCTATTTTGTCGGCATCAATGCCTACGCCACAGATAATTTTATGCTCTTTGATGACAGTGTTCGTTTTGTTTATGTGCCAGGAGATATATCTCAGAAAGCAGTCAATGTCACTCTGAACAGATAAATTGTGTATGGATAAGATACTGAAATATTTTCCGTCTATCTCTTCAGAGCAGCGACATCAGCTGGAGATGCTCGGCCCACTTTACAAAGACTGGAATGCTAAAATTAACGTCATCTCGCGTAAGGACATTGATAACCTCTACGAACATCATGTTCTTCACTCTTTGGCGATAGCTCGTGAACTGCGCTTTCGTCCTGGCACGCGTGTCCTCGACCTCGGTACAGGTGGTGGCTTCCCGGGCATTCCATTGGCAATATTATTTCCTGAAACTCATTTTAAACTTATAGACCGCACTGCAAAAAAGATACATGTGACGCAAGAAATAGTACAGGCCATAGGACTCAAGAATGTTACCGCAGCACAGTTAAGTGGTGAGGAAGAGAAAGGAAAGTTTGATTTTGTCGTGTCGAGGGCTGTTATGCCGCTGCCTAACTTGGTACGTATTGTTCGAAAGAACATCGATCATGAACAGCGAAATGCACATCCCAATGGTCTCCTTGTATTGAAAGGAGGTGATCTGGAAGGCGAATTACGTTTGTATCGAGGAAAGGTTGAACGGGAGAAATTGAGCCAATGGTTTGAGGAAAAATGGTTCAAAGGTAAAGAACTGATTTTTTTGCCGCTTTGATATATGCCCACATGACAACCATTTGCAATAAAGTAGTCTCATGTGGGTGAGGTTAAGAATGTTCATTGATTTTAATCTGCGTGATAATAATAAGGTATAATGGTGAAATTTGACGAGACCATCCGCTCTGCTACCCATGCCATTTACGATGGCTGCCTGAAAGAAGCTGTAAGGTTATTGAGGCTTATTTACGATGGACATCCGTCACTGATAGGCTTTGAGGACTTGGAACGTGTGAGTAGGGACTATGTCACCATGCGCAAATTCATGCTAAAGGGTTACGAAGACCCACAGCGTGAACAGCTTTACGACCGATTGCTTCATGATCTTTATCGCATCATTGCCAATTTAGTAATTTCTTGGCGTTGCAAGAACATCGAAGCCTATGCATTGGCTTATCACACCGATAACCACTTAAACCGCAGTCACGATTTTATCAAGACAGTTTTGGAACTTTTCGTTTCTGATGAGAGTTTGCTTTCACTAAAAGATAGCCACGAACAGAAACAAGCGGCAGAGAGCCTATACAATCGCCATCAAACATTTATGGAGAGGTTGTTTTGTGCCTTGTTCATATCCTTACAATGGACAGACGCAGACCAATCATTTTTCGAGAATCTTTTAATCTCTCCACTCATCAGCCGAGAAGATGCATTGTTGATAACCAGTGCTTTAATGTTGGCGACATTAAACGTATATGATGAGCGCAAATGGGTTGCCCTTACCAACGTTTACCTCCGCGCTTCTGATGGGCAACTACGGCAGCGTGCGTTGATTGGTTGGGTCTTAACCTCCCACCCGCAGACTGACTTTTTCAAGAAGCAACAGACTATCTTCAACTCATTGTTGATGAATGCGAACACTCGTTCAGAGTTGTTGGAGCTCCAAAAGCAAATATTCTTTTGCCTGAATGCAGAAAAAGACAACGCTACCATCCGCAAAGACATCATTCCCGACATGATGAAAGGGTCTTACCTACACATGGGTCAATTTGGCATTGAGGACAAGCCAGACGATGACCTAAGAGACATATTGCACCCCAACGCAGATGAGGAAGATATGGAGAAAGTGGAGAAGAGCATTGAACGAATGCGTGAGATGGAAAAGAAAGGGTCAGACATCTACTTCGGTGGCTTCGCAAAAATGAAGAGTTTTCCTTTCTTTCATGTGCTATCCAATTGGTTTGCGCCATTCAACCTCCATCACCCTGGCCTTTACGAAGCACAACGTAAAGTAGGCGATGGGCAACTGCTCAACACATTAGTGTCACAAAAGACGATGTGCGCATCTGACAAGTTCTCTCTTGTTCTGGCCATGGGGAAAGTTATCGATCACATCCCTGCAAATTTACTCGAAGCCATGAAGGCAGTTAAAGACTTCGATCTCCTCTCTCAAGAGGAGACGGGTAGAGTAGACTCACCAACTTTTGTTCGTAGAATGTATCTGCAAGATCTTTATCGTTTCTTCAGACTTTGGCCGAAGCGCACGCAGATTGCAACGCTCTTTACAGATCAAGATGACAGGACATTCTTTCTTTGTATGCCTCTGTTTAGACATGAGGATTCCGCAACACTGAAATTACAGTTAGGCTCATTTCTGTTGCGCCATGGTATGTATGATCGTTTACACCGTTTGCTTGCCACAATGGATGGAGTGGACGGGGGCCAACAGTTTGATTTCCTAAGAGGATGTCTTTGTCTTCATGATGGAAAATACAAATTAGCACTTGACCGATTCCAAACGTTGATGGCCAATGGGCACGAGAGCGTGACCCTCCTAAGAGCTACTGCAAAGGCAGCTTTGAGGACAGGCAATTATCTTATGGCTTATAATTGCTTCAACAAACTCAAAAGTTTGGAGCCTGATAATATACGGTTGAATCTTAACACCTGTCTGGCCGCCCTAAAGATAGGAAAGGTAAAGGAAACGCTAAACCGTCTCTTTGAGCTTTACTATAAGTTTCCAGATGACCTCAATGTTCAACGAGTGTTAGCTTGGTCGCTTCTCAATAGCAAGAATCCATCTAAAGCTTTGCAAGTGTATGAAAAGCTATTGACAACAAAACCAGAAGCAGAGGATTTCATCAATGCAGGCTATGCGCATTGGCTGTCAGGAGATTTTGCTGGTGCTCTTAAAACATTTAATCTATATCCTGATACCGCCCATATCATTGAAGAATTTGAAAAAGACAAGGAATTGCTCCTGCAGAATGGAATCTCAAAAACAGATTTCACTCTGATGGCAGATGCAGTAGACGAGGAGCAACAATCATAAAAGGAATAATATTATTATGCCAATTAACAATAGTAATCCTACGAATGTCGCAAGCCGGCGTTCCGCTACCAACAAAGCGTCGGTAGATTCCACATATGGCCATTTACAACCACAAGCTTTAGACTTAGAGCGTACTGTATTGGGGGCCTTGATGATTGACAAGGATGCTTTTACAGTGGTCTCGGAGATTCTGCGTCCAGATACATTCTATGATCCGAGAAACCAAAAAGTCTATGCGGCAATCCAAACACTCAACATGGCGGAGAAGCCTGTAGATATAATGACAGTCACGGAAGAACTGCGCCATGAGGGGGAACTAAATAATATTGGTGGCCGGGGATATATCGTTGACATCAGTTCGCACGTAGCGTCGTCTGCTCACATCGAATACCACGCCCGTATCCTTCAACAGAAATTTCTTGCTCGCCAATTGATCAGTTTTGCTTCTATGATTGAGACGGACGCATTTGATGAGACAGTTGACGTAGATGCATTGATGCAAAAAGCAGAAGGTGCACTCTTTGAACTCTCTCAACGCAATATGATGCAGGACTACACACAGATAGATCCTGTCATCAAGCAGGCCCATGACATTCTACTTAAAGCAGCCAACAATACAGGTGGACTAACAGGGGTTCCTACTGGCTACACTAAGCTCGACGAGATAACCGCGGGATGGCAACCATCCGACCTCATCATTATTGCAGGACGTCCAGCCATGGGTAAAACTTCTTTTGCGTTGAGCATCGCCAAAAACGTCTCAATAGATTACCGCCGCCCTGTTGCATTCTTTTCTCTCGAGATGAATAATGTACAGTTGATCAATCGACTCATATCCAATGTTTGCGAGGTGCCTGGCGAAAAAATACTCAATGGACAATTGTCTGATGATGAATGGGAGCGGTTCGATAAACGCCTGCCTTTGATGCAAGGTGCACCCTTATACGTCGATGACACTCCAGGGCTATCTGTATTTGAACTGCGAACGAAAGCCCGACGTCTGAAACGCGAGCACGACATTCAACTCCTCATGATCGATTATCTTCAGCTGATGAACGCTAATGGAATACGTTTCAATAGCCGTCAAGAGGAAGTTTCAACTATTTCTCGATCATTAAAGGGGTTAGCAAAAGAGCTTAACATTCCAATTATTGCACTCTCACAGCTCAATCGTACTGTTGAGCAACGTGATGGACTGGAGGGTAAAAGGCCGCAATTAAGCGACCTTCGGGAATCGGGCGCAATAGAACAAGATGCAGACATGGTGCTTTTCGTACATCGCCCAGAATACTATCACATTTATGACGATGGCAAAGGAAACGATCTTCGCGGCCGCGCACAAATTATCATCGCCAAACATCGAAAGGGCGCTACTGGTGACGTGCTTCTGGATTTTCAGGGTAAATATACACGCTTTTCCAACCCTGATGAATTTTCAGATAGTCTGCCACAGCCTAATGCCGGAGGCGAGATAGTAGGAAGCAAGATGAATGATGGTATAGACGATCAGGCAGCTCTCCCATTGCCTCCGAGTGATGGACTATGTAATTACTAAATGATTATTGAACACAAAATAATAAATGCGCATGAAGAAGTCCCGTGCGCATTTATTAATAAATTTCAAATAAAAAGTATATCCAAACATTTTTTACCTAATGACTAATACCGTTAATGTCCCTAAATTCCTGAAACACCTTTCTACCTATGAGAGTTCATTGTCGCCTATTGAATTATTTGACACTGCAAAATTAAATTCTTCCATATGCAAAAAACAAAAGAAATTACGGAACAAATTACCGTTTTTACGGGCAGCATTTTAGCTTTGGCTACCTGGTGAATTTATCTGTATATTTATAAATTATAGAATCAATATGAATCCTATTAAACGTAATATTCTTCATCTGGCCATACCTTCTATTGTTAGCAACATCACCGTACCCTTATTGGGGTTAGTTGATTTGACGATTGTCGGCCATATAGGGGATGCTCGTTATATTGGTGCCGTAGCCATTGGTACGATGATTTTCAACTCCATCTATTGGCTGACACTTTTCCTTAGAATGGGAACAAGCGGAATAACTGCACAGAATTTGGGTGCACAAGACAGGGACGAGGTATTGATGACACTTCAACGAACAATATTTATCAGTCTTGTTTTGGGTTTGCTGTTACTTGTTTTGTCGCCAATTCTTCGCCCGTTACTCATCTGGGTGATGAATACCCCAGACAATGCTAATCCTCTTGTACAAACCTATTTCAACATAGTTATCTTCGGGGCTCCAGCCATGCTCTTGCTTTATGGACTGACAGGATGGTTCGTAGGAATGCAGGATACGCACACGCCAATGTTAGTTGCCATTTTTCAAAATGTAGTAAATATCGTCGTCTCAGTGGCGTTGGTTATCATTTTCAAATGGAAAATAGATGGCGTTGCCACAGGAACAGTCGTTGCACAATGGGGTGGGGCGATTGTGGCGATAATCTCACTCGATTGTAAACTCCGGCAACCTTTTCTACATACTACCTTTCTTGACCTGATAGCCAGTTACATTCCTCATCACGAAGCCATTTTCAACCGCACTGTTCTCCACCGCTTCTTTGTTGTAAACCGTAACATATTCCTACGTACGCTCTGCATGGTCGCTGTTAATGCGTCGTTTACTTCCTTCGGCGGAAGCCAAGGCGCACTGGTCTTATCAGCAAACACATTGCTGCTTATGTTTTTCACTTTCTTTTCCTATATTATGGATGGATTTGCCTTTGCAGGTGAAGCTCTTTGTGGTAAACATTATGGCGCAAATAATCTTCGACAACTCCATGCAACTACACGGCAACTACTGGTGTTCGGTGCAATTATGGTTATTGCCTTCACGATGGTATATTGTTTCTTTGGCAGAGAGATTCTACTACTGATGACGAATGACAATTTAGTTGTGGAAACAGCAATTCACTATCTTTTTTGGGCTTATCTTATTCCAGCAGCAGGTGTTGCAGCCTTCGTCTTTGATGGTGTATTTATTGGGACAACCCAAACCCATATAATGCTTATTTCAACATTAATTGCCACGCTCGTATTTTTCGGTGTTACATTAGGAGTGAATCTATGTTCAAACGTTGTGAAATATTTTCCGAGCTGTGACCTTAACCACGCCCTTTGGCTGGCTTATATACTCTTTTTATCAGCAAGAGGGGTCGTACTATCAATCCTTTACAAGAAAATCTTTCCAAGAAATAAGATGTGCTCTTAGCTCCCGTGTCGAACGCATATAGATAAGGCTGTACTACTCTTTCTGCTGATTATAACTATCAACAGCTATAGTGTTCCCAACAGTACAAGTCAAAGTCAAACTAAAATAGAGGTTTGATTTCTCAAATATTAAACCATGGAGTTTTTCTTTGTGTGTGTGAGGGAAATATAAATCCCTACACACACAAAGAAATGATGATAAAAAGGCTTTGAACCCCTATCCTTAACGGATGCGATCCATACTTTTAATCAAGTTCTCATCTTTCTTAACACCCTTATAAGCCATTATGTTGAGTACAACCACCAACAAAGGGAGTATAGACGAGATATGCCAATGATAGAGGCGCAGGTCCGTCCAGTTGATGCTAAATGCCAGAAGTATATACCAGATAACCATCAAGACTATCCCCACAAGTATCAGCTTCATCTGAGTCCTTCTTGTCTTGTAGGCAAAGATGGCAACGCCGTCAAGCAAGAAAGCCACCAACATAGCAATGAAGAGACCTATGTTTCCATTTATAGTACCCCCCATCGCACTGAGATTGAAAAGCAAGTCTTCCTTGCCTGTTACCCCTTCCAAGCCTAAAATGGGGAAGAAAAAGCTCAAGGCGATAGCTATTATCGCAAGAAGTAAGAAGACTGTTTGCTTGCGCTGTATCATGCCTCTGTTTCTTGTTCTGATTCATCATCTTTCTTGGAAGGATCGCGCCAATAAATATTGCCTTCCAAAAATTCTTGCGTAGCAAGCAGAGTCGGTTTGGGGAGCTTCTCATAAAAGCGCGAAATCTCAATCTGCTCTCTGTTTTCAAACACCTCGTCAAGCGAGTCGTTATAAGATGCAAACTCCGCAAGTTTCTTACTCAAATCCTGTTTGATCTCAACGGATATCTGGTTGGCCCGTTTAGAGATGATAGCGACGCTTTCATAAATGTTTCCCGTCGGTTCCCAAAGATCCCGCAAGTTGCGTGTTACGGTGTTGACCGGTGCTTTCGATTTCTTATAATCCATTCTTTTTCTTTATGAGGTATAAAGTATTCTTGTTCGTTATTTGTGATGTATGGGCGTGTAAAGTAAGACAATACTACTCTTTCGTAAACTGTTTGCATTTTGCTATGTACTTCTTCGCCGTTTCACACTCCTTTGAGTCTGGGTACTCGTTGATGAAACCATAGCATTCGTCTTCAGCGTCTTGGTAGCGTTGCAACTTCTTCGACTCGACACTCATGTTGGCCAATTCAAACTTACTTTTCATTACGAGGATGGCAAAACTCTCTCGCATATTGGAATGTGGATAGTCATTAAGAGCATTCTCAGCCGTAATGATACAGGCCTCATAGTTGTTTCCGCCACTGGTACAATTACCAAAATATGATCCGAGGTTGTAATAGAGCTTTGCAGAAAGATAGGCCTTCTCAACCATCTTATCCTGTAACTCAAACATCCGCTGCTCAGCCGTTGATTTCAACTTCCCATTGGGGAAAAGATCCAAATAATCTTGAAAAGCAGCTATGGCTGCTACAGTAGGCGTCTGGTCAAGGCGCGGCTCTGGCGTACCTTGATACAGACTTTGCCCGATATAGAAAGCAGCAGTCTCAGCATAAGAACCTTGCGGATAGGTTTGGTAATACTTCTTAAACGTCTGAGAAGCAGCTTCGTAGTCTTTGAGATAGTACTCAGCCATAGCCAACATGAATAAGCACTCTTGCCCATTGTCCGTTCCCTTCTCTATTGTCACCAAATCCTGCAGGAGTGTAACGGCATTACTGTATTTCCCCATAGCATAACACTCCTTGGCATACTCGTATTTATAGTCCGTATCCGTAGTTCTGTATACTCTGTTGAAATCACGGGCACAGCTACCCAGAGCCATAATAGCCACGAGGGCTATGGAAAATCTCTTTATCATAAGTTCAATTTGTATTGCAAAGGTAATTCTTTTTTATATAACCGCAAAGGTGGGCCATTCTTTTTTAGTATTTTTTTGACATGCAAATACCCCATTATCCATCTTCTTTGTACCTTTGCAGTAGTTTATGAATTTCAAGCTCATATCAAAGTACAGTCCCACGGGCGACCAGCCAGAGGCCATCCGTGAGCTTTCCAATGGGATTCGACGGGGTGATCGTGCTCAAGTTTTGCTTGGAGTAACTGGTTCAGGCAAGACCTTCACTGTAGCCAATGTCATCCAAGACGTACAGAAACCTACGTTGATTCTGTCGCACAACAAGACACTTGCAGCCCAGCTTTATGAGGAAATGAAGTCTTTCTTTCCCGAAAATGCCGTGGAATACTACGTCTCCTATTACGACTACTACCAGCCAGAGGCTTACTTACCTTCCACCGACACTTATATCGAAAAAGACCTTGCCATCAACGATGAAATCGAGAAATTGCGCTTACGTGCTGTATCGGCCTTGTTGTCAGGACGCAAAGACGTAATCGTCGTCTCTTCAGTCTCTTGTATTTATGGTATGGGAGGACCAACGGCCATGCAGGGGTCGGTTATCCATATCAAAAAAGGTCAAAAACTTGACCGCAATGCTTTTCTTCGTCAACTGGTCAACTCGCTCTATGTGCGAAACGATCTCGACCTTGCACGAGGTAACTTCAGAGTAAGGGGCGACACGGTCGATATTGCCATGGCTTATTCCGACAACATCCTTCGTGTCTCGTGGTGGGATGACGAAATCGATGCGATAGAGGAACTCGATCCTATAACTTTTCACCGTCAGGCTTCCTTTGATGCGTATGAAATCTACCCTGCCAATCTTTTTGTGACGACGGAGGAACAGAAAAATTCGGCCATACGTCAAATACAAGATGGGCTGACTGCTCAGATTGCCTTTTTTGAGGAACAAGGAGACCATGTCAAAGCCCAGCGTATCAAGGAGCGTGTCGAATATGACCTTGAGATGATTAAAGAGTTGGGCCATTGCTCGGGTATAGAGAACTACTCCCGATACTTTGATGGACGAAAACCCGGACAACGTCCTTACTGCCTTTTGGATTTCTTTCCAAAAGACTATTTGATGGTCATCGACGAGAGCCATGTCACCATACCACAGATTAACGCCATGTACGGAGGCGACCGTGCACGGAAAAAAAATCTTGTCGAGTATGGCTTTCGTCTACCGTCGGCTTTTGACAACCGTCCGTTAAAGTTCGAAGAGTTCCAAAAGATGATCCATCAGGTCATCTACGTATCTGCAACCCCTGCTGACTTTGAGCTTCGAGAAAGTGAGGGAGTAGTTGTGGAGCAACTGATACGGCCTACCGGACTGCTTGATCCGCAAATTGTCGTGCGCCCGTCTGAAAACCAGATTGATGACTTAATGGAGGAAATCGCTGTCCGTGTCGAGCGAGAAGAGCGAGTTCTTGTTACGACCCTCACCAAACGTATGGCCGAGGAGCTGACCGAATATCTCATAAACCATGATGTGCGCACAGCTTACATTCATAGCGATGTGGCAGGACTGGACCGAATCAAAATTATTAATGACCTCCGTGCCGGCCTATACGATGTACTCGTTGGTGTGAATCTACTCCGTGAAGGACTTGACTTACCGGAGGTGTCACTCGTAGCCATCCTCGATGCTGACAAGGAAGGCTTCCTTCGTAGTCATCGCAGTCTCACCCAGACAGCAGGACGTGCTGCCCGCAATGTCAATGGGATGGTTATCATGTATGCCGATACCATAACTGAGAGCATGCAGCGTACCATCGACGAGACTACACGACGTCGTACAAAACAGATGCGCTATAATGAAGAGCACCACATCACGCCGCAACCCATCATAAAGGACATCCATGACACATTGCCCGCACAAGGGGGAGGGGAGGGCGACACTTCCATGCAACGCGCCAAACCTGTTCGCTATGTTGAGCCGAGTCAAGTGGGTGTGTTTGCAGCAGACCCAATTGTACAACGCATGACTCGTCCACAGCTTGAAAAGAGCATTGCTGATACTACTTTCCTAATGAAAGAGGCAGCTAAGAATCTCGACTTCCTTCAGGCGGCACAATACCGTGACGAGATTATTCGTCTTCAAAAAGAGTTGGAGCTGAAGTAGCAAAAAATACACCTTGAAAAGGCTGGCGACACAGGGGAAGAAATTGGCTCAACTAACACTAAGTTCGTTTCAGCCCTTGGGTCTTGAAAAAGCAGATTTCCATTTAGCCCCTATTGCGCTGCAATAGGGGCTAAATGGAAAGCCAATACGGGCTTAATCGCATGCTAATATAGCCTATATCACAGAATAATATGAATGGCTTTAAAAGCCTATTTAAAAACACATCTTATCTGACTGTAATACAGTTAATTATATTATAGCATTAAAGTACTACTTTATCTTAAATTAACTCTTGCCATAAGGACTATTATCTTCATTAAACCCTTTCCTTTGATTGGGTGAAAGGAAATTTAAGGACAAAAGGCTTATGCCATCCGAAGAGTTAATAATCCTTTAAGCAGCAGTCATCTCACCCTTTTTAGCTACCTTTGCCTAATAAAGGTGGATTTTAATAGAAAAACGAAATGAAGTCACTCATCATACTTTTCTTATCCGCTCTGCCCTTGCTAACCGCTGCACAGACGGAACTAACTCCCGAGCAGGAGGTGGAAAAAGCGAGAAAAGAGTTGGAAGTCGCTCAGAAGAAACTTGCCGAGGCCCGTAGGCGGGCTGAAGAGGCACAGCAGATCAACGGAGACAGAACTCATGTTGATGCTGGTGGAGGCTGGTCAACGCCCCATCAAAACAACGACACGGGCAAAAAACAGTCCGTATCGTCGAAAAGGTTGGACAAAAAGTCGTCCAAGTCCGAAGACATTTCCTCCTATCTGGCCTTAGATGCAGTGCCTTTAGTAGAGGGCATAGTAGAATGGAAAATCACGGTTGTAGCACCTTCCATTTGTACGGATACACTCTATAAAAGGTGTGAACACTTTCTCAATTCCGTGGTGCATAGCAACAAAAGCCTGGCGGAAAGCCGTGTCGCCTTGCTAAACGAACGGGAGCACAAAACAATTGCGTCCATGCGTGAGGCGATGACGATTCAATCAGCCTACCTGTCTCTCAATCATCCCACTTTCTGCTATGTCCTTCAGACTACTTGCTCTGACGGCAAGGCCACATTGACAATGAACCGTATGGCTTATCAATATCAAGATTCGGGTAAGCAAGAAGTCAAGAAAGCTGAGGAATGGATTATTGACCAAGAGGCTGTTAATGAGAAACACACTCGCCTTCAGCCATTTACAGGCAAAGTGCGTCGGACAACCATCGACCGTAAAAATGAACTTTTTGCGGACTTTGAGCGAGCAATGAGTCAATAAGCTTCCTTGCCACTCCAACGGTCCGACTTTACAAGATGACCAACATCAAATAAACTATATCGCAGCTCAGTATATTTAATCAATGGAATAAAAAATAACAGTTGATAATGGACATACAAAATAACAACAACATGGCGCAGTCACCATTCCGCAACCATCGACCACCACGTGAGCACAGCCGAATTGACTATATCCGCCAATGGCTTAATGCAATATTCATGCTTGGAGCGGTGATTGGTGTCATCTTTTATTTCTTAGCCGACCACAATACGGGAGTTATTATATTGCTGTGTTCTATTGTCTTTAAGTTCATAGAATGTATCCTTCGGGTAATCAACCGGTGAAGAAGATCTTATCCGTTCTCTGTGCACTGTTGTGCTTTCCTTTGTTGTTGAGGGCACAATATGACGTCCAGCAAGTTTTTTCCGAAGACCAGCGAACTGCCCCTGGTTATCAGGACAACCACTTTGGCAGGTCTGACTCCGTTCAAAGTCAGCACAAAGAGGTGCCTCGCGGACTGAAAGTTTGGACCGTGGACGAACGTTTTGGCGACCGGACACCTGCCGTTCCCGACACTCTTTCCTATATGTATATGAATTCCATCTTCACATCAGGAAAGTACGGGGAGTATAATACATTGGGCAATCTCGGATCACCACGTCAGTCACGTGTTTTCTTCGAACGAAAGTCGTCTTGTGATTTTTTTTTCATGGAGCCTTACGACTATTTTATAGTTGCACCAAAAGATTTCCATTTCACCTCCACTTTGTCACCAATTACGATTCTTGACTATAATACGGCAGGTAACCGCGTCAATGGAGAGGACCATTTCAGGGCTTTCTTCGCAGTGAATGCGGGAAAACGATGGGGCTTCGGCTTTAAGTTTGACTATCTTTATGGGCGGGGCTACTATGATTCACAGAGCACTTCGCATTTCAACTATACCTTGTGGGGAAGCTATCTTGGTGAGCGCTATCAGGCTCATCTCCTCTTTTCAACTAACCATCAGAAAGTAGCAGAGAATGGAGGCATCTCCAACGATGCATATATCACCCATCCAGAAATGTTCAATGAGTCTTTTGCTACTGACGAAATTCCCACGGTCTTCAAGCGAAATTGGAATCGTTTCGACAACCAGCACGTGTTTTTTAACCACCGCTATAGCTTGGGTTTCTACCGTACCGTATCCATGACACAAGAAGAGATAGAAGCTCGCAAGTTCGCTAAACGTTCACAAGAAGCCAACAAAGCCGCCGAGGAGAAGGAAAAAGCACGCCGAAAGGCAGCCCGCAACGGTGAGGAGTTTGACGAGAAAGCCTATGGCCAAAACCATAGGGCTGCAGGACGACCTGCCAACGCCCGTATTGTGGGTGACGTTCCTGCACATACAGCACCCAATAGGGATTCTACGAGAGTGGAAATCAGTTTGCAGGAGAGTAACACAGCGGCAATTCTTGCGCATCATGACAGCCTTGACCAGGAGTCCTTGCAATGGACAAAGCGTGAGTATGTGCCTGTTACGAGCTTTATCCATAGCATCCATTTCGACAACTGGAGGCGCATCTACCAAGCATACGAGACGCCTGAGGGCTACTACGCCAATGACTTTTATGTTCCACAGACCTTTACCGGAGACTCTATTTATGATTTGTCAAAGTCGTGGTCTCTCAAAAACACCTTTGCTGTGGCCTTGCTGGAAGGGTTCAACAAATGGGCAAAGGCTGGCCTAAAGGCTTTTGTGTCCTTTGAACTAAAACACTTCGCGTTGCCCAACGTTGTTCAGAACACTATAGGACAGTCCTATGCAAATGGAATTGCAGGCTGGTCAATGCACAATCTAAGTGTGGGTGGACAATTATTGAAAACCTTGGGTCGTGCATTACATTACGACGTAAGTGCAGAAGCATGGCTTGAGGGTGATGAATCAGGGCAGTTTAAGGTCGACGGGCATGCCGATTACAACTTTCCCTTGTTGGGAGACACGGTCAGGCTGGATGCCTATGCCTTTCTTCACAACACGGTGGCCTCGCCATTGATGCGAACCTATCGCTCGCGCCATTTTTATTGGGAGGAGAATAATCTTGGTAAACAAACTCACTCGCGTATTATGGGCGCACTGAGCATTGGAAAAACAGGCACAACATTGCGCGTTGGCTATGACCTCCTGAAGAATTACATCTATTTTGGACTGCAAAACCAACGTGTGGTGGACGGGGACAACTATCTTACGAAAGGACTTTCTGTGCAAGTAAGACAGCACAAGGGAAATGTGGGCGTATTCACCACCCAACTGGAACAGAACTTCAGGTTTGGTATTATACATTGGAACAACCGTATAACATACCAAAAGTCAAGTGATGAGTCTATTATCGCACTTCCTTCCTTCAATGTTTATACCAATATGTTTCTCCGGTTCAAGATTGCTCGTGTACTGCAATGCGATTTAGGGGGAGACTTGCGCTGGTTCACAAAGTATTATGCGCCAGAATACATTCCAGGGCTGAGTGTGTTCGGAGTGCAGGAGACGGACGAAAGCAAGACTAAGGTCGGAGGTTATCCGATCGCAAATGTTTATGCTAACTTTCTCTTGAAACACACCCGCTTCTTCATCATGATGAGTCATGTTAATGCAAGTCGCGGGGGTGACTACTTCTTTACGCCCCATTATCCACTTAATGGGCGGATTTTTCGCTTCGGAATAAGTTGGAACTTCTTCAATTAAAAGGACGCTCACCAACCAAATGAAATAGAGGGACATAGAGAAGGAAATTTGCTCAAAAGAACATACGACAAAATATAGCCAACTATAATATATGGATGAGAATAATATAAGTCCCAATAGTATCAAGGCTTTCTTTCTGGCAGCTCGCCCCAAGACCTTATCGGGGGCAGCTGTACCAGTAATGATTGGCATAGCATTGGCAATACACGACATGGGGTGGACACGCTTTGTTGCCCCCGTTGCGGGTAACTGGTACCAAATGCCTCTCATTCCTGCCTTCCTTTGCTTTCTTTTTGCTATGGTTATGCAAATCGATGCCAATTTTGTCAACGATTATTTCGATTGTGTTAGGGGAAAGGACGACCGTGCCACGCGTCTTGGTCCACGTCGAGCATGTAGTGAAGGGTGGGTTACGCTGCCCGCCATGCGACGCTGCCTCATCGTGACAACGACTATAGCATGCCTCGTCGGCTTACCCTTAGTATACTTCGGAGGTTGGGAAATGGTACTTGTTGGGGGTACATGTGTGCTGTTTTGTTTTCTATACACAACCTTTCTTGCACAACATGGTATGGGAGATGTGCTTGTTCTCATTTTTTTCGGTATAGTACCCGTCTGTTTGACTTACTATGTCACAATGCCCTCCATAGTTCAGACCATTACAATACAAGTAGTTTGGGTGAGTATAGCGTGTGGCTTGGTCATTGATACGCTTTTGATAGTTAACAACTATCGCGACTACGAACAGGACAAAAAAGTCGGAAAGCGCACCCTTATCGTCTATATCGGACGGCATCGTGCTGAGGTTTTGTACCACTTCTTAGGGGCATCAGCTGCAATAATAATGCTCCTTGGACTGGTTCCTGCACATTCTGGATTAGTTAGTTGGACACTCATCATACTTTGCTTCATCCCCTACAACCTGCTTCATGACCACACGCATGCCCTGATGATGCGGATAGGGCACGGTAGAGAATTAAACAAAGTGCTCGGAATGACCGCCCGCAACATTTTCATTTTTGGCCTTACGTCAGTCATAGCCATCTTGTTTCTCTCATAAGCGTATGAAACCGTCTGTCAACCTGGAACTAATGTCATTTGTGGAGCAAGAGATACTTCCCCGCTATAACGCTTTCGGACGTAGTCATGGCTTACAGCATGTGCAACGCGTTATCCACAATGCCATTGAATTGGCACGACTTACCGGAGCCGATGTCGACATGGCCTACACAATAGCTGCTTATCACGACTTGGGCATGGAGGGACCACGAGCCATCCATCACATTACTGGAGGTAAGATTCTGATGGCTGACAAACGCCTTACCCGATGGTTTTCCTCCTCACAAATCCGCATTATGAAGGAAGCTGTGGAAGATCATCGGGCATCAAGTAGTCGTACGCCGCGCAGCATATATGGGAAAATTATAGCAGAAGCTGATCGAGACATAGCTCCTGACACGGTTTTCTTGCGTGCCGTTGAGTTTGGACTTGAGAACTACCCTCAGATAGACAAAGAACAGCAGTGGGGGCGATTTCGCCAACACATCAAGGAAAAATATGGACGTAGAGGGTATCTTCGCCTGTGGATCCCAGAATCTCCCAATGCTAAATACTTAGAGATGATTCGTCAGACCATCGATGATGAGAAAAAGCTCCGTGCCGTTTTCAACCAAATTTGGGCGCAATTCCACACAGAGAACCAAGCTTGACCAATGGAACAAATACAACATTATATTGTAATCATTGCGGTGATTGCCCTCTGCATATACATTTTAAAGAAGGTGGCATCGTGCCTCATCCGTACCATTGTCATTATTATCCTGCTAAGTGTGTTGCTGACCCTCATCCACTTTTTAGAATGATTGTAGCTTCTGATGCAGTTATGGTATGCCAGTTACGCCAGCGTTGTATTATCCTATCCTAAAGCTATACGTGTAAAACGGGCAAATTATTTGAACAAAGACCTGAAAGCGGTTGGTATGGGCGTGGAAAATTCCATGCGCTCATGATTGATGGGGTGGGTGAAACACAACACATAGGCGTGAAGACAAAGTCGTCCCACTGGATCATCTCCGTTTCCATACTTGATGTCGCCGCACACTGGATGCCCCAGGTCGGCACTATGGACGCGGATTTGGTTCTTTCTACCCGTTTCCAATTGGAATTCCACCAAGGAGTGAGTAGTGGTGCGATTAAGCACATGGAAGTGGGTGATGGCGTACTTGCCTCCATTATCAACGGGTGACGAGTATGTATAGTAGGCTTGGTTGTCCTTCAGCCAGCTTTCCACCGTGCCTTCTTCGTCCATCACCTCGCCACTGACCACTGCTACATAACGTCGATCATAGACCAAATCATGCCACTCGTGCTCCAAAATTTGCTCTGTGCGCATATCTTTGGCATATATCATTAGCCCCGAGGTGTCACGATCCAAACGGTGGACAACGTGCGCGTTACACTTCTGCCGAGTCTTTCTAAAATAGCTGTCAAGGATGGTCTTCACATTCAATGAAGCATGCCCTGCTGCCATCGACAAAATGCCAGCAGCCTTCTCTACAACGATAAGGTACTGATCCTCATAAACAATTTTCAAGTAGCGACTCTTGAACAGGTCATTCTTTTTGGAACGGCTGACCGTCACTTTGTCACCTGCAGCTAATACATGGTCAAACTGCGTCACATACTTACCGTTTACTTTGACACCGCGACCTTTCAGTGTCGCCTTTATCTTGCTTTTGCTGTCTTTAAGGTTTGCAAGTAGCCACTCCAACAATGGAGCAGGAGCTTCGACCATGTAATGGTCGTATTTCTCCTCGTTATATGAATTGCGTCTAATCATGCGATATTCTTCTGAAAGGGGTAATAATTGCTATTGTGCACGGAAATGTAGACGGTAGATAGTATCGGCAAGTACCATCCTCTCACCATTTAGTTGCTCGATGCTGAATGTCTCCTCCAGCGCATTGATGCCAAGAGGGCGTAACACTGAAACATCTTCCACAAGTGGATCTGCATGTTCACGATCATTTTTGCGCGGTTCAGTGAGTTTTAGAGTGTTTCCTGTATGCTCGTAATGGATACTGTATGTCCTTTCGTTATTGCTGTCATAAGCCTGCATGATTTGTCCCTGAAAAGCCCAAAACACGCGCTTTGGCGAAACATCGCATGACCCATTTGTCGCCAACGTATCGACATTGATGAGATGCCAATACTGTCCCAAGTCACCACTGCTGTCGGTTTCGAGCGTGCATGCAGATAATGTGAACAATGCAAGGAGGAGGGACAATATTATAGAAGATGAAAATCTATTCATGAGTAAACTATTATAAAAGTCCTGTTTTAATAAAAGTAACTTGCGCTCCATAGTTAATTCCACCCAGAAGACTTCCAAAGTCCATCCCATAGGAGGCTTTAATAGAACATCCCTTGAAGAAACCTATTGAGTTGATAAAGTCATATTTCCCCTCTACAAGAAAGCTGAATTCGTGGCGTTTATTTACAAACGGATTAGTGTAAGTGCCAAATCCTTCTTCGTAGGTCGCCAGAAGGCGATAGTATAAGTTGTCCTGGAAGTAGCCGTCAAGGCCCAAATGGAAAGCTATGAAGCGGTTATTTTGAAAATAAATCTCACCATTGCTGTTGTAAATGGGTGAAGTGTACAACGGGTTGCCCATTGCTTGTCCCCAATGTTGCCAACCGGTATAAATATAATGGTTGTAGAAATCGTCCCGTCCACTAATGTGCTCGTTCCAAGCTTGCGTGTGATCGTGATAAACGGGGCCACTTTGATACTTCGTGTAGAGATATTCTAACGTTATACCGCTCAGCGTCTGCCTATACTTAGAGCGATAGCTCATACCAAGCATCCAATCCTTAAAATCATAGAGAAAGAAACGCCTTTTCTCTTTTGAGTTCCAATTTTCTCCCTCGCCATAGCCATCGTAGTCGAGCTGAAACATAGAGGAATGGTCTTCAAAGTATTTATCAGCATAGACGCTGAACCTCCACGAATCATCATCGTAATTTATTCTTAGAAGCCAAGACCCTAACTGGTTGCCCTCTGCATTTTGATAGGCCGTTCCTTTCTCCATGGTTTCGGCTCCACCAGGAACAAACGCTCTCCAAAAACTCTCCAGACCTGAGTCGTTTTTCACCATGACCATTCCATCAGATGTAGGTAAAAAGGAAACTCCCCCAAAAGTTGCAGCCATCTCTACGCCTAATTCCATCGACCATGGGCAAAACACATCCTCATTGCCAATTTTGATATAACCCGCTTTACTGTGGTACATCACACCATCGGCATATTTACTCCACATCTTTGTGAAGTCATGCTGCCATCGTTGATCAGTCATTTTACCATAAGCGATATGACCTTTCAGATGCAACCAGCCCCGTCCGAAAGGCAGTGTCCAATAGTCTGGAAGAGCAATTCTCACCTGAGGGACAGGACGAGCATTGATGCCCAGTGTCTGTGAACCAGAACTAAGTTGATTGTCTTTCAGCTCCATAGGTTCCTCTTTTGCGCCGATTGTGAGTGTGGCTTTCTTCCATCGTCCCTCTACATAAGCTTGCTGTATTACAACATTGCTGGTGTAGTGATAAGGCACAACAACCTCCAGTCCATACCCCAGTCCCCATTGTCGGTGATTATCGGAACAAAGCGGTCTCGATAAACCACTCATTATGTAGCCGTTGGTGTTTTCCAAGGAGCTGAGCCCATATTTGTTAGCATTGAGCCACAATGGAGTTTTACCTTTTGAGGCACTCAGTTGCGCCTCCACCCGGTAGCTAACATTATGAAGCAAGCGTGTAAATAAGCTGTCCTTCGGCGATTCTCTCGCACTTTGTCCATACGACGAAGCGCAGAGCAGGATGCTGCCGATTAGTAATGCTGATTTTTTTTTCATCTATTGTTCTATTCTTGTGGTGGACTTTTCGTGCCGATATGGCTGTGAAAACACAGTGCATTATTAGCGAATGCAAATTTAATGTTTTTATTTCGTTCTGCCAAATGAGTTGAGAATATCGCTCCAATGGTACCGTTGTAGCGGTCGGATGGTACCGCGCGGAG
>ERZ808274.76-NODE-76-length-53313-cov-14.268223_pt1 | contig 53313 bp, 40 predicted proteins | sample MGYA00521277_ERZ808274 | MGnify/ENA primary metagenome ERZ808274 (study PRJEB31516, sample SAMN03275597) | gut metagenome | biome: mammalia-associated habitat; material: feces | host: Papio cynocephalus | place: Kenya | collected 2012-07-28 ... | reverse complement strand
TTCAATTATTTTCGCTAACTTTGCACAAAATTGCATTTGTTATTGGACAGTACACTGTTATCCTCCTGACATCCACCTGACTTTTTTATACAAGGTGTACTTGCAAACATCGGTATTTTTCCGTAAATTTGCGCCATAAAAAACAGACTGCTATGAAAACAAAACATGTGGCTCTTGTACTCGGTTCGGGCGGTGCCCGCGGAATGGCGCATATCGGGGCTATTGAGGAACTGTTGAACCGAGGTTATGAGATAACGAGCATTGCGGGGACATCTATGGGGGCGATGATTGCCGGTATGTATGCCGCTGGGCGGCTGCAAGAAGCCAAAGAATGGTTCTTGCAGGTGGACAAACAATTGATACTCAGGATGATGGATATTTCGCTTTCGTTCAACTCGGTCGTGAAAGGCGAGCGCATTATCAACGAGTTGGAAAAGGTGGTGCCCGATTGTCTCATTCAAGACCTGCCTATTCCGTGTTCGATTGTGTCAGCGGATCTGATCTCGGCGGACGAGGTGGTCTTTAAGACGGGCAGCCTGTTCAATGCCATTCGTGCCAGTATCAGTATTCCGCTTTTTTTCCAGCCGGTACAGAAAGGGCGACGGCTATTGGTGGACGGCGGTATTCTCAATCCGCTGCCGCTCAATCGCGTGAAACGGCAGCGTGGCGACTTGCTTGTGGCAATGAATATCTCAGGCAAAGACTGTATGGCGGTGAAGAAACAGCAGACCCAATCCGCATTGAGCAAAGCGACCGAACTGATAAAGAAAAAGGGCATCAATCTGCCTTTGCAGTTGCAGGGGCTGACTATGCGTTTGGAGAAAAAGCAAGTGGAACAAAGTGTAAACCTCGCTAATTCCGTGAATTATATCACTATGGTGGATCGTATGTTGGATATGCAGATACAGCAGAATACGCAATTGGCATTGCAACTCACGCCACCGGATATCCTTGCAGAGATGCCACAATATGCTTTCACCACTTTTGATTTCGACAAAGCGGAAATCATTATGGAGCAAGGGCGTCTCCTAATGCGCAAAGCCATTGACCGCTATGAGGAACAATTAACATCCCCCTAGCCTCTCATTAATGGTTAATTTGTGGGAATTATATGTTTTATAACCGTTTTACCGTTTTTGTTTGCGGAAGGCTTGTGCGCTGACGCCGGTATGGATACGGAAATACTTGCAGAAACTGCTTGCAGTAGCAAAGTCCATACTGAAAGCAATCTCTTTGATGCTTTCGTCGGTAGCAAGCAAGCGTTGCTTTATTTCACGAATGGCAATCTCGTTGATAATGTTCGATGGGGTTTTCTTTGCCACCTGATTGCAGATATAGGTCAGGTATTTGGCAGAGATAGCCATCTTGTCAGCATACCACGAAACCGAGTGGCGCGAGGTGCGGTTGTTTTCCAGCAGGCGGACAAACTGCGAGAAAAGTTGCGTAGTATGGGCGTTGACAATCGTTTCATTTACAGGCACAATATCTTCTTCGTGCTGCTCGTGCATTGACTCGTCCACCCACGAAATCATCTCAAAGATAATGGCTTGTGCCAGCATCTCGGCAATACGTTTCTGATAGGGTGAAGATTCCTGCGAATAGAGTTCCACAAGTCGCCCGTATGCCTCGCTCAACTGCAGGCGGCGTTCGTTGAGGTGAATAATCGGATGGCTGGATAAAAACTTGTATTTGTCGTACCAACTGTCTTGCAGGCGCAGGCACGAATAGGCTATATCGCTCAGCGAATCGGACGTAAAAGAGAATATCTGACACTGAAAATCAGGCGTATGCATATAGTGCCCAAGCAGAAAATCGGGCATACAGAACAGCAAATCATTTTGCTGTATCTCGTAACTGTCCTGATTCAATTCTACCCGCAGACGCCCTTGGCGGCACACAATAATGAGCGCAGAAGCCACAGGCACCTGGTTGTTATTTACCAACGCATCCAAATCATCAGAAATGAGAATGTTCTCATAAGGAATCTTGTCTATCATAATTAGTCCGTTTTTCGTGGATATGTGTTTGTTCTACGTCGAAATATGCAAAAAATGTTCCAAACGGACAAAATGTGCTTTTTGCGAACCGATAAAATACTATACGGTAATAAAAAGTATGCAGTTTGTGTCTTTTGGATAATCGATAAGGCGTATCTTGGCAGTATTTTTGTGGCAAGAAAGGAAAATAACTTAACGTTAGTTCGATATAAGCAAATTGTCTTGCTTTACCGCCGTAGGCGAATAAGATTTAAGACAATTTATGGATAAAAACAAAGTTATTCTTAGATTTGATTTCTTGCCGCTGTGCGGCAAAGGAGTTTTTATATCGTACTCACGTTAACTTAACTTTTACATAAGGGATTGGCGCGATTATGTCCGCCGCAACCCGTTGTCTGAACGCAAAGACTGATGCCGCTTTGGTTGCACATACTGATTTGGATTTTTGCTCTCAACACGATTGTAGTTATCGTGCTGGAAAATCGTCGACCGACCGATACGTTGGCGTGGATGCTTTTGCTGCTTTTTGTGCCGGTTGTCGGGCTGGTTCTGTATTTTCTGTTTGGTACGCGTCCTGTGCGGCATATGCTTATCAAACCGAAAGATTTACAAATACTGAAAGCGCATATACAACCATTGGCAGTTGCTCCCACCGGAGCGGAACGACCTTTGGCGGATTTGCTGTTTGCCAACAATCAAGCGTATTTGACGGCAGACAACCATATCGAACTATATACCACATTCAAAGATATGGTGGAACATCTGCAGCACGATTTGACGGCTGCTAAAGACCACATCCATTTCCAGTTCTTTAAGTTTGAGGACGATGTTGTAGGGCGGCAAATTAGTGATATTCTGATTGATAAGGCATCGCAAGGTGTGAAAGTGCGTGTCATCTACGATGCCGCTGCCAATTGGAGTGTACCCGTTGGGTTTTATCGCCGCTTGCGCAAGGGTGGGGTAGATGTGCAGCCTTTCAACAGGATATTTCCGTATATCTCTTCATTTTCCAACTATCGCAATCACCGCAAAGTGGTTGTCATTGATGGCAAAGTGGGCTATATGGGGGGAATGAATATCGCCGAGCGTTATCTCACGGGGATCCGTACGGGAGTGTGGCGCGATACGCATTTCCGAATTACCGGTGCGGCTGTGGGCGAGATGCAGATTGCTTTTCTCTCCGACTGGCATTTCGCCGCACATCGACTGCTCACCGCTCATCGCTATTTCCCGAAATCGGAGGAAAACACTTCGTCTGGAACAAAGGTGCAGATCGTAACATCCAATCCTACCGACCCGTGGCGGGTAATGAACCAGTCGCTTACGCTGCTCATCGCCCGGGCGTGCGACTATGTCTGGTTGCAGTCGCCCTATTTTATCCCCACCGATGCTATCTTGAATGCCCTTTGTACTGCAGCCCTTGCGGGCAAAGATGTGCGGCTGATGATACCTGCTCAGAGCGATCGTGGCATTCTTGTGCCGAAAGCCACGTTTTCGTATCTCGATCGTGTCTTGGCGGCAGGAGTGCGCGTTTTCCTATATGATGCAGGCTATATGCATGCCAAGACGGTAGTGGCGGACAACCGGATTGCAAGCATTGGTAGCGTGAATATCGACCCGCGCAGCATCAGTTTGTCGTTCGAAATCAATGCGTTTGTCTATGATACGGGCGTGGCTCTGCAGCAACGTGCGTTGTTTGAGCAGGATATGCTCCAGGCACACGAACTCAACCTCGCCGACTGGCGCAAACGCTCGCTGTGGGAACGCTGTATAGAGTCTTTCGCACGTATTCTGGCACCAATCTTCTAAAAAGAGACTGTCTAACAAGTATAGGCAGTCTCTTTTCGATGTCGTTTTTTCGTGAAATTATATTGTATGGTCGGGGACGCGGACGCCCCCGTCCGCGGTCAAGTCGTCAGACTTGTTTGTTTTTTCGATGTTTTTTCGACTTATTAAACACCCTCTTTTATTATATAAGGCTAATGTGTCCAATAGAACTAATAGCCCAATAGGACTAAATACTATTCCATCAGTTTTTTGTAGCGCACGCGGTGTGGCTCTACGGCATCGTCGCCGAGACGCATACGCTTGTTGGCTTCGTAGTCGGAGTAACTCCCCTCGAACCAGAACACCTTGGAATCTCCCTCATAGGCAAGGATATGGGTGCAGATACGGTCAAGAAACCAGCGGTCGTGCGAGATGACTACCGCGCAACCGGCAAAATTCTCCAAACCTTCCTCCAATGCACGCAGTGTGTTCACATCGATGTCATTGGTCGGCTCGTCCAACAGCAGCACATTCGCCTCGCTTTTGAGCGTCAGGGCAAGGTGCAGGCGGTTGCGCTCACCGCCAGACAGCACTCCGCATTTCTTTTCTTGGTCGCTGCCTGTAAAATTGAAACGGCTCAGATAAGCGCGTGCATTGATTTCGCGCCCGCCCACGCGGATATATTCCGTACCGTTGGAGATGGTCTCGAATACCGTTTTCTCGGGGTCTATGTTCGAGTGCACCTGATCCACATAGCCCACTTTCACCGTCTCGCCCACCGAGAAAGTACCCTTGTCGGCTTTCTCCATATCCATAATCATACGGAACAGGGTGGTCTTGCCCGCACCGTTAGGACCAATCACTCCCACGATACCGTTCGGCGGGAGCATAAAGTTCAAGTCCTCGAACAGCACCCGGTCGCCAAACGCTTTGGCAACGCCCTCTGCATTGATTACCTTGTTGCCCAAACGCGGTCCGTTGGGGATAAAGATCTCCAATTTCTCCTCGCGCTCTTTCTGTTCCTCATTGAGCATCTTGTCGTAGGCTCCTAAGCGGGCTTTGGATTTTGCCTGACGGGCTTTGGGTGCCATGCGCACCCATTCCAATTCGCGCTCAAGGGTCTTTCTGCGCTTGCTGGCCTGTTTCTCTTCCATTGCCATACGGGCGGTCTTCTGTTCCAGCCACGAAGAATAGTTGCCTTTCCACGGGATACCCTCGCCGCGGTCAAGTTCAAGAATCCAACCTGCCACGTGGTCAAGGAAATAGCGGTCGTGGGTGATACAGATCACCGTACCGGCGTATTGTTGCAAGTGCTGTTCGAGCCAGTCTATCGATTCGGCATCAAGGTGGTTGGTCGGCTCATCGAGCAGCAGAATATCAGGCTGTTGCAGCAGCAGACGGCATAGTGCCACACGGCGGCGCTCGCCTCCAGACAGGTTCTTTACCAATGCATCATCGTCCGGACAACGCAGCGCATCCATCGCGCGGTCTAATTTGGTATCGATGTTCCATGCATCGCTGCTGTCCAATTTGTCTTGCAACTCGGCTTGGCGTGCCAGCAGTTTGTCAAAATCCGCATCGGGCTCGGCAAAGGCGGCATTGATTTCGTCATATTCGCGGAGCATATCCATAATCGGCTGCACACCCTCCTGTACGCACTCGCGCACGGTCTTTTCGGGGTCAAGTTTCGGATCTTGCTCCAGGTAACCTACGCTGTATCCCGGTGAGAAAACCACTTCACCTTCGTAGTTCTTTTCCACTCCGGCGATGATCTTCATCAAGGTGGATTTACCTGTTCCGTTCAGACCGATGATGCCGATTTTGGCACCATAGTAGAATGAGAGGTAGATGTTGTTCAGTACTTTCTTTTGGGGCGAGAAACTCTTGCTCACGCCCACCATCGAGAAAATGATTTTCTTGTCGTCTGCCATATATCTTTGGTTTTATTGTGCAAATATTTTATTGTGCAAAGGTACTCAAATTTTCCCGATTACACAAATCGGCAAAAATATGCACTTTATGCAATTTCTATACCTCATAATAGCAATTACGGCAACGACACGGCAACGAGAGCGGTGGATAGGCGGTGTTTAAGCGATGTTTTTATGCAGTTTATGCACCTTTTATGCAGTCTTTTTGCATAAAATAAGGGCTGCCCACACGAGCAGCCCCTCAATTACACATTGCTCATTACAAATTAATTTCTACGCCCATTGCCGTGTCCAAAACCGTGGCAGTACCGCTTGTCGTGTTGAACTCGCCCGTGTAGGTCTGCAAGGTGGCGTTGTTCGCGTCCTTGACGGTCATACCGAAGGTGTAATGCGTGGATTCGCTCAAGCCCGTAACCGTGAAGCGGAAACCTGCGTCAGTCTGTTCGGCTGCATGGCCGGGTGTATGTCCGTTGCGCGAGGGGGCAAAGGCAATGTTGGTCAGTTGCCCGCTTGCATTGAACACCAACGTGCAGAACACTACGCCGTCTTTGCGTATCTCGAGGGTGTAGGTGTCTGCCGAAGCATCTGCCCTCCAGACAAAGGTCGCCTCGTTGCCTGACGGCGTTACCGTAACATATTTGTCGGATGTTTACAGTTGCATGGATATTACCTTGTACCACCACGACCAATCGTAGGCGGCAGAAGGATGATAGACGGCTATCACACGCGATTGCTTGCCGTTCTTCAGTTGGTAATACCCATTCGGGACTGACCAACCGTCCATCACCAAGGGTTCACCGTCCATCCGGCCATCCTCTTTACCTGGCAGATTGTTGTACAAACGGGTTACTCCCCATACGATAATCAAATCGGGTTGCAACTCCTCGATTACCTCAAGAAAAGCCTTTCTGCCCTCGGCATAGTCTTCCGGAGTACCGCCTTGGCGCGCTCCCTGCATAGCCACTTGCAGAAAATTGAAGAACGCTACCGAGTTCCAAATCTCTTTGCTCCTTTCGAGGGTGGTCTCTTCGTTCACCAAAGAACGTTCGAACTTGCGGAAAGTACCCGTCCAACGGTCGGTATCGCCGTTGATAACCATTTGCACGATGCCGGTGGTATTGAGGTCTTCACACTCCGGCGCGTACTTGCGCCCGCACTGCTGGCAGCCATCGCAATAATGGCTTTCGCCGAGAACCAGTATCTTCTTGCCGAAGATACCACCGGTCTCATAGTTTTTGCCTACCCAAGGCTTAAAGAAAACATGTTTCATACTATTAAAATTTAGTCTGTCTCCACTTTGTTATTCGGCTATCGACTTTCTCCGTTTTATAGATTTAGTTTTGATTGTCCGCCGGCACCCGGACAAATGCTTAATCAAGTGTGTGGACTTGACGCTGCAAAATTACTATAAACATTTAACATCACAAGCAGAAAAACAATAATTCCTAATAGATAGGGGTTGATGAGCATTTTCTATAAGTTGGAACCAATGTCTCATATGCCGCTAAAGCGGCAAGAAAAATAAAAAAACAGCCCGTAACTTCTCGTTACAGGCTGATAATAATATCTTATTCCTAATTTTACGGTATCAAGATTTTCTGTACTTGGGTGCCGTTGAGGAGGATATAAATGCCTGCAGGCAAATGGTCCTTCTCGGCAGTCAGTTCCTCCCCCATAAGTGTAAAGACACGGGTGGCGGCATCCGAAAGACGTATCTCGGTATGTACATTCTCTATAGCCTCCGCTTTTGCTTTGCAAACCGAGGTAAGTCCCGCATTATCAATCTCCCAATAGTTGGCAATCGTGCCATTAGGAGCAGTATAGCGGAAAGCAAAACGGAAGTTCGATTTCAGGAACGCTGCAGGAATAGTCAGCCTATTGTTGGTATAACTCTTGATTGTCCAATTCGGAATAGTTATTTGCGTCCACTTGGTCTCGTCAGGCGTATCACCGTCGGTATAACTATTGGTGTACCAAAGGGTTTGATACTGCTCGTATGCCCCTTCGGAATTGTCATAGAAGAGATTATGACGGAAAGTAAGCGTGGCACTCTCGGCGTCCGACAGGTCAAATGTGGGCGACACCAGCCAGTTGTCCATCTCGTCCGATTTCCGGTAACCATTGATGGTTACACCATACCTGGCATTAGATAGCCATGCAGCCGAACCCTTGATTCTCATTTCCGTAAAATCGCCCAAACCTGTTTTGAAGTCTTGCGAAAAAGCAATGTTGCAGTTGTCGGGGTCTGGATTGGGATTGGGGTCAACGGAGCCATCGCCGAGATTGATCGCCACCAGATAGGGGTCATGGTCGGAATACTTAACCGAACCGCCGCCGGTAGTATTTACATTATAGACCCCGGCGCCTGTGATCTGCTCCGCCATAGTGGAGTTGGCAAACACATGGTCGATGAGCGATTTGGTGCCGTTATAGATATGCGAATATGCCGCAGAGTTGTATTTTAGGATCTGCTCTTCGTATCCCGCATTGAGAAGGTAGGACAACGGGCTTTCCGATATAGTGCAGTTGAGGTCGCCCATAATCAGGATATCGGGGTCGATAGTTACACGCGAAAGGGCATTCACCAGGTCGGAAGCGTTTCTTTCACGTTTGGACTCACCTGCATCAGCAGAACTGTCCTTTGCCTTGAAATGGTTCATAGACAGTACAAAACGCTCACCCGTACCCAACTCCTCAAACGCTTGCAGACGCATAGTGTTGTTATAGTACATCTGGGTGGAAGTGGTGGTATTGCTGCCGACGGGTTTGACCTTGTCTATGCGATACATATAGCCCGATTTGATGTAGGTGGAGTCGGCAGAAAGACCATCTTTGACATAAGTATAGACCTGTTTGCCGGCGTCTTTGTTCATCGCCACGGACAAATAACCGAGTACGGAGTCGTTGACCTCCAACTCGTTGAACACATAGATGTCAGCATCGATGTCGCGCAAGGCTTTGACCATCTTTTGCGTCTTTGCCTGCAAGGCGGACAGGGTCTGTGCGTCCGACCGGTTGACCGTATAATTGACCACAAAATAATTGCGTGCGTTCTGTCCGCAAACGACCAGACGCCCGTTACCGACATTGGGGATAGAAGCCTGAATATCCGCCCAAACGGCAGGAACGGCGAGCCATACCAGCAGCCCGACCACCAAGCATTGCAAAATGTTTTTTCTCATAAATATCTTTTTGGTGCCACCATACGTTTGTTGGTGGTTGGTTATATCTTGGTTACAGGTTAGAGCACCTCTTTGAGGATTTCGCTGACAGTGGGGTGCGGAAAGACAACCTGCTGCATCTCGCTGATGGTGTAGCCCATACGGACGGCAAACGAAGCCGCCGAGACAAACTCGGAACAGGGGTTGCCAATCATATGCACCCCGAGAATGGTTTGGTTGCGCTTGTCCACAATCATCTTGCAGAGTCCCGTTTCGCCCTCGTTCTCCGCCACAAAGCGTCCGGAATAGGTCATCGGCAGTTGGTGGATTTCATACATACCCTGCACCTCTTCCGCCGGTTTGCCCTCCATATCCTGATAGAATTGGCTTACCTCACGTTCCGTCATACCCACCGAGGCAATCTCGGGGTTGGTATAGACCACACTCGGAATGGCATTGTAGGCAATACGTTGCAGCGGAATCTGCCTGAGCATACGCCCGACCGCCACCTCCGCCTGACGGCTTGCCACGTGTGCGAGCATAATCTTGCCCGTTACATCGCCGGCAGCATAGACATTCTTGAGATTGGTCTTCATAAAATGGTCCACCACGATACCGCCGCGGTGCAGTTCGAGGTCGTTGAGGGCATCCAAGCCCTGCAAGTTGGCACGCCGCCCGACCGAGACAAGGATACGCTCCGCATTGTATTCGCCGTTGGTGGTCAGTACCTTGGTGCCTTGTATCTCCGTAACCTTGGTATCTGTCAGGATATTTATTCCCGCTTTTTTGTATTTCTCGAGCAGAATAGAGACCACTTCTTGGTCGAGGTTCGGCAGGATAGTCGGCATTGCCTCAATGACCGTAACGGGTACGCCTAACTCGTGGTAGAGCGTGGCAAACTCCATACCGATTACACCACCACCCACGATAATCATTGACTGCGGCAGAGTAGTAGCCGCTAATGCATCGGTGGAATCCCACACAGCGGGATTGTCTTTGAGTCCGGGAATAGGCGGAACAAAATTGGTGGAGCCTGTACAGATAAGCAGGTTCTCCGCTTCGTAGGTCTCCCCGCTGCAAGCGATAACCACTTTTTCATCGGTACGACTGACGATAGTAGCCGCCCCATTGACCACCCGGCAATGCCCGTTGTTGAGACGCTGCCTGATACCCGCCACCAACTTGCGCACAACTTTGGTCTTGCGTTGTGCGATCTTGGCATAATCGAACGTAACATTCTCTGCTGTTACACCGTATTTCGCGGCATTTTGCGCATTGTGGTATAGTTTGGCACTATAGAGGAGGGTCTTGGTCGGGATACAGCCCACGTTGAGACACGTACCGCCGAGGGCATTCTGCTCAAAGAGCACCACGTCCTTACCCGCCTTCGAGGCTTTTTCCGCTGCCGTGTACCCCGCAGGGCCACCGCCGATAATTGCAAGAAAATTCATAGTATCTGATTTTGTTGTTTCCATTAAATTATTTGGTTATTTCTCCATATAAACGCCATTAAAGAACCATTAAAAGTTCCATTAAAAGTTCTCCGTTTATCATTAATGTTTTTCATTGCTTTAGTCGTGGAGTTTGTGGCGGGTGTAGTAGTTGCGGACGTAGGTGAAATAGAAGATGACACCGAGGGCGTAGAAGGCGACACCGCTCCAGAAGGCGGCACTATAGCCCCAATGCTCCGCCACCACACCACCGACAAGCATACCGACTCCCATTCCCAAGTCCCACGAGGTGAGCAGTGTGGAGTTGGCAGTACCACGCTGACTATGAGGAGCCATATTGATAAAAATCATCTGGAAAGCCGGCCAGAGATGCCCGTTACCCAAGCCGATAATGAACGGCGCAAGGTAATAGCCCACCACATTCGGCACGGCGGCAAAAAGGACGAAACCGCTAACAGACACCACGATACCGAGCGAGGCATTTCGCAGTATCTGCCCCTTGCGCAGAGAACGGCTGCCCGTAAGACGCGAGATAATCAGTCCGACGGCAAAGAGCGTAAAGAACATACCCGTACCGCTTGTGATACCCATAGTTTCTCGACCATAGATAGCGACATAGGTGGTAACCACACTATAGGCGAAAGCCAACGTAAAAACCACGATGAACGGTGCCCAACCTTTGAGCATCAGGAAACGGTCCAACGACAAGGGCTGCTTGTCGATCTCCAAAATACGCTCCCGCACGTGGATAGTGCTGACCACGATGATACCCAAGACGGAACAGCCGAGGGCTATCCAGAAAAGCATCTCATAACTATGGAACCGCCCGAACAGGAACATGGCTATACCCGGGCTGATGGCAGTAGCGATATTGTTGCTAAGCCCGTAATAGCCGATACCTTCGGCACGGCGGGAGGGGGGCAGCACATCAATAGCGACCGTGGAGAGCGAGACGCCCGTTGCACCAAAAGGCGCACCATGGAGCATACGGAACATAGCAAACGCTGTGAGACTGCTTGCTATCAGGTAGCCCCCGAAGAAAGCGGCGGTAAGGAAATAGAAGATGAGCAGCATCATCTTGCGCGGAAAACTATCCACGAAAAAACCACTAAACGGACGAATGAGCAATGCCGCCACAGCATAGCCCGACAGCACCATACCGATGACCTGCTTGTCCGCACCATAGGTGTCGGTCAGATAGAGGGGCAGCAACGGCGTAAGGAGCATAAACGCAAAATACATCAAGAAATTGCCCGTCCAGACCTTGATATAGTTGCTATTCCATAGTTTTTCTTGCGGTTCAGTTGCATCCATAATTGTATAACCTTTCTAATAACTTGAGTGGCACATCCACTCGGTATCCTCTCGGGAATCACCCACTAATCACCTACTAATCACCTACTAATCACCTACTCTTTCTATACAGATACTTCGGTTTGGTTCATTGTAGTGAGCACAATGCGCACGGCTTGCTTTACCAACTCTACACAGGGACGTTTGCGGTAGTATTCGGCGGTACGCTCAGCAGGCATCGGGTCTTGCGGGCGGGGAGCGATACCGAGCAGTTCGGCACAGACAAGACTGCCGTTTGCGGCTTTGAACTGCGCGGCAAGATTCTGCACGAGGGCATAGTTCTGCATCTTGCCTTCTTTGTCGCCGGGTGTGGCACTGCCGTTGTACAATCCTGCAAGGAGGAACATTCCGCAGGCGGCACCACAGGTCATACGCATACGCCCCATACCTCCTCCGAAGGAGGCTGACAGGCGCAGGGCAAGCGACTCATCGGCAATGCCATATAGGTCTGCACACGCAGCAAAGACGGACTGCGAGCAGTTGAAGCTCTGCTCAAACAACGCTTGCGCACGAACGATGCGATTTTCTATTTCTTGTTCCGATATTTTCATTTGTGCATAATTTTAGCGTACAAAGGTACAGCAAAATTATGAAAAATGCAAAGAAAAGTGCTTTTCACTTGCAAGACTGCCGGAATTTGGCACAATAAGAGAGTAATTTTGCAGCGTGATTGAAAGGAAGAACGTTAATTAGCGTATAATTAGACGTGTTAATTCTGTTTGGGAAAGAACATATAATTACCACAAATTAACCATTAATAGAATTATGAAAAAGAAGAGTATCAAATCGATGAGTATGCTTGAACTCATTCAGGCTGCGGGAGAAGAGTTGAAAGGGTGCGAAATGAAAGAGGAAAAGATAAAGGTTGCACTCCCCACTCTGCGGCAATTAGCCAAACAATTAGACATTACAAACGAGGAGGCAATGCTTGTTGTCGGGCTGTTCAACCAAGGCGGTTTCTACCACATAGATATGAGCGATCTATGCAAATACTACAACTGCCAACCGATACAGATGCTGCACTATACCAAGTTGCTCAAATCGCTGGCAAACAAAGAGTTTCTGCGCCCGAAAGGAAGCAATACATACGACATAGCCGATATGCTGATAGAGGCAGTGGAACAGAACAAGAAACCCGAAAAGCGCAATTACAAAGACTTGGATGCGGCGCAATGGTTCGAAATGCTGAGCCAGACATTGTCCGATAAAGATGAGAACGACATCACATATGAACGAATGATACACATTCTGGGAGAACTATTGGAAGGCAACCATCACCTGAAAGTAGTACAGCAACTGCACCAGATTGGCAGCAACATAGAGGAATTGCTATTGCTGCTAATCACAATGAACCTGTTTGTACAGGAGTCGGACGATATGATCGGTGAACACGATATAGAGGATATCTACGAGTGCGAACGATTTGCCAAACGGGTGGCAATAGACGTACAGCGCGGGAGCCATGAGTTTATACAGAAGGGTTGGATTGAGTACATCAACGATGACGGACGTGCCAACCCGAACTATTGGAAACTGACAGACAAAGCCAAAAAAGAACTGCTCGGGGAACTGAACCTGCCGCAACCGACCACCGTAAAGACCGGACTATTGGAAAGCGACAAGATAACCCGCAAGCAGTTGTATTTCTGCACGGATGTACAGAAACAGGTGGACAATCTGCGGACACTATTGCAACCGGAGCGGTTCAGCCGCATACAGGAACGATTGGAGAGAAACGGTATGCGCAAGGGTTTTGCGTGTATCTTCTACGGCACTCCGGGTACGGGCAAGACCGAGACCGTATTGCAACTGGCACGCGAGACGGGACGGGACATTATGCAAGTGGATATTCCGTCCTTGCGCAGCAAATGGGTGGGTGACACAGAGAAGAATATCAAGGGTGTGTTTGACCGTTATCGGGAGTACTGCAAGAAATCAGCCGTTGCGCCTATTTTGCTTTTCAACGAAGCGGATGCCGTACTGAACAAGCGCAACGAGGGGGCGACCGACAGCGTGGACAAGATGGAGAATGCGATGCAGAACATCATCTTGCAGGAAATGGAGACATTAGACGGCATTATGATAGCGACTACCAACCTGACCAACAACATGGACGCTGCCTTCGAACGACGTTTCCTGTACAAGATCGAGTTTCCGAAACCGACACCGAAAGAAAGCCGGCACATCTGGCAGGCAATGCTTCCCATTCTAACCGACAGCGAGGCATTAACGCTCGCAGAGAGATATGCTTTTTCGGGCGGACAGATAGAGAATATCGCACGCAAGCAGTTGGTAAACAGCATACTGAATGATCAAGACAACACTGATCTTACTGCCATTCGCGAGGCTTGCGACCACGAACTGCTCTACCGCAAACAGACACAAAAAATAGGTTTCTGATGACGGTTGTTGCGGGGGTGGCGAAAAAAGCGTATCTTTGCAGAGGGGGAACGTTAATTATCGTGTAATTAAACGTTAATTATTCGTTGAGGAACAATACATATAATAACCATATAATTAAGCCATTAATTATGTCAAAACAAAATTCATCCGTGCTATTCAACCGATATATATGGTTGATAGACTTGATTTACTCGGCGGGGTATATAACGAAAGAGGAAATAGACCGCCGCTGGAGCCGTGCATCGCTCAATTACGACCACGAGAGCAATATACCAGAACGCACATTTCACCGGTACAAAGATGCAATACAGGAAATGTTTCAGATAGATATACACTACAACAAATCGCGGGGGTATTACATCGAAAACAGTGATGATATTCAGCGGGACGAGTTGCGCCGGTGGCTTATCGGTACGTTTGCCGTAGAGAACCTAATAGGCGATAGCAGCGCACTGAGAAAACGTATCCTATTGGAGGATATTCCGTCCGGGCAGCAACACCTGACACCTATCATAGAGGCAATGCGCGACGGGGTGAGAATACGTATCACGTACAAGAGTTTTCATAGTGCAGAACCATCCACCTTTGTGCTGGCTCCCTACTGCGTGCGGGTGTTCCGACAACGATGGTATGTATTAGGAACCTCGGAGAAAGGCAAAGAATTGCGCCTGTATGGTTTGGACCGAGTGGTTGACATCAAGCGGACGACGATACCTTTTGTGTTACCCCGAAAGTTTGATGCAAAGGCGTTTTTTGCCAACGGATACGGGGTAACTGTGGACAAGCGCAAGCCAGAGATAGTGCGCATATCGGTGGACGCATACCAAGCCAACTATCTGCGGTCGCTGCCGTTGCACAGGTCGCAAGAAGAGAAGGAGCGGAAAGATGATTACTCTGTATTTCAATACTTTATCGTACCCACATACGAGTTTATCAAAGAGTTGCTGTCGTATGGCGTGGCAATAGAAGTGCTATCGCCCGAATGGTTGCGCGAGGAGATAAAACAAGAGATAAAAACAATGAACGAAACATACAACCGACAAGAAAATGGATAATTTTGTAGCAATTGATTTCGAGACCGCCAACGGGTGCAGGTCAAGCGTATGCAGCATAGGTGTGGTGATGGTACGAAACGGAGAGATAGCAGACTCGTTCTACTCGCTCATTCACCCTGCCCCCAACTACTATGCACCTTTTTGCCAAGAAGTACACGGATTGGGATATGACGATACGGACGAAGCACCCGACTTTCCCGAAGTATGGGAGCAGGTGGAGAAGAAAATACATACGGATTTTCCCGATATGCCGATAGACGTAATTCCCTTTGTGGCGCACAATGCAGGTTTCGATGAGGGGTGCCTGCGGGCTGTTTTTGCGACCTACGAACTCAAATACCCCGAGTATCTGTTTATGGACACGCTCTACGCTTCGCGACGGCACTTCGGAAAGAGCCTGCCAAACCACCAGTTGCAAACCGTGGCCGCTGCCTGCGGGTACGATCTGAAGCAACACCACCACGCCTTGGCGGATGCGGAAGCCTGCGCATGGATTGCAATGGCAATACTATGAACAAGTTGTAAAATTGTAAATTGGGCGTAACAACAGCCTATCCTTACTATGGCAACCGCATTACAACAATTATCACATTTCATATGCAGATATTGTATAATCCGTGGATTTTGTGTAATTTTGCAGCAACTTAAAAAGCCGTCCTGTATATAACATAGTTGCTACTGCTAAAAACAAACACGATTTCACATCTTATACACCGGCAAAGTCCGCAAAATGAAGGATTTTATAAAAATAATAACCAACTAAAACCATCATCAATTATGTTAGGCGCACTTATAGGCGACACTGTAGGTAGTATCTACGAGTTTTGCAACATTAAGACAATCGATTTCCCCTTATTCTCAGACGGAAGTTCTTTCACCGATGACTCCGTGATGACCATTGCCGTAGCGGATTGGCTGCTCCACGACCCTGTTCGGTCACAACAAGGACTGGAAGACAGCCTCGTCAAATGGGGGCACAGGTACCCCGACGAAAGTTATGGCGGAGCATTTTCTCGTTGGCTCTTTATGCCCGAGTTCCAAAGTGTATTCCGTGATAGAGATACAGAAACGGTAGATAATATCCCCTATGGTGTCCGCCACCCGTACAACTCATGGGGCAACGGTTCGGCAATGCGTGCTTCGGCATGCGGCTGGTTGGCGCAGTCGGTGGAAGACGCACTCGACCTCGGCAGGCGTTCTGCTATGATTACCCACAACCACCCCGAAGGTATCAAAGGAGCGCAGGCGGTGGCTACAGCCATCTATCTGGCACGCACAGGGAGTACAAAAGCGAAAATCCACCAATATATAGAAGACACTTTCGGCTACGACCTCAGTCGTGATTGCGATGATATTCGACCTACGTATCATTTTGATGTGTCTTGTCAGGGTACATTGCCTGCAGCCTTGGCGGCATTCTTTGACAGCCGTGATTTCGAGTCGGCGATTCGTCTGGCTGTTTCCTTAGGCGGGGATAGCGATACCATTGCTTGTATCACGGGTGGTATAGCAGAAGCATTTTATCACGAGATACCGGCAACCATTGTCGAAGAAATGCACCATCGTCTGCCCGAAGAGTTCTGGACGGTTATCAACGAATTGTATGCAGCAGTGTCTGACAACCATACAAGCAACAGGGTGAACGCAACCGCCCCCAAACCTCAGTCCCGTATTACCCCCGATTATATATCGGAGTTGCGCCACAATGAGGTCTTTGTCTTTGGCAGTAATGCGCGGGGTATGCACTATGGCGGAGCGGCGGCGTTTGCTGTCGGGCGGTTTGGAGCCATCATGGGGCAAGGCGAGGGCTTGCAAGGGCATAGTTATGCCATTCCCACAATGGAAGGCATGGAAAATATGCGTGCTGCCGTGGACAGGTTTATTGCCTTTGCACAAGAGCACCCCGAACTCACATTCCTGGTAACGCCCATCGGCTGCGGCATCGCAGGCTACTCGCCCGAAGACATTGCCCCGCTGTTTGTTGCGGCGAAAACATTGGACAACGTACATCTGCCAGAGTCCTTCCGGAAATATATGACAGAGTAGTATGCCAATATGCAACGGACGGTTAAACTGTTAGTTACCTTATCGGTAATCGAGTGGCGGTCGTTGTCGCTTGCAACATATATCACCAATGCAAATGTCGGATGAACCGGATTTGTGGCACTACAGCACTCGGTGTGCCTGTGGCGTATGACGTATAACGACGCGAGCCGCGTCGTCCCCCAGTGCGTAGCAGCATCATTCAGTTTGTGGCAAGCGGTCCGCGGACAAGGGCGAGACAGCCAACTTCGCCTAAGGCTTGCAGGGAATCCGTAGTGTCCGCGCCCCCGGGGATGTCATTTTATGGTAAAATCCTAATAATGCGTTCCTACAATGCATAAATGTGTTAATGTTTGATACGGTTACCCCGCTATCCTATACTATCCTATGCTGTCGTTGCCGTCTCGTTGCCGTCTTGTTGCCGTCTCGTTGCCGTAATTTGTCCAATGGGGCAGATTGGGCAAATTGGGCAAATAAGGCGTATAGGTATGATTGAAAAATAAGCGCGTAGAGAGGTTTTCAAGTATAATGATTTGGTGTAAGCAAAACGAGAAATCGATTTTGCGGGCATTTTTGTTCGATTTAAGGGCTTTTCTCAAGAAAAACGGCGTCCCCTATTGCGTACGTCGTTTTTTTTATGTACCTTTGCAAAGATTTTTTTGCTTATACAAAAACGTTACTTGTTGTGTAATCAGGCATTAATCAAACCTATAATTAGCCATTCATTAACCATCAATTTTGTTTCAATCAGGCAGGAACAAGGAAGGTTACATTTATAACAAAGAATATCAGTATATTAAATACAATGGAAGAACAAGAAAAGTATGATGGATCAAGCATTCAGGTGCTAGAAGGGTTGGAGGCAGTGCGCAAGCGTCCTGCGATGTACATCGGTGATATTTCGCAGAAAGGTCTGCACCACTTGGTATATGAGGTGGTGGACAACTCGATAGACGAGGCTTTGGCAGGATTCTGCAACCATATTGAGGTTACTATCAACGAGGACAATTCGATTACGGTACAGGATAACGGTCGTGGTATTCCTGTGGATATGCACCCCAAAGAGCATAAGAGTGCGCTGGAGGTGGTGATGACCGTGCTGCACGCCGGCGGTAAATTCAACAAGAACAGTTACAAGGTTTCCGGCGGTTTGCATGGTGTGGGTGTGAGTTGTGTGAATGCGCTATCAACCAAACTGCATGTGGAGGTGTTCCGCGAGGGCAAAATCTATATGCAAGAGTATGCCAAGGGCAAGCCGCTGTGCGCAGTACAAGAGATAGGTACTTATAATATGGAGGAGCGTGGAACGGGTACGTGTGTACAGTTCTGGCCGGACAGCAGTATCTTCACCGAGACGGTTTACCAATATGATATTCTGGCAAACCGTATGCGCGAATTGGCATATCTGAATGCGGGTGTAAAGATAACCCTGACAGACAAACGCCACGAGATAACCGCTGCTCCGACCACCAACACGGAGGGCGAGATGGTGGCTCCGCAAGGCGTGCTTGCCGACGACGGCAAACGCTACAAAGGCGAGGTATTCTACTCGGAAAAAGGTCTGAGCGAGTTTGTACGCTATATAGACAGCACCCGCACCCCGCTGATCTCGGACGTGATTCACCTGAATACCGACAAATACGGTACACCGGTGGAGGTTGCGATGATCTACAACACGGATTTTAACGAGAATATCCACTCATACGTAAACAACATCAACACGATAGAAGGCGGTACGCACGTAGCCGGTTTCCGTGCGGCACTGACGCGTGTGATGAAGAAATATGCAGAGGAGAGCAAACTGCTGGAGAAAGCCAAACTGAAAGACAAAGACGGCAACTCGACGATTGACCCGAATGATTTCCGCGAGGGCTTGACGGCGGTTATCTCTGTGAAAGTGGCCGAACCGCAGTTCGAGGGACAAACCAAGACCAAACTTGGAAACTCGGAGGTGGCAGGTATAGTTTCGTCCGCTGTGGCAGAGGCACTGACGAACTATCTGGAGGAGCACCCCGATGATGCCAAAAAGATTGTAGAGAAAGTAATTCTTGCCGCACAGGCACGTATTGCCGCCCGCAACGCCCGCCAGAGCGTGCTGCGCAAATCGCCATTAAGCGGTGGAGGGCTACCCGGAAAGTTAGCCGATTGTGCCAGCAAAGACCCCGCAGAATGCGAGTTGTTTCTCGTGGAGGGAGACTCGGCAGGCGGCACGGCCAAAAAGGGGCGTGACAGAAGAGTTCAGGCTATTTTGCCGTTGCGCGGTAAGATTCTGAATGTAGAAAAAGCGATGGAACACAAGGTATTCGAGAGCGAGGAGGTACGCAATATATTCACCGCACTCGGTATCACTTTTGGAACGGAAGACGACCCCAAAGCCCTGAACCTGAGCAAGATACGTTATCACAAAGTAATTATTATGGCGGATGCCGATGTGGATGGTGCGCATATTGCCACGCTGATAATGACTCTATTTTTCCGCCATATGAAAGAGGTAATTGAGCAAGGACACCTCTACATCGCTATGGCTCCGCTGTATATGTGCTCGAAAGGTAACTACAAGGAGTATTGCTGGACAGACCAACAACGTTTCGATTTCATCAAGAAATACGGAAACGGCGACGAGAAACAGATTAAGACACAGCGATATAAAGGTTTGGGTGAGATGTCTAACGAGCAACTTTGGGAGACAACGATGGACCCCGAGCGCCGCTTGCTGAAGAAAGTAACCATTGAGAATGCCGCCGAAGCCGACCACACCATTGCTATGCTGATGGGTGATGATGTGGCTCCGCGCCGTGAGTTTATCGAAGAGAACGCCACTTACGCCAACATTGACGCATAAGATGCAATTATGAATATCGCCGTTTATTGCAGTGCCAAAGACAAGATTGCCGAGGAGTACAAATTGCTCGGTGATCAGTTGGGTGCGTGGATTGCCCACGAAGGACACACCTTAATATACGGAGGTGCTACGGGCGGACTAATGACACGCGTGAGCAATGCGGCAAAAGAGAATGGCGGCAAGGTGGTAGGCGTGGTACCCAAACGCATTATCGCCGCCCATCGCCAAGCCGACAACTGCGATGAACTCTATATAGTAGAAACGATGAACGACCGCAAGCAGAAAATGCGGGAATTGGCGGATTGTTTCGTATGCCTGCCCGGAAGTTACGGTACGTTGGACGAGATGATGGATGTAGTGGCGAGCGGCACGGTAGGTGAACATCGCAAGCCATTGTATGTACTTAACTATCAGGGCTTTTACGATGGACTACGCCAACAGGCAGACTATATGCGTGCATTGGCTTTTATTCCCGAACAGGAGAGTTACAAACCAATATACGTAGATACATTGGACGAACTTTTTACCACACTTAAATAATACACTTATATGAACCAACAAATTAATTTGAAGAGCGACACACTCTCGACACAGAAGTTCGAGCAGCGTATGGAGCAAATCAAAAACGATATTCAACGCTATCGTCGCGTTGAACAATCGCCGGAATTCAAGGAGTTTCAAGACCTAAGGAAGACCGTGGAGACGAAAGAGTTTCAAGACAACAAGAACTATCTGCTCCACCGCAAATACCGCGACACGGACGAGTATAAAAAGATGTCGCGCTATAATAGTCTCCGCAGGTCAATAGCGGTTCGAGTGTATCGTTGGGCGATGTCTGCAGAGGATTTCCGCCGATATGTAGAGTTTACAAAAAGCGAACAATATGCACAACTGCAAAACAAAGAGGCTGTTGCAGCATCGGGCGAACTGAAAAGATATAAAGCGATAGATAAGTCGTTGAAAGCCAAATGGTATCGCAAGAGTGTACAATCCGAAAAAGTGCCGGAATACCTGCATTTGGATACGGAAGTACACACCGAAGAGTTTGAAAAAAGCAATGCTTTTTGGGCAAATCCGCAACGCTGGTACACTACCGATGAAAGCAAGCAGGACGCACGATACAGGGAACTGAAAAATACAGACGATATCCGTTTCTACCTGTCGCAAGATGCAAAACAGATTGCCGATTGGGAGAGTTACAAGACATTGTTCGAAGATGAATGCGAACAGATGAATGTATGGAAAAGCGGTTTTTACTACACGAACAAGAACCTCAAAACCGACCATTCGTACTGCAACGAACAAGCAGCATACAACTATGGGAAAAATGCTTTTGCCGCCGGTAGTATATTGTCGGTAGAGACCAAGAAAGAGAGTGTTACCGCCTCGGCTTGGCATCCCACGAAAGGTTTTATCACCAAGGACTTTGTATGGACGAGCGATGTGCTGCAAACGGCAGACACATTCCAAACCGCAAAGGGATTGTTTCTGGCAAAAGTACGTGTGTCAGGCGAGGCTAATGCGGCAGTATATCTCGCAACAGGCGAGCGCGAACCTATGCTGAAAATGATGCAATGGGACGGCAAGCAAGTATCGGCAGGCATACGCACCAACAAAGATGAGGCAAGCGTAACGATACAAAATCTGAAAGCCGGACAATGGTATATATACGGCATACAAATCACTGATAAAGAGGTAATTTGGTCGGTGAACGGGCAAGAAGTGCTACGTATCAAGAACAATTTCGGCAATATGTCATTCTTCCCTGCTGTTGCCGAGTTCTTACCCGAAGGCAAGCCCGCCGGTACCGGCAAGATAGAAATAGAGTGGATGCGCGTATACGATAAATAACTATCGGTTCGCCGCAAAACTATTCACAATCGTTTTTATAGTATGTTTCTGATTGCCGGTCCCTGCGCGATTGAAAACAGAGAGATGGTGCTCGAAACTGCGCGCACGCTGAAGGAGGTGTGTGCAGATTTGGGCATACACCTTATATATAAGTCGTCTTTCGACAAAGCCAACCGCACCTCCGCCAACTCGCAACGCGGCGTAGGTATGGAGAAAGGATTGGAGATATTGTCGGAAGCAAAAGAGACATTCGGTTTACCGATTCTGACCGATGTACACGAGTCGTGGCAATGCGCACCTGTAGCAGAGGTGGCAGACGTATTGCAAATACCTGCTTTTCTCTGCCGGCAAACCGATTTGCTTTTGGCTGCCGCCGAGACAGGGCGTATCGTAAACGTCAAGAAAGGGCAGTTTATGGCTCCGTGGGATATGCAGGGAGTGGTCAGCAAGATTGCGTCTGTACCTTCTGACAAGCCTGTCAATCAGCGGCTTTGGCTCACCGAGCGCGGGTCTTCATTCGGCTATGGAAACATTGTGGTGGATATGACTTCGCTGGTTGAAATGCGCAAGTTCGGCTGTCCCGTGGTGTTTGATGCCACCCATTCGGTACAAAAACCGAGCAGTCAGGCAGGTGTTACCGGCGGAAACAGAGAGATGGTTCCCTATTTGATGCGTGCGGCATTGGCTGTGGGCGTTGACGGACTGTTTCTGGAGGTTCATCCCGACCCGGACAAAGCCATATCGGATGCTGCAAATCAAGTAAGATTGAGCGACATACGCACCATTCTCACACAAGCATTGGCAATAGATACATTAGTAAAGAAACTGAAATGACCTATTCAGAAAGAGCAAAAAGCATATTTGCCGAAGAGATTGCCGAGTTGGAAAAACTTGCTGCTTCGATAGACGGGAACTTTGACAAGGCTGTAGAACTTATCTATGCCTGCGAGGGGAAACTTGTAGTGATGGGCATCGGGAAAACGGGTATCATTGGTCATAAGATTGCTTCTTCGCTGGCTTCTACAGGCACATCGGCAATCTTTGTCAATGCCGCTGAGGCAGTGCATGGCGACTTGGGGATGGTATGCGGCAAAGATGTGGTGCTGCTTGTGAGCAACAGCGGTTCGACCAACGAGATACTGAACGTCATCGCCCCACTGCGCAGTCTCGGTTGTACTATCATCGCAATGACGGGCAATCCCGATTCGCAATTGGCACAGGAGAGCGATGTGGTTATTTCGGTGCATGTGGACAAAGAAGCCTGCCCTCTCGGCTTGGCTCCGACAACCTCTACCACCGCCACCACACTGATGGGGGATGCGCTGATAGTATGCCTGATGGAGAAACGCCATTTCGAGGCAGAGAATTTCGCCCTCTACCACCCCGGCGGGGCACTCGGACGGCAACTGCTCGCACGCGTAAAGAACCGTATGCAGACCAGTGTGCCGCGCGTGCAAGTGGATACGCCGTTCCGCGAACTCGTCTGCGAGATGTCGGAAAAACATCTCGGTATGACAATGGTTTATAATGGTGAACGTTGTATAGGTATCATTACTGATGGCGACCTGCGCCGTGCTATTCAGAAATATGATGACCTGCATATCGTGGCACGCGATATGATGACACCATCGTATAAACATATTCACAAAGAAGCACTGCTCACCGAGGCTTTGGCCATAATGGACAAGTACAACATCACCACCCTTGCCGTTACGGAAAAACCTGATACCGAAGAGATTATAGGTATTATCTCCATTCACCATATTATCGACTTTAACTAATGGAACCGACCATCACCATCTATTGCAAGAACACGCACTCCTACCACGAAGTGCCGCGCGGTATCTCGCTCATCGAATTGCGCGATATGCTTAACATACGTTTGCAGTATCCTATCATCGCCGCACATGTCAATTATAAGGAGGAAAACCTTGATTTTCTGCTCTATAAGCCAAAAGATGTCGAGTTCCTTGATGCCAGTTCTGCCAGCGGAATGCGTTGCTATGTACGCACGCTCAGTATGGTGCTGGCGTGCGCTATCAACGAACTCTATCCGCGTGCTGATTTGCGTATAGAACACCCCATCTCCAAAGGCTACTACTGCACCCTGCAATGGCGCAAACCAAAAGACGGCGAACTGGCATCCGATATGGTAAACCCCAAACTGACGCCCGAGATGATTGAGTCTATCAAGCGTCGTATGCTGCAGATCATCAAGGAAGACCGAAAGATATTGGAGGAGGAGAAACGCACTAAGGACGTTATCCAAATGTTCAGCACCCGCGTGGACGGCGAAAGCACTATCTTCGAAACCCTCGGCAACCCATACTGCCGCTATTTCCGTATGGGTGATTTCATTGATTACTACACCAATACGCTGATGCCGTCGTCCGGATACATCAATGTATTCGACCTTGAGCCGTATTTCGACGGGATGCTCCTGCGTATCCCCAACCGCAGCAATCCGACTGTACTCGAAGACAAAATCCCACAGGACAAGATGTTTAGCATTTTCAGCGAATACAATTCGTGGAACAAACTGCTCAATATCAACAATGTAAGCGATTTCAACGTGGCTTGCAAGGGCAACCGCAGTTTTATGATGATCAAACTTGCAGAAGCCCTTCACGAGAAAAAAATAGCCCAGATGGCAGACGCTATCGCCAACCGCAAAGAGCGTCCGAAATTCGTACTTATCTCGGGACCGTCTTCGTCCGGCAAAACCACATTCTCCAAGCGTCTGCAGATTCAGTTGCTGGTCAATGGTATCAAGCCCGTCATCATCTCAATGGACAATTATTTTGTCAACCGTGTGGATACCCCGCGTGATGCCAACGGCGATTGGGACTTTGAGAACATCAATGCCCTCGATCTTCCCTATTTCCGCCAGCAGATGAGCGATCTGATGGAGGGCAAGGAAGTAGATTTGCCCACCTATTCTTTCGAGAAGGGCGAGCGTATCTATGATGGGCAGAAACTGCGCCTCGAAAAGGATAGCATCATCATTCTTGAGGGCTTGCACGCACTCAATCCGTCTTTGTTGCCCAATATCCCGCCCTCGGCTACGTTTAAGATCTTTGTCTCTGCGCTCACAACCATCAATATCGACAACCACAACTGGATACCTACAACCGATATCCGTCTCCTGCGCCGCATTGTCCGCGACTACAAATACCGCAACTACTCCGCACGCGACACTATCGCCCGTTGTCCGTCCGTTCTTCGCGGCGAGCAGACATGGATTTACCCGTATCAGGAGGAAGCGGATATGATGTTCAATTCAGCCTTGCTCTTCGAGTTGGCGGTACTTAAACGCCATGCCGAACCAATCCTTGCAGAGGTACCAAAATACTGCGACGAATACACCGAGGCACACCGCCTGATCAAGTTCCTGCAGTATTTCGAGCCGATACCCGAGAAGGAGATTCCGCCCACATCGCTCTTGCGCGAGTTCGTCGGTGGCAGTTCGTTCCACTATTAAAAAACATACCTGCAAAACAAGAAATGTTCTATATACGAACAGCAAACGTTTGTTATAGGATGCGCATAGGATACGCATAGGATAGCGAGGGGTTGTCTGCTTTCTACATTCTTTTTGAAAGAAAAATACAACATTATGAAACAATTGATTTTATCTATATTCTGCCTGTTGACAGCCTTGGCGGTACAGGCGAACGACTCAGTGCCAAGTCGCCCGAATATATTTGACGATATGCCCAATGTGCAGTTGCATCAGGACTCACTTGTAGGCGCCTTGATGGAGCATAAAATCAACGGGCAGGGAGAAATCGCAGAAATAAACGGTTATCGTGTGCAGATCTACTCGTCCAATCGGCAGCAAACAGCCAAAGCGGAAGCACTCCAACTCGAAAAAGACATTACCGACAAGGTTTCTATGCCGGTCTATGTGCTCTATATGCCGCCGTTTTGGAAAGTCCGCTTGGGTAATTTCCGCACCTTTGATGAAGCAAACACATTCAAAAATCAATTCCTCGCACAGTTCCCCGCTATGCAGGGCGACACGTATGTTGTGCGCGATAAAATACAAGTACTTCAATGAATTTGCAGTCATTTACTCCCGATGGCGAAAAAACAGAACGCATTGCCGAAAATGTAACTTCTATTCTCACACAGTTGGGCGAGAACCCGTACCGTCAAGGTTTGGTCCGTACCCCGGAGCGGGTGGGCGAGGCATTGCAGTTTCTTACCAAAGGTTATAACGAAGACCCGGAAGCGATACTCCGTTCCGCCCTGTTCGAAGAAGATTACCGCCAGATGGTGGTGGTAAAAGATATTGAGTTCTATTCGCTCTGCGAACACCACATACTGCCTTTCTTCGGAAAAGTCCACGTGGCATATATCCCCAATGGAAGAATTACCGGTTTGAGCAAGATTGCCCGTATAGTGGACGTCTATGCCCGCCGCCTGCAAGTACAAGAGCGATTAACCACCCAGATCAAAGATTGCATCCAGAACACGCTCAACCCATTGGGCGTAATGGTGGTTGTGGAGGCGGAACACCTCTGTATGCAGATGCGCGGCGTGCAGAAACCGCACAGTACCACTACCACCTCTGATTTCACCGGTGCTTTCACCCGCCAAGAGACACGCGACGAATTTCTCCGTCTCATCCGCGGATAGTTTTTAGGGATGGTCAAATAGTTATATGCACAAAAAAGAGAAGCGACAATCGCCTCTCTTTTTTGTATTATTGCAAAACTATCATCAGTTCATTACCAGTATTTTAACTACCGTATGTTTTCCCTCCGCATTGCATAGGGCGGTATAGACTCCGCTGCCGACACGCTGTCCCTTGAAATTTCGACCATCCCACACGGCAGTACCCCCATTGCTCTTTGTCTTGCAAACAAGGTTTCCGCCTGCATCTACGATATTTACAGTAGTATTCTCCATCAATCCGGTAATAGTTATCATTCCTTCATAATTGGGTCGAACCGGGTTCGGGTAAGCATATGCCCCGCTGAAATCCTCCTGTGGAGCAGAAGCATCACTCTTATAGGAGGCTATACCTTTTCCTGTCCCTACAAATACCTCTCCTGTATTGGAGTTGATGGCAATAGACAAAATGGAATTGGAGGGTAATACCGAGTTTTCGGTGGTAAAATGCGCAATGGTTGTCAATCCGTCTGCCGACATCAGATAAATACCCGACGTCTCTGTGCCTATCCATTTGCGGTTGGCACCATCCACGGCGATGGCATTGATCTGCTCAGTCCCCAACAGATAATCAGCGAGGTTGGTTCCGTCATTGCGCGGTATCTTGATACGTGTACACTGATTGGACGTAAAGAAATCCACCGTAGATGGTATCACAATGATTCCGGAAGGCGTACCCAACCATATATCACCATTCATATCCTGTGCCAGACAATAGATAAACTCCGGTGTCAGTTGGATATTATCACCATCCACAAATGTACTACGTTTCAGACACTTGTCGTCACTTCCCGATGTAGGAGTACCGCCGTCATCCAACAGAATGACACCGGTCTGTTTACGCTGGTCTATCATCCATTTGCGATGACTATCCCTGTTATCCACCGTTATCTCCCATGGTGTTTCAAAGCGTATCGCCTGTCCGTTGGAATACATATCCAAGCCGTACCATTTCCCCTGCGGAGTCATTATATTCACAGGGTGAGCATTTTGCCCGGTATTCAGCACCCATAGATTGCCCGATTCATCTATCATCAGTCCCTCGGTGCGGGTGTAATAATTCGGATTATTCTCGGCTGCTGCACGAAGCGAACTGTTATTAACCCCATAGTGGGCTACAGCGACATCATTGCGGTATTCTATCACTCCCATACCATATAACGCTGCAAAAAAATGCTTGCTATCGTTTGGATCTGCACAAATAGAGACCAGATCCCTCGGGTAGCCATACAGTCCTAATTGACTTCGAGTGGCAGAGGCAGAAATTTTGCGCCAATTGGTACCATTATAGATACTGAATGTACCGTCACGCGATGATTGTACTGCCCATCTGCCGCCACCTGCCACAAAGATCTGGTCTCCTGTATATTTTAACCGGTATCCGATATTGTTTGCTGGACCATCTGGCGGGAATGTCCGCAATTCCTTATTTCTGTTCACTCGGGCAATACCATAATTCGGGGCTGCCATCCAATAGCAGTCGCCGGATGCATCATATTGTATATCATTGATGCCATAACTTCCCAAATTGCGTATCTCATCTTTGCCAATCTCAATAATGCCCTGTCCTTTCTGATTGGCTATCAGATGATTTGCATATCCTATTATCCAATATAGCGATGTGGCATCTTTCACCCGATTCCAACTACCGTCTTTCTTTACATACAATACTGAATCTTGTAGTGCATACAAAGCATCGTTGGCTATCTGTATATCGCTCACTATCCTATTATTAGGGAGAGGTTGTTGTTTCCAAAATGAAAAATCCACCATGTTGTCAGCGGTAGATGCGGCATACAAAGCCTCTTCCGAAAGAGCATACAATGTATCTTCCCATACCGCCAAACGCTGCACGTTTACCGCTTGTGCGCTATCGCCTATATAGTAGGTATCTATCACTTCAGCCTTTTTTGTATTGATAGCCACGATACCAAACGGCATTGCCAAATACGTACAGCCATCTGCAACAAAAATATCGTTCACTGTTACAGGTATCGTTGCCGCTTTCTGGTATAAGTCCGGCATCTGGGTAACGACTCCGTCATCCGATAGCAGATCTATACGTCCGTCAGCATAACAAATGATAAGTTGTTTGGTTGTGCTGTCGTATGCAATATGCACAATATCGCTGCCGTTCAACCCCGTCGATTTATTCCAGAGTGTGAAAGTCTCATCTTGTTTGTTCAGAGAAAACAAAGCCCCGTCGGCAAGCCCATATACTTCGGTCGCACTATATGCCACTTCCTCCATTTGGGCGTACGAATAATGCAGTTTCCATTGCTGCATACTGCCATAATCGGGTACATCAACGTCATAGTCAGTTTCGTCCCTCAAATCCGTTGATTGATCAGTACAAGAAACGATTCCTTTGCTCGTTCCTATATACATCATGTCGTTCACATCATCCCATGCCAACGACATCACATAGTTGCTCGGCATTGGAGAATTATCCGTGGTATAGTGGGCTTCTATTGTCTGCCAATCTGCAGAAAGCACATATACTCCCACCGTTGTGGTACCAATCCAGATACGCCCATTTTTATCAGTATCAATGGCATATACTTCATTTGAAAGAAAAGGTTGCTCGCCATTATCTTCTTGAATATCAATACGCAGACATAGATCGGATGTAAAGAAATCTACTGTGTCAGTGATAATAATTACGCCATCTCGCGTCCCTAACCATATATTATCATTATCATCCTGAAAGCATTTGTACAATGGCAATGTAGTCAGGTCTATTTCTGAACCATCAGCCTCGTGCAATGCCGAACGGTAAATCGCCCTGTCGTCCGAAGCATCAAGTGTTCCCTTATCGTCCATCAATACCAATCCGGAGCCTTTTCGGGGAAGTAAGAACCACTTATGGTTCTGATTGCGATTGTCAAGGATCAAATCCCCCGTTGTATCGTAATATGGCTCACGATTACTCAATGTAACGGTTACTCCCGTCCAAACGCCGTTGGCGGAACGGCATTGCAATTGGTTGGTAGCCGTGTTGCTATTCACCAACCATAAGTTTCCTGCCTTGTCGTACATTCCTCCACTGGTACGGGTATAATTCTTCGGATTGTGCTCCACAGCGGTTATCAGTGAACTATTGTTCGGCAGATACTGCTGTACCAATTTGCTGCCTTGAAACTCATATACACCGGTACCGTAACTGGTTACGAAATAGTGCATTGCGTCTTTCGGGTCAACCGATACGTGCATAAAATCCTTGGCAGGATTACCTGTTTGGGCTTGTATCGAATCCTGCGGGATGTTTATCCATTGCGTGCCGTCATACACCATCACATTACCGGGATCGTTATACTGCACAGCCCAACGACCGCCGGAAACCACATACAGATGCCCCTGCGTGGCAGTCATATCATAGGGGGTATTGGTCAGCGGACCTTGCGGCTTATAGGTACTGCGGCTACCGATAGCATCCACACGCACAATCCCTTCGCTGTCGCCTGCTGTCCAGACATCGCCACTCTCATCGGTATATTGTATGCCCTTTTGGGTATCGCGTGCAATACGCCCGACTGCCTCCGTATGCCAATAGCGGTAGTCGGGCAGGTTGTCGCGCAATGCAGCCTTGTACATTGTTTTTCCGGAAAAGGCATAGATACTGTCATCTTGAAAAACAATATCTTCCACTTTCACTTCCGTGGCATTGGCACCGATATAGTATGTATCCACCAACTCGCGTTTGTTCAACCGGAATGTAACTATACCAAAGTCCATAGCCAGATATGCCCGTCCGTTGTACACTGTGATATTGTTGATGGTCTTGGTAGCCATCATATCCTTGGTGTACAACCCCGATACGTACTCTATTTGCCCGTTATGCAGCACATCTATCTTACCGTCTGCATAGGCAATAATCAGCATATCGGTTCCTTGATCGTAGTAAATATGTACGATATTTGAGCCGTGCAAGCCACTTCCCGCATTATATATGTTTATCTTTTCGGTCTGTTTGTCCACGGAATACAAGGCACCATCCGATACGGCAAAGACCAAATCATCCGTCATAGCAATCTGCTCCACATTATTGTAAGCAAACAGTGTCTTCCAATAGGCTTCAGCCGACAGTGGAGTCGCCAAAATCAGCAACACCACCCAAAGCCACGTCCATTTATTTCTCATAGAACATCCTTAATTATTATAAAATGCCACATAGTGCCTGTATCGCACGCGCACGATGGCTGATACTATTCTTGATTTCCGCAGGCAACTCGGCAAATGTCTTGTCGTACCCCTCCGGAATAAACAACGGATCATATCCGAATCCCCCGTCTCCACGTTCTTCCGTGGCTATCTCGCCACGTACTATGCCTTCCACCTGCTCGGTTTTGCCGTTGCGTATCAACGTAACCACCGTGCGGAATTGTGCCTGTCGGTTGTTTAGCCCCTCCAACTCGGTCAAGGCTTTCTTGCGGTTGTTCTCCGGGTTGGACGGTTCGCCTGCCCAACGTGCAGTATAAACGCCCGGTTGCCCGCCCAATGCACTAATCTCCAAACCCGTATCGTCCGCAAACACCCCGTCTATCATAGTGCTGTGTGCATTGCGCATTATATATTGATACACCTCTTCCGCTTTGATACGCGAGTTCTCTTCCAAAGTTGTCCCCGTCTCATCAATCTCCTTGTCAAAACCAATCTCGTGCAAACTGATTACCTCCACATCTGCAGGCAATATCTCCCGTACCTCTTGCAACTTGTGCGCATTATTTGTAGCAAATACCAATCTCATATTTTCCCCTTGAATATACGGCGCAAAGTTACAAAAAAAATCCTATATTACAAAATGCGTATTTCCTTTTGGCGGGAGATATTCTCCTCTAATATGCAGAATATGCAAATAATATGCAGTATATGCAAAAATCTATACTCCATAATACCAATTACGTAGAAAAGACGTAGAAAGGACGTAGAAAGAATGGGTGTTTTTGCGGTGCATACGCCCTTTTTTATACACTTTATGCACTATATGTATTGTATAAAGTGCATAGATGATATTGTTTTGATGCGGCGGTCATACTCCTTTTGGCATAAAATTTGACCACTTGCAAAATTGTAACAAAAAATACTCATTATGACTCGTAAAATCTTTTCCGTTATCTGTGCAATGTGGGTTTGCACGATGTCTTTTTCCCAAGTGCACCAAATTGTCGGCAATTGGAAAACCGTTGATGACAAAACCGGCGACAGTTACTCAATCATACATATTTTCAAGGCAACGGACGGACTATACTACGGAAAGATTGCCAAGATGCTGGTCGGTCCTGCCGACTTGGTTTGCGAAGTATGCGAGGGGCACGACCACAATAAGCCTTTGGAAGGACTCCTCATCATTCGCGGCATGCACGATGAGAATGGTGAACTGCGAGGGGGCAAAGTGTTAGACCCCGAGAGCGGTAAATTCTATTATGGTAAAATTTATCTGAAAGACGGCAAGTTGGTTCTGCGCGGGAGTATTGACAAACGCGGAATACTCGGGCGAAGCCAGACTTGGTTCCGTGCCAATTAATCGGTAAATTCAATCTTTCTTCATAAGGGGGCTGCCTGACAATGCAAGTTGTCAGGCAGCCTGTTTTTGTTTCCTTTTGATATCCGATACCACGCTCACGGCAGAGTTCATACCCGCTACTGCTGTGGAAAACGTATCTGCCGACGCCACCACTTCGCCTCATTTGACTCCAAACTATTATCCGCTCTGTATGTTAATGGTTAATTATTAATTGTTAACTGCTCTTGTGTATGTCGCAAAAAAGCAGTACCTTTGTAGCGACTTTGAGTGGTCATAGAAACAACGGGACACAAACGGTGTCTCACAGTCTATTAAATGAGGTATAAACGATACCTCTAAATAACAAAAAAACATAATGAATATAGTAAGAAAGGAGATTACTCTCCCTGACGGTCGTGTCATCACGCTTGAGACCGGCAAACTTGCCAAACAGGCAGACGGTGCAGTGATGGCGACCATCGGCAACACTATGGTGCTTGCCACAGTATGCAGCGCGAAAGACGCTGTTCCCGGTACGGATTTCATGCCGCTGACCGTGGAGTACAAAGAGAAATTTGCCAGTGCAGGTCGTTTCCCGGGTGGTTTCACCCGTCGCGAGGGCAAGGCATCGGATTACGAAATCCTGATTGCCCGCCTGATTGACCGTGCGTTGCGTCCGTTGTTCCCCGCTAATTATCACGCAGAGACCTTCGTGAACGTTACAATGTATTCGGCTGACGGCGTGGATATGCCGGAGTCGATAGCCGGTTTGGCTGCCGGTGCGGCATTGGCATGCTCGGATATACCTTTTGAGGGTCCCGTGTCGGAGGTGCGCGTAGCCCGCGTGGACGGCAAGATGGTCATCAACCCGACCTTTGAGCAGTGCGAGAAAGCAGACCTCGAGTTGATGGTGGCTGCCACCTACGACAACATTATGATGGTGGAGGGCGAGATGAAAGAGGTGCCTGAGTCGGTGATGCTGGAGGCTATCAAGGCGGCTCATGAGGCTATCAAGCCCGAGTGCCTGGCTATCAACGAGATGATGAAGGCTTACGGTAAGGAGACCAAGCGCGAGTACTGCCACGAGGTGAACGATGACGAGTTGAAACAGGCAGTACACGATTACAGTTACGCACGTGCGTATGCGCAGGCTACGGCTGCCGACACCGACAAGCACCACCGCGAGGAGATGTTTGCACAGATTTGCGAGGACTTCAAGACCGACAAGGCTGATTATATAGCACAGCGTGCCGAGGCTCTCGGTATCGATGTAGAAGAGATTGCCGCTATGGTGGAGCGTTACTACCATGATGTAGAGAAAGAGGCGATGCGTCGTGCCGTGCTTGATGAGGGCAAGCGTCTGGACGGTCGTAAGACCACCGACATCCGTCCTATCTGGTGCGAGGTAAGTCCGCTGCCCGGACCTCACGGGTCTTCGATATTTACACGCGGTGAGACGCAGGCTCTGGCTACCGTAACACTGGGTACCAGCCGCGATGAGAAGTTGGTGGACGAGGCTCTGATACAGGGTACCGACCGCTTCCTGCTTCACTATAACTTCCCGCCGTTTGCAACAGGCGAGGCTAAGGCTCAACGCGGCGTAGGTCGTCGTGAGATAGGTCATGGCAACCTGGCATGCCGTGCGCTGAAGAATATGGTGCCTGCCGATTTCCCGTATTGCATCCGCGTGGTGAGCGATATTCTGGAGTCCAACGGTTCGTCGTCTATGGCTACGGTTTGTGCAGGAACGCTCGCGTTGATGGATGCCGGTGTGCCTATCAAGAAGCCCGTCAGCGGTATTGCGATGGGTATGATTTCGGAGTTGGTGGACGGCAAACTCAACTATAAGATACTGAGCGATATCCTCGGCGATGAGGACCACCTCGGTGATATGGACTTCAAGACCACGGGTACGCGCGACGGTCTGACCGCCTGCCAGATGGATATCAAAGTGGACGGTCTGAGTTATGAGGTGCTGGAAGCCGCTTTGGCACAGGCACATCAGGCACGTATGCATATCATGGACAAGTTGCTGGAGACGATGCCCGAACCGCGCAAAGACCTCAAGCCGCAGGCTCCGCGTATCGTGTCGTTCCTGATTCCGAAGGATATGATTGGTGCAGTGATTGGCCCCGGTGGGAAGATAATACAAGGTATTCAGGCAGAGACCGGTGCTGTGGTCAGCATCGACGAGATAGAGGAAGGCGGCAAGGTAGAGGTAGCATCGAACAACAAAGAGGCTATGGACGCTGCTGTTGCCAAGATTAAGGCTATCGTGGCTCTGCCCGAGGTAGGCGAGGTGTATGAGGCTACCGTGAAGTCGATTATGCCATACGGTTGCTTCGTGGAGTTTATGCCGGGCAAGGAAGGTCTGCTCCATATCTCGGAGATTGACTGGAAACGCTACGACACGATGGAGCAAACGGGTATCCAGGAGGGCGACAAGATTATGATTAAGTTGATGGAGGTGGACGAGAAGACGGGCAAGTTCCGTCTGAGTGCCAAGGCACTGAAGGAGAAACCCGCTGACTATATGGAGCCTGAGCGTCCTGCACGTGCACCCCGTGGCGACCGCGGAGTACGTCCTGAGCGTCGTGGTCCCCGCCCTGAACATCGCGATGAGCGTCCCCGCCGTGCCCCCGAAGCCGATGGTGCCCGCCTCGACCGCAGGCATTGATAATTGGAAAGTGCGAATAAAGGATTAAGACTATTGTAGTCTGTATTCATTGTAATAAAAAAGAGGTTGTCTAACAAGTGTAGGCAGCCTCTTGTTTATTATGTCAGGGCAACCGCATCAAAATAGTAGCATAATTAGTTAATTTTGAAAGAATAAATACTATTTCTCAAGCAAAATGTTATTCGTAACTTGACGACGCGAGACGATAAGGAGTTCTTACTCAGCCCACAGGGCTTCGTTTTCGCTACGAAAGCACCCCATTAAGCCCGAGGGCTTAATGGGGACCCCGCAGGCACTCAATGTGCTGCGCACACCTGCCTTACGCTTCACGTCCCCACAAACACTGCAAATTCATCCGGTTTGGCACAAACCGTATGACTATGCTATGTATGGGAGACGACGCGGCTCGCGTCGTTATCGGCTTTGCCGAACTATCTATACGTTTCATTACGTCTTTTTGATGGCATTTAGAGGCTGTTTTGAGGACTTTTGTATTATTTCCCCATTGTTTCATTACTATTTTGATGCGGTTGTTATATTAACGTATTTTTTAATTTGCATATATCAAATTTTTACACTACCTTTGCACCGCAAATTCAAATGATGCTATATACCAATTAGAGAGCAACATATGATTATTTTCTCCACACACACACACACACACACACACACACACACACACACACACAAGCGCGAGGGCGATTGCGGGCTATTTGGCGTGGGATGAGCAGACAGATTTTTGGTTTCAACATACTATACATTGGCTGATAAAAGGCGTGTTATTATACCCTTTATCAGCCCGTTTTGCTGTGACTATATGTGTAAATAGTATTAATGTATTGTAAAAAGTATGAAGTATTGGGATATTTGGGAGAAAGAACACGCAGTGCAAGAACTTATTTTGTTCAAAGAGGGATTGTTTTGGCGGGGATATGAACAGTCGGCATATTGGTTGCATCGTCGTTTCGGATTTAAGCCAACCAAGAAATATATCAAACAGTTGTCGCAAGAGGTGGTAAGTGTGGGATTCCCTGATGCGAGTTTCCGTAAGTTCTTTCCCGATGCACAATCTGTGGGTAAAGAATGTATGATTGTAGTGGGGGATAAAGATGACGGATATTATACAGAGTGGAAAACGACTTTGCCACTTCGCGAGAACAAACTCTCGAAGCAGGAAAGTACAAATAGTTCTGCAGAACGGGTTGCGGAGCGTTTGCGGGCTTTTGCGTTAGAAAACAGCACGCCGATGGATTGTATGAACTTAGTGGCGGAACTAAAACGTATGCTCAATGCCGACCACGTATGATAATTTGCCGGTCTTCAAGGCGGTGTATGATCTGCTGCTGACCACATTGGATGTGTGCAGCCGGATGCACAAGGATTATCGCTATTCCTTGGGCGAGGACTTGAAGAAAAGGCTGTTCCGAATAGAAGTGCTGGTCTATCGAGCGAATAAAGAAGCGGATAAGGTGCAGAAAGCGGGCAATATAGAGCAGGCGTTGGAATTGTTGGTTGAGGTCAAACTCTACTTTCGTATCTTGCACGATAGCAAACAGTTGTCGGTCAATCGCTTTGCACAGATTGCATTTGATGTGGTTGGCATAGAGCAGCATCTTGAAAATTGGAAACGATATGTAGAAAAGAAACAATAAATCAAACAAAGTATGAAACGTAAAATTGTGTTATGTGCATTCTGTCTGTTGGCGATATGCTTGTCTGCGGCAGAATCGGTGTTGCGGGTCTTTCCGTTGCAAGGAAGTAACCGGGATATGGCTTTGTCTGTTATCGGCAAAGTGGTTTATCGCGGTGATTCGCTGTTTGTGTACGATAAGACCGATAGGGTGCTTTATGCAGAGGCATTACGTAAGGTGGGGCATATTACGTATGCCGAGAGGGCTGAAGTGCCTTCCGATACCTCAACCCCGCAAGAGCAGGCGGAAGTTCAGGTCTATCCCAATCCCACGCTGGGACTACTGACGGTGCGGAATGCTTTGGGCGAAGTTGTGCGTATCTATGACTTGCAGGGTAAATCCGTGCTTGTGTCTTCGCTCTGCGAGGGTGCAGCAAGCGTCGATGTCTCCTCGCTTCCGGTCGGCACGTATGTGTTAATGGTTCAAAACGGAGTATTTCAATTTATAAAACAATAAACAATGAGAAAAACAATTTCTATTTTAGCAATGGCACTCAGTTGTGCTTTTGCAGTTGCGCAGACCAATCAAGTGGTTTGGCTCAATGGAAAAGTGTTGTATGGTCATCCTATCACTACCATTGATAGTATCACCTACGATATGACCGGTACGCTGGAGGGGGATACCCTGTCGCTTATCCTTCCCCGCAGCACCCGCTATGTGGTACATGACACGGTTACGGTGGTGAAGAAAGACACGGTGTATATCGATGTATGTGGTAGTGCAGAGGCTACCGTGGCTACTTCTGCCGTTACCCACGCTACCTACAACTCGTTGGCTTTGGGCGGAACGGTACGTTTTAGTGACTATGATGCCGTTACCGAGCGCGGGATATGTTATGCCACCCATACTGCACCTACTACGGCAGACAATGTCGCAAAGGCAGGCAAGGGAACAGGTACTTTTACGGTTACTATAACCGGGCTGACCGAGAAAACGCAATACTATTTGCGTGCTTATGCAGTCAATGAGGCAGGTACGGCGTATGGCGAGGAGATTGTCTATACCACACCTGATAAGGGAAATACCGGTGGCGGTTCCACTGGTGCAGTAGGCAGCCTTACAGGCAAATTCTCAGTATCGTCAAGCAAACAGGTTGCTTTCTCGCAGGGCAATCTGCAGTACCAGGCAAGTACTAATACGTGGCGTTTTGCCGAGAACCAAACCGATTATATTGGCAGTGATAATAAAAATATCTCAGCCACCTATGATGGCTGGATAGACCTTTTTGGTTGGGGTACAAGCGGTTATGATAATACCGCAAACGACCCTCTATCGATAAACTATCAACCTTGGGCAACAAGTACGATGGATTTGAATAAAATCAAGACAGATTCTACTCAAAACTGTGATATGCTACCGATTACAGGGGATTGTGTTTGGGATTATACCTATATGGATGGTTCGAACAATACCTATGGCTATGGTCCTTCGTACAACATGACAGACGGCAATCTGACGAGAACGAGTGCCAACTATGACTGGGGCGTATATAATGCAATTAGCAATGGTGGTAATCAAGCAGGAATGTGGCGTACGCTGACGAGTAGCGAATGGTACTATCTGTTTAATACTCGTAAGAATGCGGCTTATTTGTGGTCGCAAGGTAAGGTAAACGGGGTATATGGTGTCATTCTTCTGCCCGATAATTTCTCCAAACCATCCTCTATTTCGTGGACGCCTAAGGCAAATAATTGGACGACCAATACCTATTCTACAGAGCAATGGGCAACCTTACAGGCTATCGGTGCCGTATTCCTCCCCGCTGCGGGCTACCGTTACGGGCGGGATGTGGACGATGTGCAGGGCTGCGGCCTCTATTGGTCAAGTACGGCGTACAGTCAGTACGGCGCGTACTACCTGTACTTCGACAGCAACAATCTCAGCCCGCAGAACGGCGACGATCGTTACATCGGTTTCTCTGTGCGCCTCGTCCAAGATTTATAAGTCAGCCTGTCCCGTAGGGATGGCTGACAATGGGCGATCTGTATTTATTTCTTGGGGACTCGATGTCACCAAGAAATAATTGGGCAGATGAATCTATATAACGGGAAAAAGTGTGTAATAAGGTTGTATATATGCAAAAAAAAGCAGTAATTTTGCCACAAGAAAGGAGATATGCGTATGGAAACAAGTCAAGTGCAAACTACATTTCGGATAACTTTACCCAATGCAGATGCACGTTTTTTGAAACGTCTTTCTGAGAATATGGGGTGGCAGATGGTACGTATGCCGGCTGCTAATGCTCAATCGGTTCATAAAAATGAAATGACAGAAGAGGAGTTTAGAACAAAGTTGGCACGTTCCAAACAGCAATTCGAGACGGGGCATATTGTCGCAATGCAACCTGGCGAAACGGCAGACAAATTTATCCAGCGTTTGCTATGTACACAATAGTTTTTACGCAAGAGGCGCAACAGGATGTTGTTGCATTGCGTAGTCGCTCGCCGCAGGCTTTGCGCAAACTTACCAAGTTGTTAGATGAATTACGTGAACATCCGCGTACCGGTACCGGACAAGTGGAGTAACTTAGATATTTTGATACAGAAACCTGGTCACGTCGTTTGGATCGTGAACACCGCCTTGTGTACGAAATCCACGATACGGAAATTGTGGTATTGGTTTTATCTGCGTTTGGACACTATAAGAAATAAAGTAATTTTGTCAATTGATTTTCTCAAAATTTTTGTGGCTGTTTCGACTTGATAGGGATAGGGTAATGTGAATTAGTCCGTCAAATTCATAGTCCGTATATCTTAAATTTACGTAGTGAGTAGTTTTTTGTATCGTTTCTGCCTTATCACAAAAAAGTGCGTTTAAGATTCCGCTGTGTGAAAAATACAGGAGGATGTCAGGTGGATAAGCGGTGGATGGTTATATTACATCTGGTGAAAATCGCGTGCCAAGCCGCCTTCTCCTGTTTCTTTGTAGAGCGAAGGCAAGTCGTGTCCCGTCTGTTTCATCACTTCGACTACCTTGTCGAATGACACACGGTGGCTGCCGTCGGTGAACGAAGAATAGAGGTTCGCATCCAAAGCGCGTGCGGCAGCGTAGGCATTGCGCTCGATACAGGGTATCTGCACTAATCCGCAGACAGGGTCGCACGTCATACCTAAGTGGTGTTCCAGTCCCATTTCGGCAGCATATTCTATCTGTGCCACCGAGCCGCCGAAGAGTTGTGTCGCTGCTGCTGAAGCCATTGCACAAGCCACTCCCACTTCGCCTTGGCATCCCACTTCCGCTCCCGATATGGAGGCGTTACGCTTGACTATATCGCCTATCAAACCCGCTGTTGCCAATGCATGCAGGATTCGCTTTTCGCTGAAATTGCGGCTTTTCCATAGATGATACAGTACGCCCGGCATTACGCCGCACGAGCCGCATGTAGGAGCCGTAACGATCTTTCCGCCGCTGGCATTCTCTTCTGCCACTGCCAAAGCATAAGCGAACACCAACCCGCGACTGCGGATATTGTCTTTGTAGCCGCTTGCCTTCACATAGTACATATTCGCCTTTCGGCGCAGGTGCAACGGTCCGGGCAGTACGCCCTCTGCATCCAAACCACGTTCCACCGCCTCTATCATCGTACGCCAAACGGTTCGCAGATAGTCCCAAATTTCTTTGCCTTCGCACTCCTCTACATACTCCCAATAGCCTTTCCCCTCAAACTCACAATAGCGCATAATGTCAAGCAGTGTTTGCTTGTCATACATATCAGGAGTGTCGGGTTCTGTATAATCGGGTGCCCCCAAAGCACCGCCTCCCACACTATATATCAGCCATTTTCCGGTTTCCTTGTTTGCTGCATCGTATGCACGAAACTCCATTCCGTTGGGGTGGAAATCAAGGAATGTGTGCGGCTCCCAAACAATACGTATGCCGGGTATGGTGTCCATAATCGCCACATCGGTCATATGTCCGTGCCCCGTTGCCGCTAATGAGCCATAGAGCGTAACCTCATAGCGGGCGGCATCGGGGTGCTTGGCATAGAATATCTCTGCCGCCTTGCGTGGTCCCATAGTATGGCTGCTCGAAGGTCCGTACCCGATACGATATATTTCCCGAATTGATTTCACAATTTACAAATTTACAAACTTACAAATTTACAAATCGGAAATGGTAATCTTTGCCGTGCACGCGTTCTCGCTTGCCTCGTTCTTCTGGATATATTGCACACCGTCAGGCTGAATGAGATAATGTGTATTCAGCGGCAGTCCCATCTTGACCTCGCGCTGGTAGTTGATGTCGAGGCGCACGCGCTTGCCAGCCCAATCGGGGCGGTAGGCATTGAGCATATTTTCGAGGTATTTGCACGAGTTGCAGTGGCGGTTGTAGTCCACATCGGAGTACTGCACGATATGCGGTACCACACCCGTCGGTTCGGTTATTGGCATAATACGTGCAGGGCGTGCCATCTCCAATGCCTCGCCGTCTACATTCGAGGTGAATACCTCGCGGTCAAACACATTCACGATTTCGCGTTTCTCGAGGCTCAGCACCGCCCATTGGCTTTTGCATATACCTATAAGCCGCAGTTCACCGTCCACCTGCTTGAGGTAGAGACGGAAATTACGCATGGATATCATATGCGCATTCTGCTCGATCCATGTCTCGAAAACCATTGTCTCGCCGTGCGTAGGGAAATAGGTCATCTCCACCGACAGGCGTGTCAGAATCCACGTCAGTCCCTCAGGATAAAGGTATTTGATACCGAACCCGAGTTCGTCTGCCACGCGCCCTGCCGTCTCCAGCAGGTAGTTCTCCAATACATACAACCGCAGCCGGCGGTTGAAATCCACTTCCTGATACTTTATTTCGTATTCGTACTGATACTTCATAATTTAGTTGTAAACTTAACTTGACTTCCCCAACCCTCCCAAGGCGGGGCTAATCGGGGTAGGAAATAATCAAATATGTAAGCCCCTCCTATATGGATGGGGTAGGGGAGGTCTTCAGCCACTTGTCCAGCCAGTCGAAGAATGTGCGTTGCCAGAGAATACCGTTTTGCGGTTGGAGTACCCAGTGGTTCTCATCGGGGAAGATGAGCAACTCGGCGGGAATACCGCGCATCTTGGCTGCGTCAAAAGCCGCCATCGCCTGATTGGCGAGGATACGGTAGTCTTTCTCGCCGTGAATACAGAGAATAGGCGTATCCCATTTATCTACAAACCGGTGTGGCGAGTTGGCAAATGTGCGCTGTGCAATGGCGTTGTCTTTTTCCCAGAACGCACCGCCCATATCCCAGTTGGCAAACCATTTCTCCTCGGTTTCGAGGTACTGCATCTCCATATTGAAGATACCGTCGTGGGCGATAAACGCTTTGAAACGGTGGTCGTGGTGCCCTGCTATCCAATAGACGCTATAGCCGCCGAATGATGCCCCGACGCACCCGAGACGGTCTTTGTCCGCGTTGGGAGAATGGGCTACAAACTCGTCTATGGCGGTGAAATAGTCGCGCATACATTGTCCGCCGTAGTCGCCGCTGATCTCCTCGTTCCACTCCTTGCCGAAACCGGGCAAGCCGCGGCGGTTGGGTGCAACAATTATATAATCATTGGCTGCCATCATCATAAAGTTCCAGCGGAAACTCCAGAACTGGCTGACGGGCGACTGGGGACCGCCTTCGCAGTAGAGCAGGGTGGGGTATTTCTTGTTCGGGTTGAAATGCGGCGGGTAGATAATCCATGTGAGCATCTGTTTGCCGTCAGTGGTCGTCTGCCAGCGCGGCTCCACACGTCCCATCTCTATTTGGTCATAGATGTTTTTGTTCTCAAATGTCAGTTGGGTCAATTCGCATTGTGCATTTTGCATTGTGAATTGGAAAATCTCGTTTGCTTCGCGCATCGAGTGACGCAGGCAGATATAGGTGTTACCGATGTTTCCGCACGGCTCGTAATCGTACTGCCCGTCAGGAGTCAGTTGGCTGATTGTGCATTGTTCATTGTTCATTGTGCATTGATACACCCGCTCTGTGGCGTGCCAAACGGCATTGAAGACGATGGTGCTGTCGTCTTTCCAGTAGTACGAATCCACATTGGTGTCCAACCCGCGGCTGGCAAAGATTTCCTCACCTGTGGTGCGGTTCATAATGAAAAGGCGGTTCTCGTCGCTCTCGTATCCGTCGCGCTCCATACTCTGCCATGCAATGTACTGCCCGTCGGGCGAATAAGCGGGATTGGTATCATAGCCTTGGTTGTCTTCGGTAATGTCCTTGTGCGTGTGTGCACATACATCATAGATGTATATATCCGAGTTGGTCGAGAGCGCATAGTCAAGCCCTGTTTTTTTACGGCAGGTGTAGGCTATCTCCGTGCCGTCGGGGCTCCACGCCCATTGTTCCACACCGCCGAAAGGCTTCATCGGGCTTTCATAAGGGGTGCCCTCCAAAAGGTTGATTACGTTCGTAACTTTCAGTTGCTTGTCCACCGGGTTTTCCTTGTCCAACTGCACCAGAAACGGCTGCGGAGCACTCTCCGTCCACTCGTCCCAATGCTTGTACATCAGGTCGGTTACCACACGTCCTGTGGCTTTGTCCAAATCCGGATAGCGGTCGGCGGTGGTCTCTATGGTTTTTACCTGTGCCGCAAGCAGTATCTGCGAGTTGTCGGGCGAGAGCAGAAAACCCTCAATATCTTTGTCAAAGCCGGTCAGGCAGATGTCTTCGGTGCGTTGCCCCACACGGCGCACGTGGAAATAGAGTTTTCCGCCTTTCAGATAGGCGAGTTGCCCGTCCTTTGTCCATGCGGGAGACGAACCGACAAACTCATCTTCCTGCCCCAACTGACCATTTTTCAGGTTGCATATACGTATCCACGTGGTGGAGCGGTTTTCGGGTACGCTGTAGTAACTGACGGTATAGGCAATGCGCTGATTGTCTGCGTCTATAGCCACATTGCCGATACGCCCCATTGCCCAGAGTGCTTCGGGGGTGAGACGCCCGCCTTCAATGGTAATTTGCGGTTTGGTAATAGGTTCTTTCTCCTGTGCGGTATCTTTTGCGCACGATGCCGCCAACAAGGCAATTCCTGCCATAAGCCATACTTTTAGTTTCATACTTCGTTTCATAAAATTGCCTGCAAAGTTACAAAAATATCCGCACCTGTGCAAATCCCTATACTTTTGCAACCGCAAAATGACCCATAGAGACATACTACCCTTGTCCAACTTGCAAAATAACCTACACACCAAATAAAATAGGCTGTCGGGGGAACGGTATTATCAGTCGCGGCGGAAGATGTCGCGGGTATAGACCTTGTCTTTTACGTCGTCCAAACAGGGGTCGTAGCGGTTGGCGATGATGGCTTGGGAAAGAGACTTAAACTTCTGCAAGTCGTTGACTACCAACGAGCCGAAGAACGTGCTGCCGTCGGGCAGGGTGGGTTCGTAGATGATGACCTGTGCACCCTTGGCTTTTACACGCTTCATAATGCCCTGTATCGACGACTGGCGGAAATTATCCGAATTGGACTTCATCGTCAGGCGATAGACGCCTATCGTACAGGTATGCTCCTCGCCTGGATTGAAATCGCCGCGGCTGTAGTAGTCGTAGTAGCCCGCTTTTGCCAATACGCGGTCGGCAATGAAATCCTTGCGGGTGCGGTTGCTCTCCACAATCGCCTCGATGAGGTTCTCGGGTACGTCCCGGTAGTTGGCGAGCAACTGTTTGGTGTCCTTGGGCAGGCAGTAACCACCGTAGCCGAAAGAGGGGTTGTTGTAGTGGGTACCGATACGCGGGTCGAGACATACGCCGTCGATAATGGCTTGTGTATCAAGTCCTTTCATCTCGGCGTAGGTGTCGAGTTCGTTGAAGTAACTGACGCGCAGGGCGAGGTAGGTGTTGGCAAAGAGTTTGACTGCCTCCGCCTCGGTGAAACCCATATAGAGGGTGTCGATATCCGTTTTGATAGCCCCCTGTTGGAGCAAGCCCGCGAAGGTGTGCGCCGCTTCCACGAGACGGGCATCGCTGAGGTCGGTGCCGACAATGATACGCGACGGGTAGAGGTTGTCGTAGAGTGCTTTCGACTCGCGCAGGAACTCGGGGGAAAAGAGGATATTGCGGCTGCCCGTCTTTTGGCGGATACCCTCGGTGTACCCCACGGGAATGGTCGATTTGATAACCATAATCGCCTCGGGATTGGCTTCCATCACGAGGCGGATAACCGTCTCCACCGCCGAGGTGTCGAAATAGTTCTTCTGGCTGTCGTAGTTGGTCGGCGCAGCAATCACCACAAAATCAGCGTCTTTGTACGCAGCGTAAGCGTCCAAAGTGGCGGTGAGGTCAAGTGGCTTCTCTGCGAGATACTTCTCAATATACTCGTCCTGAATGGGCGACTGGCGGCGATTGAGCATATCCACCTTTTCGGGGATAATATCTACTGCGGTAACGTGATTGTGCTGCGCCAGCAATGTGGCGATGGACAATCCTACATATCCTGTTCCGGCTACTGCTATGTTCATAGACTTGGTAATTTGTAATTTTGTAAATGTGTAAATTTGTAAATGTGCTTATCGGGGGATCCTCCTGCTATCCACAGGGTATCCACTCGACATCCACCCGTGTTTGCTATATAATCGGTGGCAAAAATCCATTAATAATTTATAAGCATTTATCGTATGCGGAATGCCCTGCGATTTGTTATAGGTTGCGCATAGGTTGCGTATCCCTTGCTGTTTGCTATGCATTTAACTTTGTTAATCTATAGCCGTGCGTCCACAAGGCTGCGCTCGACAAAGTTCTTCACATCGAAGATGACCGTCCCCTGCTCTTTGTACTTGCGGAAATCGAAGGTCTTGAACTGGTCGTGGCACACGCAGGCGATAACGGCAGCGTAGGGCTTGTCGGGGTCGATGGCGGGAATGAGGTCTTTGCCGTACTCTCGCTTCACCACCTCGGGGCTTGCCCATGGGTCGTAGATGTCCACATGGCAACCGAAATCTTCCAACTCGTTGGCGATGTCCACCACCTTCGTATTGCGGCAGTCTGGGCAGTTCTCCTTGAACGTTACACCGAGAATCAACACGTTGGAATTGAGGATTTTATGGTCTGTTTTGATCATCAGTTTGAGCGTCTTGTCGGCGATAAACTTGGCGATGGAGTTGTTTACGGCACGCCCGCTGAGAATCACTTGCGGGTCATAGCCGAGTGATTTCGCCTTGTGCGCCAGGTAGTACGGATCCACTGAGATACAATGCCCGCCGACCAATCCGGGGCGGTATTTGAGGAAGTTCCACTTGGTGCCCGCCGCCTCGATGACGTCGTTGGTGTCGATGCCCACGCGGTCGCAGATGAGTGCGAGTTCGTTCATAAACGAGATATTCACATCGCGCTGGCTGTTCTCCACCGCCTTTGCCGCTTCTGCCACTTTCATGTTCGGTGCGCGGTGGGTGCCGTTTTCCAGAATCGAGTTGTAGAGGGCGTCCACGATGTCCGCCACCTCGGGCGTGGAACCCGAAGTGATCTTCTTGATTTTGGTCAGGGTGTTGATTTTGTCGCCCGGGTTGATACGCTCGGGCGAGTAGCCGCAGAAGAAATCCTTGTTGAATGTCAATCCGCTGTTGCGTTCCAAGACGGGTACGCAGTCTTCCTCGGTGCAACCAGGGTAAACGGTTGATTCGTAGATGACTATATCGCCTCGGTTGAGTGTCTTGCCGATTGTCTCGCTTGCGCGGAGTAGCGGCGTGAGGTCGGGGTTGTTGAAACGGTCAATAGGGGTGGGGACGGTAACGATATAGGTGTTCACCTGCCGCAATTCCTCGGGGTCGGAGGTGAATGTGAGTCCGATTTGGCGGGTGGTGTTGTATGCTTCGCGTGCCTGTTTCATACCAATCAGATCGGCTTCAAGGGTATGGTCTCTGCCCGATTCCAGTTCTTCTACGCGTGCTTTGTTGACATCAAAACCGATGACGCGGTATTTCTTTCCGTATTCGATAGCCAAAGGCAAACCTACATAACCGAGTCCTACAACAGCGATAGTCCTGTTTTCTACCATAAATTGAATTTGTTAAAAAAGCCCACAAAAATACTGCTTTTTTTTCAAATGTACAAGCGCACGTGTGCGATAGGACTGCAAAATCGGGAAAAAGATGTGAAAAAGGTGAAAAAATATGGTACGGATTTTGTAAAGTGGGTTGTGTTGCGTAATTTTGTACGTAATTTGCGGCTTTTTCCATTAATGCCCGTTAAAAATCCATTAAAAAGCGAGTCAAGGCATTCTCCGTTAATTGCCGTTAATCAATCGTTAATAAAGTCTGCGGATTTGCTCTGCAAAATAATAAAAACAATACAAAAACAAATAATGAAAAAATTCAATCTGTGGAATGCGGTTTGCGGTTGGGTGGTGTTTGCCATCGCGGCGGCAACGTATCTCTTGACCATTGAACCCACGGCGTCGTTTTGGGACTGCGGTGAGTTTATCGCAAGTGCTCACAAGTTGGACGTGGGACACCCGCCCGGAGCACCATTCTTTATGCTGATGGGGCATTTCGCCCAGTTGTTTGCCTCCGACAATGCCCACGTGGCGATGTGTGTAAATGCGATGTCGGCACTGGCATCAGCATTCACTATCCTGTTCCTTTTCTGGACGATTACCGCCTTGGCACGCAAGTTGGTGAAACCAGATACGCTTGCCAAAGGTATCGGTGTGCTGGCGGCAGGCGCAGTGGGTGCATTGGCATACACGTTCTCCGATACGTTCTGGTTCTCCGCCGTGGAGGGCGAGGTCTATGCTTCGTCGTCGTTGTTTACGGCGATCGTGTTCTGGCTCATCCTCAAATGGGACGAGCACGCCGATGAAGAGGGTTCCGACCGCTGGCTGATACTCATTGCCTACCTGATGGGCTTGTCGATAGGTGTCCACCTGCTGAACCTGCTGACCATACCCGCCATCGTATTGGTGTACTATTTCCGCCGCTACGACTTCTCGTGGAAGGGCGTCATCTGCGCATTTCTGGCATCGGTGGCTATCCTCGCAGTGGTGCTGTATGGTATCATCCCCGGGTTCCCGACTATCGCAGGCTGGTTTGAGTTGCTGTTTGTCAATGGTTTGGGCTGTCCGTTCAATACGGGTCTGGCAATATATATCGTGCTGACGATTGCCGCACTGGTGTGGGCAACCATCGAGACTATGCACAACGACGGCGGTCGCCTGACCGTGCGCCAGATCATCTCGTTTGTGCTGGCATTCGCTCTGTCGGGTGCGGCTTTCCTGTTCGAGAGTTGGTGGATCGGCTTGCTGCTCAGTGTGGCAGTAACAGGTCTGCTTTTCTGGAAACGCAACATGGTCTCCACGCGTCTGCTCAATACCGCTACGCTGATGATTGCGGTTATCCTGATCGGTTACAGCAGTTATGCGGTGCTGGTTATCCGCTCGAGTGCCGACACCCCGATGGATCAGAACTCGCCCGACAATGTGTTCTCGCTCAAGTACTACCTCAACCGTGAGCAGTATGGCGACCGACCGCTATTCTACGGTCAGTCGTACAATGCGCCGGTGCAACTCGAGGTGCGCGGCAATATGTGTATTCCCGTTGAGAAACAGGGGCATGCGCAGTATGCTCCCGCACCCGAGGTAAGGGGTGAGAAAGACCATTATGTGGTAACGGGTTATAAGACCAACTACGTGTTTATGAAGGAGTTTTGTATGCTCTTCCCTCGTATGTACTCGTCGCAACCGAGTCATGTGGAGGCATACAAAGAGTGGGCGGACATCAAGGGCAAGCGTGTGCGCTACGACTATTGCGGGCAGCAGAAGACCGACTATGCGCCTACGTTTGCCGAGAATATGCGCTTCTTCTTCCGCTACCAGGTGAACTTTATGTACTGGCGTTATTTTATGTGGAATTTCGCCGGGCGTCAGAACGACTTGCAGTCGTATGGCGACATCACCAAGGGCAACTGGATCAGCGGTATTCCGTTTATCGACAATGCTATGCTCGGCGACCAGTCGGCACTGCCTACCGAACTGAAAGAGAATAAGGGACACAATGTATATTATATGCTGCCGCTCCTGCTCGGTATCATCGGTATCGTTTGGCAATGCGGCAAGCGCGTGAAAGAGAATGGTGTGGAGGTGAAAGAGGGCTGGAAATCGTTCACGCTGACTTTCCTGCTGTTCTTCCTGACCGGTTTGGCTATCGTCATCTATCTCAACCAGACTCCCTACCAGCCGCGTGAGCGGGACTATGCGTATGCAGGTTCGTTCTATGCGTTCTGTATATGGATCGGTCTCGGAGTTTTGGCACTCATTGACTGGCTGTCTGCCGCTATCAAGAACCCGAAAGCACAGGTGGCAATGGCATTGGTGGTAACACTCGTCTGCCTGCTCGTACCGGCACAGATGGCTTCGCAGAACTGGGACGACCACGACCGCTCGAACCGCTACTCGTGCCGCGATTTCGGTGCCAACTACCTGAAATCGTGCGAGAAAGAGGGTATCATCTTCTCCAACGGCGACAACGACACCTTCCCGCTCTGGTACAACCAGGAGGTGGAGGAAGTGGGTACCGACCTGCGTGTATGCAACCTGTCGTATCTGCAAACCGACTGGTATATCTCGCAGATGAAACGCCCCTACTACAAGTCGCCCGCACTGCCTATCTCGTGGGAGTACAAGGACTTTATGCCCGGCAAGAACGAGATAGCATGGGTGGATAACAAACTCGGTCCCATCTCGGTGGACAAAGCGTTCTCCTTCCTGCGCTCGGACGACCCGCGCACCAAGAACAAAGAGGGCGAGAACTACCTGCCGTCGAACCAACTCTATGTGCTGACGCCTGATTCACAGAAAGTGATGTTCAAGTCTGCCCGCCGCTACACCCGCTCGGAGATGATGATTATGGAAATGCTCAGTCAGAACCAATGGAAACGCCCGATGTACTTCGCCGCTACCGTGGGCAATGACTACTACCTTGGTTTGGAACCCTATTTCGAACTGACGGGTATGGCATACCAAATCACCCCCGTGCGTAGTGCTGACGGGCAACCGCGCGTGAACACAGAGAAGATGTACGACAATATGATGCACAAGTTCGCATACGGAAATATGAATATTCCCGGTATCTATATTGACGAGAATATGATGCGTATGTGCCGCACACACCGTATGATGTTTGCGCAACTGGCTGAAGCATTGATCAAAGAGGGGCAGAACGACAAGGCGGTCGAGGTACTCAACTATGCTGAGAAAGTGCTGCCGGGGTACAATGTGCCGTATGATTACACTTCGGCTTCTATGGCAGCTATGTACCTGATGCTCGGCGAGGTGGAGAAAGCGGACGCTATTTTGGATAATGTAGCAGACAACTGTGTGGAGTACCTGCAATGGGGGGCGCAACTGAGCAAGCAACAGCGTGCGGGTGCGCAACAGACCATCGGACACCACGCTGCCGTTCTCGGCTATGTGCTGCAAACGCTTGAACACTATCATCGGAACGAACTCGTGGAGAAGTACTATCCGCTCTATACACAATACGTAGGACGCTAAAAAACATTCTATGAACAAATAAGAAAACTCTGCTGCTTTCGCCTTGGCGGAGTGGCAGAGTTTGATTTTTGGATAATTTGTTGATTGTCTTTGAAAGTTGTTGACCTGTTCGTAAGTATGATTGCCCGCTTTTGCCGCCGTAGGCGCATAAGATTTATGGCAATTTATGGATGTAAAGACAAAGATTTATTTGGATTTCTTGCCGCTTTGCGGCAAAGGAGACAATAAAGTGTATTCTGATCATAAAACGATATGTTATGAAAATGGTAAATCAAATCCCCGTGTTGCTGCTTACGGGTTATTTAGGCAGCGGTAAAACCACGCTTCTCAACCGTATTCTTACCAACCGCAAGGGTATTCGCTTTGCAGTGATTGTGAATGATATTGGTGAGGTCAATATCGATGCCTCTCTTATCCAGCAGGGTGGGGTGGTCAGTCAGAAGGACGACAGTCTGGTGGCTTTGCAGAACGGTTGTATCTGCTGTACGCTCAAGATGGACTTGGTGCAGCAACTCCACGACCTTGTCTCGCAGAACCTATTCGACTATATCGTTATCGAGGCTTCGGGTATCTGCGAACCCGCACCGATAGCCCAGACGCTTTGCTCCTATCCGCAGATGGTGCCTATGTTTGCCAAAGACGGGGTGCCGGTACTCGATTGTATCGTTACCGTGGTGGACGCACTCCGTATGCGGGACGAGTTCGCTTCGGGCGAAGACCTCAACCGCAAGGACATTGGCGAGGAGGACCTGGCATCGCTGGTTATCCAGCAGATCGAGTTCTGCAACATCATTCTGCTCAACAAGTCGAGCGAGGTGTCGAAGGAAGATCTGGAGCATATCCGTGCTATTATTCGCGCTATCCAACCCAAAGCGGAGATTATTGACTGCAACTATTGCGATGTCGATTTCGACAAGATTTTGAATACCAAGATGTTCAATTTCGATGCGGTAGCTACTTCCGCTACGTGGATACAAGAGGTGGAAGACGCCCACCACGACGAAGACGACGAGGACGATGACCACGACCATGATGATGACCACGACCATCACGAACATCACCACGACCACGAGCACCATCATCACCACGATGATGACGAGGGCGAAGCCGAGGAGTATGGTATCTCCACCTTCGTCTATTATGCCCGCCGTCCGTTCAACCTCGGCTTGTTCGACGAGTTTGTGGCATCCAAATGGCCGAAGAATGTGATTCGTGCGAAGGGTATGTGCTATTTCTCCGACGAGTACGATATGTGCTACCTGTTCGAGCAGGCTGGGCGTCAGTTCAACCTCAAAAAAGCGGGGGAGTGGTTTGCCACGATGCCGCATGATGAGTTGGAAGCACTCAAGGCGCAAGATGCGCAACTGCGCCACGACTGGGACGACCAATACGGCGACCGTATGCAGAAATTGGTATTCATCGGTCAGCACCTTGACAAGAAAGCCATCACCAAGGCATTAGACGCTTGTTTGGACTAAACAGGCTATGTATCAATATACGGGCGATTCTGTATTGGCAGAGTCGCCCGTATTTTTATATATGCAGTTTCTCCAAAGCCCGCAGGGTAAGACGGGAGAGGGCGTAGCGGTCGAGGTCGGCAAGCGGTATAGTCTGTGTCCCGGGTAGCGCAGGCAGCGACGGCACACGGCAGCAGAAGAAACGTGCGTGCAGGCGTTGGTGGCTGAGGATATGCGTGAAGTCGAGTGTCAGAAAATCCGCAGTGTGCAGCACCTCCGTGGCTTCTTTACGGTCAAACAGGTGGTCGGTTTCGATGAGCGGAAACTCGTAGAGGTGTTGCCAGATGTCTTTTTCTGTGCGTTGGCGGAGCAGGGTGGCAGAATGGCTTATATATATAAGGTAGTTTAGGTACCGGTCGTGCAGTTCGGGGCGCGGTTTGCGCACGGGCAGCAGCGCGGCGGTGCCGTGTGCGCGGGCTTGGCAGTAGATACCGAGTGGGCATTGCGGGCAGGACTGCTCCCCGCTGCCTGGGAGCGTGAGCGATGGGGTGCAGTAGAGGGCACCGAACTCCATAATCGCCGAGTTGAACAGCCGTGCATTTTCGCGGTCAAGCAAGTCGTCTATCAGGGTATGGAAATGCTTTTTGCCCGCAGAGGTGTCGAAAGGTATATCGCAGTCAAAGAGACGTGCCACCACCCGATAGACGTTGCCGTCCATAGCGGGGTAGGGCAGGTTGTAAGCAAACGAGGCGATGGCACCCGCCGTATAATCACCGATACCGGGCAGCAGGCGTATATCGTCAAACGCCGTGGGAAAGGGCAGCCAACCGCGGCTGACAATCATCTGCGCCGCTTTGTGCAGGTTGCGGGCGCGTGAGTAGTAGCCGAGCCCCTGCCAATAGCGCAATACCTCGTCTTCGTGTGCGGCAGCAAGGGCGGCAGCATCGGGAAAACGGTTAATAAAACGGAGATAGTACTCCATGCCCTGCACTACGCGTGTCTGCTGGAGGATAATCTCCGAAATCCAGATCTTATACGGGTCATCGGTTTCCCGCCATGGCAGCACGCGCTTGTTCTGCTCATACCACCGGTACAGTGCCTTGTGCAGTTGAGAAACAGTGTTCATTGATTGATAAGTTGGGCTATGACAAAGTTACGGAGGATTTTGTAACGTGCGGGGGCAGGCTGGTTGTTGAAGCGCGATTGCCAGTAGGCACGGCGTACGGGGTCTGCCAGTTCGGCTTGGGCAGCCAGAACAGACTGTTGAAACCGAGAGCGGTTGGCACGCTGGTTGTCGGTCGTTTTGGCAGGGTTCTGGCGTTTGGGGTAGCTGGATACGATGGTTTTGCCAAGGCGTTTGGCGCAATAGGTCTCGCTATCGTTAGCAAGTCTGCCATGAAGTCCGGAGATGGGAAATTCTAAATCTGCTTTTGCCATAATGCGGAATGTATAAAGTGTATAATATTATTGTATAAACTGTATAAAAAGGAGGCTTAATCTCCCTGCAAGCACCGCTGCTTTCTACGTCTTTTCTACGTCTTTTCTACGTAATTGAAAGCCTAATGCATACTTATGCATAATAGAACAAAGAACAATGAACAAAGAATGGTGCATGTTTCTGTATGCAAAGATACAACAAAAAAGGCGGAAATGCAATAGGCGGGAGAAGAATTGCGCATTATTGGGAATGTAGTCCCAATGGTATATTTTAAGGTAGGGTAGGTGGGGTAGGGTAAGTACTTATTTTATTATATATATGTGTATGTGTATGTATGTGTATGTATATGTGTATATATAGTTTGTATTCTTATCTACCCTACCTACCCCTCCTACCTGCTTTGCCGGTCGGGGTGTGTATGAAGTGTAGTGTGTCTGTATTGAAAATCAGAGACTTGTTTGTGGGGATAAATTGGGGGCTTTTTTATAGTGTCCATTTAGAAACGCAATTTTGGGGTACACTTTTGCCCCCTGTCAGC
>ERZ808274.75-NODE-75-length-53450-cov-28.968274_pt1 | contig 53450 bp, 43 predicted proteins | sample MGYA00521277_ERZ808274 | MGnify/ENA primary metagenome ERZ808274 (study PRJEB31516, sample SAMN03275597) | gut metagenome | biome: mammalia-associated habitat; material: feces | host: Papio cynocephalus | place: Kenya | collected 2012-07-28 ... | reverse complement strand
CCATCACTTTTCTGAATGTCTTGTTCATTTTGATCCAATTGTTTGAGGTGAGTATGTGTGTATGTTTGCTTTCATTATACAGTTCGCACTGACATATACAGTTTGTTTTGACGTCGGCACACTTCCTGCCGGCCTCCACATATATATACCGCACGCGCCCCAAAAGTAAATCCAAGTCACCAAAAAAAAACAGCGTTCCTCCCATACAATCCCCGAAAGCATCCGCTCCCCGCCCTCGGCATAAGCATCCGCACCCCACCCCGGACCCGCGCCCTGTCCCTCCCTAAGCCCACGCCTTGTATCCACCCATCACCGTCCCCGACATTTTCCCTGAAAGATAGCATAATGCCGGAACGCGGCCACAGCCACATCCCGGCATATACGTTCGAGCCGAATTTATTACTCAGAATTCAAACATATAGACTATGCCATCCTCAACATGAGGCATTATATTTGTGTTCCTTGACACACATTTTATTTAATCTTACAAGTTCAATTAAATGTGTCACGCCCAAATCTATCGACATACCCTTCTTTGCCGTAACGTTGAACAACGGCAAAACCTTCAGAAAACGCAGACGCATCATCGTAAATAAACGGAATAACTATTTGGTTATGCTCATTGATAAAACCAAACTTTCCATCCTTTTTTACAGGGATTAAACCTTCATTAAAAGACCAACCTTTTAGTCCGATTTCATAAACAAGAGGTATTATTATTTGTCCCGTGGCTTTTTTTGCAAAGCCGGCGTTACCATTAATTTCAATCAAGGCATATTTCTCATCGAATCCATTTGCAATAAACGTATACTCACAAGGGATTGTAAATTCTCCATTTACATTTACCAACCCAAATCTATTATTCTTTCTAATAACACAATAGCCATTTCTAAAACCCGCTATATTTTGCACTTCAAAATACGTAGAGGCCAATTCACCATTCTTATTAATGAACGCACCTTCTACAAATTGTTTCTCAGGCATCATCCTAGACCCATGTACAATAATATTCCCTTCCTCATCACATCTATATTTCACTGATAAACCAGATGAGAACGGTACACCTATTATGCCGGGTTGGAAAGGAATTACGATCTTACCAGTCCTGTCTATATAGCCCCATTTGTCATCAAAAACGCCATATTCGCCACCATCAATACTAACGCCGGCAAGGCCTTCACTAAATGTACTATGGTCCTTATATTTACACGGTACTATGAGCTGTCCACTTTTATCAACAAATCCGATTAATCCGTCTTTATGAACAGCAGCCATTCCCTCATGAAAAGACTCACAGTATTCATAATCGAAAGGAATAACTTCATTACCTTCTAAATCAATAAATCCTGATGTTCCATCAATAAATGCAGCTGCTAAACTATCTTCTTCGCAGATATTTATATCATCATACTTGCATGGTATAACCATATGTCCATACCGATTGATAGCACCTTTTTTCTTCCCAATCGTTACTATAGAGATCCCTTTATCATAATTCTCTGCATCATCATATTTGCACGGAATAATCTCGTTACCCAATTTATCAATGAATCCATACTTTTTGTCTTTACAAACTCGAGCGAGTCCTTCGTGGAATCCATATAGTTGGTCATACCTATTAACAGCCTCTGCTAATTCCTGTGAAACCTTATTGATTGAGATATCGGCAATATCCTTTTTACTAAATACTATCCACAGGCAAAGTGCAACTATCACAAAACATAACAGGACAAGGATAGGTGCGATGCATTTAGTCTTTCGCTTAGTATTATTAGAAATACTATTAGGTTCCTCCTTAATCTGGGGGTTAGAGCTTGAAACATCTTCTTCAGTAGTTTTGGAATAATTATCTTTTTCGTGCATAGGCATTCCGCAATAACTACAAAACACAGAATCCGCATCTATGGGCTTACCACAATACTTACAATACAAGTATCTATTCATACTGTAATATTTTTTTGTGGTTCTCAGCCCCAACGAACCATTAAAAGAAAGCAGAAGCATAGGACTGTATGCCACATTTCGAAGTGAAGGTGCTAGGAAAAACCTTTGAGAACAAATGTGGAAATACCAGCCCCACGCTATGCATGGAGACCGTCCTGCCAAATCTTGTTCTCGTGCTTAAGTTTCCTAGGCTTTTCACTTCCAAGAAAGAGACATAACGCTTCTTTTATATCAAGTGTCGCGACAAGGCTCTCCTTGTCCAACGCAAAATTACAACTTATTTTCTTCTACAACAACTTTCTTCGAGCCAATTTTGACTGATGAAACCGCTTTCATTGAAAAAGGTGCTGATACACGGCATCATATAAACAACGTACGGGCGCGATGCCGCGCCCGTACGGGTGTCTTGCCGGAGAGAGGGTGGTGATTGATGTGGTTTGAGTGAAGGCCCTATGCGTCAATCCGGGCAAGACACCGAGGAGATACTACTATGTCAGAATGTCCCAATTATTCGGGGTCGACCTCGGCTATGTCTTCGTCGGCCCCGGCTTTGGCAAGGTATTCCTCTTCGTCAATGTCATCATCGGCCCCAGCACGGTATTCCTCTTGGGCACGGTATTCTTCCTCGTCAACGGTGTCGGCGCAGGCTGCAATGTCATCTTTCTCGTCGGGCGTGCTGTCGTCGTAGGGAGAGCGGTGCTTGAACTGCATCACGGGGCTGTCGTTGTGCAGGACGGTGGCATCAACTACGGCGGTGGCATCGAAGCCTTCGAGGTACTCGGGCGCGAGGAAGCTGTTGTCCCATAGGTTGGCATCGGCGCCGCAGACAAGGTGGCACAGGCCGGTGCCTTTTTCGTCGGCGAAGCTGTATTCGCCATCGTATTCGGCTTTGACAGCGAGGTTTTGCAGCCAGATTTTGAGGTAATCGCTGTTTTGCATCGAGCCGAGGCGATGGAGCACCTTGGTGACTATCTCGTCTTTGGACGCCTGCTCGCCGTTCTCAACTTGCTCATCGCTGATGGTCGAAAGCAGCTGGCTGATGACTTTCAGGGCATAGTGTGCACTGTTGAGATTCTCGGCGGCAATCTGTGCGGCGATGGCCGACATAGCCATAATGTCCTCACGGATTGCACCCTGACGCCCCTGTTCCTTCTTATCTTCGGCTGACTTTCCCTTGTCCGACTTTTTCACCACCTTGTTGATATACTTCTCAATCCACATGGAGAGGTCTGACAGCAGCACCCGTATGCGGCCGCAGTCGGGGTATTCGCGGCCGAATTGCAGGATGAAAAGCAGCTGCTTCTGTATGCCGTTGAAGCTGCAGCATATCCTATTGTTGTAGTTATTGTTATTTTGGGCATTGTAAATTGACCTTTTGTATATCGGGGTGTTGTAGATGTACGCCAGCTTGTCGGGCTTTATCGAGTCGGTAATTATCGAATTGCTGATGCGGGTCTTGGCGCTATTGAGACGCAGGTTGAGACTTTCGAGCACGTGTTGCAGTGTGTACGAGATGCGCTCCAGCAGGTCTTTGTCGTTTGCAAAGACCTTGTAATCGTCGCGATAGCGCAGGATTTCGTAGCCATCAGTGATGCCTTCACGCTCCAAAGCCTCGTGCAGCAACACGTCCGCGTAGCCCATGACAATCTCGGCGACGATGTCGTACAAGGTGCTGCCTTGCGGCAGGCCGATGTTGCGTCCCTGGCGCAGCATGGTCAGGATGCGCACAATGTCCGTCTTGACTTCGACTTCGGATGCCGTACCCTTGCGGCAAAGAGCTTTTTCGACCGTTCGCAACTCGATAGTGCCGTAGCAATTGGTAATATCCGTGACAAACATGTAGCGATAGTCCAGCGACAGCTTGACGGCCATTTGCTCGAAACGGCTCCACCAGTTCAGGATGGTTGTGGCCTTATGAAAACTCTCATTCTCGGCCTGGATGACGGGGATACCGACAGCGTGTATGTGCGGCGTCGAGCCAAAGACCTTGAAGTCGTCGAGTATCGCGTCCCAATGCTCCGGAGTGCAAATCTCGCGCGCCAGCATATAGTACAGGAACGGATTGGACAGCGACAGCACGCGCACTGCATAACGGCCGTCCTTGTTGAGCATAATGTCATAATTGGCATCGGCCATATCCTCGGGGTTGACTTTATTCACACATTTGTCAATGGGGGTATCGCCGATGTGCTCGCGAGCAAACGCCAGTACGGGGTCAAAATTGAGGTACTCCGGCATCTCGGTAGTGACATACCGGTCGTTCTGCATGAGGAAGTCGAGGGCTTCGCCTGCACTGAGGTCTAAAATTGTCTTGGTCTTTTTGTTGGTCATATTATGCTATTTATTTTAGTCTATAGAATTGTGTTTGTGCCTTTATATACCCTCGGGGTACGGAATGTAAATGGATTTTTGAGTAAATTTTACACGCCGTCCGTATAGGTTTCACATCGGTAATCAATCGCATGTATTATAAAAACAAAACATCGCCACCGGGCTTGTCCCGATGACGATGCAAAGTTACCGCGCGTGCGCGAACTCTATGTTCGCACCTTGCCGTATCCCACCGTCATATCGGCGAGGGTTCGTACTATTTTGTCTCGTAATTCTGTGGGACTAAGGACTATAAGCGCAGAATTGTAGGACATAAGCTCGCGGATAAGTTCGTAATTTTCTTTGCAGTTGATGCGGAAAAAGTGCCCGCCGGTAAGCGCCGGATACTTTTGCCGCAGCTCGGCATCGCGCTCGCCGCGGAGCTGCGTCTGCGAAACATGCAACGGCTTGCTCCGGACATATTCAAAGGCTACATCGTTTGTCCAAAACACAATTTCCAGCACCGGATTATGCTTATAGTACGTCATACCGATGATGTCATCGAAATGTTCGCTCAAATCTCCGTCATAGGGCTGATACTTTATTCCGGGGAGCATCTTCAGTTCCGAGATGCGGTCAAGGGCGAAGGTGTACAGTTTCTTTTTGTCAACAATAGTGCCGAGCAAGAACCATCTGCGATTGTACTCCCTGAGTAATAGTGGGTTGACGCGAAACGATTTCCGGCTGTTCGGGATGTCGTAATTGTAATGCGTAAACTCGACCACCACTTCCTGTGATATGGCAGTAAACAGCTCGCCGAGTATATTAGACTCTCCTAACGGATTGCGTGTAAAGGATATAATTTCGCGATGGTCTTCGTCACCGATGTTCACCGATTGGCGCAGTCGCTCGAGGGCAGCGAGATTGGGTAGACCGTCAAATCGACCGATCATACGTATTGTTTCGCGAAGCATCAGCTTTTCGTCATCGTTCAGCTCTTGCTTGAATATCGTGAAGCCCTCATTGGCGTAGCGCAGGCATCGCTTGTTGCAGTCATCCGTATAGCGCTCGATGTCGGCACCGAAAGGGCCTTCCTCCAAGTACTTAATATCTTTTTCGATAGTGCGACGGCATACACTACCACCATCGGCGTCATACTCGACAAGACGCTCGTTGATATACTCGGTCATATCGGCAATCGAGTAGCTGTGATAGCGGTTGCTCAACAGGTCATCGAGCAACTTGTAGCGCGTCATCGCGTTTTTGTTGGCAGGCATAAGCGATAATCTTTAGCGACTCTTTATCGAATTATCAGTTTGGCCGAAGCCGGGCGACCGGCTGCCGGATATACAGTGACGATATATATGCCCGGAGCGAGTGCCGGTGCGTATACCGTAGCCGTTGCCCCGACAAATTCGGTGTCTGCTGACAGTGCCACGGCGCCCGAAAGCGTGGATACGCGCACGCGAGCCGCGCCGGAGGCTTCATCGAGGATAAGGACAATATTGTCGCCCTGCTGTCCGGCAATCAGAGCGCCGTCCCGGCGAGCATCAACCGTGATGTCGTCTACGGCACCCATACCGGGGTAATTGGCGGTAATCGAGCGCAAGTCAAGACGTGCACCGGTGACGCTTTTTTTGACCATAGTGAAGTACATTTTCTCGAAAGTCAGCGGATAGCGGGGTGTCAGCATCTCGGTGCCATCGCTTTCGGCAAATTTGAAGACATACTCCTGCTGCTCGGGGACGGTGGCATTGGTGAGGCTGAAGCGTGTACCCTCGGCGTCTACAAAGTCCATCTTGATTCCACTTACGACATTGTCGCGGTCGTTCATCGTCAGCGTCAGGCTGTTAGGCAGCGAGTACAGCCGTATCGAAGCGCCGGGGTTGAAAGTCACCATAGGATTGCGATTGCTCTTGAGGTCAAAGGTGAGCGAAGCGCCGCGATCCCAGCCCTCGGGGAAGTCGGTGGTGTTTGAAGTCAAATTCTTGATAAGCGCCGAAGCATACTTCATTCCGAAGACCGTTCCATCGTCAAAGCGCGTGATGTCTATATCGCTTTCGGGAATTTCGACAGTCACTTCCATATTCACTTCCAAGTCTTTATATGTTCCGGTAACGGTTGCCGTACCGTTGGCCTTGCCCGTGACATATCCGTTGTCATCAATTTCGACAATACCCTCGGGTGATGCCGACCACTCGAAAGCCGAAGGATCTACATCAATATTGATGCCGCCGCAGACGCCGCACAGGCCCAACAACTGACGGCGATATTTGTCTATAAGCAAGGAGCTGTTGGCGGGCTTTACGCCGTCAATTTGAGCCAGGAACACCGGCATTTCGGCCGTTAAGGTCTTGCCTGCGGCGTTGTAAGTGGCCACAATCTTGCCCGAGACGGCATTATCGGACGCATGCAGCACGCCGTCAGCATCTACATAACCCAACTCGGCGGGGATGCACTCGAAGGTGCAATCCTTGGTGATATCCTTAGACACGATGTCGCCGTACTCATTATAAGCCATTACGCCTAAGGGCGTTGCGCCCAGCATCGGCATACGGCGGCGACGATTGGTGAAGCCTATGGACGCAGCATCGTCAGCAGCGGGCGCCGTAGATACAGCCAACATGGCATCGGCCACGGGACGTATCGACCCGCCGCGCATCGGGTAATTGAGCATCTCGCCGTCCAATGAAATGGCGGCGCTGCCACCGCTGTCAAAGTTGACCACATCATTGGCGCCATGGTCCACAAGGAAGGCGGCCATCTCGATGCAGTCTATGGCTTCGCTTTTGCCCGAACCGGCCTCGTTGACAGCCACATACAAGCGATTGCCTTCCTTATTGATACCGGCCATGGTGCGCGATGACAGCTCGTAAGAGCGACCATTGGGGTAGCTGCTACCGTTCTCAAAATCGTCATACTCGCCCTTATGCAATACTCCGTCATGGACTATGCTTACGTAGCCGTGGAAGCCCTCCATAATATTCTCGGGAATTACGCCCCAAGTCGGAGCGTCAAAAGTCTGATACACAGTGGCAATATCGCCCACTGCCGCCTTGTCCAGGGCGTGCAATTTCTCGTTGCGAAGATACAGCACATACGTGTCCACACTCGTCTGCATCGGCTCGTCCGAAATGGCCGTCACGCGGCATCGCGTACCCTCGGGGCGGTTTACAGCCCAGCCGTCTATAGGCTGCAACGCGATATAATGGCCGGCCTCGGTCAACGTCGATGCATTGTACATATTGAAGAACACGCACGAGCCATAAAACGCATTGGCCGCGCGATTGTAGAAGTCGATATACACCTTCTCATCGCCTATCACTACATAAGGGCTGATACCGGCGCGGAACACCTCGGCATGCTTCTTATCGTCAAAGGCCAGTGTCGAGCGGCTGAACTTCGTGTAATTAGGCTGACCCTCATGGATATTCAGGCCGATGGCATAACCTCCGTCATACGAGAAGAAATCGTGGTTCCACGCCACGCACACATTATGTCCCGGCTTGGACAACTCCGTCTGGAACGTCGGAATGGTCCAGCGCTTCGTATCCGGTACTGCCATACGGCTCGGCGATTGTTCCACCTTATTGTAAGGATTGGTCAAGTCCACCTCCACAAGCCACACTATCAGCGGCTTGTCGTGATACACCAGCTTCGAGTAAGTGATACCGGGGCCGACGTTATACATCGCCAGCGTGTCGCACACGCCCCAGTCATACTTCAATTCGGTAGTCTGTGCCTCGGCACACACCATCGACGACAGCGCCGTTGCCGCCATCATTGCGGCCACAATTCCGCCGCCCAAAGATGCCTTCATTTGCATATCTTTAAGTCTTATAAGTCGTTTTTAGGGTGCTCTACGATAATCTAAAAACTCAAAAACGGTTCGCCCACGGCCAACGCCGCCGTTTCGCGTCCGCTTCACCTACAAAATTACTCATTTTCCGCGAATACTCACTCCCCACCTTGACATTCATCGCTTATATCTGAATTGCGAGCGTTTTACGCTATTGCATTTATATATTGTATAGGCCGGCGGAAAATTAAGCAGCGGGGAAGCGAAACGATATCGCCTCCCCGCCGATATGGCTTGCGAATTTTAGTCCAAGATCACTTAGAATATAATCTCCGGTCGGTTGACTGGTCAGTCCTCAAGGTAGTAGACGACGGTGGAGACTACGCGGACGTTCTTCATGTAGGGCTTGCCGGAGTCGAGGTCTTCGATGGAGAATTGGCCTTGGCTGGCGGTCTTGATTTTGCCGAGGGTGGATTCGCTGTCTTTGGCGAATTGGGCGGCAGCTTCGCGTGCGCTCTTAGTGGCTTGGGCTATCATCTCGGGCTTGATGCTATTGAGACCGTTGAAGGTGTAGTTGACGTATGTGCTCGAGAAGGGGATGCCGCGTGCAAGCAGTACGCCTTGCTTGTCGACCATGGCGTAGACGTCATCGACCTTGGAGGTGTTGACGTTGACGGTGCCGGTAAGGGCGTAGCGGTAGTTGCGGTTGGTTTCGCCGTAGCGTTCGGCCTCGGGTTCGTACACCGAGGGTGTGCCGAAGGTGATATCCGCCTCGGCAATGCCACATTCTTTGATGAAGGCTTTGACGGTGGCGTTTTTGTCTTCGAGTTGGGCGTATAGAGCCTGTAGATCGTTGCCTGTGATGGTATAGCTTACGTTCCAGGAGGCATTATCGGCCTTGACTGTGCGTTCGGCCAGGCCGCGGACGCTGACTTCGCGGTCGCGGAATGCGAAGTTGTCGATGCCGGCTTTGAGTGCAAAGCCGCTGATAATGATGCCGACAGCGATGAGCAGCGCCGGAAGTGCGGAGGAGAATTTTTTGCAGTCCATAATTAGAATTATTAGAGTTTAATATAGGTATTTGTTTCGTGTCGGTGATGTTCGCCGGGGGGGTCAGTTGAGCACTTTGTATCCGGCATCGCGAAGGCCTTGGCGTACTTGCTCGATATGCTCGGCGTTGCGCGTCTCCATATCTATGCGCAGTGTGCAGCCGTTGATTTCGACCGAAGCATCGAGGCGTTCGTGTGTGACGGAGATGATGTTGCCGCCGAGTTGGGCGATGACGCCGCAGACGCCGGAGAGCTGGCCGGGCTTATCGGCGAGGTTGATGATGGCGGTATAGAAGCGGCCGCTCTTGACCAGACCGCGTGTGATGACGCGGTTGAGCGTATTGACGTCTATATTGCCGCCCGATACGAGGCAGCAGACCTTCTTGCCTTGGACGGGCAGTTTGTCAAACATTACGGCAGCAACGCTGACGGCTCCGGCGCCCTCGCTGACCAATTTCTGTTTCTCGATAAGGGCGAGTATGGCCGCAGCCACTTCGTCATCGCTGACGGTGACGACCTCGTCCACATACTTCTGACAGAAGGCAAAGGTGTTGACACCCGGTTCTTTGACGCAGATACCGTCGGCAATGGTGGCCACGCTGGGCAGGTGCACGGGATGTCCTTCGTGCAGCGACTGATACATCGAGGGAGCGCCTTCGGCCTGTACGCCGTAGACTTTGATGCCCGGGCGCAGGGTTTTGATGGCAAAAGCCACGCCCGAGATCAGACCTCCGCCGCCTATAGGCACCACCACGGCTTCAACTTCGGGCAAGTCTTCGAGTATCTCGAGACCGATAGTACCCTGTCCGGCAATCACCAATGGGTCGTCAAATGGGTGCACAAAGGTGTAGCCATATTGCTCCTTGAGTTCGAGCGCCTTGGCGTAGGCGTCATCGTAGACGCCGGGCACAAGGCATACCTCGGCGCCATAGCCCTTGGTGGCTTCCACCTTGGATATGGGTGCGCCGGCGGGCAGGCATATCAGCGACTTGATGCCGTTGTGTGTAGCGCCCAGGGCAACACCTTGCGCGTGGTTGCCGGCCGAGCAGGCAATGACACCGCGTGCCTTTTCCTCGTCGCTGAGCTGCGAAATTTTATAGTAGGCACCGCGAAGTTTGAATGATCCGGTCAGCTGCAGACACTCGGGCTTGAGCCACAAATCGACCCCGGGTTTGAAGTTGGTCGCATGTACCAGCGCCGTATGGCGAGCCACGCCGTTGAGTACGCGCGCAGCATTGAATATCTCGTTGATTTGCAGCGGCTCGGCTGCATGTTTTGTGGTATTTTCGGACATATTTGCTGTCTTAGGTATTTATAAAATGAGGAAGGGCGTTATATAACGCGACAAAAATAATCATTTTTTCTTGGTCTTTGTTCGTGTCGTCTGCGTTTTTTTGATAATTTTGCACCCGATAGCCGGGGCACACGCTTCGGCAGTATAAATATACACTCAAGACTATGTACAAAATTGTAAGCAAAGAATATTTCAGCCCCAAAGTTGTGAAGTTGGTGGTAGAGTCTCCGGAGATAGCGCGAGCACGCCGTCCGGGGCACTTCGTCATCGTACGCTGCGGCGACAAGGGCGAACGCATACCCCTGACCATAGCCGATGCGGACATTCCGGCAGGCACCATCACCCTGGTGGTGCAGGATGTCGGCTTCAGCACCCACGCCATTTGCGGCCTCGAAGTCGGCGACAGCCTCACCGATGTGGTGGGCCCGCTGGGCAAGGCTACACATATCGAAAATTTCGGCACCGTGGTATGCTGTGGCGGCGGTGTGGGCGTGGCTCCCCTGCTGCCTATTATCAAGGCCATGAAGGAAGCCGGCAACCGCGTCATCTCGGTATTGGCAGCCCGCACGCGCAACCTCATCATCCTCGAAGATTATGTGGCGCAATACTCTGACGAGACCATCATCATGACCGATGACGGAAGCTACGGAATCAAGGGCTTGGTCACTGTCGGCGTACAGTCGGTGCTTGACCGCGAGCACGTGGATCAGGTGGTCACCATCGGCCCGGCCATAATGATGAAATTTGTTTCGAAACTCACGGCACAATATAATGTCCCCACGATATGCTCGCTCAACACCATTATGGTGGATGGTACGGGCATGTGCGGCGCCTGCCGCGTCACCGTAGGCGGCAAGACACGCTTTGTATGCGTTGACGGCCCCGAGTTCGATGCTCATCAGGTGGACTTTGACGAGATGCTGATGCGTCTGCACGCATACGATTAATACATCCATCCCCCTCCAAAAAAAAGTTTCACAGAATATCCGAAACATATACTGCAATGTCAGATAACCAAGAAAGCATACAGCAGCTGACCGACCGCGATGCCGCATGGCGTGCCGAGCTGCGCAAAGCCATAGCTACACCGCAACGCACCGTCATTCCCCGTGTGCGCATGACCGAGCTCGACCCGGCTTATCGTATCACCAACAGCGAGGAGGTGGCCCAAGGTCTCACAGCCGAACAAGCCCTCGTGGAAGCCTCACGATGCCTCGACTGTCCCAACCCTACTTGCGTCACCGGATGCCCGGTCAATATCAATATACCGTCCTTTATCAAAAACATCCAGCGCGAGCATTTCGATGATGCCGCGCGCGTACTACGCGACACATCGGCACTGCCCGCCGTCTGCGGCCGCGTATGCCCGCAAGAGCGCCAATGCGAATCGCAATGCATCTACCATAAGATGAAGAAAGAGCCCATAGCCATAGGCTGGCTCGAACGATTTGCAGCCGATGCCGCACGCCGCGAGGACAAAGGCAAACACACCGTCACGGCTCTGGCAGCCGATGCGCCGCGCATAGCCGTAGCCGGCTCGGGTCCCTCGGGATTATCTTTTGCCGGAGCAATGGCCGCGTTGGGATACCGCGTCACCGTCTTCGAAGCTCTGCACGAAATAGGCGGCGTGCTCAAGTACGGCATACCCGAATTCCGCCTGCCCAACGAAATTGTAGACTACGAAATCGCCAACCTACGCGCCGCCGGAGTCGAATTTCACACCGATACCGTCATCGGCAAGACCTTGAGCTACGAAGACCTCAAGGCCCAAGGCTTTGTCGGACTCTTTGTAGCCAGCGGCGCCGGATTGCCCCGCTTTATGGGCATACCGGGCGAAAACCTCATAGGCATTATGTCCTCCAACGAGTACCTCACGCGCATCAACCTCATGGGCGCAGGACGTCCCGGATATGCCACCCCCGTACGCCGCGGACACACCGTAGCCGTCATCGGCGGCGGCAATACGGCCATGGACTCGGTGCGCACCGCCCTGCGTATGGGCGCCAAACGCGCCGTCATTGTCTACCGCCGCGGCCTCGAAGAAATGCCTGCACGCGCCGAGGAAATACACCACGCCCAACAGGAAGGTGTCGAGTTCATGACCCTGCACAATCCCGTGGAATATCGCGGCGATGAACACGGCCAAGTCACCACAATGATACTTCAGCCCATGCGCCTCGGCCTACCCGATGCCGGCGGACGTCGCAGCCCCGAACCCGATATGGACAAACCCCTCGTCGAAATGCCCGTGGACGAAGTCATCGTCAGCGTCGGCGTATCGCCCAACCCGCTGATTCCGCACAGCATTCCCACACTGGACACGACACGTCGCGGAACCATAGCCGTGGGCGCCAACAGCGGCGAAGACGGCAACGACGGACTTCAGTCATCGATACCCACCATCTTTGCCGGCGGCGACATCGTGCGCGGCGGCGCGACGGTCATCCTCGCTATGGGCGATGGTCGACGTGCGGCTGCACAAATGCACGCCTATCTGACGGCACACAAGGCATAAAACCCCTGCAACACAAGCGCAAAGCGGCAGCATCCACCCCTCCGGATGGTGCCGCTTTGCGTTTGTGCACACGCTAACACTCTCATTATAGCTATTATAGCTGTTTTAGCCATAATAGCCATTATAGCCATAATAGCACAATCTGCGTCCGGCTATACGTTAATTTATGTTATTTATAGGTACTATGTATTGCAAGGTATTATATAAATATCTAATTTTGCATCGTCAATATAAAACAAACGCTCTACACTCATGGCAACAAGCACCGACAATATGAAGGCGCAGATGCGCAAAGGAATGCTGGAATACAGCATATTACTATTGTTGCAGGGTGGCGATGCATACGCCGGCGAGATAATACAGGGGCTCAAAGACGCACACCTCATAGTGGTCGAAGGCACACTATACCCACTGCTGACGCGTCTGAAAAACGATGACATTCTCACCTACCGTTGGGAAGAATCGTCCTCAGGTCCACCTCGCAAATACTATACCCTCACCGATCGGGGTCGCGACGTATTGGCTGCGCTCACCACAGCTTGGTCGGAAATAGCAACATCCATCGAAATCCTTAGAAACAAGCAAATATGAAAAAATCATTCTCAGTCAACATCGACGGACGCCTCTTCAACATCGATGAAGACGCATACAACCTGTTGCAATCCTACCTTCAGCAACTGGGCACGGCATTCGGCAACGGCAACGACTCGGACGAGATAGTCCGCGACATCGAAGCCCGCGTATCCGAACATCTGGCCGATATGTGCCCCTCGACAGTGATCACCATCAAAGACATCAACGCCGTCATAGATATCATCGGCCGCCCCGAACAAATAGGCGCCGAAAAAAACGAGGATGCCGAAGCCTCTGCGGACAAAGCGACAGAGAGCGTAACGCCGCCACCTTTTAAAAATTCCGATGAGGCCGGCAAAGACCGCAAACTGTACCGCGATGTTGATGACTGCGTATTCGGCGGCGTGCTTTCAGGTTTTGCCAAATACAACGGATGGAGCATAACTACCGTGCGACTATGCGCCGTTGCATTTGCGCTGCTCACTACGGTATGGCCTTGTGTATTTGCCTATATAATTGCCTGGGTTATAATACCACCGGCGCAGACCGCCGAGCAAAAGTTGCGTATGGTCGGAATGCCGGTTAATGCCGCCACCATCGGACAGACGGTGCGCGATGCAGCCAATCGAGCCGCCGAAGGACTGAACAACTCCTTTTTCTCAATACTCGGGCGCGTCATCGCCGCCTTTGCCGGATTTATAGCCGGAAGCATCGGCATCGCATGCGCTATCGGTGCAGTATGTGCTCTGTTTCTGATAATTATGGGTGTCTTTACCTCACCCGAATGGGTCTTATCTCAATTTGATTTCAGTTTCGGGGGAAAAGCCGCAGGCAACGAATATATCGTAGGGCCGGCAATACTTTCGGTCTTTTTGGCCATCATCATTCCATGCCTTTTGGTCGTCTGGGGCGCTTGCGTGGTGCTATTCAAAGTCAAAAGCCCCTCACGCGCCACCATCATCACACTTTGCATTATCGAAGTTGTCCTGATTGCCGCCTCCATACTGATGTTCAACTACCTTGATGCCGTGCACACCGCTCATTATCTCGAATACAACCGAGGCATTATGGAGACAGTGACGGTCACCGATTCCATCCCGGCAGACACAGCTACCGTAACCACCGCCACACAGACGACCACAGATGCCGCAACGCACACCACCGCACACACAACTGCCGCCGCACACTCAGCCACATCTTCCGCCGCTGTCGGCACCTTCCTGAGCTGCGCGGTCATCACCACAGCACTTTTCTTTGCAATCTGACTACGTTATCAACCTTATACACACGATATATCGGCATACAACGAGGAGGGCGTCAACCGACGTCCTCCTTCGTTTGTTTTTTTGAGACGGCACCCAAATCCTGCCTCGTACTCACAATACACTGAACAAATCACTCACAATTCACTGAATTTTCAGCCACCATATTATACATAGGGATATTACACAAAGCAAGAATCGGCCTAAAGCCGTATCAAAAGGCAATGCTGAAGTTGAGGCAGACAGAGTGGGTCTTATAGTCCGGATTATAATCCGAAAAATCCTTGGGATTGCCGTCAAAAAGCTTGAAGTTTGAATATGAATAGGTCAACGAAATCCCGTAGCGGTCAAAATTCATCAATAGGCCGCCTTCGGCTCGCCAATACGCCCAAGCCGAATTGCGGCTTCCGGCGGCAGGAGGAGCTAACGTCAGACCCGGCATAAAAAACAAGCGGAAATCGCCACCGATGCTCGGGATACGAAAAAGTGTGGGAGAGCGCAGTATCACCGAAGGCTTGAAAACAAGACGAGTGCAATATTCGTCCGGATCATATGTATCGTAATAATCATCATCCCAAGTGTAAAAAGGCCTCACCTCGCCGGCAAAACCTATGGACGCCGCCACGCCGGTATACGGCGTCGTCATCCAAGCGAGGCCGAAATGCGCTTCAAATCCGTCAGTATTGAGACCTAACTGCATATAGCCGCGCCAATGATAAGCCGAAGTCTCGTCTTGAGCTCGGCACTCATCAGCGAAGAGCATAAACAGCATTATCATAGCGATATACCTCCAAGCATGGGTCATTATCCAAGACTTTTTCATAACTTTGCGTATTGATAGGTGCTGCAAATTTATAATTTTTTCGGTGTAAAGATGCAAGATTACACACGATACGGGATTTACAAGGCAGAAAATAACAAGAACAATCAATAAGAACAATTAATAAAACATTCGAATATGAATACATTAAAATATCCGGCATTGGCGTTTTTGCTGGTTTTGTCCTTAGGGCTTCAATCGTGTCTTAACGATGATGATGATGACATCCGCGACCGTCCCACGGCCTTAGTGACCGTAGTACCTCAAGAAGACGGCGGCTTTGTGATGAATCTCGATGACGCGACTGTGCTGATTCCCACCAATATGAGCAAGTCCCCATACGGCGACAAAGAAGTACGCGCGCTGGTCAATTATGTTGAAGAGGGTAGCCGCACCACCGAACAACGCGTCCAAGTGGTATGGATTGACAGCATCCGCACCAAGATGCCCGAAAAGAGTCTGGGCAGCGCAACTGCCGATGACGAGAAGTACGGCAAAGACCCCATTGAGATTGTAAGAGATTGGGTGACCATAGCCGAAGACGGATACCTAACACTACGCTTCCGCACCATTTGGGGCGACCGTGGCATCAAGCACGCTATCAACCTCATAACCGGCACCGATGCCAAGGATCCTTACGTACTCGAGCTAAGGCACAACGCCCACGAGGATGTTGACGGCGTAATGGGCGATGCGCTCATAGCTTTCAATCTCAACAGCATAGACTTCGGAGACAAAGACACGGCAAAATTCACGCTGAAATGGCAATCATTTTCCGGCAGCAAGTCCGCCACCTTCGAACTCAAAAAACGAGTAGTATCTTCCACGCCTCAAGGCATGGCTTATAGTTTATATGTAGAGTAATATTCATTAGCTCGTCCGAAAAACGATGGTTGGGGCGGGTCGCGAAAGACAGCGGCTCGCTCTCAACGTCAAAAATCGGGGCTCGGCTCAGGCACGACATCTATGCCAAACATCGGCACGACACACGACAACGAATTACAGATGGCGATGCGTCTGCGTCAAGGCGACCGCACGGCACTTCGCGCGGTGTATGACGCATACGCACGCTACCTCACCGCCGTATGCGCTCGATATATTGCCGATGACGAAGACGTCAAGGATGTCCTTCAAGAGGCTTTCATACGCATACTTGATGCAGCCGGGTCGTTTGAGTACCGCGGAAGCGGATCTTTCAAGGCGTGGCTGACACGCATCGTGGTCAATCAGGCGCTCAAGCATCTGCGCGGCTGCAAGGCCGTATTTGTGCCGCTGTCACCCGGGCAGGAAGACCTCGCCGAGGAAGACCCGGACACAGACCAAGTTCCGGCCGAAGTGATACACAGGATGATACGCGAGTTGCCTGATGGTTATAGGGCCGTATTCAACCTATATATTCTCGAACAGCGTTCGCATAAGGAGATAGCAGCTCTTCTCGGCATCTCCGAAAGCACTTCCGCCTCGCAACTGCATCGCGCCAAGGCCCTACTCGCATCCAAAATCAACAAATACCGAACCGCACAATATTCCGTCTAATGAAAGAAGATTGGCTTAAAGACATACGCGACAAAATGTCCGATTACGAAGCCGAAGCGCCGCAAGATTTGTGGGCTCGCATCGACTCGACCGTTGGTCGCCGACAGCGGCGTAGCCCATGGCTACGCATAGGACGTTATGCTGCGGCCGCCGCGGCTGTGGTGGCTGTCGTCATCGGAGTGCACCTATTGCAGTCAGATAATACCTTGGAAGTATCCGGCGGCACCGGGAACAGCGCTACGGCTCGAGTCGGCACATTCACAAGCGGCACTCCTGACGCCACTGATCGCATCCTTGACACGGAAGACAATAGCCCGACATCCGAGGTACGTGCCTCGGACTTAGCCCGAAACGCGTACACCTCACTCACCCAAGCTGAGGAGGAAAGCAAGGCCAATACATTACCGGCATCTGTCAAGTCCTGCGGCGAAGGCTCACTCGCGCCGTCAATCAAGGCAAAGGAACCTGACACCGAGACGATTGCGCACCCGCTCCCGGCCATCCAATCCGAGACAAGCCGAAACAAGACAAATACCTACCCGGGCAAACAGCGCGAAAAGCAACAGCCGCAGCAGTCGCAAGAATCGGGGCGTCTGGCCGCTTCGATATACACCACAGCCGGCACAGGAGGCTCTTCGATGCAACGCTACGCATCTTTCGGCCTGATGGGCATTGCCCCGGATAATGCCAACTGGGAGGAAGACCCTCGCATGGGAATGCTCGTATCCAATCAGGGGCGCGTCTCCGACCGACGCGTGCGCCATCGCTTACCGGTACACGCAGGGGCATCCGTAGCATACCGCATCAACAACCGCATATCCGTCGAGGCCGGCATCGCATACTCGTATCTCTCGGCCGACATTCACGAGGGCAGCGATGCATATTATTTTGCCGGGGATCAAAGCCTCCACTACATCGGCATTCCCGTGGGCATACGACTGCGTGCCGTATCGTGGAAGAATTTCGATGTATATGTCGGCGCCGGATTCGAGGCCGAGAAATGCGTATCGGGCACACTGAAAAAAGCCTATGTCATCAATGGCCAAACACGTGACGACGGACGCGAGAGCATCACAGTCCGTCCGCTGCAGTGGTCCGTAAATGCCGCTGCCGGCGTGCAGTACAACATCTCGCCGCAGGTAGGAGTATATGCCGAACCGGGCCTAAGCTACTACTTTGACAACGGCTCGGACATCGAGACAATTTACAGCGAAAAACCTCTAAACTTCAATCTCAACGTCGGACTGCGAATCAGTTTCGGCAACCGATAAACAACCACATCTCTAATAAAGCGTTGTTATGAAAGCGACTACACTAATTTTCAGCCTCGTAATAGCGACACTAATGGCCGGATGCATATCATCGGCGTCCACAGCATCGACAACAGCCTCACCGGCAGTCGAGGCTCAGCAACCCTATGCAGTCCCCTACACCATCGCACAAGGATACTTTGTACGCAACGACGTAGACAGCCTCCCGTTCAATCGCATCATCACGCGCGAGCAGTTTGATTCGCTCTTCGGTATGGCTGCCGTCATGGGCGAAAATGGTATGCCGACATCCATAGACTTCGACCGCCAATTTGTAATCGCCGTTGATGTCCCGGTGACCGATCGTATCACGTCTATCATCCCCGAAAGTCTCGAATTTGTCCCGGCACCTCTAAATCCGAGCAGCATGCAAGCCAAAATCGTGGCAGGGTCAACCATTGAGTTCACTTACAAGGTACAAATCGGCGCACCACAGTCGTTTAGCACTCATCCGGTGCTGATACTCGTCGTTGACCGTCGCTATAATGCTCCGGTAGTCACTCACCGATGCATATCCTTCTTATCACACTGATTTTCATAAATTAAAACGGCCGGCTCGTGCCATACCGAGCCGAGCGGCTTGCCGTCCGGTGCTGCGAGGCGACAATCTCCGGGTCATTACCGTTCCGGACGGCCTGAGTAAGCACATCCATAATCTCGTGTTTGTTCCCGAAGTCAGCATTCGGCCGGTTCATAAGCTCGGAAACAATGCCGTTCACTTCGCGCGGATGCAGGATGTAAGTATCTGACGAGTAATATGTCACGTTCCTAAAAATGCAATTCCCATAAAACACGATGACCGAATATATTGGTATATCCGGGTTTTGCGTCAAACGACTGCGTAACGCCCTGATATGGCCGTTGTTCTGCATTATGGGATTGTAAAAGCGGCTCTTAAGTCGTCCGTAAGCCAGGACTTTGGTCCAGTATCGCTGACCCTCGTTGCCGAAAATCCATCCGCCATAATCCTTGACCTCGAAGACGATAAGTCCGGCACTTGTAGCCACGGCCAAGTCTATCTGCGTATACTCGCCATTAGGTTTTTGGAGGTATATGTCGTGAAATATTGCTCGCGGATTGACACCCATCTTCAGAAGTTTCAGCACGAGACGACGCTCCGAGCGCTCGCCCCTGGACAGCGATGTCGCCTGCTCAATGAGCTCGTTGTTACGGGCATTGACGTAACACCAATACGCAATGGCCGCAACAACCCCAAAAAATATAATCACCTGTGTAGCCGACATCTCAAATGTTTTTCCCGTCCGAATATCTTACAAATTCCTAATGTGGGAGTATTTCGTCTCTGTCGCTTCAGCGAGCGGGACGGAGGAGGAAGGGCAGCGGGTCGCGAAGACGAAAAGGCGGATTGGCTCGCATTTGCTTGAGGGCTGAAGCGGCCTGTGATTGGTCGTCATAATCCTGAGCAACAACATAATAGTACGGCTCGGCTGTCTGCACCAAGAAGGCGTTGGCGTAGCCTTTGTCGCGCAGGCGCTGACGCATAGAATTGGCGTTGAACAACTGTTTGAACTGTCCGACTACGAGGTTGTAATTTTTCAATTTATTGGGTACACTGTCGCCGGGCGTGATATATACGCGCTGGATACGCGTAGCCACGGTATCGCCGCCGATGACCGATTCGGAGACACGCATATCGCGACGATAGCGACCGTAGATGGTTTGGTCAAACTCGAGGTGTGTGGTGTCACGTGCTGCCTGTGTACGCTCGTAGGCGGTGCGATAGTTTTTCTCGGTGGTTTTACACGAGGGTATAAGTATGGCGGCCAAAGCGATTATGGCCAAAATGCCGTACAGTTTCATTCGTCCTTGTTTGTTATGAAGTTCGTGTCCTATTCGTTATGGAGTTTCGGTATTACTCAAATAATTTTCTTGCCCAATTCGATGACCTGCAAGTCGCGCATCTCGACGCCGTCGATGGTGAGGCGTACCAGGGTGCGCACCTGCTGCCAGCCCTGAGTGCCGGCAGCGCCGGGATTGATATGCAGCACGCCGAGGCTCTTGTCGTACATCACTCGTAGAATATGACTGTGACCATCCACCATCAACTGCGGCCGGGTACGCCGCAGCAGCGCATACATCCCGGAGGTGTAATGTCCCGGGTAGCCGCCAATATGGGTGAGTACCACGTGCACTCCCTCGACTTCGAATTGCAGCAGCTCGGGGCATACACGCGCCACATCGCCATGGTCGATATTGCCACGGACGGCGCGTACCGTCGGGCCTATACCTTGCAGTCGGTACAGCAGGTCGATATCGCCTATATCCCCGGCGTGCCAAATCTCATCGCAGTCCTTGAAATGGACAACGTAGCGATCGTCCCACGTGCTGTGCGTGTCCGACAGTATGCCTATACGTTTCATCCCTGATATTGCTATATTTGCGGCTACGTCGGCCGACGGCATTTGTCTGCCGACCCGCCCGCCGTAGCCGCTTTCCATTGTTATGTCTGTGTATTCTGACGATACGTCAGCAGCTTACTTCATCTTCTTGGCCGTTGCGGCAGGCACTGCATCGCGGTGCACGTAGATGCCGACAGTCTTGGCCAGGAAGAAAGGCTCGCTCACGTAGATATATCCGCCATATACCTGATTGGTATCCCACGAATTTTTGACCTTATAGTAGCGATTGCCGTTTTGGTCGGTGGCTATGCCCACAATTTCCATGCCGTGGTCATCGGTAGTCTCCTGGCTGTCAAACATATCCTGGCGCAACTCTTGGGTCACGGCAATTTCTTCCACCGGGCCTTCGAAATTGTACTTTTCGTTTTGGCGCTCTTTGTCGCTCAGAGTGACCCAGCGCGACAGCTCGGTGCCGTCCATATCGCCCTCGGTCTTACCCTTGGGCATCAGAGCCACACCCTTGGTCCACTTGAAGCCGCCTTCGCTGACATCGGCAGCCCATGCCACGGGATAGCCCTTCGAGATAGCGTTGTCCACTACGGCTTTCATCTCGTCCATAGGCACATTGAAGTATCGTCCGGCCAGCCAATTATCGGGCACTTCGAGCGTAAAATCCTCATAAAAAGGATGGTGTGTAAACGATGAAATAGCTACATAGTCATCAATGCGGATGGGCAGGGAGGCGGCAAAACTCTGCGGTGTATACTTCTTGCCGCGATAGGTGAACGTCTCGGGCAGCTTGCCCAAGTAAGCATCCAGCACACCGCGTACGGCCGTGCGCCATGCCTTCGAAATCTTCTTATTGGGTTTCTTGACCACGACTTTGAGCATCTCGGCCAACATCCCGTCCAATTCGCCGTGGACGTGCTTATCCTCGCCGTATTGCAGGCCGGAATAAACCTCCTCGGGTACGGCGCCGTACTTTTTCCAGACGTAGGGGACGTCCAGCAACGATCCACCCGGGGCGAAGTTCACATCGCCGTAATTGCGGACAAAACGCTCGCACTTTTCATCGTAAGTATGCCATACGGTGAACATCTCGCTCAGGTCCAGCGAGTCGCCGCCCTGTCGCATAATTTCGTCTTCGAAGAACGATGTGCCGGCAAAGCACCAGCATGTTCCCGATTTGTTCTGGTCCTTGACGCTCGTGGTCTTGACCGTGTACACATCCGTGAATTTGAAGCCCTTGACGCTGTCTGTGGCCACGCTGTCCGCGTCTGTGGCGGCATACAGCGGCACCATCGCCATCAGCGCCGCTCCCGTGAGGATTGTCTTTATCATAGCTATTATCAGTATTTTATGGCGCAAGTCCTACGACTTCTGCCATCGTTTTTATAATTCCTTTGCGTTACGCCCCCAAAATTACGCATTTTTCTCTAATACGGCAAATACCAATTCCATCACTCATCACGCCATCATTCGCGAATCGTAATTCATAAACCATTACACACATCAGGTGCGGACACCGACGACAACCATCGTCAATATCCGCACCCTTCAAATAAATATAATAAGTGAATCAGCTCCTGTTTTTACAGGCTCAATCCGTTAGATTTTCAGCTTCTTACGATCTTGCGGCGACACAAGGATGTAGACGCCGTGGGGCAGAACGTCGGCGGTGACTTCTGCCTCGCGCATACCGCTGCCGATGCGCACGCCTTGCAGGTTATACACCTCGTAGAGTGCGTTCTGCGTGTCCATGCTTATATCATCCACGCCGTCATACCCTGATATATTCAAGAAATCCTTCCATTGGTCGGCTGTCTTGTACTTATTGATAGATTCTTTCGGGACAAGCAACTGACAAGTCGTTTTATCGACTTTTTCAAATACACCTTCGCCACAGGTGGGCGGCTCAACGGCCAGAGAGACCAACTTTGTCAACCGGGAGCATTGGCAGAAGGCGTAGCTTGGAATTGTAGTGACTTTATCGCCAATAGTCAGTCGGGATATTGGGCTGTCTGAGAAAATCACTGTGGAAGTTTCGTTCTTGCAACACTCAGCGTTAAAAGCCACTGTCTCCAAAGCAGTACACCCATAAAAAGGTGTCCCACTAATTGATTTCAGCGAATTGGGTATTGTGACAGCCCGTAAACCCGTACAATTTTGGAATGAGTTGCCGATAGAAGCTACCGAATTGGGAAGGTCCATGGATGTCAATCCTATACAGTCATTAAACGCACCATCTCCGATTGATTTCACCGAATTAGGAATATCGATATGTGTAAGCCCTGTACAATCCCAAAACGTGTTTTCGTTAATTGCTGTAGCAGAATTAGGAATGGCGACAGATGTTAAGCTGGAACATTTTAGAAAAGCACCTGCTCCTATATAAGTGACAGAAGTGGGTATTGAAACGGATTTCAGAGAAGAACAACTGGCAAAGGATGAAATACCTATGGACGTGACCGAATTGGGAATTGACACAGACGTAAGACCCACGCAATCGGAGAATGCCAAATCTCCTATGGCCTTTACAGAGTTTGGTATCGTCACAGACGCCAAATTAGCGCATCCGCAGAACGCATAGCCCGGTATCGTAGCTACTTTATCCCCTATAGTCAACGATGTAAGATTTGCGCAATCTTTGAACACTGGTTTCTTTATGAATCCCATATACCTGCAATTCACTGCCTCAAAGCGAACGCTTCCTAAGCCCGTACAACCAGCAAACGCGCCATTGGCGATAGAATCTACCGCGTTCGGTATGGTTAACGACGTCAGTCCCGTACACTTAGAGAATGCCTCCTCACCGATGATAGTGACAGAATTCGGAATTATCACCGAGGTCAATCCTGAACAGCCCCAAAAAGCATCACCTCCAATATATGTAACAGTATTCGGAATGTCTATGGATGCAAGCGCGGAACAATTGATGAATGTCCCCTGTTCTATAGTTGTATTTGCATCGGGGAGCTTCACATATTTCAGTCCGCTGCAATTGGAGAACGCGGAAACGCCTATTGACTTCACTGAAGATGGAATTGTTACGGACGACAAGGATGTACAACGGGAGAAAGCCAACGCTTCAATATTGGTGACGGTATATGGAATAGTCACGGACAACAGATTCGTACTGCTCCGAAATGCTCCGACGCCAATGGAAGAAACAGTATATACCACATCATTATACTTAATCGCGTCAGGAATAACGACATCACCCTCATAGTTACCAAACGTGCCGTCAGGATGAATCACCCCCGCTGTCTTGCTATCCGCATCAAGATTGTAGTAGATGCCGTCGATGCAGCAATCGTGCGCTATTGCCGGCAACGGCATGCTCAGCAAAGAGAGAAATGCAGCCAAAATTAATAATGTTCGTTTCATAAATACTTATGCTTAAGATTAGGAATATGCATATATGCTTATTTATAAGTTTCCCTATGCCTTTAGATTCTCAGTTTCTTGCGGCCTTGCGGTGACACGAGGATGTAGACGCCGTGGGGCAGCGTGCCGGCAGAGACTTCCTCCTCGCGCATACCGCCGCCCACGCGCACGCCTTGCAGGTTGTACACCTCGTAAACCACGCCTTGCGTGTCCACACTGACGTCATCAACCCCGTCATATTCGGAGATAAGCGTGAAGTCCTTCCACTGGTCAGCAGCCTTGTACGCCTCTATGGACAACTTCGGAACGAGCAATTTGCACGTCTGTTTGTCAACCTCATCAAACACTTTCACACTACATATTGGAGGAACGACAGCAAGACAAATCAAGTTTGACAACTGTTTGCAATTATAGAAAGTGAACATTCTTATAGTGGCAATCGCATTAGGTATCAACACAGATTTTAGCGCGGCACAATCACTGAAAGCATTGCCGCCAATACTTGAAACCGAATTAGGAATAGATATATCAGTCAGCCCTGTACAACCGCTGAAAGCGAATTCTCCTATAGAGGTCACTGCGTTCGGTATGGCTATATGTGACAACCCCTCACAATCTCTAAAAGCGTAGTCGCCTATAGTAGTGATTGAAGTTGGAATATGTGTATTCTTACAGCCTGAAATAAGTTCGTTTCGCGATGTCACAACTATCGCATTACAGCCGCCTCGCGAATCGTAGACTTTGTTCTCTGACGACACTACTATATTTTCAAGCCCAGAACATCCGACAAAAGCGCCGCTACCAATATAGGAGACTGCAGCCGGAATTGTCACAGTCGTCAACCCTTTACAACCAAAGAATGCACTACCACCGATATGGGTGACTCTAGGCGGAATAATCACAGATGTCAGTCCCTTACAGTCGTAGAAAGCAGCATCGCCAATAGAAGTGACTGCATCTCCTATAGTTACGGTTTCCAACCCAGTACAGCTATGAAACGCATAATCCCCTATTGTAGAGACTGAATTGGGAATTATTATGCCATGCAACTTGGAACAATATATAAATGCTCCATCACCTATCGATTTAACCGAATTACCAACATTAACAAAGGCTAATCTTTTGCATCCATAAAAAGCATGAATACCAATAGCTATCACCGAATCGGGGATTGTCACTGATGACAGTTTTCCACATCCCATAAAAGCATTCCTTGGTATTGTTTTAACGCCATCACCAATAGTTAATGAGGAGAAGCTCGTACAGCCCTCAAACACTGGTTTTGAACTAGACCCTATAGTTTCACAATTCTCTGCGTTAAAGGCCACAGACTTTAATCCCGAACAATTATAAAAAGCTGATTCGCCAATATAGCTGACGGAGCTGGGTATAGTCAATGAAGTAAGGCATGTACAGCCGCTGAAAGAATAATTACCAATATATGACACTGTGTTAGGAAAATCCACAGATGTAAGTTTTAAACAGCTCGAAAATGCGTAGTCGTAGATGCGTCTAACAGAGTTTGGGATGTCCACCGAAGTAAGACTGTGGCACTCACTGAAAGCATAGTCGCATATGCTTTCAACTGATTTACCAATAGATACAGACGTAATGGAGCGACACCACATAAAAGTCCCATTCTGGATCGTCTTAACAGAATTGCTTATTATAACAGTCTTCAAACTACCGCAACTATAAAAAGCCCTTGGCCCTATATATTCGACAGAGTCAGGAATAGTCACTGAAGTAAGATTGTTACAACCATAGAATGCATAACTCGGTATATTTTTGACATTTTCGCCGATAGTCAAAGAGGAAAACTTATCGCATCCATAGAATACGGCATAATTATAGCCCATATGCTTGCAGTCCTCTGCATTATATGCTACTGACACAAGTCCTGAACACTTGGCAAAAGCATTATCACCAACACAGGATATCTGCCTTGGAATAGTCACAGCCTTCAATCTATAACAACCGTAAAATGCGTATGATGGGATTGTTTTGACATCACCCCCAATCGTTAGCGAGGTGAAACTTTCACAACCCTCAAACGCTGGAGCATTTTTAGATCCCATCGTCTTGCAGTCCTCTGCATCAAAGTATACAGAAGTTAAGCCATAACAATTGTAAAAAGCTTTGCTGCCGATAGATATGATCGTTTTGGGAATATTTACTGATGTCATATCAGAACAACCCGAAAACGAGTATGCCTCTATAGCAACAACTAGATAACTTATTCCTTTATAGCTTATAGCTTCAGGTATATCAATGTCATCGATATATGCATCTATATTATACTTCGCATTTTTACTATAATACGTCACACTTGCTGTGTTGTTCTCCGTGTCTAGGTTATAGTAAATGCCGCCAACTACACAGTCGTAGGCGAGAACTGGCGAAGAAGACAGAATCGCGAGAAGTGCCGTCAGGATAGGTAATGTTCGTTTCATGTTTAGGGTTATTTTGCGGTTAGGAATGTGGATGTCTGCCCTGTGGCCATACCGAATGCCGAAGCGAAATGTAAGCAGCACTGTCGCCCTGCATTTCGGTATGGCCTTTTATGAGCATCCTTTTGTATCTTAGATTATGTCCTTTCAGATTTTCAGTTTCTTGCAGTCTTGCGGCGACACGAGGATGTAGACGCCGCGGGGCAGCGCGTCGACGGTGACTTCCGCCTCGCGCATACCGCTGCCCACGCGCACGCCTTGCAGGTTGTACACCTCGTAAACCGCGTCAAGCGTGTCCACGCTCACATCGTCAACGCCGCTACATCCGATAATGTGAACGAACTCCTTCCACTGGTCAGCAGCTTTGTACGCTTCAATGGACTCTTCCGGGACAAGCAAGCTGCAAGTTTCTTTGTCAATTCCAGAAAAAACCGCATAACCGCAGGTAGGTGGTACAACAGTATGAGATCTCAATTCACCCAAGCCGGAACAATCCGAAAAGGCAGATTCGCCAATAGTAGTTACTGAATTGCCGATGTCCACAGATGTTAAACTTTTACACCTCGCGAAAGCTCGTCCTTCAATGGAGGTTACGGAATTCGGAATAATTACCGAAGTCAAGTCAAAACAGCCCTCGAAGGCGCATTTACCTATTGTGGTGACAGAGTTCGGGATACTCACGGAAGTCAGCTCATCGCAGTAACCGAAAGCATAATTGCCAATTGAAGTGACTGAGTTGGGAATAGACACCGACGTCAGTCCACGACAGTACCAAAAGGACCAATCGCCGATGGAAATGACTGAGTTGGGGATGGCCACGGAAGTCAGCCCGTAACAACGGTAGAACGCATAACTATCAATAGATGTGACTGAGTTACCAATGGTCACAGAAGTCAGCCCAGTGCAGTCGCCGAAAGACCAAACACCGATGGAAGTAACTGAGTTGGGGATAGCCACAGAAGTAAGTCCTGTGCAGCCGAGGAAGGCACCTCCGCCAATAGAAATGACCGAGTTAGGTATGATTGTGCTTTTACAGCCAACGATTAGACTGTTCGTGGACGACTTTATAATTGCATTACAATTATCACGTGAATCGTATATATTATTATCTTTGTCAACAATCACCGAGGTCAGACCAGAACATTCGGCGAAGGCTTCGCCATCGATGAAGGAAACTGTGTTGTGGATGGTCACGGAAGTCAGCCCGGAGCAACCGTAGAAAGCTCTGTACCCGACGGAAGTGACCGAATTGGGGATGATTGTGTTTTTACAACCAGCTATTATTTTGTTCGCTTTGGTCTCTATAATTGCATTACAATTGTCGCGTGAATCATATGTGCCATTGTTTTTGTCAACCACCACGGAAGTCAACCCAGAGCAGCCTGCGAAAGCAGCATTTCCAATGAAAGTAACTGATTCAGGAATATTTATAGATTCCAACCCTGAGCAACAGCCGAAAGCATACCAGCCGATGGAGGTGACAGAATTGGGAATAGTTACTGAAGTCAGTCCTAAGCAGCGGTAGAAGGCGTTGGCGTCAATGGAAGTGACGGAGGTGGGAATGGTCACGGAAGTGACACTATGGCAGTCTGTAAAGGCTGATGCGTATATAGAGGTAACCGCATACGTTGTCCCATCGTATGCTATAGTTTCAGGTATCGTAACAGCGCCTTTATAATAATCATGTATGGACGTTATACTATTCCCATATGTCACGCTCGCCGTTTTATCGGTTGTATTCAGGTTGTAGTAGATGCCGTCAATGCAGCAGTCGTAGGCGAGAGCTGAGGGAGAGGAGAAGAGTAGTAGGGCGAGGAAGAGTGCCAGTTGGCGGATTGTGCCGAGCTTTGCCGGTTTTTTATTGTTGAGGGGTGTAGGTAGTGTCATAATGCCTCTTTGGGGGTTAGGCCGGATAACGTCCTGTCCGGATGTTAGTAAGCAAAAAAGCGTGGACGTCATCATCGTTTGCTCCTCCGACCATCCGGGCATGTGGCATTGCCCAATCCATTCAGACGAGCAACGCAGAAGCCCACGCTTGTTTATGTAATTGATGCCATAGCTGTTTGCTTGCACGAACAGATAAGTATCGGTCATTACATAACCCAAAGGACATCTATCGTCGCTATTGTCTCAGAATGGATTTCAGAAATTGCCACATTTCGGACAATCTAAGACAAAGCGCGGATAAACGCTTTCCAAAAAAATGTCTGCCGGCCCACCCGCTATGCCCGTGACCAGGCTTCTGCGGAGCGGTCTGCATGGCAAAGTTACACATTTATTTGCATTTGGCAAACATTTTTGGCGTATGGGTCAAAACGGGTGCTAAAAAATGTGTAGCTCTTCTTCTTGATTCAATGAAAGACCATGGTTCCCTGACAAAACCGGAAATTGTAAATTTACTTTGGAACGTATTGCCGGACCAATTAAATGACAAGCAACGAGAGTACAAGATAAATAACATCTTGCGCAAACTCAGATTAGAAGGACTGATCTGCAACACTACTCTTGCCGGGAATAAATCGACATGGGCGCTTGTAAATAACCAAAAATGACAAGCGTTTACAAGGGGTTACACGCAGACTTACAAGCGCAATAGGCATCAAAGCGCCAATCTATATCATTAACAATCAAGCATATTTACATCTCATGTATTTTCGTAGATACGCTTGTAAACTACGGTAATTCAGCCATGATTCAGAATACGTATTGGCGTATAGGTTTAATCTCTAAAAATTGTCTGACAAACCAAGACACACAATACACACAATAAGACACGCACTTGTGGGCGTGTATTGCCGTTGTCTGCAAAAATGCGTAACTTTGTGGCGCAATAGGCTCTTTCGGGAGCCGCGATGCAGCAATTTTATAGACAAAGGCTACTTTATAGACAGACAAAGGCTACTTTATAGTATATACAAAAGGCTAAGGGAAACCGAGGCTGCAGACACACAATGGCACAAAAGACTTCCATACCTAAGGGCACCCGCGATTTCAATACCGCGGAGATGGCCCGACGCAATTATATTTTCGATACTATACGTTCGGTATTTGCACTTTACGGCTTCCGACCCATCGAGACGCCGGCTATGGAGAATCTCTCCACCCTTATGGGCAAGTATGGCGAGGAGGGCGACAAATTGCTCTTCAAGATTCTCAATTCGGGCGAATGGACACGCGGCCTCGAGGGCAAGGACCTCGCCGCCGAAAGCATCGGGCACCTCACCTCGGCTGTGGCCGAGAAGGGCCTGCGTTACGACTTGACCGTACCCTTTGCACGCTTCGTGGTGATGCACCGCGCCGAGCTGTCCATGCCTTTCAAGCGCTGTCAGATACAGCCGGTATGGCGTGCCGACCGCCCGCAGAAAGGCCGCTACCGCGAGTTCTACCAGTGCGACGCCGACGTGGTGGGTACCGACTCGCTGCTGTGCGAGGTCGAGCTGCTGCAGCTTATCGACGAGGTATTTGCGCGCCTGGGCATCCGCGTAGCCATCAAGCTGAACAATCGTAAGGTTCTGGCCGGCATAGCCGAACTCATCGGCGCGCCCGAGCGCATCGTGGACATCACCGTAGCCATAGACAAGTTGGATAAGATAGGGCGCGACAATGTCAACGCCGAGCTCATCGAGCGCGGTCTGTCGCCCGAAGCCGTCGACGCGCTCCAACCTATACTGGACATCTCCGGCACCACGGACGAGCGTATGGCACGCCTGCAAGAGCTGCTGGCCGGCAGCGAAACCGGAGCCAAAGGCGTCGAGGAACTACGCACGGTCATTGATGGGACGCGCAACCTCGGACTGCGTGCCACTCTTGATTTGGATGTCTCGCTGGCACGCGGTCTCAACTATTACACCGGCACCATCATCGAAGTCAAGGCCCTGGACACACCCATAGGCAGCATCACCGGCGGCGGACGTTACGACAACCTCACGGGCGTCTTCGGCGCTCCCGGCCTCAGCGGCGTGGGCATCAGCTTCGGCGCCGACCGCATCTACGATGTCATGACCACGCTCAACCTCTTCCCCGAAGGCACCGACAGCGGCGCACAAGTGATGTTTGCCAACCTCGGAGCCGCCGAAGTGGCTGCCGCCTTGCGCCTGGCCGCCACCCTGCGCCGCCAAGGCATTGCCGTGGAGGTATACCCCGACGCAGCTAAGATGAAGAAACAAATGGCATGGGCCGATGCAGCCGCCGTGCCCTACGTGGCACTCATCGGCAGCAACGAACTGGCTGCCGGCATCGTCACCCTGCGCAATATGCGCACCGGCGAGCAATCGACAGTCAGCGCCGCCGACATCAACGCATTGGCCTCAACCCTCAAAGAATAACTCAATTACACACCATACCGCAATGAAGAAATTACTCATCATCATAGCCGTGGCCGCCGTCTCCGTAGCCGCCCACGCGCAATTCCGCTGGAGCGCCGTTGCCGGAGCCAATTATACCAACCTGAATTTCAAACAGGACATCGTGTCCGTAACCCAAGGCGTAGGTTACGGCGCCGGCATCGTGGGCGAAATGATATTCCCCGGCATAGGCTTCGGCCTTGATTTCGGGCTGATGTACGAGCAGCAAAACGCCAAGGTCAATCTCGGCGAAAAGAAAATATGGTCATCACTCGGACTGGGCAAAGAAACCGCAATGATGCACAACATCCACATCCCCTTGCACTTGCGTTTCAAGTACACACGCCTCAACGGATTCGAGGAAAAGCTGGCTCCCCTGGCATACGTCGGACCGGAATTCAACATCCAGGCTGCACACGCCGGAGGCGATGCCTTCAAGTACTCGGGCGGTGATCTATCGCTGGCCGTGGGCGTGGGCGTCGAAATTTTCCGCCGCTGGCAGGTTATCGGAGGATACACCTGGGGCATGACCTACGCGCTGAAAACCAAGCTGCTCGAAGACTTCAGCGCCACGACAAAAGGCTGGACACTCCGCGTAGCATACTTCTTCTAAGCGCCGTTTTCCGGCTCTTTTCCTCAACACAGGCTTCACTTGTCTTTATCCCTAAAATAGGCTCTTCGGCCAAAAATAATACCCCATAGAACAGCCGACGAACAGCAAGCCGCCACGGAAATTCCGATTCCGTGGCGGCTTGCTATATATGTGCCGTAAAGCGTAGCTGTCTTACTCGACTACTCGACCCATTTGAACGACTCCGGTGAGGTTGAGATCGGCATCAAACATCATGATATCGGCATCCTTGCCCGGGGCGAGCGAGCCTTTGCGGTCGTACACGCCCATAATGCGTGCCGGTGTCTCGGAGGCCATACGTGCCACATCTTCCAGGGGTATGCCGGCCTTCTGTACGGCGGTGCGTACCAGGCGATCCATCGTGGCAATACTACCGGCGATGGCGCTACGGTCAGCCAGCATACACACGCCGTTTTCGATGACCACGCGCGGGTCAAACGCCGTCTTGCGGTCCGAAGCGGCACATGCCAAGGCGTCCGTGATCAGGGCGGTGCGCTCTACACCCTTCTGCTTCCAGATCAGGCGTAACATCACCGGCGGAACGTGGATGCCATCGGCTATCATCTCGACGGTGATACCGTCAATAAGGTATACCGATTCGACAGTACCCTCGTGCTTGTACGGGCCTTCTTTGTGGTTGCCGGTCATAGCGTTATAGAAGTGTGTGGCGTGAGTGAAGCCGGCGCGATAGCCCTTCTCGACATCCTTATATGCAGCTGCGGTATGTCCCAGCGAGGCAAGGATGCCCTTGCTGCGCAGATAGGTGGCAAATTCTTCGGCGCCGGGCAGCTCGGGAGCGGCATCCCAGCGACGTATAGACGTAAAGTCCTCGACGATGGACTTGTATTCCTCCGGAGTCGGAACTTTGATATTCTCGGGCAGCTGTCCGCCGGCCATCTTGGGGTTGAAGTACGGACCTTCGAGATGCAGACCGAGCACGCCGCTCATAGGGTCGGCCATAAGCTTTTGACACGTAGCGGCAGCCTCACGTATCATCGGCACCGTCGACGAGGACAGCGTCGGGAATATGGAGGTCGTACCATGGCGGCGATGAGCCGCCACAGCCGTCACAAAAGCATCCTCGGTACACTCCATAAAGTCACGTCCTCCACCGCCATGCACGTGTATATCGATGCCGCCGGGGAGTACGTAATTGCCTTGCGCATCGATGACCTTGTCCACGCCCTCGACGCGGCGACTGTGATTGAGTATTGACTTGATACGAGTGTCTTCGATGAGGACACTTCCGCCTTCGACCCAGCCCATGGGGGTGAGCACGCGGCCGTTAATAATCTGTGTTGTCATATTGTTTGTTGTTAATTTGTATTTCTCAAGCGGTGAGACAAAGGTACAAAAACTTCGCCGAATAGACAAAGTCGATTGCCGTCATCCGGTCCTTCGGCATCGTCTCCTCGCGTAGTCCTTCGCCGTGCATACCTATGCAATACTCGTCTTTCTCTCGGCAAGTCGCCGAGCTGCTATTTCCACTGACGTCAGTACACAAAAAAGTACCGGGACACGCGGCCCCGGCACCAAGCTCTAAATTTATGTTTTTAAACCCTTATGGTACAAGATTGTATTTCCGGAAGACTTTTTGAATCTTTTCAAGACCGGTAGTGACTTGCTCCTTGGTGTGCGTAGCCATCAGAGAGAAGCGGATAAGCGTATCTTGAGGCGCAACGGCGGGCGAAACAACCGGGTTGACAAATACGCCTTCTTCGAGCAGGTCGTGCGTGATAGCGAAAGTCTTGAAGTCGTCACGGATAAATAGCGGGATGATCGGTGTCGATGTATTACCGATTTCGAAGCCCATACTGCGGAATCCCTCGAGGGCGTAGTGTGTGAGGTCCCAGAGATGTTGCTGGCGCTCGGGCTCGGCTATCATAATGTCTATAGCCTTGAGTGCGGCAGCGGTGCTGGCCGGAGTGATACTTGCGGTGAAGATGTAGCTGCGGCTGTGGTGACGCAGATAATTGGTCACTTCTTTGTCCGTAGCGATAAATCCGCCGAGGCTGGCAAAACTCTTCGAGAATGTACCCATAATCAGGTCTACATCCTTGGTCAGGCCGAAATGGTTGACCGTACCGCGACCACCCTCGCCGAAGACACCTATACCGTGTGCTTCGTCCACCATGACGCTGGCATCGTATTTCTTGGCCAGGCGCACGATTTCGGGGATATTGGCCACATCGCCTTCCATCGAGAATACGCCGTCCGTAACAATAAGTTTTACCTTATCGGGCTCGCAACGCTGCAGTTGCTTTTCCAGCGAGGCCATGTCGTTGTGCTTATACTTGAGCTGCTGCGAGAACGACAGACGACGACCTTCGATGATGGAGGCGTGATCCTGTTCGTCCCACAATATATAGTCTTCACGACCGGTGAGGCACGATACGACACCGAGGTTGACGCCGAAGCCGGTGGAGTAAATCATCACGTCCTCCTTGCCTATGTACTCGGCGATACGATGCTCCAGCTTCTTGTGCAAGTCAAGCGTACCGTTGAGGAATGGGGAGCCGGCACATCCGGTTCCGTATTTACGTATTGCTTCGATTGCGGCTTCCTTGATTCGGGGGTCGTTGACCAGTCCGCTGTAGCAGTTGCTACCGAACATCAAGACTTTCTTGCCGTCTATGATGACTTCGGGATCCTGTTCGGAGGATATTGCGCGGAAATAGGGGTAAACGCCGGCGGCCTTGGCCTCTTGCGGCGCCGTGTATTTGGCTAATTTTGCCTGTAGTAACTTCATAGTTTATGTGATAATGTTATCGACGTTTGATAAACTATCTGACGGCTGCCGTTGGCGACCAATCAGGCTGCAAAGATACAAAAAAATATTGGAAGTCGTGTAAAAAAGTTTGGCTCAACGCCGAAAAAACTTCCAAAGGGCACGCATATTGCCTCCACAGCGTACATTGTCATCACAAATTCCAAGACGTTAACTTCCGTCTCCTTATGATCATAGTGCGCCCATTACTTATGCCACTTTCTTTTTTCCCTAATAATACCTAATAATAGAAGCGGGGACGCGCCATGGCGCGTCCCCGCTCATTTTAGGATTATCTCAGGCGAGGTCTATTGAAAGACTTCGCTGTCGAATTCAGTGACTACTTGACGTACACCTTCTCGGCCTTGTTGCCTTGACGGCGGATGTATACGCCGGTGGTAAGGTTGTCGGCGGCCACGCGTACACCTTGCAGGTTGTAGTACTCTGCTTTGGCATCAGCGTCTTCAATATTGATAATATCGGAGATGGCATCTTTGACTTCACCTTCATAGACGAAGCGACCGAGACCTTGTCCGAAGACGTTGGCGTAGATGCTGACAACACCATTCAGCGAACCCTCGGTGCCGACAACAACAGCCGAAGCAAACTGGCTATTAGTGGTTGTACCGAAGCCTTCTTCGGGCAGGTTGATGATAGGAGCAGTAGCCTTGGCTACACCGTCCGTTACATCGATAATGGCGATTTGGCCATTGCCGAGATTGCCCGTCTTGTAGGTGATAGCAGCGATATACTTCTTATTGCCTACGTTGAAGGGGGCGAAGGCGGTGCCGTATATGGATCCGCCGAGTGCTGATGTGGGAAGTACTTCTGCGGTAATCTTACCGGACGCATCGAACTTAGCTATCTGGTTGTTCTTCTGAACCATCCAGAATGTGCCGTCGGTGTTGGGGTAGATCTTGGAAGCTCCGCGGCCGTCTTCGCCGTAAGCGTATGCCTTACCGGAGGCATCTTTCAGGGCGATGGTGTGCATATTGTTGTCGCAGCTACCGTTCTTAATCTCGAAGTATATGACTTCGTTGGCGTTTTGTTTGGTGAGCCATACACGACCGTTGTTGAGCGTTCCGCTGAATGCTACGGAAGCACCGGTGATGATGCCGGCTGCGTCTTTCTGGACCAGTACACGAGGTTTGGCACCATCGTTGTCCCAGATGTATATGCGTAGGTTTTGTTTATCATTAACGATATTGGAAGCGATGAGCTTGCCGTCGGCTACGGCGAGGCCTCCGAGTTTGCCGAGAGCGTTGCCGAGGTCAGCAACGGAGAGTGTACCCTTGTACGTGCCTTCCTTTGCATTGATGATGTTCACGGATACATCGCCCCAGTTCTTACCATTGAGAACATAGAGATTGTTACCGATAAGAGCGATATCACGGTTTGCCGACTTCGAAGCGTCGAACGTTGTCCAGCTCGGAGTGTTGTTCTTATTGGTCGAGTAGATCCATTCGGTTTTCAGTAGTTCCTTATTGGCTGCGATGTCTTCCTTGAGGGAGACAATAGCTTCGCCGGTACCCTTCAGAGCTACGGTGACGTTGGCAGCACCCTGTGACGAGAGGGTCAGGGTAGCTGTGTGGTTGCCTTCGGCCTTCGGAGCATAAGTTACGCTGATCGTACCGGCGGCGTTGAGTGTAGCCGATGATACGCTGAACATATCTGCGTTGGCGCCGCTGAGTGTTGCATTGATAACACCCTTGAGGTTGGCTGCATCGATTTTAAGCTCTTTAGTTTCCTTATTGCCTTGTTTTGCAGAGAAGGTCAGCGAGCTCTTGTCTACAGAGATCTGAGGATCGTTGCTTGTCACGGGCTTGCCTTCGGTCTTGGGAGGAGTACCATGCTCGTAGTAAGCCATACCGTGGGTGGTGGAGAGCACCCATGCTTCGAGCCAGTTGTTACCATCGGTGCGAACGATGATATCACCGGTAGCATTGGTGTTACGGCTGGTGTCGCCCAGGCCGCCGGAGGGGAAGTCACCTACCTGTTGTATACGTGTGAAGTCGCCCTTAAGGTCTTGGATAAGACGCATACGAGCGCCCTTGTAGTTCTTTTCGGGATCCATAGTCTCGGTTCCCTTTATATATTCCTTGCCGTTGAATACTAGGTTGGCCGAATACTTTTGACCGCCCCAGTAGAATTCGTGGTGGCTCGAGCCCCAGCTTTCGCCGGTATCGACGTATGTCTTACGGTAAGCCTTACCGCTTTCTTGAACTACATAGGTGGGATAGCTGTCCTTACCATCGATCCACCAGTTGCCACCCAGCGGGTAAGCGCGGACGGTAGCTTGGGTCGAGAGGTTAGTGGTCTTATCTTCGCGATATACGGGAGTGTTCTTTGCCTGAACGCATTTGCCGTTCTGCATATGGTACTCGATGATACGGGTTTGCTTGTTGTTCTCGTTACCGAAGGCAATCCAGTAGTCGGAGGGATATGTACCCGTAAGCTCGATGCAGTCGCCCAGACGGCTTCCGCCTTGGAAGTCTGTCGTTTCGAGCACCAGGGTCGGCAGAGCATTGTCATTGGCCCATTCGTAGATACGGAGTTTATCTCCGGAAGCTGCAAGGTTGCAGGCAATGATATGTCCGTTGAGCACCTTGACATCGCAGAGAGTCAGAGTACCGCCGTTCACAACCGAACCCTTGTTGAGGTTGCCGAGGTCTTTACCGGTTTGTGCATCAATAACCTTGATGTCGCTGTGGTTGTATACGCAGTAGAGCTTGCCGTCGTTGTAGCAGAAGTTACGGATCTTGGAAGCATCATAGCCCTTGGAGTCTTTTGTGCCTTTCTTTTCGGAGAGGTTCCAGCCTTCATCGAGCTTCAGCGGCGGAGCCTTAACTTCGGCGGTGATGATGACTTCTTGACGAGCAACGCCGGAGGCTGTCACAGCTATCAAGAACTTATAATTGTTGGCCGTACCGCCTTCGCCGTAAGTACCAACCTTATCGGCATTATTAAATGTTACAGTTACTGTACCACCGGTCTTGCCCAACGAAGTGACATTGGTTGAGAAACGGCCCGGGGTTCTGGATGCAATCGAGATATTGCCCGAGAGGTTTGCGCCTTTGACAGTGAAGTTCAGCGACGGTTTTTCTCCTACGGAGCAAGTAAAGTGGAGGCTCTTAGTCGAGAGAGTCACAGTGGGGTTAGCCGGCGTTGTGGTACCGCCGCCGGTATTGCTGCCGCGTGGATTGGGGCTGAGGGATTTACCCTGTACGCCTGTACCGAAGTCGTAGAAGCCATAGAGGTGGCCGTTGACCCAAGCCTTGTAGCCGGACTTGCTGTTATTGTTAATCATATCCCACTCGGTGCGGTTGTCCACAAAGAGTGCCTCAGTCAAGATGGCGGGCACGTTGGAGCTACCGGTGATTACGGTCCAACCGTTTTGTTTTACGCCACGGTTGGTGCGTCCGAGTTGCTGTACCAGTGTTGCCTGTACCTTGCTGGCGAGGTTGCGGGAGTTACCGCCGGACCAGTAGTACCAGGTTTCGGTACCATGAGCACTGCCGTTGAAGGCATTGAGGTGGATGGAGCAGAAGATGTAGGGGTCATAGCTGACGGATGCCGAGCGACGTGCCGACAGGGACACGAAATAGTTGCCTGTACGAGTCAAACGATAAGCACAGCCATTGGCACCGAGCCAATCTTTGATAGTGTTGGCGCAACGAAGAGCCAATTCGCCTTCGTGCGGGGCGCTGGGACCGGAAGCACCGGGGTCACTACCGCCGTGTCCGGGGTCGAGCATAATTTTATATCCGCCCCAAGAGGCTTCTGCGCTGATGGGCGCGATTATTGCCATGGCAAGTATCGCGAGAAGTGTAGATATTTTCTTCATGGCAGTATATTATTTGAGGTCAGCGACGTAGATCTGACCGTCGGTGTTAGAAATAAATGCAATTTTGTTTCCGTCCGGAGAAATGGAAGGATACATCTCGATGCGGTCGCGCGAGGAGGTGAGAGCCTTTTCGGCACCGCCGTTGATATTGAGCATATAGAGCTCGCCGGTAAGGTAGCTGTGACCGTTGTCGGTGGTACGCTCGTATACGATTTGGCTGTTGCCGACCCATTGGGGGCGGAAACCGACGCCGAGGACACGTTTGCCGGTGCCGTCAAGATTGATGACTACGATGTTGTCCATTTCGTTGAACACGACCTTCTTGCCGTCGGGCGAGAGCTGGGCGTTGAAAGAGGCGCCGCGGTTGAGCAGGCGCTTGTTGCCATCGGCAGTCAGGACATAGAGATTGTCGAAGTCTTCCACGAAGGATACTTCCGGCATGGGGTCAAGCGTCTGAATTTGCTTGGCCATAGTCATAGCCTGTGCCGGTACAGCGGGAAGGCGGTTTGCAACGGCCTTGGCTTCGCAGATGACACTCTTTTTGCCCGAGGGTGTGTACGACCACATGGCGGGCGACATCTGTTCGAGGTCTTTAGACATGCGCACTTTGACGCCATTGGATACTTCGATAGCCCAAGCAGCGTGTACACGCTTGCTGGAGCCGTCGGCTTCGGTGAGCCAACGAGTGTCGCGAACAAGGAGCTCGCGGCTGTCGGCGCTCCAACGGAAGCCGTAGCCTACGCCGTTGTCTGCCGAAACTTTTTTAACGTTTTTGCCGTTAGCCTGCATGACGTATAGACCGTCATAGCCTTCACCGGTGAAGGCTATCATGGCGCCGTCGGGGGACCATACGGGACTTTCGTAGCGCATGGAGCGGTCAGCAGTCACGCGGGTGACGTTGCTGATTTGGCCAGTCTTAAGGCCGGCTGCATACATTGTAGCCGAACCCAGAAGCATAGCCGCCAAGATAAGCTTGGTTTTCATACTGGTTAAGTTTGGGGTGATTAGGTTATTAGGTAATAATATAGTTTATAAAATATCATATTGACATCGGTTTGTCTTATGGCCATCCGCGCGAAAGCCTTCGGGCATCGTACGGTCATTTCCACACAAACGGATGTCTTCGCCGCCATTACCGGCAGCAAACGTGGTAGAGGATGATGTACATGACTTAGATTTGGGTATACAAGGTCAGGTTCATCGTAGGTTCAGTCGCACGGAGACTTGCAGATAAACAAGTATTCGTATATATGCAATGCATCGGCACACATATACATCCGCAAAATTAATATTTTTTTTTGAAACACACAACAAGTGATTATATTTTTTTTGATTTTTAAGCATTGCCCTACTAAAAGCCACCTACTCAACGATATTAGCGGCACCCGGCATTTTTTTTCACCATCTATCGGTCGGAAGGCTCGTCTTCTCGAAAAGTCGCTTTATTATCTCGATTTGCAGGCACTTCGTCATTCTTGGTCGGCACATCGTCACGCGACCGCTTGTCGTCGTCTCCCTTGGGCACAAGCAACGCACTTGCCTCCCAAAGGCTATATACGGGCAAGAAAACTATCATCAGCGTAAACAGGTCGCTGGTAGGCGTAATGATGGCACTGAGTATAAGGATGGCCACGATGGCATAACGCCGCGAACGGTTGAAAAATCCACGCTTGAGAATACCCATACGGCCCAACATCCATGCCAGAAGCGGCAATTCGAAAAGCACGCCCATGGCCAAAGTGAGCAGGTAGAAGGTATCCATATAGGAATCAATCGTAATGGTATTGGCGATACGGTCCGACAGGCTATACTGAGACAGGAAGCGGAGAGCCAGCGGAAATACGATAAAATATCCTACCGCACACCCGGCATAAAACATGGTATTACCCCATAGGAAAGCACGACGAGCACCACGGCGCTCGCGCTCATACAATCCGGGGCGTACAAATGTCCATAGAAGGTATATCACTATCGGAAAGGCAATTATAAACGCCAGCCACAGTGAGGCGCTCATCTGCGTCATAAACTGACCGGAGAGATTGATGCTGATTAAGTCGACGTGAAATCCGGTGCTGCCGAGGTCGGGCAACCAGTCGCCGTCGCCGCTGACAAATCCGAATAGCCGGTACGTCACGAAGTCCTGCGAGCACGGAGCGGTGATAATGTGTTCGAAGATCCACCGCATGCAGCAAAAAAGCACAATCACCAGCACCAGCAGGACGGCGAATATGCGTACAAGCACACCGCGCAACTCGGCCAGATGACTCCAAAAAGACATCTCTCCGTTGCGTTCTTCACTCTTTATATCGACACCTTCGCGTCCGGACACGATGGACAGCGTTTTTTATCAGTCTTTATCCGTGTAACGGTCGCGATATCCGGCACGATCATCCTCGCGACGGTAGCGGTCGTCATCGCGGCGGTCACGATCGTCGTTGCGGCTGTCACGGTCATCGCTGTCGCCTGCACGGCGTATCGGCTTGTTCATCTCTTCTTTAGCGTCTTCAAGACCCTGCTTGAACTGGTGGACGCCACGTCCCATATTACGCATAATCTTGGGCAGACGGGATGCGCCGAAAATCAGCAGTATAACAACAATTATAAATATCAATTGGGCACCGCGCATGCCGAAGAAAAGAGGTATCGTAGTAAGCATATTTTCCGAGTTTTATACGTTAAGAAACATGGCACGGCAAAAAGGACGCGTCACGTTGCGACCCCAAAGTTAGTCATATTTTCCGAAAAATGACTAACTTTGCACTTCCAAAAATAGCAAAACCAAGGTAAAAAAGTAATTTCCAAACCAATAACCTCAGTATGAAAGCATACGTATTCCCCGGACAGGGGGCGCAATTTGTCGGTATGGGCAAGGACTTGTACGACAACAATGCGCAGGTGCGCGAAACGATGGAACGCGCCAACGAAATCTTGGGATTTCGCATCACCGATTTGATGTTTAGCGGCACCGACGAAGACCTTCGTCAGACCGCAGTCACCCAACCCGCCATCTTTATCCACAGCGTAAGCCTTGCCCTCGCTTTGGGCGAAGACTTCCGTCCGGACATGGTTGCCGGCCACTCGCTGGGCGAATTTTCGGCACTCGTAGCCGCCGGAGCTATGCGCTTCGAAGACGGCCTGCGCCTCGTTGCCGCCCGTGCACACGCAATGCAAGAAGCATGCGAACTCAACCCCTCGACTATGGCCGCCATCCTCGCTCTGCCTGACGAGGTTGTCGAAAACATCTGCAAAGAGGTTGACGGCGTGGTAGTTTGCGCCAACTACAACTGCCCCGGACAAATCGTAATCTCGGGCGAAAACGAAGCCATCGATGCTGCTTGCGCCAAGGCTCTCGAAGCCGGCGCCAAACGTGCGCTCAAACTGAAAGTCGGCGGCGGCTTCCACTCACCCTGCATGGAGCCGGCACGTGCCAAACTCGCCGCTGCCATTGACGCCACCACTTTCAGCGTTCCATGCTGTCCCGTATATCAGAATGTAGATGCCAAGCCCCACACCGATCCGGCCGAAATCAAAGCCAATCTCGTGGCACAGCTCACCGCCCCGGTACGCTGGACTCAGAGCGTGCGCAATATGATTGCCGACGGCGCTACCGAATTCGTAGAACTCGGCCCGGGCAAGGTACTGCAAGGCCTCGTATCCAAAATAGATCGCAGCGTAGCCGTCAGCGGCATGCAGTAATCCGGACACGGCCGCATAAGGTATCATAAGCCATATCGGCCCACACAAAAACGCACAAATAAAAACGGTGCGCGACTTCAATTGCGAAGACGCGCACCGTTTTTTTATGGCGCAAGCTATACTTATGCCGGGGGATTGATAGCTCCGGTGGGGCATACCTCGGCACAGCTGCCGCATTCGATGCACTTGTCGGGATCGATGTGATAGATGTCGCCTTCGCTGATAGCTTCAACGGGGCATACGGGCTGGCAGGTGCCGCAAGCCACGCAGATGTCTGTAATTACGTAAGCCATAGTGGTTTGAAGTTGTGTTTTGTTGTGAATAATTACGTTTCGTCTGATTTGAGTTTGCAAATGTACTCTTTTTTTTGCGACGGACAATAACTCCGGATGCTTTTTGTGGCCAAAAAAAATTAAAAAGGCTTCTATCGCAGACACGCACCACTCTTCGCCTCCCTTTTTCGGACCGTACATTACGACTTCTCCCTCGCGCGCGCCCACGCGCGCCCAACTCTTTTGTATTTTTTGAAAATGCAGTATGCCGCGATGCCGGAATTTTTTGTAATTTTGTAGGGAAACAACGGCCGCACCCGCCGCACCCGGCTGGACGGCAAGCTCGGCTCTACATTTTCGGGTACGCCCGGGCATAAGTACACGCGTCAACGCATCATATATCACACTATCAATGAAAACATTACCATTATGACAGCTTTTCTTGTGGCACTGGCAGTGCTTGTCGGTGGATATTTTGTCTACGGAACCTTAGTCGAAAAAGTGTTCGGCATAGACCCCAAGCGCCTGACCCCGGCGCATACGTCCAATGATGGTGTAGACTATGTACCGATGCCGGCATGGAGGGTATTTCTGATTCAATTTCTGAACATCGCCGGTCTCGGCCCGATTTTCGGTGCTATCATGGGCGTGATGTTCGGCCCGGCCGCCTTCTTATGGATTGTCTTCGGAACGATATTCGCCGGCGGCGTCCACGACTTTATTTCGGCAATGATATCGCTACGCATGGGCGGCAAATCGCTACCCGAAATCGTAGGCAGCCAATTAGGAAACACCATAAAGCAAGTCATACGCGTATTTTCGGTAGTATTGCTGATTTTGGTGGCGGCAGTCTTCGTAATCACCCCCGCCGACCTCCTTTCCGGGATGACCCGGTGGAACAGTACGATATGGATAGCTCTGATATTCGGATATTACATTTTGGCCACGCTGCTGCCTATCGACAAACTCATCGGCAAGATTTATCCGCTATTTGGTGCGGCGCTGCTGTTTATGGCTGTCGGCCTGATGGGATATATGTTTTTCGGCGATGTAACCATCCCGGATGGATTTGCCGACGGCCTTGCTTCGCGTAACGACAACCCGGTATTCCCGATGATGTTTGTCTCCATAGCCTGCGGCGCCATCTCCGGCTTCCATGCCACTCAATCGCCGATGATGACGCGCTGTTTGTCCAACGAGCGCCTTGCCCGCCCCATATTCTACGGAGCTATGGTTGCCGAAGGTCTTGTAGCACTTATTTGGGCGGCAGCGGCTATCGCTTTCACCGGCGGATACGAGCAGCTGGGCGAATATATGGCAGCGCACAACAACAGTGCCGGGGCATTGGTACAGGACGTCAGCATATCCTGGCTGGGCACCGTCGGTGGTATACTTGCGCTACTGGGAGTCATCGCCGCACCCATCACTACGGGTGATACTGCGTTGCGCTCGGCACGCCTGACCGCCGCCGATATGTTCTCCTTTACCCAGAAAAAGCTGTGGCATCGACTGGTAGCAAGTGCACCTATATTTGCCGCTTGTTTTGTGGTGATGATGATAGACTTCAACGTATTGTGGCGCTACTTTGCGTGGAGCAATCAGACACTGGCCGTCTTTACGCTATGGGCTTGCACGGTCTATCTGGTGCGCCACGGCAAGGCATTCATTATCACCCTGTTGCCGGCCATGTTTATGACCGCCGTAAGCATATCATACCTGCTGTTTGCACGCCGTCCCGAAGGCTTCGGCCTTGACTGGGGCGTGGCCACGTGCGCTGGCGTGGCCACGGCTGCGATACTGGCTCTCGTTTTTGCCCGTTGGCTGATATGCTTCCGCCGCAACAATTCAATCATTAAAGACTGATGACAAATAACGGCCTACGGCCTCAAGAGACCTACGGCCACCAAGTATAGATGAAAGACTTCGCATCCCTCATAGGCATCGACACTGCATATAACTTTCACTCGCACACCCAATTCTGCGATGGGCACGCCGATATGGCCACCTTTGCCGAGGCGGCCGCCAAGGCCGGGATGCTCCATTACGGATACAGCCCCCATTCGCCCGTGCCCATCGACTCGCCCTGCAATATGAAGGCCGAAGATGTCCCGACATATTTTGCCGAAGTGGAAGCCGCACAACGGCGTTGGCCTCAAGTACACTTCTACCGTTCAATGGAGGTGGACTACCTCGGAGCGCAATGGGGTCCTTCTTCACAGTATTTCAGCGACTTGGGCTTGGACTACGTCATCGGCTCGGTACACTTTATCCCGGCCAAGGACGACCGCAGTCTGTATATAGACATTGACGGCAGTCCCGAGCGCTTTATGAGCAATATGCATCGGCACTTCGGCAACGACATCGAATACGTAGTGCGGACATTTTACGACCACAGCGCCGAAATGCTGGCTCGGGGAGGGCTGGACATACTCGGACACCTGGACAAGGTGGAACAAAACAGCGTAGTATTTGACCCCGACCTGGTACAGCACGGATGGTATTTGGACGCTATGGACGCATACCAGCACGAAGTCGCCGCCTCGGGCATCACGGTCGAAATCAACACCAAGGCATTGTCTCGTCTCGGACGACTATTCCCCGACGAGCGATGGTTGCCGCGCATCATCGCCGACGGTGTGCCCGTGGTGGTCAACAGCGATGCGCACGACCCGGCACTCATAGACGCCGGACGCCCATACGCGCTACGACTCGTCCAAAAATTAAAAGAGCAATACCATCGAACAAAATAGCTCGACAAATCAAATCACCATCCGTATGAAATCTATCCTAAAACGGCTGACAGACATCGTCGCCGTCATATTTTTAGCCGTCACCGCCGTATCCTGCGGCTCGTCAAAAGACGAGCCCGAAGGCCAACCGAGCGAGCACACCATCATCGTATATATGGCGGCATGCAACAGTCTCGGTTCGAACGGCTGCGACCAAAAAGACCTTGTCGAAATTCAGGAAGCCGTTGCCAACAACCCCCTACCCGGGCAAGTGCTGGTGTACCGCGGCGACATCGACGGCAATGCCAAGCTGTACCGTGTAGCCGCCGAAGGACTCAAGCCCCTACGCGACTACGCCTCGGACGGGCTCAGCTCGGTACACTCCGAACGTATGATACGAGTACTCAAGGATGCTCGCACCCTGGCTCCGGCGCACTCCTACGGCCTGGTACTTTGGAGCCACGGCAACGGATGGCTGCAAACCGGCATAGAAGACAATACATCCAACGATGAAGCCCGGCCTACGGCTTGGGGCGAAGACCGCGGACGCGTAATGAATATCACCACCCTGCGCCGGGTGCTCGAACAAAGCGGGACATGGGCGTATGTCTACTTTGACTGCTGCTTTATGGCCTCCGTCGAAGTGGAATACGAACTGCGCAACACCACGCCCTATATTATAGGTAGCGCCACAGAGCTGCTGCTTGACGGAATGCCTTACGAGAAAAACATTCCCCGTCTTTTCGAATATGCCGATGGAGGTCTTGTACACGCCGCCACCAATACCTTTGACTACTACAATGCTAAGACTTCGCCCAAAGACCGCACCTGTACCATCAGCGTAGTGTCCACAGCGGCGCTGGACGACGTGGCCACTGCCTGCCGCAATATCATAGCCTCAGGCAAGGGAAAACTGCCGGAAGGGTTCAAACAACAGCCTTTTATGGTCGAAAGCCGATGCTGGTTTTACGACCTAAGACACTACTACGATGGATTGTGCCAATACATCTCCGAAGACGCAACACGGCCCGAGGGGCAAGGCACACAACTGAAGACTGCGCTGGATGCTGCCCTTGACCGTGCCGTTATATATGCCGCCGCCACCCCACGGTTATGGAACCGCATCAGCCTCGAATATCATTGCGGATTGTCCACCTACCCGCTCGAAAATGCCGCCGCCGCTTCGACAAAAAATTACAATACTCTGGCGTGGTACTCCGATGTATCGCAGCACGCCTTCAATACTACAAACTGACGAGGCCCGGTTCACGGCAATAATGCCGCGAAATCATGGACGCCAAGCCGCAACCACAGACAGACTTAGAAACAACCACAGACAGACTTAGAATATGTTTCCACTATTGCAAACGCCACTCAATCTGCTGCCCGACAGCATTCCTTCCATCAAGGAGGAAATAAAACACGTACAGTCACTGCCGGTTGACGATCTTATCAACAATTTGATGACTTCTGCCGTGCACTTCACCATAGACCTGGTGACCGCCCTGATTGTATTCTATATAGGCAAGCTCATCATCAAGCGCCTGTACCGCGTAGCATCGGCAGTGATGACGCGGCGCAAGGTTGACCGATCGTTGGCCACGTTCATCCTGAGCATGGTCAAAATCGTGCTCTACTTCCTGCTCATAGTCATCGTAATCGGCATACTGGGCATCGAGACTTCGTCCTTTATTGCGCTCTTTGCCTCGGCCGGCGTCGCCATAGGTATGGCGCTGAGCGGCACGCTCCAGAACTTTGCCGGCGGCGTGCTCATACTGCTACTAAAGCCCTACAAGGTCGGCGATTACATCGAAGCTCAGGGCTTCGCCGGATATGTGCGCGAAATCCAGATATTCCATACAATCATCTGCACATACGACAATAAGACCATCATCATCCCCAACGGCGGACTGTCCACCGGCAGCGTCAACAACTGGTCGCGTCAGGACTACCGCCGCGTCGAGTGGGACGTATCCATCGCTTACGGCGATGACGTGGCCAACGCCCGCCGTGCCATACTCTCGATATTTGCTTCGGACAACCGTATAGTCACCAAATACGTTGAAGACGACCGCGCACGCTATGAGGCTCAACAGCAAGCTGTTGCCGAAGCTAAAGCCGAGAACGAGACAGTAGTCGAAGAAAAGAAACATGGACGCCTATGGCGTATGTTCCACCGCCGTGTGCGCCGTCACGTCGAGCAGATAAACCAAGACATCCCAACGCCTACCGAAGCGCTGGGTACCGCACGCATCGACCGTTCGCCGACAGTCACCGTCGAAGGCCTTGACGCCTCCTCGGTGACACTCAAGGCTCGCGCATGGACCCGCAGCGAGCATTATTGGCCGCTGTATTACGATATGTACGAGCGTCTTTACACCGAGCTGCCTGCTGCCGGTGTGCACTTCCCCTTCCCGCAACTGGACGTACACCTTACGCATTAGTAGAGCCGGGTATTTACCAATACGCGTGCGGCCGGGCGACGCAAATGTCGCCCGGCCGCACGTATTTATCATATACCTGTATCATTTACCCTATATTTAGGATGTACATTCATAGAAACTATATGGCGCAAAAATCGTACCTTTGCAGTCGAATAAGCCAATACATTTGACTACAAATGACTTTTAGCACACATCATACTCTAATCGTTGCCGCCGTGATGGCCGGCACTATTGATACTATGGCCGCGCCCGCGGCCACACAGACAGAGAGAGTCTCGGACAGCATCGCCAATCCCGTGGTGGGATACCTGCGCGATGTCGAAGTGGTGGGCGTCAAGCAATTGCCCAACAGCCAAATTGAGCCGGCTACACGTCTCGATGCCGAGGCAGTCAAGGCTCTTGACATCTCGGCCATACGCGACATCAGCGATGTCGCCCCCAACTTCTTTATACCGGCCTACGGATCGCGCATGACCTCCTCGATATATGTCCGAGGTATGGGTGCACGCATCGACCAGCCGGTAGTAAGTCTCAACGTGGACGGCATCCCATACCTCAATAAGGACAATTACGACTTCGATATACCGGACATCGACCGCATCGAGGTGCTGCGCGGCACACGGTCGGTACTGAGCGGGCGCAACGCCATAGGCGGACAAATCAACATCTTCACGCCCTCGCCGTGGAGTCGCCGCGGATGGCAATTAGGCGCCTCGTATGCTCGCGCCAACACCGCACGCCTCAATGCAGGATGGTACGGACGTCTCGGCTCGAAAGTAGCCACCTCGATGACGGCATACGGCTCGATGACAGACGGATTTTACCGTAACGATTACGACAACAGCCACTGCGGACGCGAGCGTCAAGCCAACGCCCGATGGAAATTGTCGTGGCATCCCGGAGGTCGCTGGAGTCTGGCCAATACCGCGACTTACGGATATGTCAAACAGCACGGCTATCCATACGCCTCGGCCGCCACGGGACGCATAGATTACAACGACCCGGCATCGTATCGCCGCAGCGGTTTTGCCGACGGGCTGTCGGTATCTTTTACCGGCAATCGCATGGTGGCTACATCGCAGACCTCGGTGCAGTATCTGAACGATGATATGATTATGGATCAGGACTTCACGCGCGCCGATTACTTCACCCTGCGCCAAAAGCGGCACGAATGGGCTTTCACCCAGGATATTTTTGCCAAAGGCACTCGCAAGTCTTACGATTGGCTGCTCGGAGTCTTCGGATTTGCCAAGAAGGCACACACAGACGCTCCGGTAATTTTCAAGCAGGAGGGGATCGAACGCCTGATATTGGACAACGCCAACAAGTCGCTGCCGCCGGGTATGCAATTGCGCTGGGACGAGGAGCAAATGCTGTTAGGCAGCAATTTTGACATCACGGACGGAGGCTTCTCGGTTTATCATACAAGCACTTTGCACCTCGGACACTGGACACTGCGCGGCGGACTTCGATGGGACATTGAGCGCGTCAGTATGGACTACATCGGAGCGGTCAATACATCGGTGACAATGTATCGCACACTGCCCACAGGAGCACAAATCCCGCTGCAAACACGACCCATAACGATAGACAATAACGGTTCGTTGCACCAGACTTTCAACGAGTTGCTGCCGCAAGTATTTATCAATTACGCACCGGACAGCCGCTGGCGCATCTTTGGTTCGGTGGCTCGCGGATACAAAGCCGGCGGATACAATACTCAGATGTTCAGCGACATTCTTCAACAGCAAATGATGGAGCAGATGGGTATGCAAGCCGAGTATGATATCGACGCCATGCTCACCTACCGTCCCGAACGCAACTGGACATACGAATTCGGAACGGGCTTCGAAAGCAGCGACAAACGTTTCAGCGCCGAAGTTCTCGGCTATTGGATGGCCTGCCGCGACCAGCAACTCACGATATTTCCGCACGGCAACACCACGGGACGCGCTATGACCAACGCCGGACGTACGCGTAGCATCGGGCTCGAGGCCTCCGTTGCCTTCCGTCCCACTCAGGCTTTGACTCTTCGTGCTTCGTACGGATACACGGACGCTCGCTTCACCAAATACCATAACGGCATAGCCGATATGGAGGGCAATAAGCTGCCCTACGCGCCGCGGCACACCCTGTTTGGAGGAGCGCACTACGTCCTGCCTTGGACTTTTGCCGGCATCACCCCTATGGTAGACGTTGCCGTACACGCGGCCGGCCGCATATACTGGGACGATGCCAACACTATGGAACAACCTTTCTATGCCACACTTGATGCCGCCGTCACCTTGCAACATCGCCTTGGCAGTCTACGACTTTTCGCCGAAAATATCACAGATACACGATACAATACCTTCTTCTTTGTCAGCATAGGCCATGCCTTCTACCAGCAGGCCAATCCTTGGAGCATCGGCGTAAGTATCTCAGTAAATATTGGTTCGGACGAATAGTCAATTTGCCGTCATCATCTTCAAGCGCAAAATTTCGCCGAAAATCAATTCCATAGACACCGAATATGAAACGTAATACAATCATACTGATCATAATCGCGGGAGTGCTATTGCTCCCATGGCTCGGGTTGCCCTGGTTCAACAGCAAGGGCGAGCCGCGAGAGGCCATCGTGGCCGTTTCGATGCTCAACAGCGGCGACTGGATACTGCCGACGTCCTGCGGCGGTGACATCCCGTACAAACCGCCTCTGCTGGCCTGGCTCATAGCCCTATTCTCGGAAATCTTTAACGGCGGCGTTGTCAGCACCTGGACGGCGCGTCTGCCCTCAGCTCTAAGCGCGATATTCCTCGTAATATTCGGATGGAAAGTTATGGCCCCACGCATCGGGCGCGACCGTGCATGGATGACCTTCGGCCTGACACTGACGTCTTTCGAGCTGTTCCGTGCCTCCATAGCCTGCCGCGTAGACATGGTGCTGACGGCGTGCATCGTGGGTGCCTGCTACAGCATCTATCTGATGTACGAGAGCGGCGGGCGGCGATGGTGGGGCTATGCCTTAGCTGCGATACTGCTGCTCAGCGGCGGCGTATTTACCAAAGGCCCGGTGGGCGCACTGCTTCCGCTGCTGGCCATGGGCATCTACCGCATGCTGTGCCGCGACAACGTCCTGCGCACGGCGGCCGTAATGCTGGGGCTGCTGGTGGCCTCGCTACTGCTGCCGGCACTATGGTATTACGCTGCGTACCTGCGCGGAGGCGATGAGTTTGTACGTCTTGCCTTGGAAGAAAATATCGGACGACTTACCGGCACTATGTCCTACGACAGCCATGTCAACCCGTGGTGGTACAATTTCGTAACGCTGCTGTGGGGCGTGCTACCGTGGACCATCCCGGCGCTTATGGCGCTATGTTTGCGCCGCGTGCGCACGGCCACAGCCTCAGCGTGGCGCAACCGCGACAGCAAGCCAAACCTTACGAAGATGGCGTGGACAGTCGCGCTGACTGTCCTCATCTTCTACTGCATCCCGTCAAGCAAACGCAGTGTCTATCTGCTGCCGATGTACCCGTTTATCGCAATGGGTCTGTCGTGGCTGCTGTGGCAGTGCCGCACCGCCAAATTTATGCGCATATTCACCCGCGTGCTTGCATTGCTCGCTATCATCGCACCCATCGCCTTGACCATACTTTCGCACATATCTTTGGGCCATCTGCGCATATACACGCCGACGTGGTGGCAGTACATCATGACATTCTTGCCGGTCATTGCCGGGGTATGGTGGCTGGTCACGCGCAGCCGCGAAGCTAACGCCGCCGCCGGGGCAGTCGTCATTGCATACCTACTGTTTCTGAGCTACGCATCGACATTCGCCCCGATGCTGCTCAATCCCAAGAGCGACCGCCCGGCCGCCGAAGCCGTTGCCCGGCAAGTGCCGAAAGAAGCGCTGCTGTACGGTGTCATCACCGGCGACTCGCTGCTGCGCTATTACACTATCAATTACTATCTTAACGACCGCATGAACCATGCTACGAACCTCGATGCCGTGCCACACGATGCATACGTAGTCACCGACCCGCAGGCAGTGGACAACCGTCCGGACTACATCGTCCTCGACACCCTCACCTCCCGCTCGTGCGACACTCGCACCATAGCCGTTCTCGCCCACAGAGAGTAAATGCCTCGACAAAAATACGCCAATAGCCGCTGACCGGAAACGGTGACAGCGGCTATTTGTGTATTTATGCAGATACGGGGCTATCGCAGTACTTCCGAAATCGGCTTGCCGCGCTGCTCCATCTTGTCGTACTCGTCCATCAGCTCGTTATACGCCGCCACGTTTGCGCCCTGGAGCTTGCCCAGGCGGTTGAGGCTGCGCAGGTACGAGATAAAGGTATTCAAGTATTTAAACTCGTCTGTTGCAGCCACTTCGAGGAACATCTGCTCGTATTTCTCGGGGCCGGCTTGCAGCATCTCGCCCACTTTGTAGTCTAAGAAGGCTGTCAAGCCGCGTGCATTAGAGATTATGGCTGCATAGTCTTCCGAGGTTTTCTCTTGCCTATGCTTCTTGATCTTTTTATATAAAGTCTTGCACTCATTCGGACTATAGACCTGCTGAGCCGACATTATGCCGCACGAAATCAATACAACACTCAGTATCAGAAGTATTCGCTTCATATTTTCGAGCAATTACGTATTACGAACCTTTACGGGTGCTTGCTTCAATGCTCATCATCCTCTCCGGGGTCAAAATTTGACTGCGCAGACATAGTCTCATTAAGCGCGGATTGCAGTTCGGAGGACAAATCGAACTGACTGCGTGCGCGTTGGCGCAAATCATCGGGGATATTCTCAAGACTCTCGGCCAGATACAGGAAGCCTGCCAACTGAGTGGCATACATCATCGGTTTGGACGAACGTATCTTGTGGAACGCATCTATGGCGGACTTGCCATCCTTTTGGGGCATTTGCTGTACGTTGTACAGCGATTTGATCAACGGCGAGATCAACGCTTCACATTGTGTCACAAGGCTTTCGATGTCCTTTTTTTGGATATCATAATTCAAATCGAGGAGGCGCTGACATTCCACGCTGTCATACGCTTCGCCGAGGTTGATCATATTCTGAACCGTGACGGTGCTGTCCGTGTCCCGAGCCTTATCACCCTTGCCCGAGCCGCACGCGGCAAGAATCATCATCAATATGCCTACAATCACTGCCAACCAATGGCGAAGTCCGGCAAAAATCATCATACTTTATTATCTTAACTTGTTTTGATATATAGGCCACGCATACACCGTTACGGGCATACGCGTGGCTTTTACTGCATTTTAACTACTGATTATTGGCCTAAAGCAGCTGCTCCACCGGCTTTGAAGGCTGCTTCGAAAGCCTTGGCGAGTTTCTCGTTGAGCTCATCGTTGGCCTTCGTCAGTTCTTTGTAGGCATCGACATTGGCGTCTTCGAATTCGTCCATAGCATTGGCGCTTTCGAGCTTATTGATGAACTTCTGATAAAAGTTGCCTTGTTCATTGCTTTCTTCGCTGAGTTTCCGGAAATCATCACCATCTTTAACATCGGCCATCTTGTCAGCGATTCCGCAGAGGTATACGTTGAGAGCCTGAGCCTGCGATATCATCTCGGCATAATCGTCCTGAGTCAGTTCATCACCGCCTTGGATTTTCTCTTGCAGCTGTTCGCATTTCTTCAGATCGTAGCCACCACAGGAGGTCAGTCCGAGGGTAAGCACAAAGACACTGAGAATTAAAAAGAGTTGTTTCATCTTAACGTTGTGTTTGGAGGTTATTCTGTTTTGCTTCTAAATTAAATGGCTGTATTATTCGGCCAAAGCACCGAGAGCTTTCTCGGACAATTTCTTGCCCACTTCTATGCCGTGTTCTTTGTACTTATCCAATTCGGACTCGTATTCCTTATAGGCTTTCATATTATCCTCATTGAGTTCGTCCATAGCTGCGGCACTCTTCAACGCATTGTCGAAAGTCAAGGCAAGCTTACCCTCCTCCATCTTGGCGGATTCCTGAATAAATTCGGTAATTTCGGCAAGGTCCATATTCTCCATTTTGGATACACGAGTATCCAAGAAAGCATTAAGGCCTCGAGCCTGCGATATCATCTCGGCATAATCGTCCTGAGTCAGTTCATCACCGTTATC
>ERZ808274.73-NODE-73-length-55984-cov-5.441435_pt1 | contig 55984 bp, 44 predicted proteins | sample MGYA00521277_ERZ808274 | MGnify/ENA primary metagenome ERZ808274 (study PRJEB31516, sample SAMN03275597) | gut metagenome | biome: mammalia-associated habitat; material: feces | host: Papio cynocephalus | place: Kenya | collected 2012-07-28 ... | reverse complement strand
CGGTGAGATCCATGCGGAGGAAGTCATCATCGATGACATTGTCCCGCATCTTTGGAAAATTCTCATAAAGATAGGCTACACTTTCATGGTCTATCTCCACCGCTTTCACCTCGCGGGGCTTTTCGACAAGATACTGGGTGAGAACGCCCATGCCCGGACCAATTTCCAGTACAGGAATGTCGGGGCACGCATCCACCGTATCGGCAATGCGTTGGGCAATGCCCAAGTCGGTTAAGAAGTGCTGGCCAAGATGTTTCTTGGGCTTTACGGGCTTCATCTTTTTTCTTAATTTTTCTTTATTCGGCTACAAAGTTAGGAAAAATATTCTGTACTTTGAAAGAAAACGCCTATCTTTGCTTTTAGAAATGGGCTGGAAAAAACAAGTCAATGGCGTTATCAAGGTAGTACTTCCCTTGTTGTTGGGTGGTGCAATTCTGTACTGGATGTACCGAGGATTTGACTTCGGTAGCATTCAGAACATATTAACCAACCAGATGAACTGGACGTGGATGATCCTCTCCCTGCCTTTTGGAGTGCTGGCCCAAGCTCTTCGTGGCTGGAGATGGAAGTTGGTTCTTGCCCCCATCGGAGAGCATCCACGCACACGAGTCTGTGTACTTTCCATCTATATGTCCTACGCTTTGAGTCTTGTAATTCCCCGTGTAGGCGAGGTGGCACGGTGCGGAATACTCCGGAAGTGGGACGGCACGTCATTTCCTAAGGCCATCGGAACGGTAGTGACAGAGCGAGTGATTGATACGCTGATTGTTGGTCTTATCACAGGGTTGGCCTTCTTGATGCAACTTCATGTCTTCGGCACGTTCTTTTCGCGTACAGGCACACGCATCGACGATGTGTTATCCTCTTTCTCCACTACAGGATGGATTGTCACGGTTGTCTGTGCCGTGGCTACTTTGATTTTGGTCTACTTTTTCGCCCGTACCCTCTCAATATACGATAAGGCTAAGGAGACTTTGCAATCAGTATGGCTTGGAATCACTTCGCTCCAAAGGGTACGCAACATTTCGCTGTTCATCCTGTACAGTCTGGCCATCTGGGCAAGTTATTTTCTCCATTTCTACTTGACGTTCTTCTGCTTCAAGGAAACAAAGTCACTGGGTTTGACGTGTGCGCTGGTCTGTTTTGTAGTTGGATCAATTGCCGTCATCGTCCCCACACCCAACGGAGCCGGGTCCTGGCACTTCGCCGTCAAGACCATGCTCATGCTCTATGGTGTCGCATACACGCCGGCATTATTCTTCGTCTTGATTGTCCATACGGTACAGACGTTGCTTGTGGTCCTGCTGGGTGTTTATGCATGGATTGCACTTGCTTTCATGAAAAAGCGTGCGCATAGGTCACAAGTTCTTTCAGCAACTGAACGTCAAGAAAAGATAGGAAACAGAAAAAAAGAATGGTCTAATCAGGATGTGGGCGACACTGCTCTCCCACTCCACAAAACAATCAAATAACTATGGAAGAGATCAAAAACCTAAAGCCCGAATGCATTTGGCGTAACTTCTACGCATTGACGCAAATTCCGCGCCCCTCTGGGCATTCAGAGAAAATCCAGCAGTTCCTGCTCGACTTCGCAAAGAAGAATGATGTGGAGGCATTCAAAGATTCTGCCGGAAATATCGTGATGCGCAAGGCCGCCACTCCGGGTTATGAGAACCGCAAGGGTGTGCTGCTTCAAGCCCACATGGACATGGTACCCCAAAAAGCTCCCGACAGCAAGCACAACTTTGAAACCGACCCTATCGAGACCTACGTTGATGAAGCGGGTTGGGTACGTGCCAAAGGAACGACCCTCGGCGCTGATGATGGACTTGGCGTGGCTGCAATTATGGCCGTTATGGAGAGTAAAGATCTGAAGCATGGTCCTGTAGAAGGCTTGATTACACGCGATGAGGAGACGGGCATGTTTGGTGCCAACGATCTTCCTGAGGGTGAGCTTAACAGCGACATCCTCATGAACCTCGACTCGGAGCTTTGGGGTAAGTTTGTTATCGGCTCTGCAGGCGGCATTGACATTACCTCCACACTTGAATATAAACCTGTCGCAAATAATCAGGAAACGGCAGTACGTGTCACGCTGAAGGGGCTTTTTGGAGGTCACTCTGGCCTGGAGATACACTGTGGACGTGCTAATGCCAACAAAGAGATGGTGCGCCTCGTTCACAAAGCAGTCAAAGAGTTAGGAGTAAAACTTGCCGAATGGCATGGTGGGAATATGCGTAATGCAATCCCATTTAAAGCTGAGGTAGTTCTGACGCTTCCAGCCGACAAGGTGGAAAGTCTGAAGAAGATGGTAGAGGCACAACGGCTGCTCATCGAGGATGAATTCAAAGGCATTGAGAAGAATGTGGAGTTCTTCGTCGAGCCAGTGGAGAATCCCAAGGAGATTCTGCCAGCAGAGATCCAAGACAACCTCATCGAAGCCATCTATGCTTGCCACAATGGCGTAATCCGCATGATTCCAGCCTATCCCAACGTGGTGGAGACTTCATCCAACCTGGCCATCATCGACATCGAGGATGGAAAAGTCACTATCAAGATATTGGCTCGTTCCAGCCGCGAAGACATGAAGGAGTATGTGGCTACGATGATAGAAAGCTGCTTCAACATGGCGGGAATGAAAACGGTGCTAAGTGCAAGTTATGGCGGATGGGATCCCAACCCCAACAGCGAAATTTTGAATTTGCTCAAGAAGATCTACAAAGAGCAGAATGGCACCGAAGCCACCGTGCAAGCTGACCATGCAGGATTGGAGTGCTCCATTATCCTCAGTAAATACCCAGGGATGGATGTTGTCAGTCTTGGACCTACACTTCTCTCGCCACATACTACCAGCGAGCGTGCCGAAGTTGCAACAGTCGAACCATTCTGGAAGCTGCTAACAACTGCCCTTGAGCAAATTCCTGAGAAATAATAAAACGACAAAGTCTGACAAAAAAGACGATTTGTAATGAGGGTGTGTCAAAATGATGCATCCTTTTTTTATCATATACTATTTAGTAATTTACTAAAGTACCATCCATTAACTATTCTTAGCAGAGATTTTTCGTCATTTTCAGAACAAGTCTGTAAATTTGTAAAAATAACCACGGACGGGGAGTCGTTCTTTTATATATTGACAAGCATTAAGAGTCTGTTTTAGTACAGAACCAACCGAGCAGATTAGCCATTGCCACGGTGGTAAGATAGATGTGAGTTTAAAACTTGATTATTCATCTTTAAATTAAAAATTTATGGCAGCATCAAAAATATCAGAAATCATCTTAGGTCGTGTGGAGCACATTGATGCTTCACACTTTAATTGTTTGCCATTCACTAAGGCTTCGGACGTGGTGAATGGTGTTAACGTGCGTCTTACTAATATGGCAGGTGGCTATCCGTTTTCATTTAGAGGTGTAACTTGGCGTGACAGTGAGACGCTTTACTTGTGTGGTGAGTTTTCAGACTCTTCAGACAAACATTTGTCCATACAAGAGGACATGCAGCGTCAGACAAGCGGCTTTGCTGCAAAACGTTTTGTAAAGAACAAAAACAAAAGCCTTATCCGTAATGATTTTTCAACATTCCGTGTACAGTGGATGCTCTACGTTATTTGGCAGAAGTGCAAGGGCAATGCAGATTTTGCAAATATGCTTCTGAAGTTGCCACATGACGCTATCATTATTGAGGACACAACCAAGCAACATGGTGACACAAAGGAAGTATGGGGATGCACCAACACAGAGTTGGCAGCAAAAAAAGCTGCTGTTAAAAAGGAAATCATAAGACAGGCGAAGACCGACAATCCTAAGATTAGCAAGGCTGCATTGAAACGCTTGGTCAACATAGAGACTTGCAAAGTGAATGATACCGGTGTGTTTGTCGGTCAGAACAACCTTGGCAAGATTCTCATGATTTGCCGTGACAGCCTTGTTTATGGAACAGAACCACCGATAGACTATGCTCTTTTGGAGTCAAAAAACATTTACATCTTAGGCAAACGTATCCCATTCATCCTTTAAATATAACTTAAATCCACCCGTTGACAGAATTAAATTAGTGCATACTTAATTCTGCCGATGGACTTGTTGTTAATGAAGTTTACATATTGCAGAATGGCAAGTGCACTAATTTTGCCAATTATTCTGGCAAACAAACCATTCGTTATTTTCGCATAATTTCTGATGACCAAAAACTGGTGTGCAAGTTGCAAGAACAAAGTTTCTATGGGACTATTTCTTCCAAAGTTTTTTCCTGGAATCCCACCTTGATATTCCAGCATGTCTTTACAAGAAACTTTAGTTCACGACAACGCATCTGGTCACGGATACACCTCGATATGGCTGCTGCCAGAATTGCCGTTCTTGATGATGCGTATCTGTGTTGTGATGCGCTCGCTCATGGTGTCTGTATGGCTTATAACGCCAACCTTCTTTCCCTGCGACGACTGTAGCATGGCAAGCGAGTCTATTACAGTGGCAAGGGTGTCTGGATCGAGTGTGCCGAATCCTTCGTCTATGAACAGATTATCGAAGGAGACGTTGCGTGATGAGAGGGCAGACAAACCGAGAGCCAGTCCGAGACTTACGATAAAGGTCTCACCCCCAGATAACGACGTGGTGTCGCGTATGTCGTCGGCACGGTCGTGGTCAATTACCCTTATGCCAAGCGAGTGCTTCACCTGCACCAACTCGTAGCGACTGTTGAACTTGCGTATCTCGACATTGGCATGGGCAATGAGAAAGCGAAGGGTGTAGCATTGCGCTATCTTGCGCAGAGTGCGCCCGTCTGAGCCTATGGCATCGGCGATGGCTGTCCACTCGGCTGTTGTCTGCTCGGCTTGCAGCTTGCGGTCGTGCATTACTCCCATCTGCTGCCGTGCATGGTCATAGCGTTGCCTTCGCGACTTGGCCTCGACCAGTTCTGTGTCGGATACAGCCTCCAATTCGGCTTTGCGCTTAGCAAGGTCATCGCGCGATGTGGAAGGCTTTGCCGCCTGGTGTTCCATGTGCTCATGTGTGGCTTTCTCAAGTAGCGTCTGGGCTTTTGTCAGCGCATCGTTCTTCAACTGTATATTTTGCCGTATGTGTTCCCAATTGTCGGTTGCAGAATAGAGCATAGCTATGTCGCCGACAGTAAGGGCAGAGCCTGCATTGGTTTTGTTATAGGATTCAATCCATGTGGCAAGCGCGCTGTTGCGCTGGTCTATAGACTCTTCTGCCGAGAGCAACTGTTTCTTGTCTGCTTCCAGTCTGCCAGACAGCACACCGAGCCTGTTGTTGAGCTTGGCTAACTTTTCTGTCTTTGCAGCCACCTTGTTGTCAGCATCCTTGACACTTGCGGTAAGCTCCGACTCGTATTGGTCAGGATCCTTGTCGCCAATCTCTGCTTTCATCTCCTCCTTCAACTTTTCCACCATAGCGCGAGACTCGTTTAACGCTGCCTCGGCTGCGGATAGCTTTTTGTTCTTCTCCTTTAGTTGTGCCTGCAGATTCTCTGTCTTGCCCTTGGCGGTGGCACAAAGCGTCATGGCGTCATTCCTTGTCTGCTCTGCTGTCTTCAACTGTTTGTCCGCCTTCTCCTTATACTCGTTCCGCTGGGCCTCTGCGCTTTCCTTAACCTTGCGTAGCTTTTCGATAGTTCGCATCAAGGCGTTGTATTGGTTAAGGGCTTTTGCCGCTTCCTGCGCATTTTGCTCCATGACGGGTAGCAGTTTGCCAAGCGCCTCGGTGGAAGATGCCCATTCTGAATGTCTATCGTGCAATGTGTCCCATTCGTTGCCGGTACGTTTCACATCGGCATCAAGCGATGCGATGGTCTTCTCCATCTGCCTGACGCTTCCTTCCACGTCGCCTTGTTCCTTTGCCAGCCGGGCAAATTCTTTTGTCATCCGGTCGAGTTCGGTCTCCTTGTTTTGTATGAGCGTAGCAAGTTCGGAGATGACGGGGGCGAGCGTGGCATCGTCGGCATAAGGATGATGAGTGGCGCCGCACAGCGGACACGGCGTGCCGTCGTGCAGGTTGTGACGGTGTGTCTGCCAGTCGTTGCTTGTCATGAGCGTCTGAGTGTGGCGGAGTGTGTCAAGTTCTTTTTTAAGACCTTCGGTATTGGTGCCTCCAATCTTAGTCTTTATATCGTCTTTCCGCTTCTTCTGTATGTCAAGTTCATGTACGTTCTGTTCGAGCCGAGTCCTTTTGTCGTTGAGGTCTTGCAGAATTTTCATGGCCGACTTGATGTCGTTGAGATTAGCGTCGGCTTCCGTCTTTGCGTTTTGCAGAGCCTCCACATTCACGCCTTCCGCCTTTGTGGCTTTGGCTGTATAGGCATCTTGGGCAGTTGCGACAGCCTGCAGTAGCTGTTTGGTGTGACTCTCGGTTTCTACAGCCAATGTCTCATAGGCCACTTCTTGCCGCCTGGCATTTTGCTCAGCCTGAGATATTTCCGTCAGATTATGGTCAAGAGCTTTTTGTGCTGCGGCTGATGCCTGCTTGCAGTCTACAACGGCAGCCTCTTTCTCTACCACGCTCTTAAGGGTAGCTTTCAGCTCAGCCTTTTTAGACCGTGCTCGATTGATGTGCGGCTTCTGCTTGTCCAGTGCGCTAAGTGCGGCTTGCTGATACTCTTTTAGCAGTTTCAGCATATTCTCCTCTTTGTCCGCATTTGCCTTAATCTCTGCCGTTTGGTCTTCTGCCGACTTGATGTCGGCGTTTAGCTTGGCAATACTTTGCTCCGTTTCCTTTATGTGTTTGTAGATGCCCACTGCATCGATGGTTGCGTCGTGCTGTGCAAGACGTGTTTTCTGTCCAGCCATAGCCTCGGCCTCTTTGTTAGCCGACGCAAGGCTTGCATTACATTTCCTCAGTTCTTTGCAGAAATTGTCCTCTCGGGTGTACCAGTCGAGAGCAACCTTAATGTTTTCCAGATCCTTTCGGTTCTGTGCCGCACGCTCCTCCAGTTTTGTGATGAGCGCGTTAAGTTCAACTATTTGCTCCTCTGTGAGGTCATCCTGCTCGTAGGCAGAGAGCTGCGCCTGTATCTCCTTGAGGCGGTCGACAGCTGCTCGTCTGTGCTCGTCTATTTTCTCAGCGATGCGTGTGTAGGTATCGTCGCCGCCGATAAGTTTTTCAAGAAGTTCGTATCGCTCGTTTTCCTTGGCGTTAAGGAAGTTGGCAAACGAGCCTTGGGCGAGGAGCACCGTACGAAGAAACTGCTCGTAGTCGAGACCTATAATGTCGGGCAGTGAGTTCCAGTCGGCAGTCTCTTCTGTCTGCACGTCGTCTTTCATGCCGATACGGAAGAGCAAGGTCTGTGCGTTCTCATATCTTACGCGCTGGAAGCGCACATGCCATTCGGCACGGTACACCATGCCGTTGTTGGCAATGAATGTCAGCTTGCTATAGCCAGTCTTTCTGCCCCGTGTTAGGATGTTGCGGCTGTCGGTCGGTGCAAGACGGTTGTTCTCGCCGTCCTCAGGACTGCCGAATATCTCTATGTTCTGGTTGCGGTCGCCCTTTTTGCGCGGATAGCGCGGGGCACGGTTGTAGAGTGCGAGGCAGATGGCATCGAGAAGGGTAGACTTGCCGCTGCCCGTCGGTCCAACGATGCTGAAAATGGTACTTTCTGCCAGTGCTCCGTGCTCAAAGTCAATCATCTCACCCTCCTGCCGGTCGAGCGAGGCAAGGTTCAATATCTCAAGTTTAAGGAATCTCATAATTTGCGTGCATGTGTGTTTGTCAGTCGTCGGTAGACAACTCGTTCATTATCACCTTGATCATCTCTTCTTGTTTTGGCGACATCTCCGTGCCATGTTTGATGGCAAAGGCCTCGCGCAGGGTGTCAACAGGGTCTCGATTCAGAATGTCATCTATGCTGGCTATGCGCTGTGAGTCGTTGATGGTGGTGATGTCGAGCTGTGGCATTATTTTCTGTATCTTGCACAGCACGGCATCCTTAGTAGCGACGAGACTCTCCAGCTCGCGTATGTCGTCGGCCGACACCTTGTCGAGCATGACACGCAGCACGACATACTCGAAGTTCTCACTGAGCTTGTCGCCATGGCGGTCTGTGAGCTGTCGGTTGATGAGTTTCTGCAGTTTCTTGGGTGTCATAGGTGTGTCGGTCTCGGGCAATATGCGCAGAGAATGCTGCGGATGATATTCGAGAAACTCCAGGCCAATTTGCTTGCCACCGCTAATGGTCAGCAGGTCGACACCATGCCGATAGTCCTTCTCGGCAAAAGACATAGGCAGGGCACTACCTGTATATCGTGCCCAGTCTGTACCCCATATATGTTGGCGCTTGTGGATGTGTCCGCATGTCAGGTAGTCGGGATGTCCCTCCCACTTGTCGATGTTCACCTCTTCCTGTCCGCCGATAATGATTCTCTCGCTAGCGTCTTCTTTGGCTATGTCGGTGCCGCAGGCATAGAGATGCGCCATCATGACTGTCGGCATGCCGGGATAGAGCTGTCGGGCACAGTCGGCGAGCTCTTGCAGAAAGCGGTTAACACCATGCGAGTAGTTCTCGTCGGCCACCACATCTGAGCGCAGGTATGGCACGGCGAGGACGACAATACTGTCACCGTCCGCACTATGTATGGGAATGATAAGGTCCTTGAATTTGGTCAGCCAATTGCCTGATGCCCCTGTCGCGTCACCGGACGGCACCCATTTGCGTTGCACGTTGCCTCGGATCTCCACATTGTAGCGCTCAAGCAACGGCCGAGGAGCCTCAAGCCTGTTGGAGGAGTCGTGGTTGCCAGCCGTTATGACAATAGTCATTGGGGGACAAGCCTGCGTGGCATCGGCAAGAAACCCATAGTATTCGCGTTGTGCGGCAGCCGATGGGTTGCCGTTGTCGAATATGTCGCCCGCCACGAGTAGAGCGTCGGGCTGGTGTGTAGCAATCTGGCCTAAGAGCCATTTGAGAAAGTGACGGTGCTCGGGCAGACGGTCGTTGCCGTGAAAGAGACTGCCCAAGTGCCAGTCGCTTGTGGTGATTATCTTCATCCTTAATTCCGCAACACTATTATAAATTAAACTTTTTAAGTGCCTGGAGCTACAAAAAGTTGCCCAGGATTTTGCCATGTCGAAGAATTCACTTGTCTTAGTGTTTAAAATATAAACAAGAGAATCCGACGATAGACATGGCAAAAATACGAATTAAATCTGAGAGGCTCACTCCTTTTGGGGGAATATTTTCAATCATGGAGCAATTTGACTCCACATTGTCATCTGTAATCGACTCGACCCTCGGTCTAAGATGCAGATCGTTCGGTTATCAGTACAGCGAAATCATCCGTTCTCTCATGGGATGTTCTATAAATAAAAGTGCTAAGATTCAGCGAATTACTTGCATATTACGCAAAAAAGTCGTACCTTTATTGGTGAAATAACATACCATTATGCAGAAAACGACAATATACCGCAAGCCCAAAGGCGAGAGCCTGTTCGAGGAAGAATTCACGAAAGAAGCACTTGCCCAAATGGGCAACCCTATTGAATGTCTTGCCTGTTTGGTCGACTTTGAGATGTTCCGCCCCACGCTCGAGGACGTATTGGTAAAGAAAGACTGCAAGACCTCAGCAGGACGTCCGCAGATAGATGTCGTGCTCATGTTCAAGGTCATATTTCTCCAAAAGGAATGAGTTTCTCAGATTAGGCACTTAAAAAGTTTAATTTATAATAGTGTTGTGGAATTAAGGTATAACTTGCGATAAAAGCTCATAAAAGCTCAAGACCGTATCAAGGAATTACCCGAAGCCCTATAGCTCAGGACTTCGGGATTTTTTATATGAATTTCTACCTCAATCTATTGGCCAACAGCATTGCCAATCCTGCTTTCTGCATCGATGAAAATCATCTTGTACCCACCCTCGTTCCTTTTGCCTTGTAATAGGGCCTATATGACCTTGTAATTCAGCCGATATGGCAACGTAAAAGAGGCTGAATGGCGACGCGAAAGAGGCTATATTGCAACATATTGAGTATCAGTATATTATATCGTTCTTATATTGCAAAATTGAAAAGTGAGAAATATTTTCTGAAAGAAGTATAAGAAAATTAAAAATAAATGCTTATCTTTGCCCTGTCTGAACACCTGCCGGAAGCCCCGATGGGCAGAGGGGGAAGCAGACTATATTTATAAGGCGTAACTGTCGAACAGGGCAATGCGAAGCCCTTTACACTGTGGAACGAGTGACAGAACTGGCTTCACGCTTTTATGTGTGTATAAGTAAAGAATTTTAACTGTCCGAATTGGAGTCATAATACAAAATTACGTAAACCCCTGTGGAAAAGTTGGAATCTATTTCACCTGACAATATACGTAGTGGTCAGGAACTAATCAAAAGCAAAATTTTTGAATTGGCTAAAAAGTTGGAACTTTCTAACGATGGCCTTCAACCTTTAACCGACGGTGTGTTTAACATAGAAGGCTATTGCAAGTCTTCTCCACGCATTATGTGGATTCTCAAGCAGCCATATGACGACATGAAAGAAGGTAAACCATTTGGTGGCGGCTTGGATGTGTACGGAGCATTCGAGAATAGTGATGCCAATACCAACATGAATTGGCAGCCTATAGTCTATAGCCTTGTCGGTATACGAGAGCACAAACTATATAGGGATGTTCTATAAACAATAAGATAAAGGTTATGAAACGCAATGCATATGGCTTTAGAGATGAAAGGTATTTCAATCTAAGGTTATATGCACTGCACGACTGTCGTATCACGCGAAATGTCGGATGAACTCGACTTTTTTGCTTAATATGCAAGTAATTCACTGAATATTAGTACTTTAATTTATAGAACATCCCTATAGCCTATAAAAACAATGTCGGTTGTAGATGTAAGTATTACACAAATTACTTGTTGTGAGGACTTGCAAAAGCCAAAGCTAAAACGACACATTCTTTTTATGCCATCACTCCAAATTCCGGAAGAGCATGTTTTTTATCAGATGAATCCCCTCCCCGACTTTATTCAGCCGGGCAAAGAAAATCGCCCTCCTCCATTACTGGGGAGGGCGACTCGATAAAGAATGCTTATTTTTCAATCAAGATGCGCGCATCAACCGCCGTTATGGCATCGCCTTCGGCGAGCAATGGGTTGATGTCCATCTCCTTAATCTCCGTGGCGTGGCGGAGCAGGATGGAGAGGCGCACGATAATCTCGGCATAGCGCTTCTCATTGATGCCCTTTTGACCACGCGTGCCCTGAAGAATTTTGTAGCCACGGAGCGAACGAATCATCGCCTCGGCCTCTGACATGGTCAATGGTGCCAGACCACTTGCGACGTCCTTGAGCGCTTCGACGAAGATACCGCCCAGACCACAGAGCACGATGTGACCAAATCGATTCTCATACTTTGCGCCGATGAACAACTCTGTGCCGGATATCATCTTTTGAATCATGACAGCCGTAGCGTCTTTAATCTTCATCATGCGGTCGAACTCTTGGGCAAGTTGCTCCTTATTGCGGATGTTGAGCGTGACGCCGCCTACATCACTCTTATGGACTGGTCCCACAACCTTAGCCACAATGGGATAACTCATCTTCTCGGCTTCTGCAATCAGTTCCTCCTGGTTGGCAGAAACATACTCAGGTACCATGGGTATGCCAGCGCAGGAAAGCAGCTCGCGTACTTTCTGTGGGGCAATGTATCCGTTGTTCTTAATGCCGTCAATGACGCGGCGGATGCCTTGAACGTCAACTCCCTCAAGGTCGGTCTCGCATTGGGCAGGCTTTGGTGTGTTACGCACTTGCGCCAAAGCTGTGGCCAGTACGACCTCGTCAGCAAAATTAACGTGTCCTTTGCTCAAGAATTCTGCCACCTCTGGGCCAGCCGTATTGAGGCAGGGGAGGATGGGGAATATGGGCTTGCTGCACTTGCGGATCTTCTTGTCGAGCACATCGTAGGCCTCATACAGGGTGACCAAGCCGGGAGAGCCAAAGATGACGAAGATGGCATCGGCTTCAGGGAAGTCTTTCTCGCAGGCATCGATGGCCGTGGCAAGGTTCTCTGGCGTACCCGTGGCAAGGATATCTATGGGATTGTGAACGGAAGATCCAGGCAGAAGGTTGGCTTTGAGCCGGTCTGCGCCCTCTCCAGCAAAGGCAGGAACGTTCATTCCCCCCTTAGAAAGTGCGTCTGTTAGCATTACGCCCGGTCCTCCTGCGTGGGTAACAATAGCAAAGTTGTCTAACTTCGAGTCAGTCTGGACATGGAATTTGGAGTCTTCCTCAAGCACCCAGAAGATACAGCCCACGGTCGTCAGCTCTTCCCTCCCATAGCAACGTACTATGCCCGCCTTGCGGAATAGTGCATCTACGGCGGAGTCGCTGGAAGCGATGGCACCCGTGTGGGACGATGCTGCGCGCGAACCGCTGGCCGAGCTACCTGCCTTGATGGCGGCGATACGGCATCCTTTGGCTATCAAGTTGCTGGCATGGAGCAGAAACTTGTCAGGATTGGAGATGTTCTCTATATAAAGGAGCTTGATGCGGGAGTCGTGCTCCGCATCAAAATGCTCATCCATGTACTGGAGTACGTCCTCAATGCCTATCTGCTTGCCGTTGCCAATGCTCCAAACGGAGTTGAACTGCAATCCTTTCTGCACAGCAGACTCTAATATGAAGACTGCCGTAGCCCCTGATCCGCTGATAAAGTCGGCCCCCTTAGGATTAAGTGTAGGCACGGGCTTTGTAAATACACCGTGATAGTAGTTGGTCATCACACCAATGCAGTTGGGTCCAATGAGCGATGCACCATACTTGTCGCAAGCATCGAGCACTTGCTGCTCAAGCACTGCGCCAGCTTGGGTCTCCTCTCCAAATCCTGCTGAAATTATAATGAACGCGCGTACATTTTTGTCTTTAGCCAAATATTCGACGTAATCAGGACAAAACTTTGCCGCTACGACCAAAATGGCCATGTCCGTAGGAGGAAGCTCCTCGGGGGTATGGTAGGCCTTGATGCCTTGCACCTCGTCTTCCTTGGGATTGATGATACGCAACGCACCTTGATAATTGCCCTGCAACAGATTGCGCACGATGGCACCACCTGGCTTATGCACATTGTTGGAGCCGCCCACTACGACGATACTCTCTGGTTTCAATAATTGCTGGTTAATCATAGGTATGATTCAGTTAAAAGATTTGATGCAAAGGTAGTCATTTCCAGTGAGAGCGACAAACATTTAAACATATTTTGGGAAGGCCTCTACTTGTGGTGTGGTCTGCAAAAGCTCTGTAGTGCTTGGGCAAGGAGTAACAGCGGATGCCCTTGTCTAAATCTATTATTCATCAGGTGAAGCAGAAATCTTCTATTGTGCAAAACACAGAACTTTTGCAAAGTCGAGTTGGCAAATTTTCTTTCTATTCCTTTGCGACATTATATATTTCTTTGTACCTTTGCATACGGTTAAAAGCCTATAAGATTCCTTTATGTTTTCGACAGGCATCCAACAACAATGATTTTCAAAATAGCTATATTATAATTTGTTATGATTTTCACACTGTTAGTAACCGTACTCCTTACGGGTATTGTCTTGGTGGTAGCAGCATACGCTATTGCTAAACTGATAGGCCCAAGGAGCTACAATCCAGTGAAGGGTGAGCCTTTCGAGTGTGGTATTCCAACCTATGGCACATCATGGGTACCCATGCATGTGGGATACTATTTGTTCGCAATACTCTTCCTTATGTTCGATGTGGAGACCGTGTTTCTTTATCCCTGGGCTACGGTCTTCGGAAAGTTGTCGGGTGAAAATGGCGGCGCGATGCTCTTTTCCATTGGGTTCTTCATGTTGGTTCTGGTCTTTGGCTTGGCCTATGCCTGGCGGAAAGGAGCGTTGGAATGGAAATGAGAAAGCCAAAGATTAAGTCCATCCCTTATGAGGAATTTAAGGACAACGTGACATTGGAGAAACTGGCGCAGGAATTGAATGCTGGAGGAACTAACGTTATCCTTGGTTCGCTTGACCAGGCAATCGACTGGGGACGCAGCAACTCGTTGTGGTCGCTCACTTTCGGAACCAGTTGTTGTGGTATAGAGTTCATGGCTGTGGGCTGTGCCCGGTATGATTTTGCTCGTTTCGGGTTCGAGGTGACACGCAATTCCCCTCGCCAAGCTGACCTCATCATGTGTGCGGGAACCATCACCAACAAAATGGCGTCTGTCTTTAAGCGACTCTATGACGAAATAGCTGAGCCGAAATATGTCGTTGCTGTGGGAGGCTGTGCTATCTCTGGGGGGCCATTTAAAAAAAGTTATAGTGTGGTGAGGGGCATTGACGAGCTTGTCCCTGTTGATGTTTATATACCAGGATGTCCTCCACGGCCTGAGGCTATTCTCTATGGCATGATGCAGTTGCAGCGCAAAGTAAAAGTGGAAAAGTTCTTTGGTGGAGCCAATCATAAGATGACCCGTGAAGAACGTGAACGCTCCATGGAAAAGGGCGGGCTTCATGGATTAAGCAATGCCAATCTCGTTGCCGATGAAAAATTGGGCAAACGTGCCCCAATCATTGTAACGGATGTTCCCAAGGACTTTGACGCAAAGAAGGAATTGGAGGATTAACGCTACCTAAGCTGACAGAAAGATGAAACTGCAAAATATTGAACTCACATTCGACAGCTTTTCTCATGAAATGGGGAGGCTGTATAGCGAGAAACATTTCGACTATCTTGTCACCATCATTGGAGAGGACTTCGGCGAAGAAGGGTTAGGTTGTATCTATATTCTGGAGAATACACAAACGCATGAACGTTGCTCCACGCGAATTATAGCCAAGCAGATTGGCGAGGACTATGTCATTCCGTCTGTGCTGAAATTATGGCGAGCAGCAGATTTGTTGGAGCGTGAGGTCTATGATTTCCTCGGTATAAAGTTTCTGGGACATCCTGACATGCGTCGCCTTTTCATGCGCAACGACTTCAAGGGGTGGCCGCTTCGAAAGAATTTCGACATGAGTCCTGAGGCCAATCGCTTTCCCGATACTGATGAACCTTCTGAGGATTGGGCAACGGAGTGGAACCTGGGTCAAGATGGCAACCTTGTCGCCACGCGCCATCAGTTGATGGACGATGACGATTTTGTGATGAACTTCGGCCCAAACCATCCTTCTACGCATGGTGTGTTACGCCTGGAAACCGTAGTGAATGGCGAGACCATTAAACATGTCTACCCGCATCTTGGATACATTCACCGCGGTATGGAGAAGATGGCGGAAAGCATGACGTATCCTCAAATACTCGGATTCACAGACCGTCTGAATTATCTTTGCGCCATGATGCACCGCCATGCACTGGTGGGCGTCATAGAAGAAGCTATGGGAGTAGAGCTGAGCGACCGCATCCATTATATACGAACTATCATGGATGAGCTCCAACGCATTGACAACCATCTGCTATTTCTCGGAACTTGCGCCCAGGATTTGAGTGCGTTGACAGCTTTCCTCTATTGCATGAGAGACCGAGAGCATCTGCTCAACGTGATGGAGGAGACCACGGGAGGCCGCCTTATACAGAACTATTATCGAATCGGTGGACTGCAAGCAGACATTGATCCACACTTTGTTAGCAATGTGAAGGCATTCTGCAAGTACTTCCGTCCGATGATTCAAGAATACCTTGACGTGTTTGGCGACAATGTCATCACACACAAACGATTGGAGGATTGTGGCCCATTAGATTTGAAAGAATCCATCAATTATGCACTCACAGGTCCTGCTGGCCGTGCTGCCGGATGGCATAATGACGTGCGTAAGAATCATCCGTATGATCTTTACGACAAAGTAGAGTTTAAGGAAATCACATTGACGAGTGCTGATTCTATGGCGCGATACATGGTTCATGTTTATGAAATGTATGAAAGTCTTCATATTATCGAACAGCTTATAGATAATATTCCCGAGGGTGATTACTATATCAAGCAGAAGCCTATCATCAAAGTGCCAGAAGGCCAATGGTGGTTTTCCGTCGAGGGCGGAGCTGGGGAATTCGGGATCTATCTCGATAGCCGTGGAGACAAGAGCCCTTACCGCTTGAAAATGCGCCCCATGGGGTTGACCCTTGTCGGCGCTTTCGATAAGATGCTGCGCGGTCAAAAGATTGCCGACCTTGTGGCCACTGGTGCCTCTATTGATTTTGTCATCCCTGACCTCGACCGGTAATCCGTTCAAGATATGTAATTTCATGTAAAACTCGAAGTAATGTTTGATTTTAGTATAGTTACGAATTGGTTCGATACTCTGCTCCGACAGACGTGTGGGCTAAGCAATTTCTGGGCCATACTGATAGAATGCGTGCTTGTGGGCGTCATTGTACTCACGGCCTATGCGCTCATCTGTATAGTCCTGATATTCATGGAACGGAAAGTTTGTGCATATTTCCAGTGCCGTGTTGGTCCTATGCGAGTTGGCCCTTGGGGTATCTTCCAAGTATTCGCCGATGTTGTGAAGATGCTCACTAAGGAGATCTTCGATGTAGACCGGGCAGATAAACTTCTGTATTACCTTGCTCCTATTCTCGTGATGGTGGCATCGGTGGGTACATTCTCTTTCCTTCCTTTTAACAAAGGCATGGAAGTCCTCGATTTCAACGTTGGCTTATTCATGATTACCGCAGTCTCCTCGCTTGGAGTGATTGGTATTTTTATGGCTGGATGGGCTTCAAATAATAAGTACTCTGTAGTTTCTGCTATGCGCGGTGCGGTGCAGCTTATCTCCTATGAGATGTCATTGGGCTTGTGCTATATTATTGCCGTGGTCTTTTTGGGCACAATGCAGATGAGTGATATAGTTGAGGCGCAGACTGGACCATGGAATTGGCTCATTATACAAGGCCACATTCCTGCTCTTGTCGCATTTGTCGTATTCCTTATTGCAGGCAACGCAGAGGCCAACCGTGGTCCTTTTGACCTCGCAGAAGCAGAAAGTGAGCTTACAGCCGGTTATCACACTGAATACAGTGGTATGGGTTTCGGTTTTTACTACCTTGCCGAATACCTAAACTTATTTGTCATTGCAGGCCTGGCAGCAGGCGTCTTCCTTGGCGGATGGGCGCCATTGAACATTGGGATAGAGGGATTTGACCATCTGATGAACCTTATTCCAGGCTTTATTTGGTTCTTTGGCAAAACCTTTTTCCTTGTATTTATCTTGATGTGGATTCGTTGGACATTCCCCCGTCTGCGTATCGATCAGATACTTAAGTTGGAATGGAAGTACCTCATGCCGCTAATGTTACTCACTTTAGCCGTATCTGCTTTCTGCGTTGCTTTTGGGCTGACGCTCTGACGTTGAGATTAAAATAGCGTAAATTTAAAATGGAAGATAATAAAGAAACCTATTTTGGTGAAATAGGAGACGCACTCAAAACTCTAACTACGGGTTTGAAAACTACCATCCGGGAGTTTTTTACGCCCAAGAGCACCGAGCAGTATCCTGAGAATCGAAAAACCACCTTGCATGTTGCAAAGCGTTACAGGGGTCGACTTGTCTTTGTGCGTGATGAGAATGGTAACCATAAGTGTGTAGCTTGCACAATGTGCGAGAAGGCATGCCCTAATGCCACCATTAAAATAACTCACGAGATGGTGGAAAACCCCGAAACAGGGAAAAAGAAAAGGCAGCTTGTTGACTACCAGTATGATTTGGGAGAGTGTATGTTTTGCCAGCTCTGTGTAAACGCCTGCAATTTCGGGGCAATCAAATTCACCAATGATTTTGAAAACTCTGTCTTTGATCGCAGCCAACTTGTATTGCATCTGGACAAGGAAAATTACAAGGGGGGAAGTTTACCGAACATCATCGATGGTGGTGCTGAATGGAAAGTGGGCACGTTTAATACCAAAACAAAATAGCCTCCAATTATGGCAAGAACAATAATATTCTTTATCCTCGCTGCAGTAATTCTGGTTTCAGCCGTGTTCTGCGTATCTACTAAGCGCATCATGCGCGCCGCAACAGCACTTCTTTTTGTGCTCTTTGGGGTGGCAGGACTCTATTTTGTACTCGACTATACGTTCCTTGGCGCCGCACAAATCAGCATATATGCTGGCGGCATCACTATGATGTATATCTTTGCCATCCAACTCGTTTCCAAACGAACCCTACAAGGACTTTCTGAGCGCTGGTTGGGCAAGAGGACTATTCTTGCCGCAGCCGTTTCATTTGTTGGATTGGCTACGGTGGGCATCATTTTGCTTAAGAATCAATTCATAGCTCAAGCCGTAGACCTCTCGAAAGAACTGCCAGTTAGTGAACTTGGCAACGCTTTGATGTCAGCTGAAAAGTATGGATATGTACTCCCATTTGAGTTTATTTCCCTCTTTTTACTGGCTTGCATTATTGGCGGTCTCGTAATCCTGAACTCTTATAAGAAAAAGGAGAACTCAAAATGATTAGTATAGATTATTTCTTCATCCTTAGTGGACTGTTGTTTTTCATTGGAGTCTTCGGGTTTATTACCCGCCGTAATCTTATTGCGATGCTAATTTCAGTGGAGCTTGTGCTGAATGCTGTGGACCTTAATTTTGCAGCTTTCAATCGCCTGTTGTTCCCTGGTGGGCAAGAGGGGATGATATTCACACTCTTTTCTATTGGTGTCTCTGCTGCAGAAAGTGCTGTGGCTTTGGCAATAATTATCAATGTTTACCGTCATTTCCACAGCAACCAGGTGAACAGTATTGATAATCTGAAACTTTAATCTTCCAGAATGTTATGTACAGTTACGCATTTTTGATACTTCTCCTGCCATTTCTCAGTTTTCTTTTGTTGGGACTGCTGGGAATGAAAATGCCTAAGAAGGTTGCCGGTTATATCGGTACAGCCCTTATGGCGGTGGTGACCTGTCTTTGTTACTTCACGGCTTATCAATATTTTTTCGCTGTAGGGCGAGAAGCTTGGGGCCTTTATCCAACAGTGACCGCATTCAATCTTACCTGGCTCGACTTTGGTAAGTCTCCTATTTTCGGTATTGATTTACTTTTCAAAGTAGGATTCCGACTCACGCCGATTTCTACAATGATGCTTTTGGTCATAACCACAGTTAGCCTGATGGTACACATCTACTCCTTTGGCTATATGGCTGAGCGTGATGAGAACTATGAGGTTGAGGGATACGAGAAGGGATTTCAACGCTTCTATGCTTTCCTTTCCCTATTTACCATGTCCATGCTTGGTCTGGTTGTAGCTACCAACATCTTCCAGATGTATTTATTCTGGGAGCTGGTAGGTGTCTGTTCCTATATGCTCATCGGCTTCTATTACCCGAAGCATGCTGCGGTCCATGCGTCGAAAAAGGCCTTCATCGTCACACGTTTTGCAGATTTATTCTTCCTGTTCGGCATTTTGATTTATAGTTATTATGCAGGAACGTTCAATTATGATCTCGGTGTGATGCCTGATTTGTCCAACAACCTCACACACATGCAGCACACGGCAAGCTGGTTGATTCCCACCGCTTTGTTCTTAATGTTCATTGGAGGTGCTGGTAAGAGTGCTATGTTCCCACTCCATATCTGGTTGCCAGATGCCATGGAGGGACCTACCCCTGTATCTGCGCTGATTCATGCTGCAACGATGGTTGTGGCTGGAGTATATCAGGTGGCCAGCCTTTTCCCCATCTATATAAAGTTTGGCGCCATAGAACAGCTCCATTGGATAGCGTACATTGCGGCTTTCACAGCCTTTTATGCCGCTGCCGTGGCCTGTGCTCAGTCCGATATTAAACGAGGGCTGGCCTTCTCGACCATCTCCCAGATAGCTTATATGCTTGTGGCATTGGGTGTTTGCTTTGCCCTTGACAACCATCATGGTGGTCTTGGCTATATGGCATCCATGTTTCATCTCTTCACTCACGCAATGTTCAAGGCATTGCTTTTCCTCTGCTCTGGTGCTATCATTGTTATTGTGGGGAGCAATTTCTACCAGTACATGGGAGGTCTGCGGAAGTATATGCCCATTACCAACATTTGTTTCCTTATCGGTTGTCTTGCCATCGCAGGCATACCACCTTTCAGCGGCTTCTTTTCTAAAGACGAGATTATTGCAGCCTGCTTTCAGTTCTCTCCGTTCTTAGGGTGGTTTATGACGGTTGTAGCCGGCATGACCGCATTCTATATGTTCCGCCTCTATTACCTCATATTTTGGGGTAAGAGTTATTATGAAGCCGATCCAGAGCACCGTCGTCGTCCACAGGAAGTACCTTTCGTGATGTGGGGGCCGCTGGTTTTCCTTGCCGTCATCTCTGTAGCCGCTGGTTTCATACCATTTGGTCACTTTGTGACGGCTACTGGCGAGAGCTATGACATTCACATCGATTGGAGTGTAGCCACGACAAGTATAATGGCAGCGGTGATCGGAATCAGCCTCGCAACGTGGATGTATGCGGGAAAAGATTGGCCAGTTGCTGATAAACTGGAGCGTACGTTCCCGAAACTTCACAAAGCGGCACTCAATCGCTTTTATATAGATGAAGCATGGCAGTTCTTCACTCACAAGATAGTGTTTCGTTGCTTCTCACGTCCCATTGCCTGGTTTGATCGTCATGTAGTAGACAATACTTTTAACTTTCTTGCATGGGGTACTAACGAAGCCGCTGAGAGCATTCGTCCTTGGCAGAGTGGTGACGTGCGCAGCTATGCTACATGGTTCATTACCGGCACGGTCGCCTTGCTTTTGTGCCTTCTCTTATTGTAGTAGCATGGATAACTAATATGGAATAACAAGAAAATGAGTATATTAACTTTATTCGTTGTAATCCCCACCTTGATGCTTTTTGGCCTGTGGTTGGCAAAGAGCCTCAATCAAGTGCGTGGTGTAATGGTTGTTGGTGCTACGGCTTTGCTTGCATTGTCCATCTGGCTCACCATCTATTTTGTCAATCAGCGTGACAATGGCAATACCGCTACCATGCTTTTGACATACAGCGTCACATGGTTTGAACCCCTCAAGATTGCCTATAGCGTTGGCGTTGACGGCATCTCTGTCGTCATGATTCTTCTTTCAGCAATCATTGTGTTCACGGGAACATTCGCTTCATGGCAACTGAAGCCCTTGACCAAGGAATATTTCCTTTGGTTTGTATTGCTTAGTATTGGCGTGTTTGGGTTCTTCATCTCCACAGACATGTTCACGATGTTCATGTTCTATGAAGTGGCTCTTATCCCAATGTACCTGCTTATTGGAGTCTGGGGAACAGGTCCGAAGGAGTACTCTGCCATGAAGCTGACACTGATGCTTATGGGAGGCTCCGCTTTACTTATCCTTGGCATCCTCGGTATCTACTTCTTCAGTGGGGCACAGACTATGAATGTAGCGGATTTAGCACAGCTCCACGCCATGCCTAAGAGTATCCAAAATATTTTCTTTCCGTTTGTTTTTATAGGATTCGGTGTACTGGGAGCGCTTTTTCCTTTCCACACTTGGAGCCCTGATGGTCACGCCTCAGCCCCTACGGCCGTGTCTATGCTCCACGCCGGCGTATTGATGAAACTCGGTGGATATGGCTGTTTGCGCATCGCAATGTTCCTCATGCCTGATGCTTTGGAGCTTTGGTGTCCAGTCTTCCTTGTGCTTACCACAATTTCCGTGGTTTATGGTGCACTCTCTGCTTGTGTGCAAACCGACTTGAAGTACATTAACGCTTACTCATCCGTATCCCACTGTGGCATGGTACTTTTCGCTCTGCTCATGTGTACTCATACGGCTATCACGGGCGCAATCCTTCAAATGTTGTCACACGGATTGATGACCGCGCTCTTTTTCGCAGTAATCGGTATGACATATCATCGCGCAGGAACTCGTGATGTGCGCTATCTCGGCGGACTGATGAAAGTCATTCCTTTCCTTGCCGTATCCTATGTAGTCGCTGGCCTTGCCAACCTCGGTCTTCCCGGGTTCTCCGGTTTTGTCGCGGAGATGACCATCTTTGTGGGTTCCTTTGAGAATGCAGGTACGTTTCATCGCGTGGCCACCCTCATTGCTTGTACTTCTATTGTTATCACAGCGGTCTATATTCTCCGTGTGGTGGGAAAAATTCTCTATCAGAAGATTCCTAATCAAAAGTTTTATGAGCTGCACGATGCAACTTGGGATGAGCGTTTTGCCATCGGAGGGCTGATCTTCTGCGTTGCCGGTTTAGGCATGTTCCCACTGGTGTTCCAGAACATCATCTCCAATGCCATCACACCCATCTTCGAGCACATCAATAACTTTGTCCCTATGTTGGGCAACCTGTAATCAACCTTATTTAGAAGAAAAAAGAAATGAATTACAGCCAGTTTCTCTATATGATTCCAGAGGCAGCGCTTACTGTTGCCTTGGTGATACTTTTTGTTGCCGACTTTTGCTCTGCAAAGGGAAGAAAGCGTTGTTGGTTCAACCCTCTTGCTTCCATGTTGTTGGCCCTGGTTACCGTTGTGTGCTGTTTTTCCACTACCACAGGCGATGTTACAGCCTTCGGTGGAATGTACCAGTCCAATGCTGGCACGGCGGTAGTGAAAGCTATTTTAGCTCTTGGAACGTTAATTGTCGTACTGATGAGTAAGGCATGGATTGGCAATGAGACGAGTCGTGTGCGTGAGGGCGAGTTCTATATGCTTATCGTGAGCACCCTATTAGGTATGTTCATGATGATGAGCGCGGGACACTTCTTGATGTTCTTCCTTGGTTTGGAGATGGCCTCTGTGCCTTTGGCCACCCTGGTGGCCTTCGACCTCCACCGCAACGACAGTGCAGAGGCAGCTGCCAAGTTCATTCTCACCGCCACTTTCTCAAGCGGCGTTATGCTTTTTGGCATTAGCTTTCTCTATGGCGCATGCGGTACTCTTTACTTTGACGATGTGGCAATGCAGATTACCCGGCAAGGGACAACGCCGTTGCTACTCATGGGGTTAGTGTTTTTCTTTAGCGGATTGGGTTTCAAGATTTCGCTTGTTCCCTTCCATTTTTGGACCGCCGATACCTATCAGGGTGCTCCGACTACCGTAACGGGTTATTTGAGTGTCATTTCCAAAGGAGCGGCTGCTTTCACCTTACTATTCATCCTCTTCCATGTCTTTGGCCCGATGATTAGGTACTGGCAGGTGCTGGTGATGATTGTGGTGGTGCTCTCTATCACGATTGCCAACCTTTTCGCCATCCGACAAGATGAATTGAAACGATTCATGGCTTTCAGTTCCATATCCCAAGCCGGCTACATTATGTTGGCGGCTATTGGTGAAAGTTGGCAGATGAGCGCATCAGCCCTTGTCTACTATGTGCTCATATACGTTGTGGCCAATATGGCAGTATTCACCATCATCTCTGTAGTGGAGCAAAACACCCATGGCAAAACTTGTATCAACGACTACGATGGTTTCTATAGTACCAACCCGAAGTTGAGCTTCCTCATGACTCTTGCCCTGTTCTCCCTCGGAGGCATTCCTCCATTTGCTGGTATGTTCTCCAAATTTTTCATCTTTATGGCTGGCGTAAATGGACATGAGGTGAGCAGTCCGATGGGCACGTGGGCATACGCGGTGGTATTTATTTCGCTGTTAAACACCGTCATCTCACTCTATTATTATTTGAAGATAGTAAAAGCGATGTATATCCGAAAGAGTGACACCCCGATTCCAACATTCAAAAGCGACAACAATACAAAATTTGCCTTGGCCGTATGTACGGTTGGCGTTGCCCTCTTTGGTATTTGCAGTGCTATTTACAATACCATTTTCGGTTTGATGTAACCCAATATACTTTGGATAAAAACAAACCGGGGCGTTTTCAAAATAATTTAAGAAAACGCCCCGGTTTGCATTTCTACGCTATATTCTCTGATAAAACGTCTAATCAATTTATTTGTATTCCTTTGGGAAGAAGCTCTCCCACTCCACAATGTCGCTGGTGTTGGCTATCTTCGAGGGGCTATACTTCCAGTTGCCCTTTCGTTCGATGATTACTCCACCCTTCAGATGTTGCTCCTGGTTATCGGTGCTGGCCATATAGTCGATGAGGGCATTGTGCTTTTCCACGGCATCCTTATCGCTTTCTTTGCCCTTGGTATCAAATAAGAATACCTGTCCGTTCTTCATGCGAATCACGAAGTCGACATAGAAGAGCGACTTTCGCCCATTCTTTTTCACATAGCTGATAGCGTAATTCAGAGGACCATTATCTCCGTTCTTATACCACCAGTCTACATATTCCTCGTTTTCCTCCAAAAAAGCTACAAATAGCTTCTCTTGTTGAGAAGCATCATTCCGTTCCACGAAAGGCAGGAGGGCATGGTCTTTCATCTCCTCCTTGACGCTATGACTCTCTTCATTGTAGAGTCGCTCCACAGGCACCTCCCAATCGCAAGTCTTGAAATGTTTATCGTCTTGCTTTTTCTGTCGGTCTTCCAAAATCTTCTGATAGCGATTCAATGCTCTGTCTATCAAGTCGACAAACACGCTTTTGTTGCCATGATAGAGAATCACCTTCACGGCATCCGTCTCCGAGAGCTCAAAGAGGTCTTCCATCAGCTCTTTCAAGGCGAAAGCCAAAGTCGTAACACTTACTTTCTCAAACTTCGAGCCGATGCATTTGGCACAGAAGGTATTGTATGAGTTGTTCAACTCTTGCATTGTGCGCACATACATTGCCTTCTTGTCCACATGCGTCTCTCCAATCTCGCCCGTGATGTTCACATCTTCTATCAGATCCACACCGATGCTTTTCACCCGAAAGGTTATCTTGTCCTCACAAGCCATACGGTTCTTGGCATGGATGCTTTCGCCGCTATCACCAACATCATCGCCAACATCCGAATTGCCCTCCAAGTCGTCTATGGTAAAGAGCGACAGTTGCCGGTTTTTCACAAGCAGATTTTTCTCAAACACCTTGACAAGCTCCTTCTTGAAGTCTGGACCGAGACGCTTTCGGGTTATGGCAGGTCGGTCACAATATTCGGAACGAAGCAGCACATTCGAGAGATTCTCACGACGCACGGCATGGATGTTCGACATATAGTCCATATCGTCTTTCACTATCTGTATGATGTCCTTGCTCAAGTTGGTGTAGACATAACCCCAGTTCAGTCGATCGTCCTCATAGAAGTGTTGCTCCGGCATACGAAGAATGCGCCCAACGGTCTGCGCCGTGAACGTGAAACTCTCTATTTTTCGGAAGATGAGGAGCACGGCGGCGCGCGGACAGTCCCAGCCCAAAGCGATAGCTTGCTTGAAGAGCAGCACCTCAGTGATGTTGTCCGGTCTTTCTATGCCGTCGAGGTTCTCCTTTTCATTGCTGAGCCACACCGCCAGTTTGCCGTTGGATGTATTGATGTTCTTGATGGTGTCGAGATATTGCATCACCTCTTCCTTGATGCTCTCATCGTCCTTGTCCATCTTGTCCTTGTCGTTAGGCAACTGGATGAGCAACAGCGGGTTGATGTTGACGCCAATCTTGCGGTAAGCCTCAGCCAGTTCCTCTCGCTTCTTCAGTGCGAGATGCACTAAGTGCTGGTTGAGCGAACCGTTGGGGTCGTTGAACTGCAAGGCAGGATTCAACACCACTCCTTGCTTTATCATCCCCTCTCTCACCACAGCTTCTCTCGGAACGCTGACCTGCAGCTCACCTCTTGTCTCTGGTGTCGCAGAGATACGTATCTCCATCTTTGGGTTGATGTTCTTCAATACCTCCTCAGTTTTGTTGGCGAGTTTGCTGGCGAACATGTGCTCCTCATCTATGATAACGATGATGGGTATGTTTTGCTCTTCCTGTGTGCGGCTTGTGAGGTCGTAGAGCGACGCACCCTGCTCGGTGTCGCGTACCATCACGGCATTGTCCTTGTTGATGCTCTCCCAGTTGACGAAAAGTATTTCGCCCGGATGGATATAGCCTTCGGCAGAATGGTCGAGGTCGTCATAGAAGACTGGATGCAGCTCCTGACCTTCGGTGAAGAACGAGTGCATTTTGAAGTAGCTCTGCTCATGTAGCTTGTTTGGAGCTATCCAGATATATGCCACTTCCTTGCAGGGCACATCGGTGCGGTCTCTCAGCTCGGCATTGAGCCGGAGAAGCATATCTGATGTCATTACTGTCTTGCCGGAGCCTGTAGGTGCCTTGAACACAAGGGTATGTCGGTTGCCAGAATATGTAAGCAGGTCGATGGTCTTGTCTACGAGTTCCTTGACCGCCTTCTGTTGGTATTCTATCCGTTTCATGCTTCGTCTCCTTCCTTTGTATCTTCAAAATTGAGTGTTGTCTGTTGATTCTCCGCCTTTGCCGTCTCACGTTTCATCTCTTCGAGCGCCTCTTTCAGGTATTGCGGTTTGCGCTTGGTCAGCATCCTTCGGTAAGCATTCAGAATGGCATCGGGAATGGCACAGAGCTTCACGCTGTCGGCAACATCCTCAAAATCGTCATCATACGCATAGCCATTGGGCGAAAATACATACACCATCAGTTTGTCGTCGTGCTGTGGCAAGGTGCTGATGAGTTGCACCAATGCGCCGATGGCTTCTTCCTGATAAATCACCAGCATACGCTTTTTGCCGTCTGCACTCTCGAAATAGCGGGCAATGCCCTTGTTGATGTGTTTGCCGACAAACGGCAGTTCTGTATAAGCATCATTACGAATACAGAGCATGTCGGTGGAAAGGGCTGTGAGCAAACGAAGGTTCTTGGCGGTCTTGTTGCGAGAAACTAACTTCGTTTTGTAATATCTGAGGTTGTTATGGGTCAAGCCGGGAACTTGCTCGCCCTTGGGAGTGGTGTAGCCTTGGATGACTCGCTTGTTCCTTTCGTAGGTTACATTCTCGCAGATACCGTTCTCGTTGTTTGTGACCAAAATACATTGCCGATGGCCTCCGTCCTCAGCATTCAGTTGCATAGTTGCATGAAGGGTTGTGCCAGAACCAGCGAAGAAGTCGAGGACTATGGCATTTTTATTTTCATAACTATTTGATAAAATTATTTTGGCAACAAGATTAACGGGTTTAGAATATCTGAATGGACTATCCTCATTGAATAAAGCTTTCAAAAAATCATAAGCATCCTCATTGGTTGCATTAAAACTTCTTCCATCCAAAAATGAAGGAAATGCTTTTGTGGAAGTATTGTTATGCCTAATAACACGCACTTGAAAGTTCTTAGTGTTTATCATAAATTCAGTGCCGGCTTTTAGTTCTTGTTCTACAAATGTTTGCCCCCATACAAAAGGAGCTTCAATACTAAATGGAGTTACGATGAGTTTATCCTTGACTTCAATATCATTCAATAGTGAACTTGCACTACTTCCTACGCCATAAACGCCAGCATGATAAATTCCATTAGGCAACTTTGTTTTAACAACTCCACCATCAAAAAACAACGTTTTCTTTGAATTGGTTCTCTTTATTATGGGTTGAGACTCTGAGTTGTCTGGCAAACCACCAAACAGCTTGATGTCACCACATTTGGAATATGGCAAGATGTACTCTGTCAATGAGACCAATTTATTTGAAAGAAAAGAACCTTTTCTTTTCTTAAACCAAATTATGCTGCCAGTAAAATTTCGTTCTCCAAATATCTCATCGCAAAGCAATTTCAGCTGCGCCTGCTCATTATCATCAATCGAAATAAACATCACACCTTTATCCGACAGCAGTCGTTTAGCAATCTTCAGCCGCTTGTTCATAAACGACAGCCATTTAGAATGACGGTAGCCATCCTCTCGGTCAACGAAAGAATCGTTATAGACAAAATCTTTGTTGCCTGTGTTATACGGCGGATCAATATAAATCACATCGATTTTTCCAGCATGGGTATAACTGAGGGCGGTAAGGGCTTCGAGGTTATCTCCCTCTATAAGGATATGGTTAGGGGCGGCGGCTTCGTCGCTAATGATGGCACGTTCTTTTACTTCCTCGAGCACAGGCAACTCGTCTTGCAGCCGCATCTCAATCTCTTCAGGCTTATCCTCCCACACAAGCCCATACTTCTTCTGTGTGTGAAGCAGCTTCAGTAGCTCCGACTTCTCCTCGTTGGTCAATCCTTTCAGTTCACTTATCTTCTTTGCAAGGTCGTATTTGTTCATAAATATTAGTAATGGGTCGGACACGCTTACACGGAAAAATGCTGAATCAGAAATTCGTCATTACAACCATTAGGCGTTCAGACTTCCGCTCCCCCCTAAGAAGCAGACAAAGTAATATGAATGGATTGGTACGTATTCTAAAAGAAATTGGCGTAGGGGTTCTGCTCCTTGAATGTCCTTGAAAACTGAGGTCTTAGGAAACCCATAACACCAAGGACAGAAGCAAGAGACACGCCTACGCCAACGCCGTATATATGTATGAAACACAAGGCACTCCCTTTCTAAACGAAAGGGTGCACTTGTGTCGTGCATAGATACACACGTATAGTAGACGTCCACCGCCATCTACATCTGAGTGTTACTTGAAAGTTCCTAAGTTTCAGTTTATCAGAAGCAAACGTTAGCAAACGTCATTTCATAAGAATAGTCACCTCCCCGGATTATGGCCGGCATCGCATTGCCCGCCATCCAAGGTATGACCCTACAAAAGTAGCAATAAGATTTGGAATATCCTACGAATTCCCCCTATTTATTCCAGAAAAAAGATTAACGAGCTGTCCATACCGTGGGTATAACAAGCAGCTGTCTACCCAGGAAGTCATTCGCAACTAAGGAACGCACCATCAGAAAGCGGTTATTTTGCTATGCCAGTGCAAGGACGCGTTGCAAAATAGGCCCTTTCACGGTGTAATTTGGGCTGAATCATTAAGCCAAACGGCCTCTATTGCGTTGCAATAGAGGCCGTTTGGCAATGCGATTCAGCCTGTTTCGCATCGCCTCAACGAGGGATAAAACAAAATGTGCGGCAAGATGTATATGCAACTACATCCTACCGCACATTATTTCATTAGAGGTATTGCTGATTACTTCTTGAGCTTGCTGTAGCGGTTCATGAAGCGATCAACACGACCCGCAGTGTCAACGAGCTTGTTCTTACCGGTGTAGAATGGGTGGGAGCTGCTCGAAATTTCGACTTTTACCACCGGATAAGTTTCGCCTTCAAACTCCACTGTATCTGTTGTCTTGCAGGTGGACTTTGTAAGGAACATATCGCCGTTGGACATATCTTTGAATACGACGGGGCGATAGTTTTCGGGATGAATACCTTTTTTCATTTCTTTTAAATTGTTATTTTTTCGTTTTTAAGCCCGTAATGTGTCTCTGCCCTCATCAGCAGGGTGCACAATACAGATTGCAAAGTTACAAATTTTCAGCCTTCCCACCAAATCTTTTCTATTTTTATCTTAGCTTTTTTTCTGTTTTTCCACCCTTCTTCCAAAAAAAATACCGATATTTGCACCATAATTTTTGCTCAACATCCCTCCGCAACATACACTGATGTAAGGATGACAGCACAGTCCAACCGCCCTATGCCCACCGATGTCGTGTCTTGCAAGCACCCGACAGCAGGGGCACTAATTGCTACGCCCGCATGAAAGAAAGAGAAATAGAAACCCATCCGTTCGAGCCATTTATGCCTAAAAATGCCCAGCTGCTGATGCTCGGCACCTTTCCCCCTTCGCCAAAGCGATGGTGCATGCCATGGTATTATCCCAATTTCATGAATGACATGTGGCGAATCTTCGGACTCATCTACTTTGGCGACAAACAACATTTCGTCTGCCAAGCGCAAAAGACCTACCGCCTTGAAGAGCTGAAAAGTTTTCTTGCCGAGACGGGTATTGCCCTGTTTGACACCTGCCTGCGCATCCGACGCACCACAGGGACTGCGTCTGACAAAGACCTGGAGGTGATAGAAAGCACTGACCTCGACGGAATGCTCCGCGCGTTGCCTTGCTGTCAAGCCGTGGTGACAGCCGGACAGTTGGCCACAACGCTCTTCACGCGCCATTATGGCATTGACACCAAGGGCATGCGCATGGGCGAATACCGCGAGTTCTGCTTCGAGCAGCGCACGCTTCGGCTTTACCGCATGCCCAGCAGCAGCCGTGCCTATCCCATGGCGACGGAGAAAAAGGCAGAATACTATGACAGAATGCTCATTGACGTGGGCCTCAAACCCCAAAAAGTCTTAACCCCATAGACGGGCATTTCACCTTCTCACATTTTTGTCTTTTCGCCATTTATGCTGCTGGAAACGACCACCCAGCAGAGTGATTAGTAAAAACAGAACGTTACAACAATGACCATCACCACGTCCACACACCAACCACTGACCGTTTATAAGGCTTCGGCAGGTTCTGGAAAGACCTTTACCCTTGCCGTAGAATACATATCCCTCCTGGTAAGCAACCCTGAAAACTACCGGCACATCCTTGCTGTGACCTTTACCAACAAGGCCACGCAGGAAATGAAACTCCGCATTCTTTCACAGCTCTATGGCATTGCCCACAGCCTGTCCAGCTCTGAAGGCTATATGAAGAAGGTGCTCGAAAACACTGGATTGTCTGAGCAGGCAGTGAGAGCCAATGCACGCACTGCCCTTTCTCTGCTCACCCACCATTACAATTTCTTTCGCGTGCAGACCATCGATGCGTTTTTCCAAAGTGTTCTCCGCAACCTGGCGCACGAACTCGACCTGACGGCCAATCTTAGGGTGGACCTGAACGACAAAGAAGTGGAGAGCAAGGCCGTCGATGAGATGATAGAAAACTTGGGCAATCAGCCTGAGGTGCTTGGCTGGGTACGCGACTATATCAATCAGAACATTGAGGAAGACCAAAGTTGGAATGTCATCGGAGCAATCAAGAAGTTTGGTCTGAATATCTTCAAGGATTTCTACAAAGAGCACGAACAGGAGCTCAATGACCTTCTTGCTTCGGAAAACGGACGCCTTTTCCCACGCTACACTGCTCTCCTTCGTGAGAAGCGCAATCAGCTCCGCAAACAGATGATTGACCCGGCTCAAGAGTTGTCGGCCATGATCCGCCAACACCACGTTGACAACACTTCACTTTTTCGGCGTGGCCTCTATACCTACATCATCAAGAGGAGTAAAGGCGGACTGGACAACCTGCCTACTCCCGCCAGCGTGAAGAAAGCCCTGGAGGGTGAAGATGGTTGGACAGCCTCCAAATGCAGCCAAGCAGACAAAAATGTCATCAAGGACATGGCGGCCAATGGTGGGCTGAAGCTGCTTCAGCAAATGGAAAAGCAGCGGGAGGAAAACTGGCACGAGTACAACTCATGTGTGCAGACGCTGTCGCACTTGAGCGAACTGCGACTGCTCAATGCCATTGCCAAGGCTGTGGAGGAGAGCAACAGAAACGCCAATCGCTTCATGCTCAGCGACACTCAGGGATTACTCCACGGGATGATCAGCGGTTCGGACACCCCTTTTATATACGAAAAATTGGGTGTGCAACTGCGGCATATCATGATTGACGAGTTTCAAGACACCAGCCAAATACAATGGCGCAACTTCAAGGTGCTGCTGGACAACTGTATGGCCCAGGAGGGGGCGCACAACCTCATCGTCGGTGACGTGAAGCAGAGCATATACCGATGGAGGCAAGGCGACTGGAGGCTGCTCAGCAACCTTTCGAAATCCTTTGGACAAAATGCGGTATGTGAAAAGGCACTGGACACGAATTACCGCTCATGGGAACGCATCATCCAGTTTAACAATGCCATTTTTACCCGACTCGTTGAGGAAACCGTAGAGGAGCTTAAAGCAGACCAATGTCCACAAGCCTCCCAGTTGGTTCAGGCCTATGATGACGTTCGGCAGAAAAGTGCTAAGGGAAGTGGGAAGGGATATGTTGAGGTGTCCCTGCTCCCATCGAAGGACTATCGGGCAAACATCCTCTCACAACTGGCCGATACCATTAGCCGCTTGCTCAAAAATGGTGTGCAACAGAAAGACATAGCCATTCTGGTGCGCAGCAAGTCGCCCGTGCAACTTATTGCCGACTACTTTGTTGAAAGGTTTGGCCAAACAGTACGAATCGTCTCCGACGAGGCTTTCCGTCTCGACGCCTCCCTTGCCGTCAATGTGTTGGTGATGTCCTTGCGCCTACTTGCCCACCCAGAGGACAACTTGACACGTGCTGCTCTGGTAAAGAATTACCGCAATGACGTGCTTGGAGAGGCGTCTCCTCTGAGTAGTCTACTCATCCCTGATGAAGAATGCGGTGCTGCAGCTACAGACAACAAGGGTAAAGTGCACATAAATGATGAGAACACCCGAAAATGGCTTGACCATCTGCTACCCGAACAGTACGTGAAAAATGCCATGACATTGCGCAATCTCCCGCTGATTGACCTTGTCAACTCTCTCTATGCCCTTTTCCAGCTTGACTTGCTCAAGGACCAAAGTGCTTATGTGTGCCTTTTCTATGACAAGCTGAACGACTATCTGCGTGACCGCCCGGCCGACATCGATGATTTTCTGGAAGAATGGGACAATGCGATTGCGCAGCAAACTATCCAGAGCGATGAGGTGGATGGTGTGCGGATCATGACCATTCATAAGAGTAAAGGACTGGAGTTTGACAATGTTATCATCCCGTTTTGCGACTGGGCATTGGAGAAAGGATACACGCTGTGGTGTGAGAAGGGCAAACGTCAAAAGCCCTTTGACGTGCTTCCCATCACGCCTGTCAATTTCGGCAGGAGCAATTTGCTCGATACCGTTTACGAGGAGGACTACCGAGAGGAGCACTTTCAGAACATCGTCGATAACCTGAACCTCCTCTATGTGGCTTTTACCCGTGCTGGGAAACGGCTTTTCGTCACGGGAAAACGAATGTCAGACAGTCAAAAGAAAAAATTTACAGGATTGACCAGCAACCGAAGTCAAGGAATAGAACAGTGTCTTAGCAAAGTAGCAACCGACCTTGGAGCAGGGTGTACAATTCTTGGAGAAGACGACACAAAGGCACCTTTGCAGCTGATTTACGGAAAGCTGGAAAGCGAAGAGAGCAAGCAGGAAAAGAAAGATCATCATCATGAAAATCCTTTTGAGGCAGCCTCTAAGACGTTGGCAGTCAAAATTGATAGTTACAAGACACCAGTAAGTTTCCGACAAAGCAACAAAAGTGAGGAATTTGTTAAAGGAGAGGAGTCGGACAGTGCTACATCCTATATCAAGATGGGCACCATCCTCCATCAACTCTTTTCCACCATTCGCACCAAGGAGGATATTATTCCCCACCTCAAGCAGTTGGAAACGGACGGAATCATTACCGACAAGAAGCTAATTGCCCAACTTCAACGCCAGGTGGAGACTTCCCTTGCTAATCCTACCATAGCCGAGTGGTTTCGCCCTGGCTGGAAATTATACAACGAATGTTCCATCCTCAAATACAATCCCATCAACGATGTAACAGAGGAGCTGCGACCAGACCGGGTCATGAGCGATGGGAAGCGAACCATCATCGTCGATTATAAGTTTGCAAAACCTCGCCCAGAGCACATCTTGCAAGTGAGAAACTATATGAAGCTACTTCAAAATTTGGGTCATCAAAATGTCATGGGGTATCTATGGTATGTGCTTCGCAACGAGATTGTCAAGGTAGAATGGCAGGAACGAGGCGAGGGCTAATTGTCCCCTTTCCTCACGGATGTCTGCCTAAAGAGACCTTTAGATGGCCAGAAACGCCATTTAAGCATGGCTATACCAGTCATAGAGCCGGCTGATACCGTCAGCAATGTCCACCCGGTGATGCCATCCAAGACGATGAAGTTTAGAGACATCGGTTAATTTTCGCGGAGTGCCATTTGGCTTCTGCGTGTCCCAGACTATCTTTCCCTTATATCCCAAGGTGCTGGCCACCAGCTCTGACAAGGCGCAGATGGTCAGCTCCTTGCCCGTTCCGATGTTGATATGGCAGTTGCGAATCTCCCCTAACTCAGGAATGGCGCCTCCCCTACCCTCGGAGTTATTACGATTGATTGCTCCATCCGCATGCACCCCATAGAAGACGCTGGAGTACTTGTCTATTCCTATGATATCCTTGAAATCAACATTCAGCAGAATATGGACACTCGCATCGGCCATGTCCTCACTCCATAGAAATTCGCGGAGTGGACTGCCGTCACCCCACAAGGTAACTTTGTCTTGCTCTATGCCAAAGAAAAGGAGGGTTTGAAGGATACGTTCTTCGGTGTCATGTCCATCGACATTGCCCTCACCTACCCGACGGGCTAACGCCGTGGGCGGATTAACTGGCCGCTTCTCCAAATCATGACGAACTGCTCCCCAATCGTTCTCGGACAAACACTTGGCCAAATAGATTTTGCGCATCATCGCCGGAAGTACATGGCTGTTCTCCAAATGGAAATTGTCGTTGGGTCCATAGAGATTGGTGGGCATCACGGCTATGTAATTGGTTCCATACTGGAGATTATAACTCTCACACATCTTCAGGCCCGCAATCTTTGCAATGGCATACTCCTCATTGGTGTATTCAAGCGGTGAGGTGAGCAATGCCTCCTCCTTGATAGGCTGAGGTGCATCCTTTGGGTAGATGCAAGTGGAGCCGAGGAAAAGCAATTTCCGCACTTTGTGGCGGTAGGCATTGTCAATGACGTTGCATTGAATCTTCAGGTTTTGCATGATGAAATCGGCACGATAGAGCGAATTGGCCATAATGCCACCAACAAATGCCGCTGCCAACACGACCGCATCTGGTCTTTCGGCATCGAAGAACGCTGCCACGGCATTCTGGTCGGTGAGGTCAAGTTCCGCATGGGAGCGCCCAACGAGGTTGCAATAGCCACGCTTCTCGAGGTTATGCCAAATGGCAGAACCTACCAATCCATGGTGGCCGGCAATATATATTTTTGCTTGCTTATCCAACATAAAGCTTTCGTGACAGATGATTCAACAATGAGAAGAATCTATTCAGGCATTTGCGCCTTTAGATATAGTTTGCGGACAAAGCGCATATCATGCTCCACCATGATGCGTACGAGTGCATCGAACGATGTCTTATGGGGATCCCAGCCCAACTGTGTCTTGGCTTTAGTGGGGTCTCCGAGCAATTGTTCGACCTCTGCAGGTCGGAAATACTTGGGATCAACCTCTACCAACACACGGCCTGTCGACTTGTCAATGCCTTTCTCATCTATACCACTGCCTTCCCATCTGAGTTCTATACCCGCATGATGAAACGCCAATGTGGTGAAATTGCGTACTGTATGGTACTCGCCTGTTGCTATAACAAAATCATCGGGATGCTCTTGTTGTAGCATCAGCCACATACACTCTATGTAATCCTTGGCATAGCCCCAATCGCGAAGGGCATTGAGATTGCCTAAATAGAGCTTGTCCTGAAGGCCTTGGACAATGCGACTGGCAGCCAAAGTAATCTTGCGGGTTACGAAATTCTCTCCGCGCCGCTCACTTTCATGATTAAAAAGAATGCCATTGCAACAAAACATCCCATAGGCTTCTCGGTAATTTTTCATAATCCAGAAGCCATAAAGCTTGGCTACGCCATAGGGACTGCGGGGGTAGAAGGGCGTAGTTTCGCACTGTGGCACCTCCTGCACCTTACCGAATAGTTCGGACGTGGAAGCCTGATAGATGCGGCAGCTCTTCTCAAGTCCACAAATACGGACAGCCTCAAGCAGACGCAAGACGCCAACGGCATCGGTCTCGGCCGTGTATTCGGGCACATCGAAACTTACCTTGACATGGCTTTGTGCAGCAAGATTGTAAATCTCCGTGGGGTTGGTTTCGCGAATGATTCGAATAAGGGAGGAAGAATCGGTCATGTCTGCCCAATGAAGGTTGACGAGCCGCTTTTGTTTCATGTCGCGTACCCACTCATCCAAATAGAGATGTTCGATACGCCCTGTGTTGAAAGAGGAGCTGCGACGCAATAGACCATGCACCTCGTAGCCCTTCTCTATCAAGAATTCTGCAAGAAACGAACCATCTTGACCTGTGATGCCCGTGATAAGAGCTACTCTCTGTTTCATTTCATCAATGTATTGAGTTCAACAAAAACGCCCTACCCTTTTTATCCTTGAGCAGAGTACGTCGTGAATATTACAATTTTTCGGAGAATTGGCGGATGCGCTGTTCCTCTGAAAGTTTGCAAATGAGAAGTGAGTCATTGTCCTCAGCTACAATGTAACCATCGAGTCCTTCTATCACCACACGTTTTTCCTCCAAGGTATGAACGATACAGTTATGGCTTTCATAAAGTTGAATATTCTGCCCTATGGTCGCATTTCCGTAAACATCCTTAGGGGTCTGCATGAGTAAGCTGCCCCATGTGCCCAGGTCGCTCCAACCAAAATCTGATGGACAGACAAAGATTTCGTCCGCCTTTTCCATGATTGCGTAGTCAACGGAAATGTTTTCACACTGGGGGTAAATCTCGTCTATGATGCGTTGCTCATCCTTCGTGCCGAGCATCGGACGTATACGGTCAAAGACCTTGGCTATATTGGGTTGGTATACACGGAAAGCATTGACGATAGTTGCCACGTTCCAGATAAATATTCCAGCGTTCCAGAAGTAGTTTTTCTCTTTCAAATACACCTCAGCTTGTTCCAACTTAGGCTTCTCATGGAACTGATCAACACGATATATCTCGCGGTTGCGAGGTGAGGGAAGAGAGAGGTCAGCCTGAATGTAGCCATATCCCGTTTCTGGACGTGTGGCCTTCATGCCTAAAGTGACAATGGCATCGGTTCCTGAAGTGAAATCAAGGCAGTTGGACACGACTCGCTTGAACTCACCCGTATCAACCACAAGATGGTCGCTGGGGGCCACAACTATGTTGGCTTTAGGGGATTCTTTCTTAATACGCCAACTGACATAAGCGATGCAGGGGGCCGTATTGCGGCGACAAGGCTCACAGAGAATGTGACTTTCTGGTATATCCGGAAGCTGTTGGAGCACTTGTTCGCGATAGCACTTGTTGGTGACAACCCACATGTTCTGGCTTTCTACCACCCCTTTGAAACGGTCGAAGACCATCTGAATCATTGTCCTCCCCGTACCCAAAATATCAATAAACTGCTTAGGACGCTCAACGGTGCTCATAGGCCAGAATCGGCTTCCCACTCCTCCGGCCATAATTACAAGGTGATTGTTGCTTCTTTCCATATAGACTTGCGCTCGATTTCTCAATTTGTAAAATGCAAATTTACAAATAAAGATTGATAATAGCAACCTGAAAACAACCTTTTAATTTGAAAAACTTGTCGAAAGTGAAAGATTTAATGTTAAGCTTTCCATTTCATCCTTACCTCAAAAAAAGAAATATACTCTATTCAAAAGCCAAATGCTCCAAACGGGACTTGAGTCCTTCCGCTAAACTCTGACGAATGGAACAAACAACTTCGCAGTCATTGTCAAAGGTTTGACTAATGATTCTCGCACCTGTATCCTTTATTACACGCATAACGGCGTTTATCATCGGATAAGTAAATCGATAAGTTATGCGTTCTTCTATAAACTTCTCTTCGATTGTGGACTTTTCCAGTGCATCCTCAGCTGCAGTCTTATAAGCCACTATCAGTCCACTGGTTCCCAGTTTAACCCCACCAAAGTAACGGATGACGACAATAAGAATATCTGTCAATTCCAATCTGTTGATTTGTCCAAGAATGGGTTTCCCGGCTGTAGAGGAAGGCTCTCCATCGTCATTGGCTCGGAATTCTGAACGATCTGCCCCCAACATATAGGCGTAGCAACAATGGCGTGCATCATAATACTTCTTTCGATATTCCTTCACAATGGCCATGGCCTCATCCACAGAATCCACATGGTGAACAAAAGCGAGGAATTTACTCCGCTTTTCGGAATAAAATCCCTCGCTTATATGTTTTGAAACTGTTTTGTACGTATCTGACATTCAGATAAAACCTTGACAGTTATTCAAGCTGTCCTTACTCAAATTAGAGAAATAGGGACAGCGCACTAATATTTATTCTTCAGTCTCCAGCTTGTGAATGATGAGGCCAGAACGGAGTTTCGGCTCAAACCAAGTGGCTTTTGGCGGCATGATATTACCACTGTCGGCAATATCCATAATCTGTTTCATGGAAACAGGATAGAGTGCCAAGGCCCATCGCATCTCACCGCTATCAACACGACGCTTCAACTCACCAAGACCACGAAGCCCGCCAACAAAGTCGATGCGCTTGTCAGAACGGAGGTCCTTGATACCCATCAACTCATCGAGAATCAGTCGGCTTGAAATGTCGACATCAAGCACACCGATTGGATCGCTGTCGTCATAAGTCCCCTTCTTGGCATTGAGTGCATACCAATGTCCGTCAAGATAGAGTGAAAACTCATGGAGATGGCTTGGCTTATAAATCTCTGTACCTTTGTCCTCTACCGTGAAATTAACCTGCAATGCGGTAAGGAACTCCTCGGGAGTCATGCCATTGAGGTTGCGGACAACACGGTTGTAGTCGAGTATGGTGAGCTGGCTTGCAGGGAAGCAGACCGCCATGAAATAGTTATATTCCTCTTTGCCTGTGTGGTGGGGATTCTGCTTGGCCTTTTCTGCACCGACAAGAGCAGCTGCGGCAGAACGATGATGACCATCGGCAATATAGAGAGCGGGCATCTTGGCGAACTCATTCGTAATCGTCTCGATGTCCTTTTTGTCGCTGATCACCCAGAACTGATGACGGAAGCCATCAATCGGAGCAATGAAGTCATACTCCGGCTTCGTCTTGGCATAGCGATTACAAAGGTCGATGAGAGTCTGGTCGTCACGATAAGCGAAGAATACCGGCTCTATGTTGGCATCGTTCACACGAACGTGCTTCATACGATCTTCTTCTTTGTCACGGCGTGTAAGCTCATGCTTCTTAATTACTCCATTGAGGTAGTCTCCCACATAAGCTCCTACAACAAGGCCATACTGCGTGTGGCCGTTCATAGTCTGTGCATAAATGTAATAGTGATCCTCCTTGTCTTGAACGAGCCATCCTTTCTCCTGGAACATCTTGAAATGTTCCTTTGCACTCTCATAAACGCGGGGATCATACTCTGAAGTGCCCTTCGGGAAGTTGATTTCCGGCTTGATGATGTGATAGAGACTCATCTCATTATCACCAGCCTCCTCACGAGCCTCATCAGAGTTAAGAACATCGTAGGGGCGAGACTCAACACGCTCTACGTACTCTTTCGGTGGGCGAACGCCCTTAAATGGTTTTACTATTGCCATAATGCAAAAATAAAAAATCCCTCGCCCCACTTAGCAAGTGTGGCAAGGGGGTATTATAAAAAAGTTTACTTGTTTACCTGAAACTTTGTGCAGCCATCCTTAAAGAAAGCATTAATCTGCTTTGCGGCAGCAATACCTGCATTAATGTTGGCTTCAGCTGTCTGCGCACCCATTTTCTTCGGTGTGGCGAAATAGCGTGTACCAAACTTCTGGAATTCCTCGTCCAAGTCTGGCTTGATGTCAGCAATGAAACGAAGATCCTCGCGCTCATTCATCAGTTTGAGCAAGCCTTCCTCATCAATCACTTCCTTGCGTGCTGCATTGACAAGAATACCACCTTTAGGCATCAAATTCACCATGTCGTAGTTGATACTTTTGATTGTCTCTGGCGTTGCAGGGATATGAAGTGAAAGGACATCGCTGGTCTCAAAGAGTTCTTTCTGATCTTTGCAAGCGTGTACGCCCTCTTTCTCAATAGCCTCGGCAGGGACGAAAGCGTCAAAAGCAGACACCTCCATGTCAAAGCCTTTGGCGATACGGGCTACATTGCGACCGACATTACCAAAAGCAAGAAGGCCAAGACGACGACCCTTCAGTTCATGTCCAGACTTTCCATTGAAGTGATTACGGGCGACATAAACGAGCATACCCATAACCAATTCAGCAACGGCGTTGGCATTTTGCCCAGGAGTGTTTTCGACTACCACATTCTTTTCCTTGGCATATTGGCAGTCAATGGAATCAAAGCCAGCGCCAGCACGAACGATAATCTTCAACTTTTTGGCTGCGTCGATTACCTCAGGAGTGATCTTGTCCGAACGGACAATCATCGCGTCTACATCTTTCACTGCCTCAAGAAGCTGTTCTTTGGTCTCATATTTCTCAAAGAGAACGACCTCGTTGCCAGCACCTTCCAATTCTTTCTTTATGCCCTCAACTGCCTCTGCTGCGAAAGGCTTTGCGGTTGCTATTAAAACTTTCATCGATTTGTTTTGCTATAATAATGTAAGCGAGACTTGAGACGGTGGTCTCAAGCCTCACATAGTTTCTCGATTAATGCTGAGCCTCGAACTCTTTCATGGCCTGCACAAGTGCCTGAACACCCTCAAGAGACATGGCGTTGTAGCAAGAAGCGCGGAAGCCACCCACAGAACGATGACCCTTGATTCCCACCATGCCACGCTCAGTTGCAAAGTCAAAGAACGGCTTCTCCAACTCCTTGTACTCGTCGTTCATGACGAAGCAGATGTTCATGCGAGAACGATCTTCCTCTGCGACAGTGCCACGGAACAGCTTATTGCGGTCAATCTCACCATAGAGCAGGTCAGCACGCTCAATAGCACGACGCTCCATTTCTTTCACACCGCCCTGAGCTTTCACCCAGCGCATGGTCTCAAGCAAAGAATAGATAGGAACAACTGGAGGAGTGTTGAACATAGAGCCCTTATCAACATGAGTGCGATAATCAATCATCGTCGGCAACTCGCGCGGAGCTTTGCCAAGCTCGTCTGTCTTCACAATTACGAAGGTCACACCAGCCATGGACATATTCTTCTGTGCACCGCCATAAATGGCTTTATACTTGGACACGTCAACAGGACGGCTCATTATGTCAGAAGACATATCAGCAATCATCGGCACGTTTACGTCAAGGTCTTTGTGAAGCTCAGTACCGTAGATGGTATTGTTAGTTGTCACGTGCAGATAATCCACATCAGCAGGAATATCGTAGTTCTTGGGAATGTAGCTGTAGTTGTCAGCAGCTGAAGAAGCGACCTCGACCACCTCACCGAAATGTTTAGCTTCCTTCATTGCCTTCTTTGCCCATACGCCAGTATTGACATAAGCAGCCTTTTTGATCAAGAAGTTGGCTGGAATCTGCATAAACTGCAGGGAAGCACCACCTCCAAGGAAGAGCACCGAATAGCCCTCAGGAATGTCAAGCAGCTCCTTGATGAGCGCAACGGCCTCGTCCATAACGGCCTGGAAACCAGCCGAACGATGGCTGACACACATCAGTGAGATACCACTGCCATTGAAATCCAGAATCTGTTTTGCAGTATTCTCCACAGCCTCGCGCGGCAGAAGCGACGGGCCTGCATAGAAATTGTACTTCTTCATTATTACTTTTTATTAAAATTGATTGATGTTTCGACTGCGAATTTACAGCTTTATTTCCGCTTGACCAAATATTTTAGTGTTTTTTATCATTCAAATGTATAGCAGTAAGATGGGAATATTGCCTTACTCCACTATTTTTGCTTACACTACGTCAGCGAAATTACCTTATCATCTCAACTACTGTTCGTATTCCTTTGATTTTTTCCCCACAAGTTCTTTGGAGCACCATGGCAAGTTCGCGATTTGAAACTGCCGCATACGCATAGCGTTCCATCACATCTATACGCCCAATATCGGTTGCCTTGAGCCCTCCTTTCTTGCAAAGAAACCCAACAATGTCACCCTTCGAAAGTTTATCTTTTTTTCCTTTACCTATGTATAATGTTGCCATTTTCGCTTTGGGCACGGGATGTCGTACGCTGTCAAGTATAAACTCACTGACATCCTCATCCACATAGTCTGGCAAATTCTCTGTAGGACCCAGCAATAAAAAAGTTACCCCTTGATTGTCCCATCGTGCTGTGCGCCCCGTCCGGTGGATGTACACTTCCTTGGTTTCCGGCAAGTGGTAGTGAATGATATGGTTGATGTCGGGAATGTCTAATCCACGAGAAGCAAGGTCTGTACTCACCAATACATTGGCACTGCCATTGGTAAAGCGGTAAACTGCTTGCTCGCGTGCCTTCTGATCCAGCCCGCCATGCAGACTGCTCACGTCAAAACCAGCCTCAGTGAGGAAATCTGCCACACGTGCGACCGCATCACGATAATTGAGGAATACCACACTCTTACCGTCACCTAATTGGCAAAGAAGGTGGAGCAGGGTGGGAAGTTTGTCGCACTGTTGAGTTACTACTTTCTTGACAAGCACACGTTCTGGAACAATTTCCTCATGAAGTGGAAGGAAATCAACCACATCAGGTGTGCCTCGCATGGCATCACGCATAAACACTGGTACTTTCTCTGCACGTGTGGCAGACAACAAGACCTTTCGGCAAGTATTTGGCAAGCTGCCGACGAGGGTGCTCATCTCGTTATGGAAGCCCATCTCGAGACATTTGTCATACTCGTCAATGACCAACATCTTCACACATTCTACATCAATATTGCCTTTCTCTATGTGATCATTGAGTCGCCCGGGTGTTCCAAAGACGACCTGAGGCTTCACCAGTTTCATTTTCTGGTGCTCTTTCATGGTTGCATGGCCTCCATAAACTGCCATAGACCGCAATTCCGTATGCATCGCCTCCAGCACTTGTTGCGACTGTAGAGCCAGTTCCCTTCCCGGTACAACGACAACAGCCTGCACCTCTTGTCGTTCAGTTTCAATCATTGCTGCCAAGGGAAGAAGGTAAGCGTAAGTCTTACCCGACCCTGTAGGCGAAAGGACCACTATATTTCGATCAGAATGGAGCAAGCAGTCTGCCACTCTCTCCTGCATAGGAGTAAGGGAAACACCTATTTGCTTCGCCATTTGTTGTACTTTTTCCATATCTGTTATACTGTGTCTAACTTTTGTTCTAAAAATACGATAGTTGCTTTTCTTGAGGAAATCAAATGCCAAGGCATAAGCTACAACGAGACAATATGGGAAGCACGCTATATGGTGCCTGGTGGTTTGATACTACATCCATGGGAAAACGACCTCAAAGACGGGTTTATCATATACTGTCATTCGTCGAGATGACTTGGGCTTCCCATATTACCTCCCATTGATTTCGTCAAACTCCTTTCCCATATTCAAGTTCAGATAAATTGTATAAAGGGGTTGCAGCCATCTTTCTCTCTTATCTGGTTCCAATGCTCGGTATCGTTCCAAGTATGGGAGAGCCTTTCTGTAAAGTGCGATGATTTCTTTTCGTTTGGCAAGATGACGTTGCTCAACGATGTCAAAGGCGATGGCCTGATTAAAATAAGACAAGCCTATATAATAATAAGCATCCGCAAGGGAGTTGTTTTGTTCCAACAGCTTTTCGCAGAGAGCAATGCAGTCGTCATATCGTCCCAGATTTAGGAGAATTGAACACTTGGTAAGCTGGAAGAGCACGCTTGTAGAGTCAACCTCAAGAGCCCTGTTGGTCACAACCAGCGAAGAGTCATGCAGCCCATTGTGCTCATAATACGCAATAAGGCGTGGATAGAAAAATGAAAAATTGGGATACCTTCGGAAGCCATCCCTGAGCGCATTAACATACCGCACAGTATCTTTTTGGAGCAAGAAAGCCTCAGCTTGATACTGACGGACAAAGTTGAGCATACTTGTATCACGCTCCGCCAGCCGCTGATAGCGGATAATACGCTCTGCGGAACCCGACTTGTACCCACAATACATCGTCCAATAAGCAGCATGAGGAAGGAGTGGGTCTTTTTCAGAGTAGTCATAGCCTGTGAAAATTGGCCATGCAGCACTCTGGATATATGTTTCATAAAAGCGGTAGGCCACCTCGTACTGCTGCTTGCGAGTGTAGAACACTCCTCCGTTAAATAGATTTGGACGGATGGAATGGAGAAAAGCCGCATTCCGCTCCCGATGTTCCGCGAACTTGCGACCTTTAGAAAGTGGTTGTGACTCTATGCTGTCATAGGCAGACAATGTCTCATAAAGCCGCATTGTCAGCGAGAATAGCGCGGTCGTATCAGCTCCCTGTTTCAAGTAAAGCCGCTCGTTATCCTGCTCATATTGAGCCTTCAATGCATCACATAGCACCATCCAGATGCGGGGATTGTGACGATTGGCTGAGTCGTTCAGCAGCCCTTGCATTGAAGAAATCGCCTTCCCAAGTTCCTTTCCAGATTTCACTTGGTCACGAGCTGCCTGTATCTGCTTCTTCTGCGCGCATAAAGACCACGGTAAAAGAAACGCCAGCAAGAGAAAAAACAGCCTGTATCGTAATTTCATTTTTCAAATTCTTATTCCATCCAACATCAGTAAAGAATGTATGCAAAATTACAATTTTCTTTTGAAATTTACTAAACTGGCCAACAAAAATTGATTATCAAAGTCAACAAGTCCACCTCTCTTATCCAATTTTAACCCCATTTACACCGTGTGAAAAAGAGAAGTACGACAAGGAAGTCTTCCGAATATTTTTTGACATTCCCAAACAACTGGAATATAAGTTTGCCGTCGCACTGCCATTCAGCCCCTATTGCACCGCATTTCTGCCTCTTTCGCAGCACAATTCAGCCCGTATTGCAATGCAATACGGGCTGAATCGCAAGAACACACACTGACAGATAGAAATCACTCAATGCATTGTGCATCTGTAAGTTATGAACATCAACTGACAAAACACATGCAGCTGTCTGTCAAGTCGTGGCATCTCCAGTCGCACTTGCATCAATCAACGCCAATGCAAGATGCAGATTAGGTCTGAGTGGGAAGGGTTATCAAAGCTATACTTTCTCATGACTTGTTTGGATGGAAAGGGGACATGCAACGCCTTGGCTTTAATTCAAATTGCTCATTAGAGCGAAAGCAACATAAAACTTTTCGTTTTTTGCCGATTTCAGTTTTTTGCCGATTAGGGGTTAATCCGTTGGCTGAATTATTGTAGTTCATACTTAATTCAGCCAACGGAATTGTTGATTCATAAATTGTCAGCAAGTTTATTTCATAAACAATTTCTTTCCGTCCCTAATATATACTCCTTTCGACAGGACATTGCCCATCCGTATTCCCGAAAGCGTATATATTAATTCACCAGTAGTGGGAGTATCAAACGCAACACCACTAACGGCCAGAGCTGGATTATTCTCGATTCGGATATTGTCAACCCGGATCACATCGCCCTGCTTGGCTATCTGACAAAGAAAAACAAGCTGCACATAGGGGGCTGATTTGAACTGAGAAAGATTCACCACAGCCCGCTTCCAACCTGAAGGTGCACCTTCCTTGCTAAAATCAATCACCTTCACAGCTGTCGTATCGACATAAGAACGATTTATGTCTGTGATGAGCACATTCTTAGTGCCTGGCTCTCCGTAATAATCAAAGGTGAGTACAGGGGCTTCACAATTATTCAATGCTATCTTACCCGAGCAGAATGCAGCGATTGCATCGTCCTCGGCAGCTTCAAAAGCTACACAAGCACCATCATTGTCGGAAGCTATCTTGTCGTCGACCTCAAAGCCATTGGATCCTGTAGCCTGGCTGTACCACACATCATAGGCGAGGTGTCCATTGGCAAAGGACTCGGCAAACGGTAACGAATAGGCATCGCCCATCACTACGGAGTTAGAAGGCATTATGTCGCTCTCACCCTCATTATTGGATGCCGAGGCACCAAAACGTTCCAAACGCTGTTCACCCGTATTGTCAAGATCAGCCAAACTAACTTCTGTGCCTTTGATGTTCTCTTTATAAAGGTTGGCATAGCCCTCATCGTCGACGGTATAAGCCGTGTAGGAAAGCTGTGACGGGTTAATGAATCCACCGTTTTTCCCCTTTTCGGGAGCATTCCAGGTCATCTTCAGTGTACCGTCCTCGTTTCCACTCACAGTGATATTGCGTGGAGCTGAAGGGACATCTGTTCCGATGAAAGCCGTTACTTTTGCACGTTGTCCTATTCCATGCTCGTTGTAAGCTACAATGTAATAAGCATTAATACCCTTCGCGGCATTCTCGTCCTTACAGGACAACCGCTCTCCTGGTGCAGGAATTTCAAATGCTTTGATGACGTTTCCTTTTGTGTCGGTCACTTCCACCTTCTCTAAAGCAGAGAGCTTCTGACCGTTGATGGCCTTCTGGGGTGCGTTGAAGCTGATGGTCACAGGATTCATACCATACTCAGCAGCACTTGCCTCCACTTGAGTGGCAGCTGCGGGAGCTGTTGACTCTGGCTCTACGTCTACGCTCATGTCGTCGATATAGAGCAGTCCCTGATTGGCATCGCTGCAAGCGTGGAAGCCAAAGTGGTAATTTCCATCAGAGGAAGGAGAGACATAAACTGCCTGAGACACGAATTCAGCGTTGGTATATGTGGTTTTTGGCATGACTTCTACATAGATGTTGGGATCAAGCCCTTCACCAAACTTAATCTCCAACTTCTCAGGATATCTCGACAACGTAACATGCTCGAGGAACGACAGCTTATACTTTCTGCCTGCCTTCATGGCAATTGGCGGTGTGATGAGCCAATCGTCAGCAGCATTCTCACTGTTATAGGTATAAATTACAGCCTTGGTCTTGAATCTTGACCATGACCATGAGGACCCATCTTGATTGACATCAACTACTGTAAACATATTCAGAGAAGAAGCATTGTTAAAGTTTTCTGTCCAAGGTACATCATAACCCGTTCCATACATCACGGCATTAGAGGTCGCAGCCTTTCCCTTGCGGGCGTGATTCACCGCCGCCACATCGTAGGAGTACATCATTGCCTTGGAGGGTGTGAGTGCATCGTCGAACGAAGTGCCACTCACATCATTGAACTCCTTTTCGTCTGGATGACGTAATATGTTGTAAGTCAAGTTTTGTACATCCACATAGCCCTCGTTTTCGCCCAAGTTTGCGGGCGCTTCCCAAGAGAGATGTGCCTTGTTGGCATTCTCATCAATAACTAATTCCACATTCTTCGGAGCCAATGGTTTATCATAGCCAGTGTATTTACTGACTGTCGCCTCTGGAGAAACGCCCTTGTCATTGTTCGTTGTCACCACAAACTCATGCAAGCCGGTATTTGTCGTGACACTCACAGACACCGTCTCCCCGGCACTTCCTTTACCCGAAGCAGCCTTTTCTCCATCTATCGTCACCTGATAACTTAACTCTCCGCTTAGTTGCTTTCCAGCAAATGTCTCGGTAGGCATCGTAAACGTAAACGTTCCCGTAGTCGAAGCCTTATTGAAAAGTGTCTTCAAATCTGTCGCAGGTGCTGGTGCCTCGTCCTTAGCTTTTGGAGCAAGAACACGAAGTGCAGAGAACTCGTTGAGGTCGGGATAGTCTGCGAGCTTCGTAGCCTGGGCGGTTGCAAGGTCAACCTCATAGAGAGCCGCAGCGTCATTGCCTTTTTCGTCCTTAAAAACTGCTGCCCAATACATCTTGTTAGTATATTGATCGACTGCTGCGGCCTGCATCACACTGGGCTTTACACCCGTGTTGCCCACTTCGGTGAGCATACCATCCTCCTTATCAACCTTGACCAACTTCCCCGATTGAGTTACGGCGTACAACTGACCTGCACTGTCACAGCATAGTGCGTAGAGTGACTGGCTGATAGTAGCGATGGTCGTGCGCGTACCATTGGGGTAGTCGACAATGCCAAGCTGGCGACTTGTCATGCTTTCCGAATCCCAAAAGATGCCATACACATTGCCTGTCGTTGGATCGACTGCCGTTCCTGCAGCCGTGGCCATAAGATCATTGGAGCAGACTCCCAAGTTCTCACGCTTTCCGGTAGTAAGATTCAGCCTTTCCCTTTGGCAAAGCGTCATCTGACCTGTTGGGTCACGCTGCTTCCAAATGAACCAAAAGTCGTTACCAATGAATGCTCCGCCCCCATTGGAATAGACCGCACTGTTGATAAGAAAAGGCTTCACCTCGTAACCTTCTGACTGATTCATCTGGTAGATACCCATCGGAGTCACCTCTCCCTCTCCCAGATTGTTCCACGAATTGGCGAAGATGCACGCACCTTGAACTGCCACCTCATAATGAGAAGCGTTCATGGTATGCGCCTGCTTCGTCTTTTGCGCCCAAAGAGGCCAACACATACAGGACAGCAATAAAGTCAGTCCCACATAAATCTTGTTAAATTTCATCTTAGTTTTATCACTTTATATTCTATACGTTGAACAGCAGAGAAAGGGAACGGGCCAATGAACTAAAACCTTCGGAAAAGACTACCTGCCCTACCCCCTCTCTACTTCCATTTAAAAGAAAACCATTCGCTCTACTTATTTCACAACAATCTTCTTCAACTCTGTACCATTGGCTGTATTGACTCGCACAATATAGCAACCTTTCTGCAACGATTGGGTTGACAGTCGGTTTCCAGCAACCTTAGCGACAAGCGATCCGTCAAGAGCATAAAGGCTGATTTCAGTAGCACCAGATGCCGTGATGGCATTGTTGCTCCAAAGGATGCCCTTGCCAAGCATGGTCATGCTGACAGAACTTACAGGGCCTGCCATAGTTATTTCGAAACTGTTCTTATCAGACGGAGAGATATATTCACCATCATCGGTGTAAAGACAAAGTTCGTAAGTCTGGCCTTCTTCCACCTTGGTCAACTCTCCTTGCAGCACCACGTATTTTCCTTCACAGTCGCCAGGCACATTGATGGTGTCGCTCATGAATGAGTCTTTGAAATCCCAATCATCCCATGTAGTAGCCTCCACCATAATGGGGGCATTATATTCTGCTCCTTCATTCTCAAAGTTTACACCCAGTCGGATGTCATTCATCGGAACTTGCCCATCCACTTCGCTCAGAACATCCACGTCATCAAGTATATACAGTGAGGCCGGCTTGTCTGCCCCATCGACCGCAACCTTGACGTTGGCTGCCTTGTTCTTATCTGTATAGCCATCCTCGTCCAGAGTATAGTAATAGAACTGCAACACATAATTGCTTTCTGTCACCATCTCTTCTGGAATATTCTCGTTGAAACGCAACGTCACGGTACTATCTGCCGGAATAGAGACTATCCGTTGCGGACTGTTGAAACTGGGATATATATTCTTTTTGCCGTCCACATAAAGGAAGAAATTGAAATCACCCACAAAGTCCTCTCCAGTATTCCTGAAGGTCACATCAATGTCACAGGCCTGTCCAGCCTTTAGTGTGTCAGGCGTTACACTTTCAATAGACAGTCTCACACCGCTTGCGGTAGATACAGACACGTCATCTCCCTCCACATGCACCTTATAATATTGGTTGCTGTTGGCCTTGACCTTAGCACGATAGATGGTCGTGTAATCATCTTCAGACTGTGTAAACTCTAAACGCATGGTATAGTCTCCATCCGCAATCTCCTGGGGAATGACAAAAGAGGTATTCTCCTTTTCAAAGCCATAGTTGAGCGCCAGCGTATCGTTCTTGACAAAATGCTGATAAACCAACGTTCCATCGGCTTTGTACAAGTCCCAATAGAGCTTGCACTTCAATGTGTCATCTGTACTCGAAGTATTATAACCATCATAAATTGTCGCCCTTATCTCCTCGCCTTTGGCGTATGAGTCATCTATTTCAGAAAGGTTATCTACCAAGAATCCCCAACCTTTCCGTGATTGCTCCTGTGGCTTTTGGATGCCAGAAATATAGACTTGATGGTATTTATACGATGTGTAAGTAGAAGTCGATCCGCCCACTCCCTGCTCGTCTGGTTCAAGGGAAGAAATAAGGAAATAACCGTCAGACAGTCCTCCCCATCCCCAATTTACGTGGTAATAACCGTCCTCGTTAATGCCATCGAGCACGAAGAAATGGCCTGAATTTTTCTTTGTCACGCCGCCATAAGCCACAGGACGTCCCGACTCGATTTCATTGATTAGCCCCTGCTCGTAGTCGGCAACGGGCGTATAGTCACGCGGGACATAGCGTGCGCCTGCATCATAACCGAAATATTTTACCAAGGCTGGCACTACAGAGATGTCATAGGCTCCTGTCCCAGATGGTGTATAATCACTTTCCAGGGCTGCTCCAATGTTGAACATCAGTTTAGCTACCTCTGCTTTTTGCTCTGCGGTAGCCTCCACCCCACCATAAGTGGGGAGCATCAAACTCCAGTTGTATGTTGCATTCAGGTCAGCCGTAATCTCCTGTTCCAAAGAGACTGTGGTGTAGGAGACGTTTCCATGGCTCTCAAGCGGCCACTGATGATACCGCATAATTTGTGCCAAGGCCGTTGCAACGCAACCAGTAGGAGCTGTTCCACTAATGGTCTCCTCCTCATACTCATCGTAATAGGACATATAAGGACAGTTGCCATTATACGGACTTTCCTGATTCCACGTGATATCACCGAGCAATGGTGCCACAACTTGCGATGTCTTACGCGCTGGGGTGAGTCGCATCTGTGGATTATCCATAAGATATTGTACCTGTTGGGCATACTGATCTACCCACCATCGCATATTCTCTGGCATGCGTTTAAGGTCAAAAGAGCCACTGTCAGCATAACCCAAGACTTGCGGAGCATGGTCGTCTCCTGATACAACAACAAAGCCATTAGCTGCACCACGGTCGAATACATAAAGCAGATGAGTGCCTCTCTTTTTACCGTGTGCTTTGTAAGCAAGGGTCAACTTTGCACCAGACGGAGCCATACGCATCTGTTTCTTGGCTACAGCATCCTTGCAAAACTGTGCTGCTATTTGCCGTGCCTTGGTTAAATCGATGGGGTTGGCCAATACATTCGCTGCACCAATGAGCATCATTGCCCCTAAAAAGTACAATCGGTTTTTCTTCATAATACAATTGTTAGTTAATATTTAATTTAAGCCCTTCGGCGATGCAAAAGTAGGAAAAGAGTCAAATTGTGAGCGCACAAAGGCTTTGTGCAGCTGTTTCAATACATGAATCAGCACCCAAAAAGCAAGGAATCTTACAAAATAGCACTAATTTTGTAAGAATTACTTTCCCTAAGAAAAAGAAGAAGAACAGTAAATGTGTCAATAACTACCAGATTTTCTCCACATTTACGTTGAGCAGATTTGTATGGATTAGCAGATGAAAAATACTTCTCTTTACACTCAAGCTATTTTCTACTGGAAATCATAATCATTGAATAGATATAGACTCTTGTCTTCATCTGGTTTTGATGGAATTTTCAAAGCATCGGCCTTGCCGAATTTCATTTCCATCAAAAGTTTTCCTGATTTAGTTTTGCGATTCAAACAATATGTTCCACGCTTGGGCTTATTGAGAGCAGCCCCATTGCCTTTACTGTAACGGGATAAAAAGGAACGCACATGGCGATGTATCACAACAAGGTCGGCTACCTCAAAGAGTTCGTTAACCGCATTATAAACATGGCGCGATATTTTTTTACTCGTCAGACCATTACTGCCTGCTTCAAGTAATACACCTACTATTAAGCGGTCATAATTCGTCATGCTCATAAAAATTGCAGTAATAGAATCTTATTAAGTATATACACAACAAAAGGGAGTCTGTCTTGCAAATGCATATAAACTCCCTTTATATCTTTAAACAATATCCTCTTATGCTAAGAGTACTTTGTTGTCTTTTTGACCCTCAACTTTTCCTTCTTTAAAGAGCCAGCCTAAACCAACCAGCACCTCATTGACATTAATATTGGCAGCTTTGGCAATCTCTTCTATACTCAACGCCTTATCGAAAGCAGCGAGTGCGTTGTACACATCACCTGCCTTGAATCCGATGTTCTGGGCGTTGACTGCCACATCTAAAGTCTTGCGGGCTGTCGTTTTTCTAACAGCCGATTTTTTTGACGACGCAGTTTTCGTGGCCGTTGTCTTTGTTGTTACCTTCTTTGTTTCCATTGTTCCTTGTTTACACTTAAATGAATCTCTCTGTAATTTTGATATAACCTATTGACTAATATCGATTACAAAGTTACTGTTTAATTCCCTAAATGCAAAGCTCCAAAGGCTAAAAGACAGTTACCAACAACCTCTGAAAAGAGACAAAAGCAATTTCTTGACTTGCATCAAAGAGATTTACGACTTACGCTCTATCTTAATTTGAAGCTCATCCAACTGCTTAGGATCAAGCTCTGAAGGAGCATCAAGCATCACATCGCGTCCGCTATTGTTTTTCGGGAATGCAATGCAATCGCGGATTGAATCAAGCCCTGCCAAAATGCTGACGAAGCGATCAAGACCGAAAGCCAACCCAGCATGAGGTGGAGCTCCATATTTGAATGCATTCATCAAGAAGCCAAATTGAGCCTCAGCACGCTCTTGTGTGAAGCCAAGCACTTCGAACATCTTTTCTTGCAACTGGGTGTCATGAATACGGAGAGAACCGCCACCAACTTCGATTCCGTTACAAACGAAGTCGTATGCTTTAGCTCGTACCTGCTCAGGATGTTCATCCAATAATGGGAGGTCGTCAGGATTTGGCATAGTGAAAGGATGGTGAGTGGCCATTAACCTTTGCTCCTCATCACTCCACTCAAAGAGGGGGAAATCGATAATCCATAAACACTTAAAGACATTCTTGTCGCGCAAACCAAGTCGATTCCCCATCTCTAAACGAAGGGAACAAAGCTGGATTCGTGTTTTATTGGCATCATCACCCGACAATATAAGTACCAAATCACCATTCTTCGCACCTGTCGTTTCTTTAATCCTGTCAAATTGCTCGGAGGAATAGAATTTGTCGATGCTGCTCTTCACGGTGCCATCAGCATTGTACTTGATGAACACAAGACCTTTTGCACCTATTTGTGGACGCTTAACAAAGTCAGTAAGCTCGTTCAACTGCTTGCGACTATAATCCGCACACCCTGGAACAACAATGCCACCGATGTATGCCGCCTCATTAAACACAGAGAAGGTGCCTGTTCCCTTGAGACAGTCCATCAACTCTACAAACTCCATACCAAAGCGAAGGTCAGGCTTATCACTTCCAAATCGGCGCATTGCCTCATGCCAAGTCATTCGCTGGAGCTTTGGAAGCTCCACACCACGAATCTCCCGGAAAATCATGCGAGCCATTTCCTCAAACAAGTTGAGGACATCCTCCTGATCAACAAAGGACATCTCACAGTCTACCTGAGTAAATTCGGGTTGTCGGTCAGCGCGCAAGTCTTCATCGCGGAAGCACTTTGCTATTTGGAAATAACGATCGAAGCCAGCCACCATGAGCAACTGTTTCAGCGTCTGAGGGCTTTGTGGAAGAGCATAAAACTGTCCTGGATTCATACGCGAAGGTACCACGAAGTCGCGTGCACCCTCCGGGGTTGATCCAATGAGGACAGGAGTCTCTACCTCGATAAAATTCTGCTGGTCGAGGAAATTCCGAATCAAGATAGTCATGCGGTGACGCAATTCTAAGTTTTTGCGCACCACGGCACGCCTTAGATCAAGATAGCGATACTTCATTCGTAGGTCATCGCCGCCATCTGTATTATCCTCAATGGTAAAAGGAGGAGTCTTTGAAGGACTAAGTATATTGAGTTCCTCCACTATGATTTCGATATCGCCAGTAGGAATTTTCGGGTTCTTACTCTGTCGTTCGTCTACGACACCCTTTACCTGTATGCAAAACTCACGCCCCAACTTATTAGCCTCTTCGCAAAGTGGCGCATTGACCGCTTCATTAAATGCCAACTGAGTAATACCATAGCGGTCACGCAAGTCAATAAACGTCATACCTCCCATCTTGCGCACACGCTGTACCCATCCAGCAAGTGTCACGTGGCTGCCTTTGTCTTCAAGGCGAAGCTCTCCACATGTATTTGTTCTATACATTATATAATATAGATATAATTAAATTCTATTTGCAAAGTTAGCGTTTTCTGCCCAAAGCTCCAAAGTTTTTCTTTCATTTCAGTTACTTGACACGGTGGTCCAACCACATCCATCATTTGAAAGAAGGAACAACGGCAAAGTAGAGCGCATCATGGTCTGTACGGTTCTCAAAACTATGCGTGTGTCCTTCTGGACAATAATGCACCTGACCCACACGGCACACTTCTTCCTTTCCATCATAACAGAAGGTAAGCTCTCCACTTAACACATAAATAACCTCAAACGAACCATCATGGCGATGTTCGCCCGCCTTGGCTCCAGGACGCAGTGTGGAATACATAATCTTAGCACGATCGTCAACATAGTTGCGGGTGTCCAGCTTACCCTCACCCCCCTTGAAGCCTTCGATATGAGCTTCAGCAATCTTCTCAAAATCTATAATCATAATGCTTTATTTTTTAAGAGCCCTCAAAATCAAAAAGACCGTGATGGCCAAATGTTTATTCTCTTATCCATTACATGACAGTTCTTGCACAACCTCATAATAAAATTACTTGGTTCTTTAGACAAGATGCAGCTTGGACATGATGCCCTGCCGTGCTAAAGGTTTCCTTTTTGTTTCTTTCAACCAACATGCCTACGGACTATTTGCGCCATTACAACAGCCATAAGTCCAGCTGTCTCTGTGCGAAGGCGGCTTTTGCCAAGGCTCACACTCTCATAGCCATTGTCCAGTGCATACCGCACCTCATCCACAGAGAAATCACCTTCTGGTCCGATGAGCACAGTAATGTCGTCTACATTTGTGTCGGATAATCCGCAGGTGCAAGATTGCGGTTGGCGGGATATTTCTTCAAAGAAATCCTTTCTGACGATTTCGTTGTAGCAATGACAAATAAATCGTCTGCCTTCCGTATGACTATCTATAAAGCGTTTGAATGGAGTCATCCCACCTACAAGCGGCTTCCATGCCTTTCTACTTTGCTTCATAGCTGCCACAACTATTTTGTCAATACGGTCTGTGCGTATAGTTTTCCGCTCTGAAAATTGTGTTGCAAGGAAAGTTATCTCGTCAAAGCCCACCTCTGTGGCCTTCTCTGCCATCCATTCCATACGCCCCATGTCCTTTGTCGGAGCAATGGCAAGGTGCAGATGCCCATCCCATGTGCGTTGTTGACGCTCCGTCTCCTCAATGCGGTACACACAACGATGAGAAGAAGCCAACGTAATCACACAACGGTAAAAGCTGCCCATGCCATCGATAAGGAATATCTCGTCTCCCTCCGCCAAACGCAAAACACGCACAGCGTGACGGGCCTCGTCCTCTGGGAGTTCACTTTGTCTTTCTGCATGGGGCAGATAGAAATATCTGGCTTCCTTCATTTTGCACTATCCTCTATGTTAACAGACCCATTGCTTCTCTGTTCAATTTCGTGCTTTACAATAGCAGCTCGCTCGTAGTCTTCTTCTGCCACAGCTTTTTCGAGCATTTTGTGAAGCATTTCAATATTCAACGTATTCAACGGCAAAGCCATCTTTCTGCTTTCAGCGTCAAATGGAACGCTTTGCTGTCCAAAAAGAACAGAATCTATATAGATACAGAGCTTGGCCACTTGTGCCAAAAGAATGGCATCTGATATTCTAATAGGAATCCTGCGCTGCCCTTGTCGCTCTGCAAGAAACGCCAAATATTTTCCTTCCTTTACTCCATAGATGTATATATAAAAATTATCTTTACACAACTCAGGGAATAGAGAGCACAAAACTTCAGGCAGCCGATCTTGTGTTATGGCCTCTCCCGACCTATGAAGCATCAATTCCTTTTCTGTCAACTTATCGACAATTATAGAAATCTGTCGCTTCCCTTCATTATCAGTTAGTACCAACAAGGCTATGTCGCAACCCCCCATCAACTCTGTCGCCCCTTGAAAGACCAATTCTATGCTGTCCTCCAACCGTTCTATGCCCTGATGCGGGTTCTCTAAATGGTCATTCATGTTCCTTTATTTTTCTCAATGGAGATAATATTACTATTTAGCTTGACTGCTTATAGGGCATCGCCACTATTGTACAATCCGACACCCTCCGTGATTATCATGTGTTTTAGTATCACCATAACATATACGTAAGCCTCAGACAAGCAATCGCTCATCAGACAAGAATGCCCACCTTGTGGTAATCCCATGAATGCCGTTACAGTCCTTCACCCTCTCAACGCAATATACCCTTGATTGCAAAGATAATGCCAACGAGCGCAATGAGAGCTTGCTCTCTGATTGCCGAGCGCAGCTTATCTTATGCA
>ERZ808274.72-NODE-72-length-56681-cov-3.827606_pt1 | contig 56681 bp, 52 predicted proteins | sample MGYA00521277_ERZ808274 | MGnify/ENA primary metagenome ERZ808274 (study PRJEB31516, sample SAMN03275597) | gut metagenome | biome: mammalia-associated habitat; material: feces | host: Papio cynocephalus | place: Kenya | collected 2012-07-28 ... | reverse complement strand
CCTTTAAGCGAAAAGTACTACGGCAGCAGCCCATACGCCTATTGTGATGGAGACCTGGTCAACTTTATAGACCCGGATGGGAGAAGTTGGTTCCAGAACACGAAAACAGGACAAATTTATTATAACAAGGCGCTTCTTATTATGTCCGAGAATAGTAACTACGACTCTAAAGACTGGTCGCTTTTGTTCTCAAACTCCAAATACGATTCACTTATCGTAAGACAGTACGATCATTTATGTGATTTAAACGGCGGCTTTTTGTTTGATTCACGTGTTTCAAAGCAAATGATGTCTCATATTAGATATGAGTTTAAAACGACAAAAGAATTAGTACATGTCAAAGAAACAATTATGAGATATCCAGAGGGAATGAGCCAAATATCAATAGTACAAAAAGATGATCTCACCGAGAATATATTGGAATCGCGATATGTTCCTAAAAACGCAAATAAGCACACAATATCTGCAAAGTATATCAAAACTACTAAAACTAAAAGAAATGTTTTTCCATTCCCCATTAATGGAGAGATTAATGAGTTTATAGAGTATAGGGAGTATTCATACGATTTCTCCCCGGAGGTGGATACGGAGTTATTAAAGAATATCATTATTGAGGTCGTCAAAACAATTGCAACAAGTTTATGAAAAAAATCAAGTCATTGTTTTTACTAATTGGACTACTCATTCTTGGTTCATGTAGCCATAGCGAATATTATGACGAGTCCAGAACTCTGAGTATATGGGATAGTGAACTGCCACAAGAACTGACTCAGCACTTTTATGACAAAGATAGTGCAAGCAAGAATCATTATTTGTTGGGTTCCAACCTTTTTAGAAAATATACCATTCCTTGTCAATGCATAGAACGAAGACATTTTGACAATCAATCTGACTACGACGAAGAAATAAAAAGGCTGAAAGGCCTTTCTATAATAAGCGATATGGAAGACCCAAGAATCTCTTGCATAATGATGTTTATGTGCAATTTCCATCACGCGGAAGATTTCCAAGATGGTCTTATAATTGTTCCCGATGATGTCTATTGCGCGATAAAAGGGCTCCAACCTTATGAGGTAGACGGGGACGATTCATACGATAAGTGCTATGTTACGGCGATCAATTATTTAAACAACTTGAAAAATGTGAAGCGAATAAGAGTCATCAGAAAACACCTGCCAAAATCATATAGCAAGGGAGCCTCCGCTGGGGCAGTATGTAGTGACAAAAACAAGTCTATCATATATTGGACAGAGATATGGTGAAAGCAAAGAGTATTTACGTCTCAATAATTGTTGTCATCACTGTGTCATGCATAGCCATTGGTGTGCAGCGTCTTAAAGTATATAATGACTCTAGGAAAATCCAGAGGGAAGAAAAAGCAGAGTGTTCTCTGATTATGAATCCAGTATTTCCAGACTCTCTAAAATCTGAAATTCCTATTTTATATGGGCAAAAGGACATCATATTACATAGCATCGGATGGTCATTGGAGATAGATCTACAATTTCAGCATAATTATAATCGCTTATATTACATTTCAGAATACGAAATTAAAGATACAGTACTTTATAATCAGCTGAAAAGCAACGCGCAGCGAAGTGCTATCCTTTGTGTTGATAGTACTGCTAACACTATTAGCATATTTGGTGATGCGCTAGATTCTTCTACACAATACAAAGATGCTTTGACAAATTTATCTTCCGACAGTTATATCGTTCCTGATCAGTTGCATGGATTATTAAACTGGAAAGCCCCAGATATGTTTAACTATCGCCCTTTTTATAAAGATATCTTTTATTTCCATAGGGGGTTTAAATCACTAGTTCAGAATAACCTGAAAGATGATTACTATAAGTTTCTACAATCAAAAGGAGTTGGGTCTGGATATAGTAGCGGTGCCGCGTTTGACGACAAAAACTGTTACGCCTTCTATTGGCTCGAAATATGGTAAAAACATAATTGTATAATGGTCCCCCAATATTGGACACGGAGTTAAGACAACGGAAAAATCACGAATAACGACTTCCCGAAATAGAATTTGGAATGTGGGGATAAATGAGTAAATTTGGACGATAAATTCAGAATGTGGATTATAATATGATTAGATTTTCTTTATTGGAGCATCTTCGCACCTCTCTTGTGGCGGTTGGCGTAGCGCTTTTAGCTTTACTTTCTTTTGGTGCTTGTACTAAAGACGTCGTTGAGCCAGTGGAGGAGCTCCCACTTGTGGTGGCGATTACGGATTCAGGCTTTTTCGAGAGTGTTCCAAAATCACATCTTCTTGCTAAAGACTTTGTCGCTGGGGATGAGATAGGCGTTTTTCTTGTCCGCGATGGCGAGATAGTTGAAGCCAATATCCGGCTTACTTATGATGGAAGTACATGGAATGCCGATAAGACTGTGTCTGTTACTGGAAGTGAACTTGGCTTTGTTTATTTTCCATTCTGCGCGGATGCGTCTGAGTATGTGGACAAGTCGGCGTCTAATGCTGCCGATTTCTTCAAGGAACTTGCTCTTAGAGGAGTTACATACGACCAGTCTCCAGACAATATTGCCAGAACGAAGGCCTTTGACCTTTCAGTGGCGAAGGCGACGGTGGAAAAGACTGATACAGAGCTGTCTGTGACTGCGATTCTGGAACATCTAATGTCTGTTGCCGCATGGAGTCTTACTGATGGTACGGTTTATAGCACTCATAGTGGATTTAAGTATACCACCCCTTCAAGTTGTAGCAACATGAAAGTGTCTCTAGGGGATAAGACTATCACTCCTGGTACCATTCCTTTCTATTATACGTTTTACTATTATCCGGAAGAGGGGAAACATCTGACCGTAAGTTATGATGAAGCTGGAGTCTCAAAGTCATTTGATGTACAACTCGGCACTGAAAGTGGCAAACTCTCTTTCCTTGAAGAAGGCTCGTTTAAGGACGGGGGTGCAAGAGAGCTCTCGGTCGGAGATCTTTTCTATGGTGATGGGTCAATTTTACCTGTTGAAACAGTTCGGGAGATGAGCCAGGCTCCGTCTGGTGTAGCAGGGGTTGTATTTCAGACCGATCTTTCCCGTATTTCTGACAAAGAGAAGTCGGTTCTTGCTGGCGCTCATGCACTTGTGCTCTCTGCCAGAATGCCTTCATATAAGGGAAATACTTCTATGAAGTGGTTTGATGATTATCCTGAAGGAAAAGATGACGGTAATCGTAATGAAAGTGTGGAAGACCCTGACTATCCTGGAATGTATCTTCCTTTTATTACTGATACTAAAGATTATATGCACTCCTATGAGCTCAACCGTGCGGATATTAATGGCTATTGGAACAATGTAGTCATCCGCACCCGTCGTGCTGCCGATATGGAGAAAGGCTGGTATCCTGCTTTCTCAGCCGTTGTAGCTTTTGGCGATCAGGTGCCGGCACCGTCGTATTCTACCGGATGGTATCTTCCTTCAGCGGGGCAACTTATGGATGCTTTTGCTAATCTTGGGAAAGTTGATTTTGATGACCATATAAGGGATTTCAACGGAAATGGGGATTTCCTTGTGGATGCAAGTTACTGTGCTGATATGATTAAATTTATGGATTCATATCTGGAGAAGATTCCATCTGAGGAAAGGGATCTGTTCAGTGGGGCTACGGGGGCATTGTGGTCTTCTTCACATAGCTGGACATATTTCAGCACAGGGGACATATCATATGCCGCGAGACTCGTTTCGTTCTATAATGACTTCTCTGTAATTAGTTATAGTACTTTCGGAGTGTCTGAGACAAGAGCTGTGCTGGCATTCTAGATACATACGAAGAGAATAATCATTGGTTTGCTAAAAGAGGACTGACTATTGGATTTTTAGTCAGTCCCCTTTCCTTGTTTCCTAAGAGGTCGCCCTAATTAAAACCTAAAGTAATTCTTGGCATTGTAGTATGAGATGTCCTCCACCATTTGGCGAACCCTATCCATTTCGGATAGAGGTATGCGGCCGCTCTCTATGTCAGAACCCAATATGTCGCATAGGATACGTCGGAAGTATTCGTGGCGAGGGTAACTTATGAAACTTCTCGAGTCAGTTAGCATGCCCACAAACCTGCTGAGCAGTCCAAGCATGGAAAGGCAGTCGATCTGCCGTCTCATGCCAACCTCTTGATCGAGGAACCACCATCCAGAGCCAAACTGCATCTTCCCAGGGATACTTCCATCGTTGAAATTGTAAGCCATACTCATAAGGGTCTCGTTGTCCTTGGGGTTGAGGCAGTAGAGGATAGTCTTGGCGAGTTTGCCCTTGCTCTCAAGCCTGTCAAAGAATCTGTTTCCGCATTCGGCGAGTGGAAGGTCATTGATGGAGTCATATCCGGTATCTGGACCGGCGGTGGCAAACATTCGGCTGTTGTTGTTTCTGATAGGACCAACGTGGAATTGTTGCGCCCATCCTGATTCTGCATCCATGACTCCTTGATCGAATAGGAATGCGCTTCTGAATTTATCTGACTGCTCTGCTGACGGTGTCTTGCCTTCCATAATATTTTGGAAGATGCGTTCTATTTCAGATTCAGTGTAGTCTGATGCATAGAAAGAACTCAGCCCATGGTCAGAGAGTCGGCAGCCCATGGAATCGAAGAAGTTGTGCCGTTTCTGAAGAGCCTCACGAAGATCCGCATAACTATGTATTTCCATATCGGCGGCTTCTTCAAGAGTATGAATGTAATCCTTGTAATCTTTGGAATTCTCTATAGCCATGGCTTTGTCTGGCCTCCAGGTTGGTAGTACTTTGGTTCCAAACGGATGCTCGGATATCATTTTGTGCCACCTGAGGTCGTCTGCCGGATCATCGGTAGTGCAGACTGTCTCCACGTTAAACTTGCGTATGAGACTCTGCCCTCTGAATTCATCAGTGGCGAGCTTGGCATTGCACTCTTCAAATATCTCTCTTGCTGTGGATGGATTGAGAGTCTTGTCTATGCCAAATACTCTACTGAGTTCGAGGTGACTCCAATGGTATAGAGGATTACGCAGCGTGTATGGCATCGTTTGTGCCCATTTCTCGAACGTCTCCCATGCGCTATGTTTTCCACCTGTAATGTAGTCTTCGCTGACACCATTTGCACGCATAGCTCTCCACTTATAGTGGTCTCCTGCATGTCCGTCTACAAGCCATAACTGGGTTATGTCCCTGAATTGTATGTTCTGTGCAATTTGCCGTGGGGACAGGTGACAGTGGTAGTCGATTATTGGTAGCGACTTGGCGTGTGAATGAAACAATTCACGAGCGCTATCTGTAGAAAGAAGGAAATTGTCGTTAATGAAACTCATCTGAAGTGTGTTTTTTTAAGTGGTTTGCCCAAAATGGGACGTTTGGCAAAGATACGAAAAATATGTATCTTCGCCTTATAATATCAGTATATTATGACTATCGGCATTTGCAGTGATCATGCTGGTCTGGAATATAAGACCAAGCTTATCTCATATCTTATGAAAAAAGGATATGAAGTCGTGAACTTCGGGACGGACAGCCCCGAGAGTTGTGATTATAGTGATTTTGCACATCCTCTTGCGGAAGCTGTGGAGGCTGGCAAGGTAGACAAGGGGATTGCCATCTGTGGCACTGGCAACGGTATGGCGATGACTCTCAACCATCACCAGGGCATCAGAGCAGGGTTGGCATGGAATCAGGCAGTGGCCGGCCTTGTGAAAGAGCATAATAATGCCAATGTGCTCGTGATGCCAGCAAGATTTGTTTCATACCGTATGGCAGTGATGATGGTCTCCACATGGCTGAAGACCGAGTTCGCCGGAGGAAGACATCAGAGAAGAATTGACAAAATCCCTGTTAGGTAGTGCTTTGTCGCACAGTATTGAAGACTATCCTGAGGGGATAGTGCTTCCCATAGATAAGCCGTACCGGTGGACGTCTGCTGATGTCATCCGTAAGGTGAAGTATCTGGCCATAAGGCATTTTGGGAAGAAAAATCTAAAAGTCGGTCACGCCGGGACACTTGATCCCCTCGCGACCGGCATTCTTTTAGTTTGTATCGGGCCTGCAACCAAGCGGGCGGAGCAGCTCCAGAGCTCGCCAAAGGAATATCTTGCGGGGATTACATTCGGGGCGACGACTCCTTCTTATGATCTTGAAAAAGACATAGATAGGGAGTATCCAGAGTGCCATCCCACAAGAGAGGAACTTCTTGAGGCGCTCCCGAGATTTGAGGGAGAACAGATGCAGGTGGCACCGCTTTTTAGCGCCAAGTCTGTGGATGGCGTTCGTGCCTATGAGACTGCCCGCAAGCTTTACCGGCAGGGGCGTCTTGAAGAAGGGTCCGACATCATACAGGCCAACAGGGTCTGTATTCATTCTTTAGTGCTTGAATCCTATTCTGATTTGTCATTCGTGGCGGCTGCCCCTATGGAAGGAAGGTCTTCAAGAATCAATGTGGCAGACTTGAGTGGTAGGCGACTTCCGACGGCCATGGTGAGGGTCGAATGTAGCAAGGGGACTTATATTAGAGCACTTGCACGAGACTTGGGGGAGGCTCTTGGGGGAGGCGCGTTCCTGAGTTCGCTTCGTAGAACGAAAAATGGCGGCTTCGGAATCGAAGACGCCATATCTCTGGATGATGTTGTAGCCTTGCTTGACTAGCCAAGTCTTTCCTTTGCGAATGCCATTCTTTCGAGGGCGGCATCCTTCCCAATGAAAGAGATGATATCTGCTATTCCAAGCCCACTGGATGCCCCAGTAAGGGCGAGTCTTATGCAGTTCATGACCTTCCCCAGTGGAAGTCCTTTCTCGCGGATGTAGTCCTCAAGAGCGGAAGCTTCGCTATTCTTCATTGCGTCAAGTGCTTCTTCATAGTATTCTGCTTTCCAGAATTTGTCTACATCCTTGGCGAGGAACGGTGCAGTGAGGCTGTCATCGTATACCTTAGCTCGAGGATCTGGGGCTCTATTAGGGTCGGAAGGCTTGGCACTGGCGGCTCCGGCTTTTACTCCGTATTTTTCGAACTCGGCTGGAGATATGAATAGGTATGATGCAATGGTCCAGAAGTCTGATACGAAACTAGCTCTTTCCTTTATAAGTGTCACTACTTTCTGGACATATTCCATATCTACATGGAGTCCTTTTGATTCCAAAATTGGCATGAAGAGTGCCGCGAGTTCATGGTCTGACTTCATGCGCAGATATTCTTTGTTGAACCATTTGGCTTTCTCCGGGTTGAACTTGGCTCCAGACTTTCCAACTTTCTCAAGGGAGAATGCTTTGATTAACTCGTCCATAGAGAACAATTCCTGCTCCGTGCCGGGATTCCAGCCGAGCATGGCGAGCAGATTGACGAATGCCTCAGGGAAATAACCATCCTCGCGGTATCCTCTTGAGGTCTCTCCTGCAGAGTTGGTCCATTGCAGAGGGAAAACAGGGAATCCCATCTTATCACCGTCGCGTTTGCTAAGCTTGCCGTTTCCTATAGGCTTAAGAAGAAGCGGGAGATGAGCAAACCTTGGCATAGTGTCCTCCCATCCGAATGCCTTGTATAAGAGGTAATGAAGAGGAAGAGATGGTAGCCATTCTTCGCCGCGGATAACCTCTGTTATTTCCATCAGGTGGTCATCAACGATATTGGCAAGGTGGTATGTTGGAAGTTCGTCCGCTCTTTTCCATAGTACCTTGTCGTCAAGGGTGGAACTGTCTACTTCAATATGTCCTCTTATAAGGTCGTCCATCTTGACGGTGGTGCTCTCTGGCATCTTGAATCTGACTGTCCAGTCATTCCTTTCTTCAAGCAGCCTTTTGACTTCTTCTTCGCTGATGGTCAGAGAGTTCCTGAGTTTTCCACGCGTTGTATGGTTGTAGATGAAGGTCTCTCCTTTGGATTCCGCCTCCGCGCGGGCTTGCTCAAGCTCTTCTGCTGTGTCAAATGCGTAATATGCGTAGCCGTTTTCGATGAGTTGCTCAGCATATTTTCTGTATATGCCCCTCCTCTGGCTCTGCCTATATGGTGCATGAGGATGTTTCTCTGAAGGGGTTTCCACAACCTTTCCATTCTCGTCAACTCCTTCATCTGGGATAATTCCGCACCATTTGAGAGATTCGATGATATATGCTTCCGCTCCAGGAACGAACCTGTTTGAGTCGGTATCTTCTATTCTGATAATGAAATCTCCGCCATTCTGTTTGGCATAGAGATAATTGTACAATGCCGTCCTGACACCTCCCATGTGGAGAGGTCCTGTGGGTGACGGTGCAAACCTTACTCTTGTCCTTCTCATTTCTGTATTCTTCTGATTGCTGGGATATTCTCAAGTTCGGAGATGTTGTCGCCCTTGTCAAGGATGAGTATGGGCTTCTGGTCTGGCTCGAACTTGAATTTGCGTACGTTGCTCTTCGTGTTGAATCCTATCTGCTGCGAGCAACTATCTGCCATTAGACTTATTCCTTCGGTTTGGGCTATCTCTGTCTTGTCATACTTGAAATCTTTATTAATCATGATATAGTTGCCCATATCCCTTGTTTTCCCTATGACATCGGAGAACCGTAGTCCGGTGACTATGGATGTTATTCTTACTGTGTCACCGAGTTCCGGGTCGTCGTCCCAAATAAGGCCTCTCTTGAAATTGTTGGCTCTTCCGGTATATTCGGAAATCTTGGTGTTGATGAGGTTGAGATCATCCATGGTAAGTCCCTGGTCGTTATGGGCGCAGGTGATATTTACGAGGACTTTTTTTGCGGACTTGAGATCGAAGTCGTTGAGCAGGGGAGACTCGAAGGCTGATCTGACGGCCTGATCGATTCGGTCTTTGCCGGAGCCTACTCCGCAACCCATAAGAGCCATTCCGCTATTGCGCATCATGGTTTCCACATCCTTGAAGTCGACGTTGATATAGCCAGATTTCTTGATGATCTCCACGATCCCTCTCACTGCAGTCGAAAGCACTTCATCTGCCTGTGGAAATGCGTCTTGTATCAATTGGTTGCCGAAATACTCATGGAGCTTCTCGTTGTTGATAATCAGAAGGCTGTCAACATTCTTTTCAAGCTCATGCACTCCGTCAATCGCCCTGGAGAGAGCCTCGTTGCCTTCATTTAGGAATGGAAGAGTGACCACTGCTACGGTGAGAATCCCTTTGTCTTTGGCCATTTTGGCAATTACCGGAGCTGCTCCTGTGCCAGTACCACCTCCCATACCAGCGGTGATGAATAGCATCTTGGTATTATTATCAAGGACAATCTTCTCAATCTGTTCCTGGCTTTCAAGTGCGGCATTACGCCCGTTGACAGGGTTGGTTCCTGCCCCTAGTCCACGTCCCATCTGTATCTGTACTGGAACACTGCTGCATCTGAGAGCCTGGGAGTCGGTGTTGCATACCACGAAACTGCATCCCTTGATCCCCTTGTTGTACATGTAGTTGACGGCGTTGCATCCGCCTCCTCCTACACCCATGACTTTAATTATGTTATCGGAAGTTACCCAATCGCTAGGTGCGATGGTATCCAATAAGGTCATTGTATTGTCGTCTGCCATTGTTTTGTCTCCCTATTTATTTCATTTCATCAAACAGTCCGCCGACAGTATTGTCAAACGTCTTCTCAAGCCCTTTGGCTATTTTCCCTCCAAGCAGTGATTTCCATGTGACCTTGGCAGTATGTTCTTTCTTCTTTTTGTTTGGAGTGATGACCTCCGTCTGCTGGTCCTCGAATAATTTTCCGCTATGGTCTTCGATGCTTGGGGCTTGTGTCTCTCCTACCGTGCCTGTCTCTGTACCGGCGGCTGTGGATTCTGCCTCAGAAGGTGCTTCTTCAATGCAGTTTAGCCTTATATCCTGTTTAACTTCAAGTACCATTCCGATGCAGGCTGCAGCGGATGTCTCCGTGACACCAGGGCAGCCTCCAGAACTGAATACCTGCGAACGTGGGTAACCTATGCGTACCGTATATCCTGACATCTCCCTGAGCATGTTTGCGAAATTGACCATATTTGCGCAGCCACCGGTGAGTACTATGCCATTTCGCAGGCTGTCTGCATATCCGCTTTCCTGAATCTGGTAAAGGATGGCGTTGATAATCTCGTCAGCCCTGCTGGTGATTATTTCAGAGAGGTATCTGACAGGGAGCTGCTCGTATGAGCCGTTCTCATTGTCATTGATCTGAATGATCTTGTCGTTGAGGGTTTGGAGTTTGTCTGGCATACACGCACCGAATGCCATTTTTATATTCTCTGCAAGGTCCTCTGTAAAACCGCACTCATATTTGATGTCCGATGTGATATTCTTCCCTCCGAACGGAATGGATGAATAGTGGCGCAGCAATTTACCCTTGTATATGGTCACGGAGCTTACTCCCGCACCTACTTCCACCATTGCTACTCCGTTCTCTTTTTCAGCATCGGTGAGTACGGCTTTGGCTACTGCAGAGGGGACGAAGACCTTTCTTGCCGGAGCTACGTGTGCATCATTAAGCATTCGATCTATGTTGCTTACCGACTTGCTGCTTCCAATGAAGATCTTGAAGTTGCCCTCTATGGCTTCTGAAGACACTCCCACTACATCATTTTCGCTGGCACATATTAGGTCCTCGTCTGCGGAAAATGATTGGGCAATAGCTCCATAGATTTCTTCTTTGCCTTCGTTTTCAATAGGATAGGAGTCTATAGCAATGCTCTTAAGCGTATTTACTTCCTCTTTTGTGATGCAACTGTCGGGGTCGGTTCTCTCCATCCTTGCACTTGCAGTCTCTTGTCTGATATTGTATCGTGGAAGCCCGATTACTACCTGAAGTATCTTTATGTTCAGTTCTTCCTCCGCATCCTTTATGATCTTTTTTAGCGGAGCAGCCGCTCTCTGCGGGTTATACACGCCGCCGTAACGTATTCCATCGGACGGAATTTCCTTGTAATAGATGACCTGTATGTCATCTCCGTCCACTTTGGCGACAGTCAGGGCAGTCTTGTATGATCCGAGGTCTGCCGCTGCTATATATCTTTCTGCCTGCATATTATTTGTTCTTTATATTTTAGATTCACGATTTTATAGTAACCTTCTTGCTTAAAAGGCTTAATATAAGCAAAATATTTATCAATCTTTGCAAATTTCTCTTCCAATTGTTCCGGATTTCCGAAAATGAACATTTCATTTTCGCCCTGAACCGTCAGACGCAGATCTCCTTTGCTATCGACCCACAGGCTGTCAATCTTTTTCGATGGACCCTGTCTGCTATATGCGGTCCTTTTGAACTCAAGCATATCGCTAAACCATTCGCGCTGTTCAATGGTAGGTGCAGGACCTTTGTAGTTGGCAGATGGCATCATGGGGACGTTGCCGTATATGGTCGGTACGTCTGCCGTGTAACTCTTGTGCAGAGGGAAGATGTACCCGTCGGATGCGATGTAGTATCCGGAAGATCCGTTCGCAAATCTCATCTGTGGAGCTCTCTGAGTTATGCTGATGTGAAGAGTTCCGTCTTCGGTAGTCCACGCCTGACTCTCGAGTACGGCGCTCCGGCTTTTGAGCATGGACTCTATGTCATGAAGTTTGATACTGTCGAGCCTCTGTCCGATGTACGGTCCGTAATTGGCTGATAGAAACCCTTTGATGTCGCTCTCGCTGACAAATTTGAGAGAGTCTGCAAATTCCACCTGCAGCCGATTTACCGTCACGAGTTTCCTTTTGGTGCGCACGTCATGTACAATCAGCCCTACTCCGGTGCAGAGTAGCACCGTGAGTGTGGCGTATATGATATGGTGCACGTAAGACTTCATAAGACTACCTTTTGCTTAGAAGTTCTGTAATCGGACCTATGAATCGGTCAATGTCACCTGCACCGAGTGTCATGAGAACATCAATATCCTCTTTTTCAAGGTATTCCATCAGCTGGTCTTTGTGGAGGAGCACTTTTTCAGGACATGTCACATCCTTGAAAATGAGTTCTGACGTCACTCCTTCTATAGGCTCTTCCCTCGCAGGGTAGATATCAAGTAAGATTAACTTGTCCAGAAGGCTTAGAGACTCTGCAAACTCTGGAGCGAAATCTCTAGTTCTTGTGTAAAGGTGCGGCTGGAATATGCCAGTTATTTTTCTCCCAGGGAAGACTTGACGCACTGATGTGATGGCACTTTTAAGCTCGGCTGGGTGGTGTGCGTAATCATCAATGTAACACAGAGAGCCTCGGTTGAGGTGCACATCAAGTCTTCTTACCGCGCCCTCGAAACTGCCGATGGCATGTCTGACCTTCTGCCCGTCAATCCCATAGCATAGGCAGATGGCTGCTGCGGCTATGCTATTTTCTACATTGACCCACCCGATGGTACCCACTTTGATATCAGAGAGTACACCGGCCGGATAGACAAGATCATAGGTATAATGCCCATGGTCGTCAAGCCTGAAGTTTGTACCATGGAAATCCGCCATCGCATTGTCATAGTGGTATGTGAATATCCTTGCGCTTACCTCATCCTGGCGGATAGGAAGTCCGTATTTAAGAATTATGGTTTCGCTGACTTGTGATGCGAACTGCCTGAATGCTTCTTGAACATGAGCTAGGTCTCCATATATGTCCAGATGGTCTGCATCCATGGCCGTTATAGCTGCGATGGAAGGGTGCAACTGGAGAAATGACCTGTCGAACTCATCGGCTTCGGCCACCACGGTCTTGGTCTCGCTGACAAGCATATTTGTGCCGTAGTTCTTGGATATGCCTCCGAGAAAGGCAGAGCAGCCGCTTTCGCTTTCTGTCAGGATATGTGCTACTAGCGTGGAAGTGGTGGTTTTTCCATGTGTTCCAGCCACGGCAAGACAAGTTTCCCCGTGGGTGAGTTCTCCGAGCATCTTGGAGCGTTTGATGACATTATAGCCTTTTTCACGTGCTGTGGAGAGTTCCGCAAGGGTGTTGGGTACAGCGGGTGTGTAGACTATCAGTGTGTTCTGTATGTCTGCCGGAATCTGTGATGGGTCATCGTTGTAATGTACCTGTATTCCCTCACTCTCCAATGCCTTGGTGAGCGCAGACGGCGTCCTGTCGTATCCGCTGACATTCGCTCCTTTGAATTTGCAGAATCTTGCTATGGCGCTCATGCCGATGCCGCCAATGCCTATGAAGTATATGTTTTCGTATCTCATACAAGTTTATATGCTTGGTCAATGATGGTCTGTGCCGCGTTTAGCCTTGCGAGCGGCTTTACGTTGGCTTCTATCTCCGCTATCCTTTCACTGTCGTGAATTAGCCCCATTGCTGTCTTAAGAAGAGAAGATTCGGCTTCGTTGTCTGGTATCATCAGGGCGGCTTTCTTATTTACGAGAGCCATAGCATTGTGCGTCTGATGGTCTTCTGCTACATTGGGGGATGGTACAAATATTGCGGCCTTTCCGGCTGCGCAGATTTCAGAAATGGAAGATGCTCCAGAACGGCTTATCACCACATCGGACATGGCATAGGCCAGATCCATCCTTGCTATGAAGTCGCTATATTGGATATTGGGCAAGTTCCGTCCTTTCATGAATTCATCGATGCCGCTCTTGTAGTACTTCCCGCACTGCCATAGTACTTGTACGTCTTCTCCACCAGGGCATCCGTCTTCAATCCACTTTCTCATGGACTTATTGAGAGTCCCGCTCCCCAGGCTTCCTCCTACCACAAGAAGGTGTCTTCTGGACGGATCCATTCCGTAAAACTCCAGCCCCTCTTCTTTCTCGCTCTGCCCGTAAGGGTGTATCTCGGAGCGTATAGGGTTGCCGCTGAAACATATTCTGTCAGCAGGGAAGAATCTCTCCATCCCGTCGTATGCTACGCAGATGCTGCCAGCACGCTTGGCAAGTATCTTATTGGTGAGTCCGGCAAATCCGTTCTGCTCTTGTATCAGTGTCGGGATTCCTTTTCGCTCAGCCTGCCACAGCAGGGGAGCGCTAGCGTATCCCCCAACTCCTACGGCAATGTCTGGCTTGAATTCGTCTATGATATGTCCAGCCTTACGTAGGCTTGAAAGTACCTTGAACGGAACCTTTATGTCGTTGACAATGTTATGCAGGGTAGGCTTTCTCTGAAGACCGGCCATCGGAAGTCCGATGATCTTGAACCCTGCAGACGGAACCTTGTCCATCTCCATCTTTCCTTCGGCCCCTACGAAAAGGATCTCGTTATCCGGATTGACTTCCATGAATTTCCTTGCGATGGAAATAGCGGGGAAAATGTGCCCTCCAGTGCCTCCTCCGCTGATGATGATTCTGAGTTTTCTGTATGTCATATCAAATCCTCCTCTTTGCCTATGGTCTGTCCTGACTCAAATGCGTCCAATTCTGACAGCGTGTCACGTATGCTGTCGTGTGTCTGCATGAGTGGATCGGCGTTCCGTGTCTCTTTATCTATGTTACGTGCTGCAATTCTGCTGAGTGACAAGATGATGCCAAAAGCTATGCAGAAGCATAAGAATGCGCTTGTTCCGTGACTGATGAGCGGAAGCGTTTGTCCCGTCATAGGCCCTATGTCCGCGTTGACGAACATGTGCAGAAAAGCCTGACCGGTTATCAGAAGGCAGAGTCCTGCCACCGCTATCTTGGCGAACATGTCATTTCCGCAGTTCCTTACTATGATGGAGCCTCTTGCCAGCAAGGACAGATATAGTACAAGGATGAAAACTCCACCGAATAGGCCGTATTCCTCAATTATGAAACTGTAGATGTAGTCCTCCGAATAGTCCGGTACCTTATACTTCTGGGTGCTCTCTCCAGGCCCTTTGCCAAGTAGTCCACCTTCTTTGATGGCTATTCTTGCACTATAAGGCTGTCGGATTTCATCGAGAGCCTCGTTGTAGTCCTTGCTGTTTTTCGGTGATTCGAGGAACTTCTTTTCCCAGTCTTCATCTTCGAACACTCGCGCGATTCCCGTACCTATACGGGACATTGCCTTTCCATCTGAAATCTTGTATGTGGCGAAACAGAGCAGTCCTGCGGCAAGTCCGCAAGCTGCGAGCAGCAGCATGTCTTTCATGTTTCCGCCTCCGAGCAGGATCACTATGTACATTATTCCGCCGATGAAAAGTGCACTTGAATTGCTTCCAGGAAGTATCATTACGAATATCAGAAGGAATGGGGCATACAAATACAATACTTTCTTCCACTTTTCGCTCAGCGAGCGTCCCGGCATCAGCGTACAGCCGCGTTTGATGGCATCTATGGCCCAGGCCAGATACATCACCATGGCTACTTTGACAATTTCAAATACATGAACCTGTATTCCCTTGACCGATAGTACGCGGTACGCGCCGTTGGCTTCGATGGCCTTAATGGGACCCGCGTTGATGCGAAGGTCGAGCAGGAGCAGTAGTATGAATGAGAGTAGTAGTCCGAAACTGCTTGCTACTCTGAATATTGCAACTTTCTTTATGTTGTACAGTATTGTTACGACTGCAAGGCCTCCGAGTACTGTCCAAAACTGTTCCGTGACAACATCTATTCGGCTCATGCTGTCCTTGAGAAGTCTGGAAGAAGAAGAGAACATGCACACGATAGACATCAGAAAGAGCATGAGCACAATTATCCATACCACTTTGTCTCCTTCAAAGTGATCAGCAAATGTCCAGAATGTGCTTTTCTTGCCTTTCTTTATCATGATGCTACAGTTGTCTTACTGCTTCCTTAAATTGGCGACCCCTGTCCTCGTAACTCTTGAACAGGTCAAAGCTCGCGCAGCATGGGCTTAGGAGTACGACGTCTCCATCAGCGGCAAACGCTGCAGATGCTTTCACTGCATCTTCGGCCGAGGCTGTGTCTACAATTTTATCTGCCCCTACTATGCCCTCAAATGCCTCGTGGATCTTTTTGTTGTCCACTCCAAGGCATACTATTGCCTTTACTTTGTTTCTTACAAGCTCATCAAGGACACTGTAGTCGTTGCCTTTGTCCTTCCCTCCGACTATCCACACTACAGGCTTGGTCTGGCACTCAAGGGCATACCATGCAGAGTCTACGTTGGTGGCTTTGGAATCATTGATATATAGCACTCCACCTACACTGAGTACAGGCTCGAGCCTATGTTCGATAGGAGAAAAACTCTTGAGGCTGTTGCGGATTATATCATCACTGATTCCTGTTGCCTTGGCTGCAAGTGCTGCTGCCATGGAGTTGTAGACGTTGTGCTTTCCTCCGAGTGCGAGTTCCCTGAGGTAGATTTCGCTTTGCTCGTCTTCGTACCTAACTATAATCTTGTCATCTCTGAGAAACGCTCCCTGCTCAACCTCTTTCTCTTGAGAGAATGGGAGCATTTTGGCCTTGAGGATTATATTGCTTAAATGTCCGATGGTGATAGCATCGTCTGAATCGAATATGAAGCAGTCCTCTGGGCGTAGGTTACGGGCTATGCGGAACTTTGCCTTGACATAGTTCTCCATCTTGTGGTCATAGCGGTCCAGATGATCCGGGGTTATGTTGGTGATGATGGCTATGTCCGGCCTGAAGTCATATACATCATCAAGTTGGAAACTACTTATCTCAAGAACGTAGTAGTCAAAATGGCATGTGGCTACTTGAAATGCGTAACTTTGGCCTATGTTTCCACCAAGCCCCACGTTGAGCCCGGCCTCTTTGAGGAGGTAATAAATGAGCGATGTGGTGGTAGTCTTTCCATTGGAGCCTGTGATGCAGATTTTTTTTGCGTTGTCGTACCTCGACGCAAACTCTATTTCTGAGATGATGTGAGTCCCCTGTGCCCTCAGGGTCTGAATCATCGGCGACGTCTGTGGTATTCCAGGACTCTTTACTACTTCGTCTGCGTTGAGAATCAGTTTTTCGCTGTGCCCTCCCTCCTCGAAAGGAATATCCCATTTACGAAGGGTGGAGGCATATTCTTCCTTTATTTTTCCGCAGTCTGAGAGAAATACATCAAATCCTTTTACTTTGGCGAGAACTGCTGCGCCCACACCGCTTTCGGCACCGCCGAGAACTACTATTCTTGCTTTATTTGACATGGCTTGCAATTATCTGATTTTCAATAAGGCCAGAGTGCTGACCGCAAGTATAATTCCTATTATCCAGAATCTTGTCACAATCCTTGGCTCCGGTATGCCCTGCTTCTGAAAGTGGTGGTGCAGTGGAGCCATGAGAAAGACCCTACGTCCCTCTCCATATTTGTGTTTGGTATATTTGAACCACCCTCTCTGGATGATGACTGAAAGGCTTTCCATAAGGAATATTCCACAGAGTATTGGAAGGAGCAATTCCTTTCGTATAAGCACTGCGCTCACTCCGATGATTCCTCCTATGGTGAGGCTTCCTGTGTCGCCCATGAATACCTGCGCCGGGAAAGTGTTGAACCATAGAAACCCTAGCAAGGCTCCCACAAAAGCCGCCATATAAATGGCTACTTCTCCCGAGCCAGGGATATGCATGATATTGAGGTAATTAGCATCGAGCGCATCTCCGCTTAGCCATGCCATCACTCCGATGGCAACGCCCACGATGGCTGATGTGCCGGTAGCAAGTCCATCCATCCCATCTGTTAGATTTGTTCCATTGGAGCAGGCCAATATTACTAGAATTATCATGATCATATATATTCCCCATGATACATATACTCCAGCCTGCCCGCTGAATATAGAGAGCCATGAGTAGTCGAACTCGTGCTCTTTGACGAAAGGTATGGTCGTAACTAGTCTATCGGAATGGATGTCTGGACTCAGGCATACGGAAAGTGCTATGACAAGACCAAGTCCGAACTGGAGGATGAGTTTCATCCTCGGACTCATACCTTCCTTGTTGTGTTTGAATACCTTGATATAATCATCGGAGAATCCTATTGCTCCGCACCACAATGTGGTAACTATCAAGAGTATCGTGTAAATGCTATCGAGCCTACATACAAGAAGGGCTGAACACAAAAGGGCTATGATGATGATGATACCTCCCATAGTAGGGGTTCCTTTCTTCTGCATCTGCCCTTCCAGTCCAAGATCCCTTATGGTCTCTCCAATCTGCTTCAATTGGAGGATTCGTATTATCTTCCTGCCGGCGAAATATGCTACAAGCATACTTATGATAGCCGCGAGCATGGCTCTGAATGACAAGTAGTTGAATAGTCCAGTTCCTGGGATGTCAACTCCTGCTCCCTCTAACCAATGTGCAATGTGATATAACATATCTACAATGTCTTGAATACTTCTTCTACAATTTCCCTTTCATCAAAATGGCGTTTGTCCTTGCCTATGATTTGGTAGGTCTCGTGCCCTTTGCCTGCCAATAGCAGTACCGCTCCCTTGTCTGCTAGCATTATTGCTGTACGTATCGCTTCCTTCCTGTCACTGATGCTCAAGGTCCTTGCTAGCCCTTCTGGTGCCATGCCGCCCTTGATGTCATTGATGATGTCTGAAGTGTCTTCGCTGCGGCTGTTGTCTGAGGTGAGGATGATCCTGTCGGCGTATTTCTCTGCTACGGCCCCCATTTCCGGCCGTTTGGTCTTGTCTCTGTCCCCGCCACATCCGAATAGGCAAATCAGATGTTTCTCCGGTCCCACATCTCTCAGTGTCTTGAGTACGTTCTCAAGTGCGTCGGGAGTGTGAGCGTAGTCTATAACCACGGTAAGGTCCTTGGGACCGCGTAGCGTCTCAAGTCTGCCTTTGGCGGACTCCAACTTGGATAGAGCCACAAGTGTCTCTTCGTTGTTTGCTCCGAGTGCTATGGCAGTTGTGTATATTGCCAGAAGGTTATATGCGTTGTGTGCCCCTATAAGTCTTGTCCAAACCTCTTTGCCATCGATATTGAGGAGCATACCGTCAAATCCTTCTTCTATGATTCTGCATTTGTGATCCGCTGCTGTGCGGCATCCGTATGTGATTACCTGGGCCTTCGTATTCTGCACCATTATTTTTCCGTTCTTGTCGTCACTATTTGTGATGGCAAATGCATCTTTAGAAAGTTTATCGAAGAATATCTGCTTGCATCTAAGGTAATTGGCAAATGTTCCGTGATAGTCAAGATGATCGTGAGTGAGGTTTGAGAAGATTCCTGCCTTGAATTCCAAACCTTCTATACGTTTCTGATCCACTCCGATAGAGCTTACTTCCATGAAGCAATACTCGCACCCGGCCTTGCACATCTGGCTGAGCAGTGAGTTTATGGTGATTGGATCAGATGTGGTGTTGGTTGTTTCGATGCGCCTGTTGCCGACATAGTTGGCGATCGTGGACATAAGACCGCACTCGTATCCGAGACTGCGGAACAAGTTGTATAGTAAGGTTACTGTAGTCGTTTTGCCGTTTGTCCCGGTAATTCCGACCAACTTGAGTTTTCCGCTCGGATGCTCATAGAACGCATCGGCACTCATTGCAGCTGCAAGTCTGCTGTCTTCTACATATATTGTTGTTCCGTGGAATCCGTCCAAGTATTCTGATACATCTTGAGGATTCCCTTCCAGAATCACTGCCACGGCTCCCGCTTCGGATGCGGATTTGATATAGTGCCTTGCATCGTTGCCACATCCGCTCACTGCCACGAACAGACACCCAGGCGTCACTTTCCTTGAGTCGTTGGTGATGTCTGTCACGTCTATATTCGTGCTGCCCGATATGGATAGTACTGTGCAGTTTCTTATGATGTCTTCAAGTCTCATTTCCCTTTCTTATTGATATCTTCTTGAAAAAATGGGTCTATATCGTATATTCTGTCGATGACGGTCCTTATTGCCTTCGCCGGAATGCCTCCTCCCTGGAAGCTTTTGTTTGTCGGCTTTGAATATACTACGCTTATTATGCTGTATTGTGGATTTTCTGCGGGGAAAAAACCTACAAATGTTCCTTGGTATTTGCGGCGTCCGTGCTCGTCAACGTACTTGCCGTTGGCGTACGTGCCGAATGAGGTACCAGTCTTGCCGGCGACGCTGCATTTGGCGCCTTTGAGTCTTCTGGCTGTTCCCTCTTCTGTTACTGCTTTGAGTGCACGTGTGAGAGTGTCGGCTACTGCTCTGGAACATACAGCGGAATTGAGGATTCCGGGCCCATTTACTAGATATGGCTTCATCATTTTTCCTTTGTTGGCGATAGCATTATAGAAAGTAAGAATGTGTAGCGGAGTTTCTTCTGTACTGTATCCGAATGCTATGGATCCGAGGTCGGTGTTGGTCCAATATCTGGTCTTTGGGCTCGGAATGGTCGGAGTTTGGAGACCATCGAGGTCGAAGTCAAAAGCTTCTCCGAGCTTGTAGTTGTATATGTTAGACAAGAATTTATCCGTCCCATCATATCCGTCCCGTTTTCCGTAGTATTTGACAGCCAGGGTGGCAAATACATAGTTGGATGAAATCTTGAATCCGTCCAGGACGGAGATTCTGTCAGTATGGTGCTGCCTTGCAAAATCTGGTATGTGGGCGTCATTTATGGAAGTTCCTTCCACGTGTCCGTTCTTGGCTGGCAGGGTCTCGTCGAGGCTCTTTATGTAACCATCATTGAGTACGGACATCAGTGTAACGGTTTTGAACACGGATCCTGGTTCTGCTTTTCGTCCTACTGCGTAGTTCTGTATCTCCCCGAATCTGCCGCTGTCTGCATCTCTGACAAGATTGACCATGGCCCTTATGGCTCCTGTTTTGGTCTCCATCAGTACTAGACAAGCACCCTCCAGTGCGTCTTCCCCTTCTATCTGTTCTCGTAGAGCCTTGTCTGCAATGTCTTGATAATCAATGTTGAGCGTGGTGATTATATCCTTTCCATCTATGGCGGCTCTTACGGTGCTGTCGCTATTGAGTACACGTCCGTAGTCAGTAGTTCTTAGGTACTCCACTCCTTCTGTGCCATGAAGTATATAGTCGAATTTGCCCTCGATTCCTATGTGTGTATTGGTCACTTGGGATTTGTTATTTCTTACGAATCCTATGGTTCTCCTTGCAAGTTCTCCATAAGGGTATCGGCGTATATTTTCTCTTTCCACAATCACGCCTCCTCTGAATCTGCCTTCGTTGAACAGAGGCAGTTCCATCAGACGCTTGTATGTGTTGTGATCTACTCTTTTCCCGAGCTTGAGATACTTCTTCCCTTTTCTTCTTCCGTCGGCTAGTGATTTGTAGTAGGCCGATGAACTTTTGTCTCCGAATTCTCTGGCGAGCCCGTCCGCTAGCGCCTGTGCTTTCTTATGCCACTCCCTTTCCTGTTTGCTAGTGTCGCTCTCAGCTTTCATTACGGTGCAGTCTATATAGAACTGATATTCAGGGCAGGAAATGGCGAGTATCCTTCCTTGAGAGTCGAAGATACGTCCTCTTTTGGGCTCAATGCTCTTCTCAATGGATGCTGGAGTGAGCGCTTCGACGATTTTGGGGTTCGGCTTTTCTATCTGGATGTAGATTATCTTGGATACAATGGCGACTGCTCCTATCAAAAGAAGAAGGTAGACCACATAGAGGGTGACTCCTATGCGGTCTCTTTTCTTGATATTTCCTGCTTCATTCGCCATAATTATCTTTCTATCCTGAATGCTGGTTTTTCTGGCTCGGCTACATTGGATCCAAGTCTCTCAAGGTTGCTCTCTACCGTGGATCGCCTGCTTGCGCTTGAAAGGTCAAACACCATTTGAGACTGCTCGATTTCCAGCTCTGTGATGGCGGCTCTGTTCTGCTCTACCCTGGCCATAGTAGCCTCCGTTTTGAGGCTAATCCAAATGATAATCACGAACAGAAGGAATGTATATATCACATGGATGAAGTATCTGCCTACGTTGGCGCGAAGCAGAAGCTCCCCTTTGAGTATTGCCTTCAGACTGGTTAGTATGAAGTGCCGTATGTCTGAAAATTTCCATGCCATATTTATTTCTTCCTTGCAACCCTGAGTTTGGCGCTTCTGGCTCTTGTGTTGGAACTGATTTCCTCATCTGAGGGAAGAATCGGTTTTCTGTATACTGGCTCAAGAGGGGACAGGTTTACCCCGAACTCGTCCTTCTGCTCTACACCGTCAATCCTTCCGCTTTTGATAAAGTTCTTTACCATCCTGTCCTCGAGTGAATGGTAAGTGATGATCACGAGCCTTCCGCCCGGTTTTAGCGAGGCAACTGCCCCTTGAAGGAACTTCTCAAGAGAGCGCATCTCATCGTTGACCTCTATGCGGAAAGCCTGATATATTTTAGCGAGGTATTTGTGTTCTGCGAAAGATGGCAGGGCGGGGGAGATGGCCCCGGCAAGGTCGTCTGTCGTAAGAATGGATTTTTGGGCGCGTGCATCCACTATGAGTTGGGACACTCTGCGCGCATTGTCCACCTCTCCGAACAGTCTTAGGATTTTTTCTAATTCTTCTTGCGTATAAGAATTGATGATGTCAGCGGCAGTCTTGCCGCCCTGCGCATTCATCCGCATGTCCAAAGCCGCGCTGTACCGGAATGAAAATCCGCGGTCAGCGGTGTCAAACTGATGGGAACTAACTCCGAGATCTGCTAGTATTCCGTCTATCAGCTCATCTTTTATGCCCTTTTGGTATGCATCCAAAAGAACATAGTTGTGTATAAATCTGAAATTGTTGTGTATGAGTGTAAGTCTCTTGTCCTGAGGTGCATTTGATAGGGCTTCGCTATCACGGTCAAAAGCCATTACTGTTCCTTGCGCGGAGAGTCTTGACAATATCTCCCGGCTATGGCTGCCACCACCGAAAGTGGCGTCGGCATACTTCCCGTCCGGATTGGTGACGAGAGCATCGATGCTTTGTTTTAAAAGTACTGGAATATGGTATTCTGACATATATGACCTCTATCTATGCGAGAGGTCTTCAGCGATGGCAATGAATTCTTCGCTTGATAGTCTGGATGCTTCGAATGCTTCTTTGGACCAAATCTCAATCTTGAAGTCACTGCCGGAGAAAACCACTTCTTTGTCCACTGAAATTGAATCAAGGAGCCTGCGGCTTATCGTAATCCTGCCTAGACGTGCATCTGGTTCCACAAGATCGCGGTCGCGCATATATTCTCTCCAGAAGATTGCGTGAGTCTTGTTGAATGTCAAGTCGAGTGAGTCCTTTACCTTGCCTGACTGCTTCTCCCATTCTTCGTAAGTGTACATCTCAAGGCATGGGGCGAAGAGGTCTTTCTTGACAACGAATCTGGTGTCCGCTCCCGGGGATAACATGGCGCGGAAAGCGGCTGGTATTACTAGCCGTCCTTTGTCGTCAACCCTGGAAGTGTATTCACCTATGAAACTTGCCATCTCAAACAATTCTTATACGCAAGTTCAAAGATACTAATTTTTTTCCACTTTATTACATTTTGTTCCATTTTTTTCCACAAAGCTCTCGATTGCTCTATCAAAAGAACTGCGCTGGTCCGCATCAAGCGGGCCAGCGCAGCCGTATAAATTCCCTTTAGTCGTGTCAGTTAATCATTGACTAATCAATGTGTTCCTCTTTTGTTACCCTATTGAACGTATATATAAGATGGACGTTTAATAGGCACTCTTTATCAAAGTCATAGACCTCTGTATCTGTTTCAAATACCAGGACGTCAGATTTTGGAAAAGAAACCTTTCCGTTGGACAGTGCTTTAACGTAGAAAGGAGCATCCTTCCATCCTCTTATGAAATCAGTTATTGGGTAAGTGTAGATAAAATTGTTACCCTTGTGTGAGATGATATAATCTGTTTCTGTATTGGCAAGTTCGCAAAACATAGTTGAACCCATAGGGGTGCCGTTTTCGCAATATTCTACGCCTTGAACGGGGAAATGCAGTTGGATATGGCCAGAATAGAAATTTGGGTCAACCTTACCTACGTATGCACGATAACTATTTTTGTCAAATCCTGGCATTATTTCAAGTTCGGACAGAATATCGTATGAAGAAGTCTTATCTCCGTTCAGATTATAGCATGCCTCATTTTTTGATGATGGCAACACTGATGATAGTACGTACCATCCTTTAACGCTATCTTCTGTCTCATAGACTTTCTTAGAAAGCCCGTCATCTCTTTTCTCACAGCCTGATGCAAATAACAAAGCAATTCCGGCAAAAAATAATGCTAAAACTTTTTCATAATGAATTATGTTTATTTTTTCCCCCCCCCCAAAAAAAAACGGAAAACATTTCCGTCAGTCTTCAGACTTTAAGATGTTCTCTTTGGTTTTGGTCGGGATGATCCGACTCGAACGGACGACCCCCACGTCCCGAACGTGGTGCGCTAGCCAACTGCGCTACATCCCGATAAAAAATAAACTTGCTTATGCAAGTTTATTAATGTACATCGCTATGCCGCTCTTAAGATTAGATGCCTTGTTCTTGTGAATCAGTCCAATCTTGGCGAGCTTGTCGATCATAGCGTAAACCTTTGGTGCATTCTTCTCCGCGGTAGCCTTGTCGCTTGTGTTTCGGATGTCGCGGATAGCATTCCTTGTAGTCTTTGCATAATACCTATTATGCAGTCTGTGCCTGTCGTTCTGACGATCGGCCTTCTTTGCTGAAGCTGTATTTGCCATTGTTTTACTTTTTTTTATATTTGGTAGTGGGTAGGAGAATCGAACTCCTATTGCAAGAATGAAAATCTTGAGTACTAACCGTTATACGAACCCACCAAACGCCCTTTTTGATACTATCGACCAAATAGGGACTGCAAAGATAGAAAATATTTTGTTAATGACAAACTATTCTTCCTCCTTTTCTTTATTTTCGCTCCATTCCCAAGAATACAAGAGGGATTCAACCTGTCTGAGGTATTGGCGTTTGTCGTATCTTGGCGCATATACGAATGCCTCCAGTACCATTATGTCCTTGCCGTCAGGAGTGTAGAAAGAATGAGATACAAACGGACCTCCCATGAAATCGTTCTTTACGTCCCACATGCCCCTGGTCTGGACGAAGTGAATGCCCTTATATCTGATATATTCAATCTGTGGTGTAAAGAAGTCACTTGTAGTCATATAAGTGTTCTCGAACATTCCAGGTACATATTTTTGGAGCATTTCATTGCGATGCTTGATAATGTTCTCTGCAGAGAATGGCTGGTCTTTCTCTGCAGGATACTTATATATAAAGACATCCTGATATACGTACTGCTTGTCGTCTGCTATCCACATGAAGTCGTCTTTGGAGAGCTTGATCTTGTATCCTGATGGAAAATGCATGGCCCCTCCAAATTTCTTTTCCACTTCGGGGGCTATGGTCCTTTCTTCGTACTTCAATGTGTTTATTATTACTCTGTCACGTTCTGCTTGTTCGATTGCGCTAAGGATAGTCTTTCCGTTTTCCGAAAGAAGTTTCTCCGCACCTTCAGTGTCATAAGCGCTTACCTGCACCACCACTTGTGTGTTGGCCCATACGTTGTGCTTGTAGAATACTCCAGTGGTATCAAGTTGTGGATTGATGTTAAATATTACTATGTTGCGATGAATCTTGAAAAGATCGGCAAAGCCGTTAGGCGATACGTTCACGAGATTGTATAGAGGCTCCCTTTGTGCCAGGAACGGGCAGTCGCTTGCCAGAAGTTCCCGGGCATCATTTCCGAGGGCTCCCTCCCAGTTGTCACGGTCCATCACCACTATTACTTCTCCGGCTTTTCCGCTGACGCTCGGCAGTAGGGGAGTTGTACTCTTACAGCTGCAAATGGCAAGGATGCAGACTGAAAGTAATGTAAGTAATCGTTTCATATCAAGAATATTAAATATTTCAAAAATTAATTGAACAGTCGCCCTATATCATTGCTTACGGCAAGGAACATCAAACCGAAAAGCAGCAGCATGCCTATCATCTGCATCACCATAAGGAACTTGTCGCTCGGCTTCCGCCCGCTGACCATCTCTATCAGAAGGAACAATATATGGCCTCCGTCAAGAGCAGGAATCGGAATCAGGTTCATCACTGCCAACATGATGGAAAGAAGAGCTGTGATGCTTAGGAACTGATACCAGTCCCATGTAGATGGGAAAACCTCACCTATGGCAATAAAACTCCCGACCGACTTATATGCGCCTGTCGATGGAGTTACAAGTAACTTCAAGTCTTTAAGGTAGTCTCCTATGGTGCTGCCCGCAAGTTTGAACCCGGCGGGAATGGCGCTGGCAGCGTTATATCGCTTTGTCTTTATATTAGGTGCCATAAGGCTCAGCCCGAGACGGCCAGATGTATCTACCTGAGCGGCAATTGACAGGGTGTCGGCGCCTCTGACGATACCAAGGGTTACATCCGTGCCTTTCTCTGATGATAATATTGGCCTGGAGTCCTGCAGAAATTCTATCTCTTTGCCATTTATGGCTATCAGCCTGTCTCCGTGCCTAAGATTGCTACCGGCATTTGGACCTGAAGCCATGACTGAGTCTATGACGAAAGGTAAGGCAAGGTCAAACATGAGTTGAGAATTTAGTACTTCAGGCATCATGGCCCTATCGATGTACAATTCTACCGTATCTGATCCTCTGAGCACGGTGGCCCGGCTTGCTTCCCTTCTTGCGAGGTCAGCCTGAAGCATCGCGAAATTTTCCGGGGTATAATCATCCAGTTTTAATATCCTATCCCCATTCCGAAATCCCATCTGGTAGGCCGTGTCGTTTACATATACTTCGCTTGTACTATTGTCAATGTATGACTGCCCCCACACGCATAGAATCACAATATAGGACAAAATGGCGAAAATGATGTTGTTTAGTACGCCTCCGGCCATTACGAGCATTCTCTGCCATGCTGGATGCGATCGGAACTCCCATTCCTTGGGCTCTTCTGAAAGCTGCTTCATGTCCATGGATTCGTCCACCATCCCGGCAATCTTGCAGTAGCCTCCAAATGGAAGCCATCCTATGCCAAATTCAGTATCTCCCCATTTCCACTTGGCTATAGCCTTTCCGCCCGGATCGAAGAAAAGGAAAAACTTCTCAACCTTTATCCCGAAAAGCTTAGCCCATGCAAAATGTCCAAGCTCATGTAGGAAAATTAGCAGGGAGAGTGAAAGGAAGACCTGAAGTGCTTTAATTAATATAACCATCTGCAATAGAAGCAATCTCTTTGTTTGTCGTGAAGATATCCTCAAGCGAAGGATCTGCCACAAAATTCATTCCGCGAAGACATTTCTCATTTATGCGGGCAATGTCATAGAATCCAATGAGCCCTTTCAGATATGCTGCAACTGTCACCTCGTTTGCCGCATTCAGCGCGCACGGTGCATTACCGCCCCTCTTTATGGCATCGTAAGCTAATTCAAGGCATGGAAATCTCTTCATGTCTGGAGCCTCGAAACTTATGTGCCCTAAAGTGGCGAAGTCAAGTTTTTTGTTGCCTACACTAACTCTGCGAGGAAAGCTCAGTGCGAATCCTATAGGCTCCCTCATATCTGGGCAGCCCATCTGTGCTATTATCGCTCCGTCTTCGAATTCTACCATGGAGTGGACCACGGACTCTGGATGAACTACGACATTTATTTTGTCTGGGGCCATATTGAAAAGCCATTTGGCTTCCATGACCTCAAATCCTTTGTTCATCATAGTTGCCGAGTCTATCGTGACCTTTGCGCCCATGTTCCAATTGGGGTGTTTGAGCGCCTGCTGCGCTGTTGCTGCTGCTATTTGTGCCCTGTCCCATGTGCGGAATGGCCCGCCTGAGGCTGTGAGGTGAATTTTTTCTACCCTATTGTCCCCGGCGGCGAGCAGGCATTGGAATATGGCTGAGTGTTCTGAGTCCACGGGAAGAATGACAGCGCCGTGCTCTCTCATGGTCCGGATCACAATCGAACCGGCTGCTACGAGCGTCTCCTTGTTGGCAAGGGCAACGGTCTTACCTGCCTCTAGGGCTGACAGTGTTGGACGAAGGCCGCTGAACCCAACCATGGCCCCAACAACTATGTCCACTGAAGGCATCTTTACCAGTTCGCAGAGACTATCCACTCCAGCCCAAACCTTGATGTCTTTGTCTTGCAGAGCTTCGGCTATTTCCTTGTACCTTGACTCTTCGCAGATAACTACATTTGCGGCATCGAATTCCAAAGCTTGTTGGATTAGGAGTTCGACATTTCGTCTTGCTGAAATCAATTCCACTTCAAACATATCCGGATGTCTTCTTATCACATCCAGTGTCTGAGTCCCGATGGACCCCGTCGAACCGAGTATTGCTATTTTCCTCTTTCTCATTGGATACTATTTAGTAGTTCAGATGCCTTGACGGGTCAATGGGCTCTCCATTATTCCATATTTCAAGATGTAGTACATCTGTCTTAGACTCACTGTTTGCGCCTCCGCTCATGGCAATCGGAGTGCCGGCTTTGACTTCGTCACCAACACGTTTGAGCGCCCGACTGCAACTGCTGTAGCAACTTGTTAGATTGTCGCTATGCTGGATGATGAGCACATACATGCGCTCATCGTCCCATCCTGAATATATGACCGTCCCGTCTAAAATAGCGCTTACGATTGAACCGACCGGTGCATTTATGTCAATACCAGGGTGTTCGACCCTATTAAACCGCCCTGTTATCACGCCTTTGACTGGGTTGAAAAAGTGCTTTCCTTCCATTGGCATGGATTTCTGGGTATTAGTGCTTAGTCCGAACTGTTCTTCCCGCTGAACTCTATCCCTAAGAATGGAGTCCTGCTTTTCAAGTTCAGCCTCTGGCTTGTCTGATATGTATTGCAATGCACTATGTCTGATCAAACTGTCAAAATTGATTGTGGCTTGCCCCGACAGCACCCTGCTGAGATTCTCGGCATAGAGATTCCATCTGGTGATGATACTCTCAAGTGAGTCAATCTTCATGGCGTTAGTCATAGCGACCTTCTTTACCTGGACATTTGGGTATCCTGGGATGGTATTTCTAAGAGGGGTAAAAGCTATCACGCAATATATTAGCAGAATGCTTGTTACTAGAGCGGCTGTGGCAATAGCGATGAATCGAAACGTGGAGAACCGGATGGTTCTCACGCTGCTATGCGTCTCATTGTCCACAAGGGTAAGCCTATAGTCTTTATTCTGAATCTTCATGTATTCTAAACTTTTGCGAAATAGGTTGTTTTTGACTAATTTCGCGGTGATGAACAGAATCATAGGAATAGATTACGGTAATGCTCGGACGGGAATCGCGGTGAGCGACCCTCTTGGCATATTCGCATCTCCGTTGGAAACTGTTACTTCTGCAAAGATAATAGATTATCTCCAAAATTACGCCCGAGAGGAAACCATTGTTCGTTTTGTAGTAGGTTATCCGCTTAACCTGGATGGTCGCCCCGCTCAAGCTGCTCCTGACGTGGACCGATTTTTGAAGACGCTTGAAAAGGCTTTTCCAAATGTACCTATCAGTCTCGAAGACGAGAGATTCACTTCCGTTCTTGCGCATAGGGCAATGATTGACGGCGGTATGAAGAAAAGCGATAGGCGAGACAAAAAACAGGTGGATAGAATCAGCGCAGCGATAATTTTGCAGAGTTATATTGATAAAAAGAAATGATTAGACCGATTTATCTTTATGGGTCCGAGGTGCTTCGACAGAAGGCAGTGCCTGCGGATATTGACAATGATAAGGAAGGGATTCAGACCCTTGTAGCCGATCTTTGGGAGACCCTCAAGGCCTCGGAGGGATGTGGACTTGCTGCCCCTCAAGTGGGCGAGAGTGTGAGAGTAGCAGTAGTGGACGGCGATGTGATGGCAGATGTATTTCCGTACCTTAAAGGCTTCAAGCGAACATTTATAAACCCTATAGTGAAGTCTTTCAGTGAGGCCATGTGCGAATATGAAGAGGGCTGTCTCAGTGTCCCTGGCATCTATGCTTCAGTCCGTCGTCCAGAATCCATCGTGGTTGAGTATTATGATGAGAGCTTCACCCTGAAGACAGAGTGTTTTGATAAGTTTGCCTGCCGTATGATAGAGCATGAATTCTCACATCTGGATGGAGAGCTATTTACGGATATCGTGGCTCCTATTCGCAGGAAAATGATAGGAAAGAAGCTCCAGAATATAGCGCAAGGGAAAATTAGGACATCATACAAATCAAAGATTAAATAAAATGGGAGCATTTCACGCTTACGATATTAGAGGAATCTACGGTGTGGATTTCGACAAGGATACTGCCTATAAGGTAGGCTATTTTATTCCAGAACTTTTGAAGGCCGACAAGGTGGTGGTAGGACGCGACTGCAGAGTCTCATCTGAAGAGATTCATGATAGTTTGGTGAAAGGTATTTGTGATGCTGGTGCCGATGTGTATGACCTTGGACTTTGTTCGACACCAATGGTTTATTTCGCTACTGCTAACTATGGCTTCAAGGCTTCGGTGCAGATCACGGCCAGTCATAACCCCGCACAGTACAACGGTATGAAAGTCAGTCGCGAAAATGCCCTTCCTGTGGGCCTTGATTCTGGCCTTGGGCAGATTAAGTCATGGATTGACGAGGGGCGTCCGACACCTGTATCTTCGCAGCGGGGAAGCATCTACGACAAGGATATTCATGATGACTATATTGCATTTATGTCCAGGTTTAAAGGCGACTATTCAAATCTTGATATCGCTTTTGACCTTTCCAATGGCATGTCTTGCCTTTTTGCGAAGGAAGTGTTCGGCTCAGAGCCGGAGTATCTTTTTGATACGATCGACGGCAGATTCCCCAATCACGAGCCAAACCCATTGGTCGCCAAGAATGTGGAGCCTTTGAGAAAACTCGTTTCTTCCAAAAAGTCTGATATAGGCGTCATATATGATGGCGATGCTGATAGGGTGATGTTTGTGGATGATAAGGCTCGGTTCGTAGCTCCTGATCTTATAATCGCTCTGATGGCAGAGTATTTCTGTGTGGAGCGCGGCGCTAAAAATCCACGAGTCCTTCAGGAAATACGCAGTTCGAAGTCTGTCGGGGAATATCTTGCGCAATATGGGGCAGAATTACATACCTGGAGGGTAGGAAGGGCTTATGCCGCTCCGAAACTTCGTGAGATAGACGGACTATGGGGCGGAGAACTTGCCGGCCATTATTATTTCAAGGATTTCTTCTATTCTGATAGCGGTCTTTTGTCTTCATTGATAGTCTTGAGGATAGTGTCTGCCTTGAAGAAGAAAGGAATCCGTCTTAGCGACAAGATTGATTCTATGACCAAGTATCGCAACTCTGGAGAAATTAACTTCAAGCTCGAGAACAAAAAGGAAGCGATGGATGCTGTCCGTGACCATTTCCTTGCGCAGGAGACTCCCGAAAAAGTAATGGACTTCGACGGTTACAGACTTGAGTTTGCAGACTGGTGGTTCAATATCAGGCCTTCTAATACAGAACCTTACTTGAGGTTCATCTGCGAGGCGCGTACTGATGAGCTTTTGTCAAGTAAGGTGTCAGAGGTGGAAGAACTGCTTGTAACAAAGTTTGGAGCAGTGAGGTCATAGCATGAGGAATCTATTGTCGCTTGCAGCGGTGTTTTGCACCACTTTGGGTATTTTTGCCCAGGAAACTCGAGACATTGCGGTGCGGGATACCGTGGCGTTAGAGGGAGCTGTGCCGCCTCCTGCTGCTACATGGGTGCCTGAGGACTTTATTACCATGCCTGGGCTCTTCCAGAAGGGGAATGGGGCACCTGTAGACACTCTCGATATAGGGGACAGTTATCTTCAAATAGTTCTGAATGATGACTATACATGGCGATATATAAAGAATCAGAAGAAACTCGAACAAGATGATGTGTTCCGGGACTATTGGGTGGAGAATGTGACCAATCCATACGCCAAGGTGTCTCTCGAAGATCTTGGCTATAGGAACACCATCTGTCTTGTGGACTCCGTGAGCCGTTTTGTCTGCCCATACATAGGAAAAGTATATTCGAAGTTTGGATATCGTAGAGGTCGTCGTCATCAGGGAACTGATGTGCCTCTGAAGACCGGAACTCCTGTCGCAGCTGCATTTGATGGCCGGGTGAGAGCCTCTCAATATGTTTCCGGATATGGTAATCTTGTGATAATCAGGCATGAAAATGGACTGGAGACTTTCTATGGGCATCTTTCCAAGCGTCAGGTGTCTGTGGGGGATTGGGTTCGTGCTGGTGACATTATTGGACTCGGCGGCTCTACAGGACGTTCGTCAGGCCCGCATCTTCATTTTGAAACCCGTTATAAAGGCTATGCATTTGATCCAGAATGGATCGTGGATTTTGAGAATGGAAAGTTGAGGACAAATGTGTTTGTGCTAAGACGCAGTTATCTTAATGCGTCTTCTCGATATGTCCCAGAGTCCATTGATGAGGAAGAGGATGTATATGCTGCTGATGAAAAGATAATTGAGGAAGAAAAGCGTCTTGAAGCTGAACGCGCTGCTATGAAATGGCATACTGTCAAGTCAGGGGAGACTGTTTCTGCAATAGCGCGCAAGAACGGGAAGAGCGTGAGTCAGATACAGAAACTCAACCCTGGACTAAAAGCGGATAAGATAAAAATAGGACAGAAAATCAGAGTGAATTGACGCGCTATGTTAGTGGTATTGGAAGGTTTGGACGGAGCAGGAAAGTCTACTCAGGTCCGGATGTTTAGAAATTATCTTCAGAAGAAGGGCGAATTGGAATACATTCATTTTCCTCGGTACGATGCCCCTGTATATGGAGAGCTTATCAGCCGTTTTCTTAGGGGCGATTTTGGAGCCAATGATTCCGTTCACCCACAGTTGGTGGCGTTGTTGTTCGCCGAAGACAGGCATGGCGCGGCTCCAGAGATACGCGAGGCTCTTCTGGAGGGAAAAACTGTTCTTCTGGATAGGTATGTTTATTCCAATATCGCGTATCAGTGCGCTAAACTCCACGATGAGAAAGAGGCTGAGGACCTGCGCGCATGGATAGCGAATACCGAGTACGGAGAGTTCGATTTGCCTCGTCCGGATCTCAACATATTTCTTGATGTGCCTATCTCGTTTGTGGAGAAGAGTCTTGCCGGAAACCGATCTGGTGATGATAGGGAGTATCTGCATGGCTCGAGTGATATCCATGAGTCAGATATTTCGTTTCAGAAGAAGGTGCGTAGGATGTACCAACGTCAAGCCGAGCTTGATCCGTCATTTATAGCAGTGGACTGCTCGGACGAATTTGGGGAGATGTTGCCACCAGATGATATTTTTGCCAAAATTATTGACATATATGAAAATGCTCAGGCGATTTAGCGCTGTGATAATAGGGATTGTCTTCTTCGTGTCTGGTATTCTTAAATTCATGGACCCGATGGGGACGTCGCTGATAGTGGAGGCGTATATGAATTTCTTTAAGCTCGGTTTCCTTCGTCCATTGTCCTATTTCAGCGGAGCAATGCTTGCTGTGGTGGAGACCACGCTGGGTGCAGCCCTGATTACTGGAGTATGGCGTAAGATTGTGGCATTCGCTTCTCTTGTATTAGTGTCGTTTTTCACTATTGTCACGTTTGTCCTGCTTGTCGCGAATCCTGATATGGATTGTGGATGCTTCGGGGAGGCGGTTCATCTAACGCATCTTCAGAGTTTTGTGAAGAATATTGTGATTCTTGCGTTGTGGGCGCTTGCTTTTATTCCGCTCAAGTCGGTGGGTGACCCTGTAAAAGTGAAGTATGTGAGTTTCTCCATTGCTATGGTCTCGTCTCTGTTGTTTTTCTTGTATTCTGTATTATCAATTCCGCTTGTGGATTTTACAGAATATAAGCCTGGCAATGAACTGGCATCTATGGAAGATTTTGATTTTTCTTCCGGGGAAGAGCCTTTGCTGCTGAGTTTTAGGGATGCAGGCGGGGAGTATGTCGACTCGCTGGCACTTTCTGGAAAAGTGATGGTAGTATCTATTTATAATCCCGAGAAATTGTCAGACCGCAGGTGGAATAGAGTTTCTTCTTTCGTGCGCTCGGCAGAAGGGGAGGGATTCCTTACACTTGTCCTTGCCGCTTCTACTCCAGAGTCGCTCGGGAATATAGTAAAAGACCCGTTTGTGCTTTCTCACTGCTACTTTGCGGATCGCAAGAAGCTGCTTACGCTCAACCGTTCCAATGCTGGCGTGGTGTTTATTGATGATGCCAGGATAGTATCAAAATGGTCGTCAAATCATGCTCCAGGAAAAGAATTGCTGTCGCAGATTTCCGATTCGGACCAGGCGGAGGTGGTGATGTCTCAGTCAGGAAAATCATCACTGAAATTTCAGGCTTTTATGCTTTATGTTTTTGCCGTAATGCTTTTGTTGTAGGAATATGGTTAGGATAATGGGGATAGTGAATCTGACACCGGATTCTTTTTGGGCTCCAAGCCGTTCGGATATTCATAATTCGATACCGAGAATTGCCTCGCTTGTGGCGGATGGGGCGGATATCATTGACCTTGGGGCAGTATCCACCAGACCTGGTGCTGCTGACGTAAGTGTGGACGAAGAGTGGGCTCGGCTTGAGCCAACTCTCAAGCTCCTCTCGGACAAGGCAGTTGTAGAGGAATATGGGCTGACAGGGGTTGATTTCTCAATTGACACTACTAGCTCGGAGATTGTGAAACGCTCATTTGATACATTTGGGCCGTTCATTGTAAATGATATTTCCGCTAGTGAGGACGATGCTGAGATGCTTGATGTTGTGGCATCACTGAAGTTGCCCTATGTCGCCATGCACAAGAGGGGCAATCCACGGACTATGGATTCAAAATGTGAGTACGAGGGTGGCGTTATTCATGCTCTAGTGGACTATTTCATGGATTTTGAACGTAGAGCAGGCGAAATCGGTATTGGTAATTGGATTCTTGACCCGGGACTCGGCTTCGCCAAGACGGAAGCGCAGAACTGGGAGATTCTTGAAAAACTGGAGGCATTCAAGCCTCTGCATAGGGAGATTCTTATTGGTGCAGCGGATAAACGTTTTACGCATGGCGACACCGAGAAAGCCAATAGGATGGCTGTCGCGCACGGAGCAGGTATCTTGAGGGTGCATGATGTTAAGGCTGCTGTGGGATACAAGGCTCAGTCGCCGACGATATAGATATCTTCATCAGGTTCGCAGAACATGAAATTGTTTCTTGCGAAAGTTTCAAGTGAATCTCTGTCTGAATAAAGTTTGTCAGCGGCATTGTGCAGTCTGGCATTGTCGTTCTGAAGCTTTTCGATCTGCCGCTCCTGCTTGCGAAGCGTTATGGCAGAACGAACCCACACGATGAGGTTGTCATGTTTTACGAGAAGAAAGAAAAGGCACAGTGATGTGGCCACAATGGCGTAACGGGCGAAAGAGCGCTGCTCCCGCCTATCACCATCATCACTTCTATTCCATAGATTCCTAAACTTTCCCATATCGGATGAATATTGCGCAAATTTAACTAATTTTGCGAGATTACTAAAAACATACATTATGAAACCTACTCTTCTTGTTCTTGCGGCTGGTATGGGAAGCCGCTATGGTGGACTCAAGCAGATGGACGGACTTGGTCCTAATGGTGAGACCATCATAGATTATTCAATATATGATGCAGTTCACTCAGGCTTCGGCAAAGTCGTGTATATAGTGAGGGAGTATTTTCTCGAGCAGTTCCGGCAGACTGTAAAGGAGAAGTATAGCCATGTGAAGTGTGTGGACGGAAGCCCTCTTGAATTCGTGTTTGTAACTCAGGAGCTCAACAAGATTCCCGCTGGCTTTACCCTTAATCCGGAGCGGCAGAAGCCTTGGGGGACAGCTCATGCTGTGCTTATGGCCAAGGATGTGATTGATGGCCCTTTCGTAGTGATCAATGGGGATGACTATTATGGACGTGATTCATTCACAATAGCCGCGGAATGGTGCCGTAGCCATGAGAATACTCATGGACAATATGCCATTATCGGTTTCGAACTTGATAATACACTCAGTGAGTCGGGTGGGGTATCCCGCGGAATTTGTAGTTATGACAAGGATATGAAGCTTACCGACGTTGTGGAGCATCACAATATCATTATGGATGATGACGGTCGTATCTTCGGGGACAATTCTGATACGGGTGCGCGTGTCGAACTGAGAGGAAAAGATCTCTGCTCTATGAATATGTGGGGGTTCACTCCTGATTTCTTCATTTCAAGTGAAGAGAGCTTCAAGTCTTTCCTTCAGGCCAATAGTATGGAACTTAAGAAAGAGTTCTATATACCTTATGCTGTAGATGTGATGGTAAAGGCCGGTGCTGCTACATGCGAAGTGCTTCATACTCCATCGCGTTGGTTCGGAGTTACTTTTAAGGAAGACAGACCTGGTGTCGTGTCCAAGTTCGCGGAACTTGTCCGTGAAGGCGTTTATCCTAGCCCGTTGTATAAGTGATGAAACGGTCCGGAAAGCGGAACTTCAAGTTCTTCGAGAATTTCTCGCACTATGTGCCTGGGGTGGCGGATATTTTCATTCTTTTAGCATTCCTTCTGTTAGGCGTTCTCCTTGCGCAGATTCCTTCTGTTCTGGTGATGTTATGGCCGGATATAGACATGAGCATAATAATGTTTGTATCTTATCCTATCATGTTTATTCCTGCTATGATATATGCTTCGCTGAAGAGTAAGGGAAATTGCTTTGATGAAGCATCTGTCCCTATGGACAGGAGTAATTTCAGTCCTATTGGAGGAGTATGGTGCGTATTGCTTACTCTTATTGCTACACTTTCGCTCTCTTTCGCTTGTGATGCTTTCGGCTTTGTACTTCCTGAACCGCCTCAGTGGTTCAAGACTGCGATGGAGAGCATAACTTCCGATGGCAATATCCTTCTCAACTTTATTAGTGTCAGCATATTTGCGCCTCTTTTTGAAGAGTGGCTGTGCAGGGGAATGGTGCTGCGAGGCCTATTGGCCAATCGGGTAAAACCAGTATGGGCAATTGTCTTTTCGGCTCTTTTCTTTGCTTTCATACACCTGAATCCATGGCAGGCACTTCCAGCATTCACCATTGGGTGTCTTATGGGTTACATTTACTATAGGACAGGCTCTCTGAAGCTCACCATGCTTATCCATTTCACCAATAACACCGTTTCTTTAGCTCTGAGCAATGTGGATGCACTGAAGGAAATGGAATCGTGGTGCGATATTATACCGGCACCGCTTTACTGGGTATTGGTTGCAGCTTGTGTGATGCTCGTAGTTCTTATAACGAGAAAGTTTGGGAAGGTGTCTCCTGTGGAATGGACCGGCTACAATAGGTAATCTATTGATGCAGGACCTTCGTTGAACAACAGATCCATTATTGAAAGGTTCGGAATGAACCCGTGCCTTTGGGCAAATACTTGATAATACGATTTATCCACTCCTAAGTCCTTCAGTATGGAATTGGACTTTTTGGGGTGGATTTCTTCTTTGCACGACTCATCGAATGCAGTGGTCTGCATGAGTGTGGTGTTAAGCCCTGTTTTTCGCATGAAGAAACGTATCAACGATATGTCTAAATCCCATAGAGTCTGTGGCTCGGACTCAAGGATTGATGCCAGTTCATCCCTATAGTATTCGTAGAATGCAGATGACATATAGGCAGAGTCGATGCACTTTATGGTTTTTTTTACCCATGGGGTGGAGTAGTCGACCTTGATGTGCGTAATGGGTAGAGAGAATGTCCCATTCTCGTGCTTTACCGGGAAGTTCAGTGCCTGTACCCCATTCTCGGCATATATGTGGCACCGGTTCCTATAGGATTGTTTCTGGTAGTTTTCACAGGCCTCAATATAAACGGAAGAATACTTTGCCAAAAGGGCAAAGTATTCAACTGGAGGGAAATATGCTATTTTAAGAGTCAATTTACTCGATTTCTCCCTTTGAATTTATGTCATTGGCACGGACAATACCTCTCTTTGAGTTCCTGATAAACGAAAGAATAGTGTCCCGCTCAACTGACTGAGGGAATCCGGCTTCCACCTTGGCGCATCCATCAGAGATATTGTATCCCTGAAAGTAAATCGTATCGTAAATATCCTTTATGTTCCTGATGACATCAGACTCGAAACCTCTTCTGCGGAGTCCGACGATGTTGATGCCGGCATAGCAGATAGGCGTGCGTCCGCATATTGAATAAGGCGGAATGTCTTTGTTGACAGCAGAGCATCCTCCTACCATGGCGTGTGTGCCGATGTGCGAGAACTGATGAACGGCGGTGTTGCCTCCGATGATGGCCCAATCGTCCACATCAGTCTCTCCGGCAATGCCTACATAACTAACGAGGATGCAATGGTTTCCCACGCGGCAGTCGTGTGCGACATGCACATACGACATTATGAGGGTGTTATTCCCGATACGAGTGACGCCTTTGCCGCTAGCTTTGGTGCCTCTATTGATGGTTGCGCACTCGCGGATGGTCACGTTGTCACCGATTTCCACATAGGTGATTTCCCCATCGAATTTGAGGTCCTGAGGGATTGCGCCCACGACTGCTCCTGGAAATACAGAGCAGTTGCTGCCCATTTTCACGTATGGAAGAATGGTGGCGTGAGGGTAAATCTTGCAGTTGTCACCAATCTCTACATTCTCATCGATATATGCGTAAGGTCCTATTTCTACGTTGTCTCCAAGTTTTGCCTTAGGGCTGACAGTCGCCAGCGGATGAATAGTTATTGCCATATTATTTCTTTTTTTCTATTGCGGCTGCCGCTGCAATACTATTTATTTTGTGTCCTGGTTTGTATGCGCTGATGTGTGCTTTCGGAAAGCCTCCAATAAGTCTCATGTCCCCGATAAGATCAAGCATCTTGTGCCTTCCGCACTCGTTCGGGAAATGAAGTTTGATGTTGCTGAGATATCCTTGATCTGTAACTGATAGCAGTGGCTGCCCGAACAAGGAGCACATCTTGCTCACCTGCTCTTTTGTTACTGGATGCTCTACGATGACGATAGCATTGTCCACGTCTCCGCCTTTTACCAATCCCATGGATGCCAGATATTCCAATTCGTGGAAAAAGCAGAATGTCCTGCAAGGAGCTATTTGTCCCACATAGTCACTGCCCTCATCCCATGATGCCGACTGGACTCCGAGTACTCTGGAGTTGAAATCAACGGTGAGCTCAAGCGAGAAATGGTCGTCTGGAGTTATCCTGACCCACGAGCCAGTCTGGTCATTCTTTACTTCAAACGCTTCTGCAAATTCTATGTACTTCCTTTCGGCATTCTGAACCTTAAGTCCATCCGGAGCAATGGCCCTTACATAGCACTCGGCGCTTCCGTCAAGGATAGGAACTTCATCATTGTCAATCTTTATGAGTGCATTGTCCACGCCCAACCCCGTCAGTGCTGACATGAGGTGTTCTATGGTGACGATGGAAACTCCATTTGCGGAAATGGTGGTGCTTCTTTCAGTCTTGGATACGTTTGTAGCTAACGCCTCAACCTCTACGTTCAAATCTGTGCGTAGGAAACGTATTCCGGTATTTTCTCCGGCGGGTGCTATCGTAAGGTGGGCATACCTCCCGGTATGAAGCCCTCTTCCTTCGAAAGAATATTCTTTATTAAGAGTCTGTTGATTCATCGGGGTGCAAAGATAAATAAATAATTTTATTCTTCACCTGATTGCTTGAATTTAGCATAAGCCTTCATGTATACCCGGTGATCAATGCCAGGTATTCCAAATAGGGTGAGGCCGGATTTCCTGATATTTCCGATGATGGCGGACTTGGCCGCAACGGTCGTGTGATCGGCTATATTGACGTGCCCGACAATGCCTACCTGACCTCCGAACAAGCAGTTCTTCCCTATTTTGGCGGACCCGGCGACACCAGTCATCGCAGCCATGGCGGTATTCTCTCCCACTATTACATTATGGGCAATCTGGCACAGGTTGTCTATCCTTGCACCTTTCTTTATGATGGTGGATTCCATAGGAGCCTTGTCAACAGTGGTATTGGACCCGATTTCAACATCATCTTCAATGATTACATTTCCGAGGTGCTCTATCTTTTTCCATGAACCGTCAGGCTGTGGCGCATTTCCGAATCCGTCATCTCCTATGATGCATCCTGCATGAAGAATCACTCTGTCTCCGATTACCATTCCTGGAAAAATATGGACCCCTGGGTATATAATGCAGTAAGATCCGATTTTTGTGCCCTCTCCAATGGTGACATTATCTGAAATATGTGTGCAGTCGCCTATACTTGCATTCTTCCCTATTGTGACAAAGTCGCCCACATAGACCTTCTTCCCGAGCTTTGCACTCCATGCAATATGGCAGCGTCCTCTATGTCTACGATATTTCTTCTTCTGGTCTGCTACATATTTAAGTAACTCTGAAAGAGCTGAATACGCGTCCTGAACACGTACCATGGTAGGGGCTACAGGAGCTGTGGGCTTAAAATCAGAATTCACCAGCAGGACGGATGCCTTGCTGGTGTATACATACTGTTCGTATTTGGGGTTGGCGAAGAAGCATAACTGCCCCTTCTTGCCATGCTCAATCTTAGCAAATGATGTCACTTTTTCCTGCGGATTTCCTTCCACCGTTCCGTGGAGTACGTCCGCTAACTGCTGTGCGGTCAATTCCATTTATTGTAATTATTTTAATATTCTAAAATCTCCATCCAAATGTTAGAAGCGCGCTTATTAAAGATCTCTTGTTGTATATTGCCGGAGATGCTTCGTTAACGTACTCTCCTCTCTCATTCCAATTAGGGTAGTCGTAGTATGGGTAGAACTTTGTGTCCGGATACCCTGTGTATTTGACTGCTACATCGGCGAAGAAGGAGCCAGATGAAGCGTAGCCGAATCCTATGGAGCCTGACAGGGTGTCGTCGTTCGCGTATGAATAGTTGAGAAGACGTTTTGCGTTGGAGGCGTATGCGTCATAGTCCGCGAGGAAATCATCGGCATAGACTTTTTCGCCAGAGTCGTTAGTCCAGAATTTTTCAGGGGATGATAGCCAGTCAACTCCGAATCTTATTGCAAACTCCGAAGTCAGTTTTGCCTCAAGCCCGACACGGAGGTTCTTGGATACTCCGGCAAAGCGCCTGTTGGTTTCGTTGAGATCACGGAAACTATCCTGCGCGAGGTAGTCATCGTGGATATTTGAAAAGCGCATTACACTATAATCCATAATTTCGTAGTCGATGCTTATCAGTCCGAGCCTGTTGATCGTTTTGGCAATGCCAAAGCTTGCCACGTATGGAGAACGGAGAGAATATGAGAACTTTCCTGTAGGAGAAGTCTGGTTCCCATTGAAATAACTATCATCAAATGATGTACTTGCTGCATATTGCCAGTTCTCTGTGATGGTGTATCCGGTAGGTGTCTGAATGGCTGCACCGATGCGCCAGGTATCTGTCGGCTTGAATATGAATCCGAATTTGGCATACAGGCCTTCGATGTCGGATACATACTTGTAGTTCGTGGACGCACTTCTGAAATGGGTAGTGTACGCATTTCCATCAGCTTTGTTGAATGTGAGTTCAAACTCTGACGGATTCATGGCTGATTCATAGAATATCTCATTGTATTCGTACTGAGCCTTCGGGAGACCGAGGTTGAAGCCAAAGTAGAATTTGTCTGAAATGTTGAAACCCATGTTCAAGACAACGTCTTTCTTGGTGCCGCTCTTCTGGGCGATTGATGTCTGTGCCAGTTTTCCAGGTACATAATGGTATCCATTTGCAAGCGCTTCGGTGATGGATACATACTTGCCGTTCTCTCCGTAGGAGCCGAACATGCCTGCTTGGTATCCAGTGAGAATATCCCATGGAATGCCGCTTCCGTCATACGAATTATAGTTTCCAAGTGCGCTCTCATCCATGCCTCCTGCTGCCGCAGCCATTTCTGCTAGTTTGGAGGTCGCCGAGTTGACTCCGTATGCATTGGCATAACTTAGGTATTGTGCCGTCTGGTTGGAGATGAGCGATACTGTGACAGATTTCAAGCCTTGTGAACGTCCCATGTTGAAAACGGCACTGACTCCGAAGTTTGGAAGGCTTACTTTGGTGCTGGTGGAGTGGTTGGATGTAGTCAACGCGTTGGAGGTGGAGAAATCTGAGTTTATGGATGATATGGATATTCCTGGCGTAAGCACCGCCTGACCATATGAATAGACAGCCGATCCGGCCGGGTTAATGCCCACAGTACCAAGGTCGCCTCCAAGTGCTGTCACAGCGTTCCCCAATGCCATGGTCCTCGCTGTGCCAAAGTAGTTGTTGCGGCTGATGTTGATAGCATCGTACATGTTCTGCGCAGATACGCAGATGGATGATATTACGAGTGCTGACAGTGCAGCGACATATTTATAACAAATTTTCATAATGGCTATTTTGATGGTTTAACTGAATTTACCTGCGTCTGCTTCCAGCAGAACTGCTGCCCGAACTCCTTGAGCTGCCGCCAGAATAGCTACCCGAACTCCTTGAGCTGCTCCCGGAGCTAAAACTGCTGCCCGAACTCCTACTAGAGTTTGATGAACTTCCACTATAAGAACGGCTGCTGGTAGTGCCTGAGCTTCTTGTGCTGGACCTTTGTGAAGAGGAAGTCGTACTACTTCTCTGCTGCACCTGGCTATTTCTGGAAGAGCTTCCGCTGCTATAGGATGACCGGCTACTGTTGCTTCGAGAGCCATTTAGGGTTCTTGAACTATTTGAACCAGTGCTTCCGCTTACAGAGTTCCCTCTAGTGGTCGTGGAATTGCGTCCCGTACTGACATTTGGACTAGCCTGTCTGGTGGAGTAGGATGACTGCGACCCAGATGAGCGGCTTCCGTTGCTCCGTGTTGCTCCGTTGCTCCGTACGGTGCTATTCCCAGAGTTGGAGTTGCTCCGGCTGCTGCTGGCGGATGAAGATCCGGAAGAGCCGTAGTTGCTTCTTGTGCCAGCACTGCTTCCCGAAGAAGGGTAGTTGCTTCTTGTGCGGTTACCAGATGAAGAGCTTCCGTTGCCTCCGGGCCCGGCAACACTTCCTGTGGAGCGGCTTGCACTTACTTCTCTAGAGCCACCGGTCTGTGTGTCGCGGCGCGGACCGTAATATTTGCTCCCGTCATGTGATAGTCCAGGCTTAGGAGGTCTTGGCCCTACAGGCCCGACATATCCGCCATTCCAATGTGGTCCGTACCAAGGGTCGTGGTACCAAGGATCGTATCTCCAAGGGTCATGAAACCAAGGGTCGTGACGCCAATGATGATCGTAGTGCCAAGGGTCATACCTCCAAGGGTCATGATACCAAGGATCTCTCCACCATCTGTTCCATCTAAAATAGTCCCACGAATCGTAGTACCAAGGGTCGTAATACCAAGGATCATAATACCAAGGGCTGAGAACTATTGACGGCACGATGATCAGGGAGTATGTCTCCACGTCGTTCTGCTCGTATGTTTTCTTGCAGGCGAGTTCCATCGCTGCGCGCTGCTCGAATTCTTCAGGGGTGTAGATCTTGACAGTGCGTCCTACGTATAGGGCATCTTCAAATCTCTGACCGGAATACTGGGCGGTCGTACCGCATGATGCTGCCAATAGCAAAAGTGGCAGTAAAAGTGTGATGCTCCGTTTCATATTCAATCTCCTTTATTATATAGGTTTCGCCTTCGTGAAACCAGTAAATATTAATAAAAATTGTATCTTTGCGTCAAAAACCGGTCCGATCTTTCGGATCCGACTTTGTATATAGATGCAAATTTCTAAAAAAAACGCAGAAAATTCAACAGAATATGGCGAAAGAGGTAACCAAGCGCTCTGAGAACTACTCTCAGTGGTACAATGATTTGGCGCTTAAAGCTGATCTTGCCGAGCAGTCGGCTGTCAGGGGATGTATGGTAATCAAGCCTTACGGGTATGCGATATGGGAGAAGATGCAGAGTCTTTTGGACGGGATGTTCAAGAAGACAGGCGTCCAGAATGCGTACTTCCCACTTTTTATCCCGAAGTCTTTTTTCAGCAGAGAGGCTGAGCATGTGGCCGGTTTTGCGAAGGAGTGTGCAGTGGTGACGCATCACAGGCTAATGAATGATCCTGACGGCAACGGAATTGTAGTAGACCCGGATGCGAAACTTGAGGAGGAACTTATTGTGCGTCCGACATCGGAAACAATCATCTGGAATACATACAAAAACTGGATTAAGTCATGGCGAGACCTTCCTATCCTCTGTAACCAATGGTGTAATGTGGTAAGGTGGGAGATGAGGACAAGGGTGTTCCTCCGTACTGCGGAGTTCCTGTGGCAGGAAGGCCACACGGCACATGCTACTGCGCAGGAGGCTCAAGCTAAGGCATACGAGATGGTGCAGGTTTATGCCAAATTCGCTCGTGAAGTGATGGCTTTGCCCGTTATCGTGGGTCACAAGAGTCCTAACGAGCGGTTTGCCGGTGCGCTTGATACCCTTACCATTGAGGCCATGATGCAGGATGGAAAAGCACTACAGTCAGGAACGTCACATTTTCTTGGACAGAATTTCGCGAAGTCTTTCGATGTACAGTACACGACCAAAGAGGGGACCCAAGAGTATGTATGGGCCACTTCATGGGGTGTCAGCACTCGACTTATGGGCGCCCTTATAATGGCTCATGGAGATGACAACGGTCTTGTACTTCCTCCAAGGCTTGCTCCTATCCAGGTGGTCATGGTGCCTATCTTCAAGACAGAAGAAGAGCATCAGAGTATCCTTGATAAAATGAATTCACTGAAAGCGGAACTTGAGGATAAGGGAGTAAGCTGCCGCATTGACGATAGGGATAATCTCCGTCCTGGATTTAAATTTGCCGAGTGGGAACTTAAGGGCGTTCCTGTGCGCGTTGCAATGGGCGCAAGGGATCTTGCCTCGGGCACTGTGGAGGTAGCTAGGCGCGATACCCTCACCAAAGAGACCATGTCACTCGACGGAATTGCTTCTCATATAGCTGGTCTGTTGGACGACATTCAGGCAAATATATATGCCAAAGCACTCGCCTTTCGTGATGCTCATGTGGAGAAGTGTGATAGTTGGGAGGAGTTTAAGGCTAAAATTAACACCGGTAAGTTCCTCTTGTGCCACTGGGATGGTACTGCCGAGACGGAGCAGGCTATCAAGGACGAGACCAAGGCCACTATCAGGTGCATACCTATTGACAGTTATGTGTGCGAGGAAGACGGCGTGGATATCTACTCTGGAAAGCCTTCTAAGCAGCGTGTAGTATATGCTATTGCCTATTGATGCTATGAGGATGAAAAGATTCTTAACAGGAGTCATGTGCCTCTCGCTCTGTGTCAGCGCATGGGCTCAGGATGATGTGCAGAAAGCTGCTGCTGAAGCTGCTGCCGCACTTATGAAGGCCCCTCAGACAAAGGCCAAGGTGGAAAAACCGCAATATTGGAATTCTTCGGCACAGTTTGACCTTGGAACTAGCAGTACCAGCCTTTGGAACTGGGCTGCCGGCGGATACAATACCTTTACCCTGAATATGGGATTGGATGCGAAGGCCAATTATGCCAAGCATTTTTTGAGCTGGAACAACCGTCTTCAGCTCCAGTATGGATTTCTGTGGTCTGCAGACAAGAAAAACCTTCTCCAGAAGAGCAATGACTTGATGTATCTCGAAAGCCGTCTTGCATACCGCACTTCCAAGGAGAGCAAATGGAACTATACGGCTTCTTTTGATTTCAGGTCGCAGTTTTCAGACAGTTATGACTCCTATAAGCTTAATGAGGAGACTGGAGAGTGGAACGGACAGTTGAAATCTGGGCTTTTCTCACCAGCATATACCAATATTGCACTCGGTATGGAGTGGACTCCAAATGACTGGTTCAATGTCAATATAGCACCTCTTACCGGTGGATTTACCATCTGTACTACGGAGGCGTTGAGAAAAAAATACGGTATGAAGCTCCGGTCTGATGATCTTGACCCGGAGGTGGGTGAGAATTATCGCAATGCACTTTTCCAGTTTGGTGCCCAGATTAAGATGAATTTTAAAATGGCGTTGAACGATGTGCTCAGCTATGAGACCCAACTTGTACTTTTCACGGACTATCTCAATCAGCCTTTCAAGAGTAATCGTGTCAACTGGGACAACAAAATCACCTGCCAGGTTGCAAAGTACTTCAAGGTTTCTCTTGATACATGGCTCTTGTATGATCCTATCGTGATGATTGATGGTCATCAGAGAGTGCAGTTTAAGGACTCCTTCGCCATTAAGTTTACTTATCTTATTTCTAACAAGAGGTAGCGGATGAGAATTCTCCTTGCAGTCAGTGGAGGCATTGACTCTATGTATATGGCAAATAGGGCTTCGGAATTATTTCCCGGAGCCTGTTTTGCTGTTGCACATTGCAATTTCTCACTGCGTGGAGAGGAGTCTGACGGGGATGAGCGGTTTGTGCGAGAATGGTGCTACTCTCATGGAATGGTGTGTCATGTGAGAAGGTTCGATACACTCGGGTATGCATCGGAACACGGACTGAGTACGGAAATGGCTGCCCGCGAACTCCGCTATAAGTGGTTCGGGGAACTGCTGTCTGAGTATGGATATGACGCAGTGTCATTGGCACATAATGCCAATGACGATGCCGAGACTCTTATTCTTAATCTTCTTAGGGGTACCGGACTCCGTGGGATTTGCGGCATGAAGAGCCGTCCTGGGGTCTTGAGGCCTCTTCTTGGGGTAGGAAGGGAAGAAATCCGTACGTGGATGATTTCCCGAGGACTACCATGGCGGGAGGACAGAACCAACTCTGAATGTCTGTACAAGAGAAATATTATACGGAATGAGGTTTTTCCGATATTTGGAAGAATCAACCCTTCCTTTGTGAGAACGCTATGTGATGATATGGGGAGGTTTTCCCAAACTGCTGATATTGTGGAGGATTTCTTCCAGGATGCTCGTTCTAAGGTGATGCTGCCGGATGGGGATATCAGTATTGGCTGCCTGCTTGGTGTAAGGCATTGGGAGTACGTTCTCTGGCGTCTGCTCGAAGGAAGCGGAATAAGCAGGTCGGATTTTGACGGGCTTGTCTGCCTTTTGGAATCTGGGCGGCAGACAGGAGGTAAACGCTTCGGCCCTGTGTCAGTGGGAAGTGAAAGACTGAAGATTCTGTCTGTGACTGCGTCTCTGGGTAGGCTAGTGCAGGATGTTGTCCTAAGGGAGAGTGTGCCTTCTCTTAAGCAGCCGGATGGGTATCTGATTGCCGATGCTCTCAAAATGGGGACTCCATTGGCGGTGAGACGATGGATGAACGGAGATTGGATGGTCCCTTTTGGCATGAAAGGCCGCCGAAAGGTATCGGATATTCTTAATGAATACAAGTTAACACCTGATGAGAAGGCTGGAGTAGAGGTGGTCGAGATGGACGGATCGCATGTGGCGGCTATTTTGTGCTATCGCATCGACGAGGGTGTGAAGGTGGATGATAATACTAAACAAATAATCAGATTGCATTATGAAAATGAAGTACAAGACTAGCATCTCTATCCTTATCTCCATGGCGTCCGTTGTACTAGTGCTTCTCTGCTTGCTGGTAGTCCATACTTTCAGAACGGGAGAGGAAGCTACTGTGGGTATTTTCTCACTTGCTGCAACCCTTGTTGGAACCATCTTCATAGCAGTGGAGCTGAAGAACGGTTCTGATGTGACTTGCAGTGATATGCTTATCAACCTCAATAATTATTTTCATGAAAGTGATAGGCTCATGAAAGTGTATGAGGTGCTTGAAAATTCGGAGAATGACGGTGATTATGGTTATGAGCGGTGGAAGGATGTTTCTAGCGTGGAGGTGGCGCAGTACTGCACTTTTTTTGAAAACCTGTATTTGCTTTACCGTCACCATATTGCAAGCATCGAGGATCTTGACGATCTATTTGGGTACCGTTTCTTCCTTTTTGTGAATAACCCTTATATACAGGAAAAATACATTCTCCCGACATCATCCTCTTACGTACAGGTGTTTGAACTGTATCAGGTATGGATAAAATATAGGAAAAAGGAGAACAGCGGGAAAAACGGTTGGCAGAGACATGTCCCATCCGGACAGTATATGCTCCCGGAATCATATCTTGATGACAAACTTTATCTCTACGACTATGGGCTATCGGATTACAATAAAGAAGTCGATGAGCTGGCGGATGGATTCAAGATGAAAACTCTTGGTTTTGACAGTCTTAGCGCAGTGATGGAGCTTCAGGCCTCGGTGGTCGGCGGTCTTCCTGATAAGAATCTGTTTTTCCCTCTTAGCCGAGAGGAACTTATTGAGTCTCTTCAGCTTGACAACCTCTGCGGAATATGCGATACTGATGGCCGTCTCGTCGCTTTTTGTGTGGTGGTTTCCAATAGATTCGGTGTTCGCAGTCTTGCTTCCGACCTTGGATTGGATCCGTCGTCTGTGATGACTTTTGATGCTGTGGTGGTGGATGCTGAATGCCGTGGACGTGGGTTCCAGCAGCGCTTTATTGATTGGTCAATGGGGCTTGCGCGCTCAAAGGGATGCCGTTTTATCCTCGCGACAGTGGACCCTGCCAATGCCCCAAGCAAGCGCAACTTCATATCTAAGGGGTTTGTAGTGGCGAAGACAAAATCAAAATATGGCGGACTGACAAGGGATATTCTTGAATTTGAATTGGGTAGCTAAAACGTGATTTTGCAATGTCGGAAATTATTGCTACATTTGCAGTTGTGAAAGAGATGGAAGGCCGGGTGGTCTTCCTTTTTTTATAAATTATTTGCGTATGGACCTGTTGAAATTCAAGGAAATTGTGAATGAAGCTGCTGCAGCACGCGGCTGTGCGGTGGTGGAGATGACTCTTAATGATGACGACAATGTGTTTGAGGTTGTCATTGACAAGGAAAACGGTGATGTCGATCTGTCTGACTGCGAAAGTGTGCACCGTGCCGTTCTTGACAATTTCGACAGGAATATCGAAGACTATGCGCTTACCGTCAGCTCTGCAGGTATAGATGCTGCCGAGGCGGATGAGATACTGAATACAACAAAAGAATAACGATAATGGAAAAGGAAAAAGTAATCACTCTTATCGATGCGTTCAAGGACTTCAAGGAAGAGAAGAACATTGACCGCCCGGTTATGATGCAGGTTCTCAAGGACGTGTTCCTTACTCAGATAGCCAAAACATATGGCTCATCTGACAATTTTGACGTGATTGTCAATGTGGATAAGGGAACGTGCGAGATATATCAGAATTTCGATGTAGTGGAGGAAGTTGAGAATCCTAACTCTGAGATCACCCTTGAGGGAATTAAGGAAGATGGCGGGGATCCGGCTGATTATGAAATCGGTGATCAGTACTCCAAGTTCCTTCCTCTCTCTGCTTTTGGACGTCGCGGTATCCTGAATATTAGGCAGAATCTTCAGGGCCGAATCATGGATATAGAGAAAGCCAATGTCTTCAAGAAATACTCTGAGAAAGTCGGAGAACTTTTCTTTGGCGAGGTTTATCAGTCATGGTCCAAAGAGGCTCTTCTTCTGGATGATGATGGTAATGAACTTCATATCCCTAAGACAGAGCAGATTCCTGGAGAACGTCTTGGAAAAGGCGATTCCGTGAGGGCTGTCATAAAGAGCGTGGAGATGAAGAACAATACCACTCCATACATTGTCTTGAGCCGTACTTCTGATGAATTCCTTGAGAGACTCTTTGAGCAGGAGGTTCCGGAAATCGCTGATGGCCTTATCACAGTCAAGAAGGTTGTCCGTGTGCCCGGAGAACGTGCCAAAGTGGCAGTGGAGTCCTATGATGACCGTATTGACCCTATTGGAGCATGTATCGGTGTTAAGGGCGGACGTATCATGGGCATCGTCAGAGAGTTAAGAAATGAGAATATTGATGTTATTCAGTGGTCTCAGAATCCTAAGTTGTTGATTCAGAGAGCCCTTAATCCTGGAGTTGTCTCTTCTATTGAGATGAGCGACAACCCAGAGGATAAGGTTAAGGTATTCATGCAGCCTGATCAGGTTAATAAGGGTATCGGACGTCATGGTGTGAATATTGAGCTGGCAAGCAAACTCGTTGGACGTGAGATTGAGGTCTACAGGGAACTTCCGAAAGGGGAGGATACTGAAGAGGAGGATGTATTGCTTAGCGAATTCTCAGATGTTATTGATCAGTGGATCATAGATCGCCTTGAATCCATCGGTTGCGACACTGCGAAGTCAGTGCTCGAGAAGTCTCAGGCCGACATTGCCAAACGTGCTGACCTTGAGGATGAGACCGTGGCGGATGTCTTTAACATATTGAAAGCAGAATTCGAAGAATAATACAGAATGGCAGAAATAAGACTGAATAAAATTATAAGAAAATTTAACATCGGGCTTGATGACCTTGTGAACTTCCTTCAGAAGATAGGTGTCGAGATCGACGCTAACCCTAACGCCAAAATTGATGAGAGTTATATGACGGCTATTTCTAAGCAGTTCGGCAAAGATCTCAAAATCAAGGAAGAGGCTGAGAAGGTGGATATCAAGATGAAAGAAATAATTGAGAAGGGGCGCAAGCAGCCAAAAGAGGAGGAGTCTGATGACGAGCCGGAACATGAGACCATCATCAAGAGCAATACTCTTTCTGATGTGAAGCCTGTGGAGGTGCGGAAAGCTCCTGAAGCCGTGAATCCGGTGGAAAGCCATAAGGGACAGCAAGTTCCTGAGGTGACGGAGCCGCAGACAGCGCCTGAGCAGAAAGTGGAACCGCAACCTGAGAAGCCTGTTCCTGTGGTTGAAGCTGTTCCTGTGGTTGTTTCAACGCCAGAGGTGAAGGCCGAACCGCAGCCGAAGCCTGAAGAAGTCAAGGTGGAGCCGAAGCCTGTCGTAGAGCATAAGGTTCAAGAGGAGCCGAAGCCACGGAAGGAGTCTGCTCCTGTGAATAAGGAGGAACCGAAGCCAGTGGTTGTGGAGAAGGCAGTGAAGATTGAGCCTGCAGAGGCTGTTCCTGGCACACAGTTCAAGGTGGTGGGCAAAATTGACCTCAGCCAGTTTGACCGTAAGCCGTCCAAAAAGCGCGAGCGTGTGACCAAGGGGACACAGAAGGTGGATGTGGCCAAAGCTGGTGCTCATGTGGAGAAGTCGCAGAAAAAGGATCGTAAGCAGGACCAGAAACAAGGAGGGCAGCCACGTCAGGATCAAAAGAATAAGCAGAATGCCTCCCAGCCTAATGCCCAGGCCAATCCTGGTAAGGGACGTAAACGTGATCGCGACCGCTTCAAACCTGCCATGACTGAAGCCGAGCAGGAGGAGATGCAGAAGGAAATCCAGAAGCAGGTTAAGGAGACATACGCCAAGATGAATGAGGGCAAGAAGAATAATTTCGGCGCCAAGTACCGCAAGGAAAAGCGCGAGGCTTCAGCCCAGAAGACTCAGGAGGAGCTAGCTCAGGCAACGGCAGAGCAGAAGATTTTGAAAGTGACAGAGTTCGTTACTGTAAATGATCTCGCCACTCTCATGAATAATACCCCTGTAGTGAAAGTCATCGGCGCATGTATGAGTCTCGGACTGATGGTATCCATCAACCAGCGTCTTGATGCTGAAACACTTGTCCTTGTGGCAGAGGAGTTCGGTTATAAGGTGGAATTCGTTACCGCGGATATCTCGGAGAAGATAAGCAGTACGGAGACTGTGGATAAGCCTGAAGACCTGCAGCCAAGACCTCCAATCATTACTGTCATGGGACATGTGGACCATGGTAAGACTTCCTTGCTGGACTACATCCGCAAGTCAAATGTGATAGCCGGAGAGGCTGGTGGTATTACGCAGCATATCGGTGCATACAACGTGAAACTTCCAGACGGAAGGCGTATTACCTTCCTTGATACTCCTGGTCATGAGGCGTTTACGGCTATGCGTGCACGTGGTGCACAGCTCACAGACCTCGCTATTATTATCGTGGCGGCAGATGATGCCGTGATGCCGCAGACCGTGGAAGCAATTAACCATGCGCAGGCTGCTAATGTCCCGATGGTATTTGCTATCAATAAGATAGATAAGCCGGGAGCAAATCCTGATACTATTCGTCGTCAGCTCTCAGAGATGAATATCCTTGTAGAGGACTGGGGAGGAAAGTATCAGTGTCAGGAGATCTCAGCCAAGAAGGGGCTTAATGTGGACAAACTTCTTGAGAAGGTGCTTCTTGAGACGGATATCCTTGATCTTAAGGCCAATCCTAACAAGCCGGCTATCGGTGCCGTGATAGAGTCTTCCCTTGATAAGGGACGCGGCTATCTCGCCACAGTGCTTGTGCAGGAGGGAACCCTCAAGCAAGGGGATGTGATTCTGTGCGGAAGTTATTACGGAAGGGTCAAATCCATGTTTAATGAGCGTGGCCAGAAAGTCACTGAAGCAGGTCCTTCTACGCCTGTCTCCGTCCTTGGACTCAATGGTGCTCCTGCAGCCGGTGAGAAGTTTAATGTTCTTGCGGACGAGAAGGAGGCCAAGAGCATCGCCAATAAGCGTGAGCAGTTACTCCGCATCCAGGGTATCAAGACTCAGAAACACATGACTCTTGAAGAAATCGGTCGCCGTATTGCCATCGGTAATTTCAAGGAGCTCAATATCATTGTCAAGGGCGATGTGGATGGATCTGTGGAGGCACTTTCAGACTCTTTGATAAAGCTTTCTACAGAAGAAGTCAAGGTCAATGTGATACATAAGGCTGTCGGAGGTATCTCTGAGTCAGATGTGCTTCTTGCCGAGGCTTCGGATGCAGTGATCGTCGGATTCCAGGTGCGTCCTACAGTGGAAGCACGTAAGGCTGCCGAACGTGAGGGTATTGAAATTCGACTCTACTCCGTTATTTATGACTGTATCAACGAAGTCAAGGACGGTATTGAGGGTATGCTTGAGCCTGAGAAGAAAGAGGAAGTCATTGCTACGGCTGAAGTTAAGCAGACTTTCCGCATCAGCAAGGTTGGAACTATTGCCGGGTGCCTTGTCAGGGATGGTAAGATGGTCCAGAAGGCCAAGGTTCGTCTAATTAGGGATGGCATTGTGGTCTACACCGGAGAACTTGGCTCTCTTCAGATCGGTAAGGATGCTGTCAAGGAAGTCATTGCCGGCAAAGAGTGCGGACTTAGCATAGCCGGTTACAATGACATCAAGGATGGTGACATCATTGAGGCATTCCAGATTATAGAAGTTAAGAGAACTTTGTAGATAGGCTGAATCTATAACAGTTGTGGTATCCCCGGGAGGGGATACCTAATAAAAGAAATGAGACTGACTTATGGGCCAGTCTCATTTCTTGTTTATGATAGTCAAAGACTAATACTTGTTAAGTGGAACGCCTGCTGTCATCTGATTGACTTTTTTCTTGACGTTCTCAAGAACGGCCTTGTGGACTTCGAGACTCTGGATCTGCTCCTGGCTTGGAGTCTCGTCCTTTTTCAGGCTGAGCGCACTGATATGTGCGTTGCATGAAGTGAGTACTTCATCAATCAAGGAAACAATCTCGACCATGTCTTTCTCCACAAACCCTCTGGAGGTTACGGCTGGTGTGCCAATCCTTATTCCTGATGTCTGGAAAGCGCTGCGGGTGTCAAATGGCACCATGTTCTTGTTGACTGTGATGCCTGCTTTTTCAAGCTGGGTCTCGGCGATTCGTCCGTTGAGGTCCTCGAACTTTCCCCTAAGATCGACTAGCATTAGGTGGTTATCTGTCCCACCGCTGACAATCTTATATCCTCTTTTTATGAATTCTTCACTCATAACTTTGGCGTTTGCGATAACCTGCTTTTGGTAATCAGCGAATTCTGGCTGCATGGCCTCGAAGAATGCTACTGCTTTTGCCGCGATGATGTGTTCAAGCGGTCCGCCCTGTGTCCCAGGGAATACAGATGAGTCAAGTATCTGGCTCATTTTCTTGACTACGCCTTTTGGCGTGGTGCGTCCCTGTGGGTCATCAAAGTCTTTCCCAATAAGAATGATACCGCCACGCGGACCGCGGAGTGTCTTGTGAGTGGTGGAAGTTACGATGTGCGCGTATCTGACAGGATTCTTCAAAAGTCCAGCAGCAATCAGTCCTGCTGTATGAGCCATATCTATCCAAAGGATGGCACCTACTTCGTCGGCAATCTTTCTCATCCGTTCGTAGTCCCATTCGCGCGAATAGGCTGAGGCGCCTCCGATTATGAGCTTTGGCTTGCACTCGCGTGCTTTTCTTTCCATTTCGTCATAGTCTACAAGACCAGTTTCAGGGTTAAGCCCGTAAGCAACTGCATGGTAAAGAATTCCGGAAGCATTTACCGGGGAACCGTGGGTGAGATGCCCACCCTGACTCAAATCAAGTCCCATGAATGTGTCGCCCGGTTTCAATATGGCCATTGTGACTGCCATGTTGGCTTGCGCCCCCGAATGCGGCTGCACGTTAGCCCATTCTGCCCCGTAGATTTGCTTGAGCCTGTCAATGGCAATCTGCTCAATCTGATCCACTACCTCACATCCGCCATAGTACCTCTTGCCAGGATATCCCTCTGCATACTTATTGGTGCAGATGGAGCCCATGGCTCTCAGAACCTCGTCTGTGACATAGTTTTCGGAAGCGATGAGCTCAAGCCCCGATTCCTGACGGTCTTTTTCTTTCTTGATAAGATCCGCAATTTGAATATCCTGTTTCATAACGCGTTGTTAAATAGAGGTACAAATATAGTATAAAAAACCGTACCTTTGCCCACATGAAAGACCCGAAACTGTTAAATGTAGAACTCGGTCGCGTTCGGCCAGATGATTATGCTTCGCTGCCGCCTTCCGGGCTGGTGGTTGTCCTGGATAATATCCGAAGCGCACATAATATTGGAAGTATATTCCGTACTGGAGATGCTTTTAAGGTGGACTGCGTGTATTTGTGTGGAATATGTGCCTGTCCACCGTCTGCGGAAATGCATAAGTCGGCCCTTGGGGCAGAGTTGAGTATGCCTTGGGTTCATGAGGATGATACTCTTGCACTTGTTGAAAAGCTGAAATCTGACGGATATGTCATAGTAAGTGTGGAACAGACGCATAACTCTATTTACCTTCAGGATTTCGCGCCTGAAAAAGGTACGCGGTACGCTCTGGTCTTTGGTAATGAGGTGAATGGCGTGAGTCAGGAAGTAGTGGATTTTTCTGATTTTGCTGTGGAGATCCCACAGTTCGGTGCGAAACATTCCTTGAATGTGTCGGTTTCAGCCGGTGTTTTGCTTTGGCATTTTTGCAAACAGCTGCTCTGACAAATTGTCATTGGCACGGACATTGATTTTATGTTTGGCGTCCGGCGGTTGTGCCGGTAGAATGAATTAATATAAAAAACATACGATTATGCTCAAACCATTAGCAGACAGAGTTCTGATCGAGCCTAAAGAGGCTGAGACCAAGACAGCAGCAGGGTTGTACATCCCAGATACTGCGAAAGAGAAACCACAGCAGGGTACCGTTGTAGCAGCAGGTCCAGGTAAAAAAGATGAGCCTATGGAGGTTAAGGTAGGCGATCAGGTTATCTATGGCAAATATGCCGGAACTGAAGTTACTTTCGAGGATAAGAAGTATCTTATTGTAAAACAGTCTGATATTTTGGCTGTTCTGTAATATAGGAGATTATAATTATGGCAAAGGAAATTAAATTCGATACAGATGTTCGTGCCAAGATGAAGGTTGGTGCGGACTCACTTGCAAACGCAGTTAAGGTAACTCTTGGACCTAAAGGTCGCAATGTGGTTATCGACAAGAAGTTCGGTGCTCCTCAGGTGACTAAGGACGGTGTTACCGTTGCTAAAGAGGTCGAACTCAAGGACAGGTTCGAAAATATGGGTGCGCAGATGGTCAAGGAAGTTGCTTCCAAGACTAACGAGCAGGCTGGTGATGGTACTACCACCGCTACTGTGCTTGCTCAGGCCATTATCAATGTCGGTATCAAGAACGTGACTGCCGGGGCTAATCCTATGGATTTGAAGCGTGGTATTGACAAGGCTGTTTCAGCTGTTGTTGGTGACCTCAAGAAGCGTAGCCAGCAGGTTGGCTCTGATTATTCCAAAGTCGAGCAGGTGGGTACTGTGTCTGCCAATAACGACGGCTATATCGGTAAGCTTATCGCTGATGCTATGGCAAAAGTCGGCAAAGATGGTGTGATTACCGTTGAGGAGGCTAAAGGTACTGATACGGAAGTGAAGGTTGTAGAGGGAATGCAGTTTGATCGTGGTTTCATCTCTCCATATTTTATGACCAACGGTGATAAGATGGAGGCTGACCTGACGAATCCATCCATCCTTATCTGTGACAAGAAGATTTCTTCTATGAAGGATCTCCTTCCTATCCTTGAGCCTATCGCACGTGAGGGCAGAGAGCTTCTTATTATTGCAGAAGATGTTGATGGTGAGGCTCTTACCACTCTCGTCGTCAATAAACTCCGTGGCGCACTTAAGATTGCCGCCGTTAAGGCTCCTGGGTTCGGAGATCGCCGTAAGGAGATGCTTCAGGATATCGCCACTCTTACTGGTGCGGTAGTTGTTTCTGAGGAGAGAGGCTTCACCCTTGAGAACACAACTCCTGATATGCTCGGTAAGGCTGAGAAAGTGACTATCACTAAAGAGAATACTACCATTGTAGGAGGAAAGGGCGATAAGGCTGCTATTCAGGAGCGTGTGGATTCTATCCGCAAGCAGATTGAGACTTCTACTTCTGAGTATGACAAAGAAAAACTCAAGGAGCGTCTTGGCAAGCTTTCCGGTGGTGTGGCAGTACTTTATGTAGGTGCTACGACGGAAGTAGAGATGAAGGAGAAGAAGGATCGTGTAGAGGATGCGCTCAATGCAACTCGTGCTGCCGTAGAGGAGGGCTATCTGCCAGGGGGTGGAGTATCATACATCCGTGCTGCTGAAGTCCTTGAGGGTCTTAAGGGTGACAATGATGATGAGACAACTGGCATTCACATTGTAGCCAAGGCTATTGAGGAGCCGCTTCGTCAGATTGCCGCAAATGCAGGTGTTGATGGTTCTGTCATCATCCAGAAGATTCGCGAAGGCAAGA
>ERZ808274.69-NODE-69-length-57193-cov-6.173282_pt1 | contig 57193 bp, 64 predicted proteins | sample MGYA00521277_ERZ808274 | MGnify/ENA primary metagenome ERZ808274 (study PRJEB31516, sample SAMN03275597) | gut metagenome | biome: mammalia-associated habitat; material: feces | host: Papio cynocephalus | place: Kenya | collected 2012-07-28 ... | reverse complement strand
CACATTCCTAACTCAAAATATTTTTAGCATATACAATACTTTCCTGAGCTGGAGCTTCAATTATTTCTTCACTCATTTTATTATTTCCTTTTTTCATTTTTTATATATATAATTATATAATTTTTTATATATTATGTCAATTTTACAAAATCACCAAATTCATCACATTCATAAATATCTTGGTTGCTTGAACCGCGCAAAGGTAAAGTAATATCTCTTTTATCTTGCTCAAAAGGTCCGTCTATAAGAACGTCAACAAATCCAAGAATAACTTTAATATAACTATCATTCATATGGTCTAATTCTTTCTTTGTATAACCAGTCCATAAATAAACCTTTAAATCTGGAATTCTAATTTTAAGACAAGATAAAATATAACAAATATCTTCTCTATTTTGTTCAGCTAGTGGTTCTCCACCTAAAATACTTAAACTTCTATGAATTCCATTACTTTTAATTGCATCATAAAGCTCTTCAATTAAAATATCAACATCTTTTTCATAACCACCATTAAAATCCCAAGCTTCTGAGTTATGACACCCAGGGCAATGTCTATCACAGCCCTGAGTGAAAAGAGATACAGTAAAGCCAGATTTTGTATTTACAACATCATTTTTAATAATTCCAAAATAACGCATTATTGTTCTAACCTTCCTATATGTTTTATTCTAAGATGAACTTCATTTTGTTTGCCAAGATTAAATGCAGTTTTATAATTACCTGTTAAATAACCTGTTACTCTACGTAATTGCTGAATATTTTTACTTCCGCAAATTGGACAACAATCATTAAACTCCCCAGTATAGCCACAATCTAAGCAAGTATCATTCGGTACATTAATTGCAAAGTAAGGAATATCGTGGTCCATTGCATATTGAACTACTTCGTCCAAAGCGTCCAGATTATTCTTGACCGCACCATCTAATTCAACATAGGTAATACATCCCGCAGAAGAATATCCTGTTAATTGACATTCAATATCAATCTTCTCAAAAGGAGAAACTTCTTTCCAAACCGGAACATGCATTGAATTAGTAAAGAAATCTTTATCACTTACATCTTTGATTACACCATATTTAGCTCTAAATTTCTTAAGCGCGGTGTAGCAAAGATTTTCAGCTGGGGTATAGTACACTCCAAAGTTAAGTTTATATTCTTCTTTAAACTCCGCACATCTATCTTTAAATAACTGTTCAATCTTCTTAGCCAGTTCCATTCCTTTTGGTTCTGTATGGTCACAACCAATAAGAATTTGTAATGCTTCAGCTAACCCTAATTGTCCAACAGCCAAAGTACCATGTTTAAGTGCGCTTCTAATTCCTTCTCCTGGAACATAGCCAGCCATGGTGCCATTTTCATACATAAATTTCGCGGAATCCGCAGGTTGAGAACAAATCCATTCAAAACGTTCAATTAACATATCTTTTGCTTCATGGATTTTTGTATCAAGTAAATTCATAAAAGCAGCAACTACATCATCGTCAGAAGCCTCTTTAGCTTCCATTGCCAAAGTTGGCAATATGATAGTTACAGGACAAATATTACCGCGACCATCTTTCTTCTGACCGAAACCATTGATATCCCATCCATTGGCTGTTCTGCATCCCATAGTTGAGAAGTAAGTTGTTGGGTCGTCTGGGTCATATCCTGCATTACCGCTCCAATCGCAGTTTGCATAATTAGGATAAAGCCTTGCCGCGGTTGATTTAAGGGCTAATCTATATAAATCATAATTTGGTTCTCCTGGTTTGCGGTTAACACCTTTCATGCACTGAAAAATTCCGCATGGGAAAATACTTGTTTTATGGATTCTGCCAACGCCAGCTAAGGAACCTTCAAGTAAAGCCTTAATTACCATTCGTCCTTCTGGAAGTGTACATGTTCCATAATTAATAGAAGTAAAAGGTAACTGATTACCACTTCTGCTCTGCAAAGTGTTTAAATTGTGATACATACCTTCAACAGCTTGCTTTGTTTCTTTTTCAGTCATATCATAAGCATACTCATATGTTTTTGGATAATTCTCTTTAATATAAGAATCTACAATACTAATTTCTTTTCCAGAAGCAAGTAAATCTTCAACATATTTATCTCCACGCGCAATATACTTAAATCCTTCAATTAAATGCTTTCTGAAAGATTTTCTTACATATGGAACCGCAGACCAATCAAGATGAGTGGCAGAAACGCCTCCGAATTGCTGTAAACTCTGAAGCTGAAATAATACTGCCAAAAGTTGGAAAAATGTACTGATACTATTTGCTGGACGTACATCAGTTTGTCTTGTATTAAAACCTTTTTCCATAAGAGGGTCTATTGGTAAGCTTAAACAGTTATGTGAACCAACAGCATATGAACCTGCGTCATGAATGTAAATTTCATTATTCATATGATTTTCTCTGGATTTCTTGGAAATAATATAATCAAAAGCATATTCTTTTGTCATGACTTCCGCAGCTTCGCCTAAGCGACCTCCAAAAGAGTGCTCATCTACGTTAGCATTTTGATTCTGTACATTGCGGGCTTCCAATTTTTCTCTAATTGGCGCAATAAAAACTGCTTCGTGTTCACGCTGTACTTCTTGTTTATAACGATAACGAATATAAGCTCTAGCTACATCTCTACGCTCAGATTGCATAAGCTCATCTTCTACCATATCTTGAATATCTTCAACTGAAACCGCAGTAGCTCTTTCTTCATCAATCTCATACATTGCATCTTCAATCTCTTTGGCGATGTCTTTTGCTGTATCATCTTCATAAAGCTGACCGTCTACTTCAATTAAAGCTTTATTAATTGCATTTATAATCTTTTGTCTATCAAAGGGAACTAAAGTTCCGTTACGTTTTTGTATCTGCAACATAATGTTGTATTCCCCCATTCTAAATTTTGTGTCTCGTACTATATTTAGACGAAAGTTATAGATTTTTTAATTATTCCTGCCCTAACTGCATCGCATAGATTTCATTAATCAATATCATAATATGTTTAATATTCTCTTCTAATTCTATTAAATTATCATTATAAAGAGTATCCTCGAAAGAAAATTCTTGTTCTAAACCATCAAAATCTATATCATCGGCTTTAAAACGTCTAATAATTTCATATACATTAGGGTTTTCTTCACGCTCAAGTTGTCTAATCATTCGTTGTTTATCTGAAGCTACAACATAGAATGGAAACAATATAATATCTTGGTTATGTGAAAGTGCCTCAATTCCCGCAGGATTAAACACCCCAATATTTATCTTGCTTTTGGATAAGGAATCATATGAGGTTCCATAAAACCAATTATTAAAGCAAGTGGCTTCCAACATTTCACCTTTAAGCACTTTTTCCGCAAACTGCTCAGGATTAAGGAAATGATAATTTACTCCATCTTGCTCTCCGCTTCTAGGTTCACGTGTAGTACATGAAACTATCTCGTGGATAAAGGGGGCGTCTTTTGTAACGCCCTTTAATATTGTATCTTTTCCACTTCCAGCTTTACCAACTAATGCTATAACAATATATTTATTCATCTTCTTCTAAGCCTTGATACCTTTCTGTTTTTAATAACAAATCTCCATTATCTTCTAACTTATCAATTTTATATAATTGATGTCCACCACTAGAAGCATATTTTTTAGCCACAAATTCATCTCCGCTTCTTATACCTTGTACTACAATCATATTTCCGCGGTTAAACCAACTGCGTTCCACCACGTGTTTAGCTCCATCCGCGCCACGCTCAGATATCTGCTTATCAAAGAGAGAGAAATATTCTTTTCTAAACTTAACGCTAACAACCCCATCAGTTGTTAACAAAGATACAGTTCCTTTATCCTTATTTTTTGCAATACAAGTTCCGCAGATTTTGAATAACTTAAACATCTTAATCTCTTTATTGCCTTTGTAGAATACTTTATCTACTATTGGCTGCTCTGGAATATTTTTGAAATTGGTTAAGCCATATTTGCCCATATTAACATGCGCCAATTCATGTTCATGATAATAGAAACATAATGCTTCCATTTCCCAAGATGAATAATTTCCTTCTGCATAATTTTTCCAATCTGCATAAAAAATTCTTTCATTCAAATTTTGTAAGATTTTTTCTTTATCTCCCGCAATCCAATTTCTAAAAACATCCATTTCTTTGTGATAAACTCGTTCCCAAGTTTTTACATTTAATTTATTTCCATCCTCAATAAGCCCTTCTTTTTCAATTTCCGCTAAAAAGTCCATTGAACGCTCATCAAGAATAAAATGAGTTGTGGTTTTAGATGGTTTACACATAGCTTTTAAGTATCTATTAAATTCATAGATTCTTCTAGCTAAAATCTTTTCATCTGTATCTTCTGGCAATAAACCATAACGAATTAAACCTGGAAGATTAGACAATGTAAGATTTTTCTTCTTATCACAAGTTTCCCATATGAACCAAGCCATAGCTAATTTTCTATCCATAAAAGTATCAAATGCTCCACCTTTAATCAAAGAAATCATAGCTTGTTTATTTGGTTTAACTTTATAATAATAATCTTTTATTGATATATATGGACGATTTTGAATAGTTCTTTCAATTACATCATCACCAACATTCAACATAGCTTTCAATCCAAAAAGAATCTTATTATGTTTAATATCTGGCTTAAATCCAAAATCAGAAGTATTAATATCAACTAAAGAAATCTTAGTATCTGTCTGCATAATTTTACCAATAGCATTTGCAATCTTGGTATAATCTGTGCTTCCATTTGCCTCAAGCTCTCCACTGTCTGTAATGAGACAAGCTGTATTCCATAAAATAGTGGGATAATGATATGCCAGATTCATCTCTTGCAAAGCTACTAATGAATAAGCTAATGTATGAGACTGATTGCTTTTTTAAATTAAAAAACTGACTATTTTTTACACACTTCGTTCTAGGAGCCACCTAGAGTGCGCATACTATTTCGGTTTTCATAGGCTTCGTTTCCTAAAACCTAGCCACGTATCAATAGTGACCCTACTCCCAGTCTCACCCGGGATAGTCGATACAACATTTTTAAAAGAGAGTATTCCAAATTTTTTTATTTTCTTCTTTATTTTTATTTAATGGATAAATAAATCTATCATCTTTTCTATTACGTCCAGTATTTAATGCAGTTATAGTACTTTTAGCTTTAGAATATTTTTCACCGATTTGAGCATGAGTTAAACTTGAAAAAATTAAATCATATTTAGCATCATGGCTCCAAGCGCCATCTGAACAGCTCTTTTTACATAAAGGATATTTTAATGTTTCATCAAACCATTTTTCTCCTTTATTAATCATACTAATATAACCCGCAGAAATTCCATACTTTGCAGAAATTATTTTATATTCAATACCTTCAGCAATATCTGATATAATATTTTCTTTTGTTTCTTTAGAAAACTTAGTATGTAAAGTTGCTAATGGATAAGTTAAACTTTCATCTTTAAAATTTAATCCTAAATTTATATTAGAAAGAAAACTGTCTGTTAATTGTGGAAATATCTTTTTAATTTCAAAATATTCATAACCATCTATTAACATTTGATGTATTTTTTTTACATCATCTAAAGTAAAAATATGAGATAGCTTTACTTGTTGTTCAAGAGCTAATTTTGGTTTTGCACATCCATCTCCGCCTTTAGTTATATTATAACCATTTTGCGTAACTAAACTTTTATAATAGGAAATAAAATATATTTCTCTTTCATTTAAATAATCTCTTCCAAAACTGTCATCTATTTCTTCTATTATCTCAAAATCAAAATTTTCATACCCATATTTTCTTATAGCACAATGAAATGGTAAATTATATCCACTAGCTTTCTTATTAAAAGATTCTGATTTATGACCTCTACATCTTTTAGCTATATCATTTGTTTGTCCTATATATATCTTACCATTTATCTTATTGGTAAATTTATAAATATATAACATTGTCTCCCTCCTTTCTTTGGAAATATATTTAGTCTCTTTTAAATTTGTCACGAGATTTTACCCTCGTTAGCCATATACTACTTTTTCTGGCTAAGAATTAAGTTTTTAATTGTATATGACCCCGCTGATAAGCGGTTAAGTATGTTGGGTCCAATCTTACTCAAACCCATAACCCTTACTCATGGATACCAGCACTTCCCATACATACTTCGCAAAATTAGGTTTAATTCCCTTTTCCGCGGTTATCTTATAAAATTCTTCAGTTAATTTATCGAAAGCCGCGGGATTCTTTTTAGCAATAGATTTACGTAACCCATCTGCCCAGGTTAGAGAAAAACCGCCGAGTTCTGGAAGCTGTACAAGCTCCATAAACTGTTCCTGTGCGATACATAAACCATAAGAAGAATCAAGAATTGGTTCAAGAATTTCTTTTTCCTTTTCACCTAAACTCCATTTCGCAAGCTCTTTATCCCAAGCTGTAGGGTCGTTTTTAAATCTAGCTAATTTGTCTGTTGGCATCTCTGTACTACCTTCTTGCGCCATAAGTCGAATAGTTGAATTTAGTACTGCTAAGTCATCGACTGAAGTTGGCTTTAAAGTTGTAATACCTTTGATACCACTTTGCTTTTCCATCTGGAATAATGAAAGAATCTTATGTTGCCAAATCATCTTCCACATTTCTTTAGAATCTCTATCTATTTTATAAATCCCAAGAACTTTTTCATATGTTTCTTTTAATGTTGGTTCTGGTGTAACATAACCATCTTCTACAAGTAAATTAAGACAAACATGAATCTTATCTTCAGCCTCAACTGAAAGTGCATCATATTTAATTAATGATACATCTTCTGCATCATGCAAGTCAAACTGTGTACAAATAGTTCCATCAGGTGCACGCATCAGACCAGTAGAGTTTGTAAATGGTTCATCTACAAAGATAACTCCACCTGCGTGAATACCAGATCCGCAAATTAATCCTTCAATCTTCTGCGCGACTTCCCATAATTCAGGATAATCGTCTCTCATGGCTTTCACAAAGGACGCTACTGGTTTCATATCTTTTTCTTCATCACCATAATAGACCTGTTTTAAAGTTCTTAGCTGTCCTCTATCTGCTGGAATTAAACTTGCTAAATACTGAGCCTCATCGACATCAATTTTTAATCCTCTCGCCGCAGTTAAGATAGCCGCTTTACTCTTTTCAGTTCTAAAAGTTGTTACATTAGCTACTCTATCTTCACCATAAAATTCTCTAAACTTATTTAATACCGCAGAACGTTTAGACCCTTCAATATCAAAATCTACGTCTAAGACGGATACACGCTCTGGATTTAAAACATAATACTCCTTTGTCACCAAAGGTACTGACTATCTCTTACTCTCCAATATATTCTACAAATAAACCTAAATATTTTTTATTTTTTCTTATTCTGTCACAAATTTCTTGACGAACTATTTTAGGATTCGTCATTTTAGTATATTTATTTTCAATTAACCAATTAGCTGCTTCAGTGGTAGTTTGAAATTCAAATTTTGTACCATCATTATTAATAAATCTAACTGGTTTTGATTGTTGTTGGGCAGGCGTAAATCTTTTTACTCCGTTTTCATTTAAAATTCTATCTATGGTGGAATGGTCACAACCAATTTCTTTTGCAACTTTACGAGCAGATTTTAATTCATAATATTTTTCAATAATATCATCTACATCCCAATTATATAATTGAGTTGCTCTTCCACCTAAAGTTGAATTATAACCATTAAAATAACTATCATAAAATTCTATCCAATATTTTTCTCTTTCATCTAATTTATCGTTTGGAACTTCCTCTAAAACTTCACAAATAAAATTTTCAATTCCATACTTGTTAAAAGCTTTATATAATACTATTTGAGAAAAATAATCTTTATTACTATTATTTTTATGTTGCTGAAAACGTTTATTTACTGTTTTTATTGTTTGCCCAATATAAATTTTATTATTAAGTTTGTTTGTAATTTTATAAATAAATCCCATAATTTCTATCTCCTTTTTAATTTGATTAGAATATTATGGAGAGTCCACGCGCTTCGAATAGTGATAAAATCTATTCTACATCCTTACACTCATCAGGATTAGTCGATACACTCCTTACCTTTCATTGGCTCTCCAATAGAAAGTAAAAAGCACGGTATAAAGTTTAATTAAAACTGTCCACCGTTAGCAAAGAATATAAATTCTTCACACCGCTTTATCATGCGTTCACGCAGTTTATTTTGAGCTTGTCGCCAAGCAAAGGAGGCCTTTAAACCGAACGGTTAACCTCCAAGCAAAAGTTCTAGTCTTTTCCCTAAGTGGATTTATTTGTGTAATACCTAACACATAGAGAAGAATAAATCCAACACCAGAACCACGACCTGGCCCGACTAAAGAACCAGCTTCCCAGCATAAATCAATAATCTGCTGAAGATTAAGATAATATGCTGACCAATGTGCTTTATTCACATTTGAGGAAATCCATGTCATTTCAAGATTACTATTAATTTCATCATATGATTCCTGATTCTGTAAGTCTGAATGTTCTGCAATACCATCAAGAATTGCTTTAACGAGTTCTCTATCACCTACAAAATCTGATTCATTGAATGTTTTTAACATTGGAATCTTCTCTATCCAATCTGTAGTTAATTGAGAATGATAAGTTTTCCATTTTAAAGAAGGAATCTTTAAAGGTTTTAAAATTGAATAATCTTCACATTTTTCCTTTATTTCTAATATGTTTTCATATGCAGTATCTAATTCTTCTCTGGTTAATTCTAAATGCTCTTCAAGGTCATCTGTATCCATAAGATAAGTTGTCGCATAAAAAGCATCTACCTCACGTTCCTTATCCTGAGAATTAAGATACGCTTTATGAATTTCTCTATCTTCTTTTTTAAGATAATGACTATCTGTTGTTATAATATATGGAATCTTTGTATGATTTGATAATTCAATTAATTTACGATTAACATAAGTTTGTTCCTTAGATACAGAAGGTTGTAATTCTAAATAAAAATTACCTCTTCCAAATACAGATTCCATAAGATAACACCAATTAATAATTTTTAACCATAAGGCTTCTGAATCTGTTTGCTGATATTTTAAAATTTGAGTTGGTAACATACCACCTAGACATGCGGAAGACCCAATTACATGACCTGGATTTTCCTTAATTACATCTAATAAATCTTGATAATATGTAGGAACTCTTCTTTGTCCACCTGCCATATAACTGCGGTGCCATGCTCTTGTAGAGATTTCACAAATTTGCTGATAGCCAACTAAGTCTTTCGCTAATAAGATAAAGTGGTAATATTTATCTTCACCTTTAACGAAGTTAGTCTCATTCAGTCCATCTCTACAAAGATAAATTTCGTTACCCATTATAACTTTTAATGGGATATTTTTCTCTTTTATTTTCTTATATATTTTCTCTACCCTAACCGCAGATGCAATAGTTTCATGGTCAGTTATCGCTACAACAGAATGACCTAATTCAGCCGCACGGTAAATTAGGTCATCTTCGTGAATAATACAGTCCAGTAAACGAAGATTTGACATCTGGGTATGATTATGCAGTGACCCTGGATATAACATTCACACTCTATCCTTTTCTTAAAAAATTCTTTTACTTATATATATTACTAAATTTTTTAATATCAATCAATTAAAGTATACTTCCGACCGGTCATTTCTTCATAGATACCAACCCAAGTATAAAATAAAGGCTGATACATGCGCGGAACCCATTCAAAAGACTGGCAAATAATTAAAATATCAGTATTTTTAACCAATTCAATTAAAGAATAATCTTTAAGTAAATGGTCTTCAACTTCATAAAATTCAGTAACTTCATCAGGCAAAACATCTGATAAAGGGTTTGATACCCAATCATAATGATTAATTACTTTAGTATCAAAAAGTTTCTTTGCCCAATTCCCGCACTGAGCCTTTCCTACTATTGGTTTTGTCCAATCTTCAATCTCATAGCCCATATCGTGATGATGGTCAATATTCACAAGGTTTGCATCTCTATATTTACTCACCAATGGAACAATCTGTTCATGTGAACGAATAAACTGAATTTTGTCTTGCGGCAATGCTTTTATAACATCTACAATATATCTTGTAAGATACTCATAAATATTCAAATTCGCAGGCATATTGCTTAAAAAGGGATAGTCTTCGATTATACTATCCACTTTAAAATCTTCATTAACTGCATTATTATATACTCCAATGCTTGGTCCCATAATAATGTCAAAATCTATTGTAACTATATTCATGTTTCCCTCCATTAATCCGCAAGAACTACAAGTTTAACGCCAGCTCTAGTGCAAGCCGTGTACATAGCAGAACGGTGTTCAGCTTTATCAAATGGAAACCCTTCCTCAAGTGCCAATACTTTAGGCCATTCACTACCTTGTGCTTTCCAAAAAGTTAAAGCATATCCATATGTAAGCTCTTCTGGAATCATATCTTTATACTTTGTCTTATTTACCTTATATTTCATTTTGTTATCTAAAATAGGAATACCAGTAGTGATACATTGTTCATCGCAATGTAAATCATCAAAAACGTCACCATAATCTGTAACGAAAGTTCCATTCAAATAAGCAACCCTATTTTCTGGAATACCAAAAAAACTAAACCGCTCAGGTAAATAAAATGCTTCATAACTAAAATCATTTAAAGTCCCAACGCATCCATTAGTCAGATAACCACCTTTATCTGACATAATATCCCAATTATTTCTAAGGACAATAAGTTTTTCACCTTTTTCTATTGGTGCAGTATATCCTCTTAATTGTCTTGCAATTTGATTAAGCTGATTGCGGGTTTTATTTGTAGCACATAAAGTTTGGTCAGCCCAATTTAGCATAGTTGGGTCAAATTCCTTTTTTGGCAAAACAATAGCATCATCAGATTTGAAACCACTAATAGATTCACCTTCACGAATTCGCATACTTAAACGAATAATACCACTTTCCTGTGCCTGTCTCATAATTTCATCAAGAAAAATATGAGGACTATATAAAAGATTATTATTCTGACTTTTTTCGATTGGCGGAAGCTGACCTGGGTCGCCGCAGAAAATTATATAAACCGGATAACTCAAAAGCAATTTTGTCATATCCATCGGAAGCATAGAGCATTCGTCTACAACAACGACCTTTGCCTCTATATATTCTACTGGCTCTCTTGTAAATTTTCCATTAGGGAGGGGTCTAGTTTTATATAATAGCTTATGTGCGGTTTTACAATTAGGATTTCCTTTCTGACGCAAAACTTCAGCAGCTTTGCCCGTATATGCGCAATAAGCTACATCTAATTCTGGGTCAACTCCATAAGAAGAAAGGGCTGAAATAATAAATCTGATAAGTGTTGACTTTCCGGACCCCGCATATCCAGAGATTACGGTACACTTTTCTCCATCAAGGTATCTTTGAACTGCAATTTTAAGCCCTTGCTCCTGGCGTAATGTAAGTTCCATTAGAGAATCTCAACCACCTTTCCATAAATATTGCGTTTTGTAATCCAACCATTTACATGCCCATGATTATTTGAAATCTGAAACTGATTATTATTTCTAATAGCCGTTATTTTGTGTAAATAAAAATGTCCATTTACTTTACAAAATACAATGTCATTTTTCTTTAATTCTACATTATCTGCGGGAATGACTCTTACTGGCTGCCCTGATTTCAGAATAGGAGTCATGGACTGACCAAAGCCTGTGACGATACATTCCTCACCTTTTTGAAGATGAATAGCTGTAATTAAATTTTCTTTTCCTTCATACATTAGTCATGTTCCCCCAGTAAATCGTCTAAAATTTGGCAAAAACGCATAAAATCTCTTTGTGCACGTTTATCAGCTCTTTCTTTTGCGGTATATGGGTCTTTCCCTATCTTTCTATCTTCCATTGCTTCAAGTTCAGCCTGCTTATATCTGGATTCTTTAAACCGCAATACCAAACTATCATAACCATAGCCTTTTACTTTTTTATTATTCTTTTCTTCTGCTTTTTGGATAGCTTCCTCTTTCTCTCTTTTAGCGTCCTCTTCTTTAGACACTCTAATTAAGTCTGTAAGATAAGCTGCCACGATACTCATTGTCATACTTGTTTTTGATTTTTCTTCTGCTCTACTTTTGTATAATTCTAACTGTTCTGTTCTAATCATATTCTTTACCTCTTTATTTTTTATACATTATTATTATACTATATTATTAAAATAAAATAAAGACAAGTCATATTTAACTTGCCTTTACTTTTTTATGGGAAAGATTAAAAATCCAAAAATTGGATTAAAAAATTCTAAATCGCCTTTTGATTTGGGTTTGCGGTTAGAGCATCTGCCACCGGTACGAGCCTAGATAATTAAAAATAATACTCAGTACTTCCAACTATTTGATAATCTTCAATTAAGATTTGAGGAGTAACTTCTCCGCCCCATGTATTCTTTGCACATTTACCAACCAAATCAATTTTTACACTTCCATTCTCAGAACATAATGCTTCAAATTCTTCTTCAGAAGCTTTGAATTTCATTATATCAACGCCGCAAGGAAGTTTGATTCTAATAGTTGGATTTTTGTCTTTAGATAAAAGCTGAATGTTATTTTTAGTAACATTTAATCCTTTAATACCAACATATGCTCTATCAAAATCTTGCCCCCACAAATCATTAAATCCAGATATATCCAAAATTCTTTGCTTATCTTGTGGAGTTAAGTTCTTCTCAAATAAGTAATCAACTTTATAAATTGGGTCATTTGAATATTGAGAAAGCAATTCATCTGATTGCTCAATAAAAGTATCTATTTTATTGGCATCAAGTGAACATCCAGCTGCATTCTGATGACCTTGAACCCAGTTAACGCCCTCACATTGCTCAAGCGCCGCCTTAAAATCCATAAGTCCATTTTTAGTATATCCTCTCATAGAGCCTTCATAAGTACCATGGTCAGTTCTTGTAAGCACCATGCAAGGTCTTTGATATTTAGCCATATGCTTATTTGCTACTAAACCTCTTATGGTTCCTTCTACTTCTTTACTTTCCAGAAGAAAAGTAAGTATTTTATGGTCAAGAAGATTTTCTGCTTTAATTTTTTTATCAAGAAATAACATCGCATTATCTTCTAGGCGGGTCTGCCTATTTTTAATGTTTCCGATTACTCGTACAGCTTGTAAGACTAAATCTTCTTGTTTTCCAGTTTCTTTTCCTCTCTTTACTTCTGGAATTTTCTTATGCGCTTTATATTCAAGCATTGAATCAAATATTAAGTGTTTCTCATTTAATTCACCTGTTCTTGTTGTAGCATTTACGAAAGGAACAATAAAGAAAGCCGCTCCAATATCTGTACAAGCTTGAGTTTCATATGCACTAGCATAATCTGTTTTTCCTAACGGAAAACTATTTTTATCTAACATATATTCAATGAAAGGGTTATGAATATTATCTTCATTTAAACCTTTCATAATAACATGCTTGGTCTCAAACGAGTGTAAACTCATCATATCACCAATGTTAGCTAAAGCTACAAGGTCAATCAGCTGATTTGCATAATCAGTATTTAAAATAGAATCAATGTATCGACAAAACTGCCAAGTAACTCCCGCTCCGCAGAATTCTTTATTTGGATAATCAGAGAGCTGATTATTGATTATAATGGCATCTTCACTAATCTTATCAGCTAAGTGATGATCTAAACAAATAGTTGTTATACCGTTATCTTTTAAAATTTTGTGATATTCATAATCATTACTTCCTGCGTCTGGCAATATTACTAACTTATATTCTGATTTTACAAAAATATCATAACAATCTTCTAATCCATGCTGTTTACCTGAATGCATGAAATAATCTAAATTATTTTCAACCCAAGTTGGGAAAAAATAATGAAGATAATTAATAAGTAATGCTGCGCTACAATATCCATCACAATCACAGTCTACAACAATTATTGCTCTTTGTTTATTAATTACAACTGTAATAATAGCGGATAACGCTTGATATAAAGCTTCTTTACCCAAAAGGATAAAATCATTAATATCATCATCTATAGTATTAAGATAATGATAAAAGTCATATGGGGAAACCCCTCTATTTAATAAAATTTGTTCAATAGTGGAAAAATCTTCCCGCACATCATTTAATAGTTCTAATCTCATAAGTTAAATAACTCCTTTCATATACATCACTCCTCTCTCTATATTATAAAATAATTCTTTGCTGAAATAAAGTTAAAAACTTTTCCTTTCCATTATCTATTGGAGCATCTTTATATTCAGTTATCATTTCTTTATCAAAAATAAAAGAAACATTTACATAATTACCATATTTTGAATGAAGCTTCAAAAGATTTTTTTTGAGATGCTGAAATTCTGCATCTCCTATCTCTTGGAACTGCCTATCAAAAGCTACAATAATTTCTTCTACTCCTGTGCGTAATAGCATTTCTACCTGGTAATTAGAAATATTAGAACCACAGCAAGCTACTGAAATATCGCTATCTATACCAAAATAACTTTTATATTTCAGGCAAGATTTTTCCGATTCGAAGACAATTACTTTCCGAATTTTTGAGATATTTTCTTTAACATAATAGTAATTATATAAATTCATTCCAAGAGGATGATTGTACATTATTTGATTAATTCTAAGCGGTCTATATTTTCCATATAATTCCGCTTCTTCTTTAATCATTGTTCTGCCACGAATCCCCACAAGCCTACCAACTTCATCAACATGTGGGATTGTAATTTGCGCGCCTCCTGGATAATAGCCGATACGCATAAAATCCAATACTTCCTGACTTATATCTTCATCAAGCCAAGGTTTTAAGATTACATTATAATTAAATCTGTCTAAAATTTGTTTATTATATTCTTTGAGAGTAATTAGTCCCTGTTTTTTTTGTTCAATATTTTCTATTCTTTCATAACCAGAAAAGATTTTAAAATCTTCACTATTGACTAATTCCTCTTGTTCTTGAACATATTCTCCAGAAAATCCAAAATAAGAAGCAACCCATCGAACCGCGTCATTCAGGTCAATATCTATATCCTTCTGGATTTTATTAACTTTTCTGCATAATTCAAATACGTCAAAAAAAGATTCCGCACACCCAGTATAACAAATAAATAAACCACTGTTTTCATAGAAATAAAGTTTTCTACTTCCTATACCCGGCGGGTTATGACATATTGTAGAAGAAATGATGCCGAAGTTTGTATACTCCGGCTCACCTCCCCATAATTGCAATAAAGCAAAAATATGTTCAATCTGTAGTTGTTCACGTATTTCTACTTTATCATAATTAATCATATTATACGATATGTACCTTTACACAAGTTCCCAGAAGACCATGGAACTCATTTACACAATAACAAAGGTACTGATATTTAGACATTCTTTTTTCCTGCGGCGTTCCGTGTGCCTTTCTATCAGCCAGATAATCATTCGCCATAGCTAGCGGCATATTATATTCAAACGGTCTAATTAGCATACCAGAAAAAGCTTCAACTTTTCGTTTTGCATCAGCTTTAGTATTTACCTTAACCTTATCATTTCCATTATTAATTCTTTTTGCTTTTCCTTTGAAATTTCTTTTTTCTGCCATATTATATATTCTCCTTTTTATTCAAATGTCATCATTCCATCATCAACATTGATAGAAACATTATTTATTTCTTTAATATCGTAGTTGTAAGTTGTACAAAACATAGGTTCAATTCTACAAGTTCCTAAATTTGCTTTACAGAACAGATAAACTCCTTTAAACTGCCCTCGTCTATTTTTATATATTGATAACTTAATTGTTGGAGTATCAAAAGCATTAGTTGCTAAAATACTTTGTAATGCTTCTAAGTCCTTAGGTGTTACAGTAAGTAAAATACTACCATAATCAATTTTATCTGCGATTGATTTTGCGCCACGAAGTAAATTCTGGTCTGGCGTTTCTGAATCTTTATATGTACCATTTAACTGTGTAGCGGACATAATAAAAATGCCATACTGATTACATAAATCTTTTAAGCGGTTAGATAACATAAAAAGAATATTATCTTCTCTAAGTTTTACCCCACCGGAGCGTTTAGTTATCTCTTCGAGAATCTTTAGGCTGGTATGTATATAGTCATGAAACACGTATAAAACTCCATGGTCGCGAATATTTCTCTTTATCGTGTTCTCTATGTCCTGTAAATTAAAGTCTGGTAATTCTTCTACATATAAAGGAGCATTAGAAAGAATCTCTGCGGCTTTAAGTACTCTATCTTCCTCATCACCCTCATATTTACCATTTAAGATATGTTCCTCATTTACATTTGAAAGGAAAGCCAACATCATCGTTTGGATTTCTTCCAACTCCTGCTCAGTTGTAATAAATAAAGTAGGATTACAAGCTCCCGTTCCTATCCAACCAAAAGTCTCGTCATATATATGACTACAAGCTATATAGCAAGCATCTGCCACCATTGACCTCGTCTTGCCGATTCCTGTGGCGGCTGACCGCAAGTAGAATTTTTTCAGCCTTGCGCCACGAGTAACTGTATTAATAAGCGGTCCGTATAATGGAACTCCTACTTCTGGATATTGCTTAAATCTTTCAATTAAATCAAAAACACCTTCACCAGCTTGTTCACTTGCGTTTTGAACATCATCAACATATTGCATTTTGATAAGTTCAATTTTATCATTTACTCTACTGGCTATATCTGTTAAAGAGCAATTATCAAGCAACTCTTCTTGCTCTTGTTTCTTCTTCATATCTAATATATTATCTGGGTCATATATATCAGATACGTCTATTCCAAAATTATCAAATGCCCGCAATAGAGTCATTTTTTTAAGTCGATTATAATAATAATCGAATGCTAATGGAGAAGCGCCATCAGAAGCTTTAATTAACCATTCTTCTCCCTTTTGCTGTTTATATAAGGCTCCACTAGTCGGATGAGTTTCAAAAAAGTCAGATACAGTTTTTAAATCTGCTTCTTTCGCACCTTGCTCATGGATTTTATACAAAGCTCCAAAAACTATCTTATGAAATTCATTAGAAAAATCTTCCTCGTTTATTGTATATCTGTCTGTCTCATCCAAAAGAGAAAGATTTTTAAACACATTTCCAATAACTTGAACTATTGCAGAAACATCTATGTATTTACTTGCCATTAATATCGACCTCCTCTTCATCTAAAAAACTAAATTTCTTTTTTGGTTTTTTAACTTTCCTTTGGGGTTGAGGAATTGTTACATTAATGGTTTTAGGTATATAATCTTCAATGTTTACCTCTGAGTTTCTTTTATTAACACTCCACATCTTATAATAATAGTTCTTTGCATCTTCATATACATATGGAACTATTCCTATTGAACGACTTGCTTCATCTTCAACAGTATTACCTTGTACTTCATAAAAGTATATTAATGCTTTGTGAATACCAGAATATGTAAAACCTAATTCAGTTACATACTTCTTAATGAGCAAATTTGTTCTTGCATAATCATATTTACCATTATACAAAACGTATAAATATTTATTCAAATTTGCTTTATCAACTTCTGTCTGGTCTATTGGTCCATCTGGACATTTTTTATGGGCATATCTTCTTGAGCTTACTTGAATAAAAGGAACTTTATCTCTGTCAAATTGTCGCCCACAATTAACACATTTACAAGGATGTGCCATTTCTTTTTCCTCATTTCAATTTATATATAAATATTAACATATTTTAATAAAAAAATCAAGATAAGATAACTTATCTTGATTTTTGTTTGACTTTACAGTAAATCTTCTTTAATTTCGGAAACAATCAGATAAATAATCTCTGCCTGTTCTCTCGTAGCATCAGATACTTTCTTACCTTTACCGAGGTATTTGTCTACAACCTCTGTAATCTTTTCTCCATTCTTTGTATCCTTCTGCATCAGCTGACCGACAACATCCTGGAACTCTGCCATAAGAGCATCGAAATCATAAGTTGGAGCTTCCGTTTTCTCCATTTTCTCATCTGTAACAAACTTATTGTCATGCTCTGCGGCTTCCTTATCAATAGCGGCATGAATAGTATCCACAAGGGCATTGTAGTTCATTTCAATGCAATCAGGAATATATTTAAAGCGGCAACCGCACTCAATAAATCCTGTTCTATCTCTCAGAACGAGAATAGAATTTTCACTACCATTCTGCTTTGCATATCCATAAATATCAGCCATACCGCCAATAATCTCTCTTGTGGAATTAGAAAGCGCAGGACGAATATTTGTTACATTACCGTTATCATCTTTTGCTTCTTTATCGTGTCCAAGGAAGAATACTGCATAACCGAGCTGTGTAAGACCTCTAAAGACTTCATTAAATTCATCTTTGAATTTAGACCATCCTTTTCCGTATCCAAGGTCTCCAAGCTCTTCAATTCCATTCTGCTGACAAATATATTTTTTACATTTATCTGCGGCAACATCAATAGTATCAACAACAACTGCTTTGTAAACTTCTTTTACTTCTGGCTTTTTAAGCTCTCTATAAACCTGCTTCATTTCGCCCCAAGTTGTAATATCCTGAGCCATTACTCCAGGAAGAGCATTATATCCTGCCTCAAATGCTAAAAGCAGAGCACCTTCCATCTGAGTCGCGAGAGTTGTTTTTCCAGTCTTATATCCGCCATAGAGGTAGGTTATATACCCGCTAAGGTCTTTGCTAACTTTGTGTGGCTGAATTCCTAATAAATTAATTCCCATTCTCTTTATCTCCCTTAATTAATATATACTACTTCATCTATTGGATTTTTTTCAAAATCAGTAGAACCTTCTCCAACATAAAAATCTTTCATTGTCTTAATATCTTCTCTTTTTAAAACACCACAATCATTAGCTACATACATATCCTGCGGATATGTATGTAGAATTTTGATTAAATCTTCGACAGTTAAATAACCATTCTTATCCATTAAAAGTTAAAACCTCCGCTTGTAGAAGTTGCTGGCTTAGCAGTAGCTGATGCTGTAACAGGTACTGCCTGATTTGCTCTCTGCTCTTTCCACTCGATTGCTCTCTGTTTTACTCCCGCAAGATATGTCTCTCTTTCAGAAACAAGTTCTGCAAGTTTTTCCGCAGTAATAAAATCTTCTGAATCCCACTCATAAGGAACTTTCGCGCTTCTGGTAAGTACATACTCTTTACGAGTGGATGTAGACTCTCTTACGATATCATCACCGAAAGCATTCTCTTCTCTGATTTCTCTTACGATAGTTGTATTTACCTGATTACCACTGACTTCTGTACAAAGTGGATTCTGGTTGGAAATCTCACATCCTTCAAAATAATCCATTGCTTTTGGATTATAAACTAACAGCTCAATCGGAAGAATCTGACCTCTGAAATCGAAGCATACACCGCCAAGAGTCATTCTCTCTGGAAGTTTTCTCTCTTCATCCTCTTCAAGTCTTGTTGCTCTGGTAATTACCATATCAAGAGTAAAGTAGTTGCGGGAAGAATCATTAATACCATCAGTGATTACATGAACAAAACCGCCCTCGTTTCTCTTTGGAGAAGCTAATCTCCACTCGCCACCATTTTCTGTATAAAAATCATTCAGACCAATAGCAGAATCAACTCTCAGCTTTGCAGCCCCTTCTTTACCCTCTTCCATCGCAGTTTTAAGACGACCATCAATAATGTCTTTCAGAAGTGTAAAGGTTGCATTGGATTTACCAGTAGAAGTTGTAGCTGTTACATATGTGAAATGAAACTCAACGATATTTTTCAGCTCTTCATCTGTAGCGATTCCGATTGTTCCTCTGATAAATTCAGTCCCAGGTTTCTTGGAGTTCGGACCAGATGTCTTAATCTCTAACTCATGCTCATAAAGGTATCCTTCTGCGTGAACTACGTTTTTCATTTTCTTCATATTATTTTTCTCCTTTAAAATAAAATTTTAATTAATTAAGATATTTCGATATTTTTTCCTTTTTCTGTAATCGCATAAAGAACCGGGTCCTGACCCACTTTATCTACAAAACCATCAGAACAAAGCTTTCTGATTCCGCCAGAAACAACTCTTGAAGAAACTAACAGTCCTTCTCCAATATCTTTTGCTTTCCAAACTTCTGTAGATGGATTATCCTGTAGGAATTTTAATATCATTTTTCCCATATCGGTTAAAACCGGCTTTTCAGTTGAATCTGAAGTACTTTTAAAAAGTCTCCAATATTCAACCGCTTCCGGGTCAAACTCTGATAAATCATCTTTTTCATTCATCAGAGTATCAATCATATTAATAAATTTCTCTTTCTTCGTCATTTTTTAACTCTCTTTCATTAATTTATATATTAATAATATAAAATTTAATATATAAAATCAATAAAAGATTTTTATTTACTCGAAAAGAAAATCATCTGCATAAGGTAGAGATTTTGCAAATTTGATAAAGCTATCTAAATCTGCGCCATCAACTTTACTCCACTCAGTAAGTTTATGCCCTTTACGCTGTTTAATCATAGAACGAATATTTTCATAATTCATAGTAACTGTGCGGGTCTGAAGCCAAGATTCTGGAAGCCAGCGCACAAGCTCTTTCCAATAGCGTTTATCTTTGGTCGCCACATATTTTTGGCGCAGTCCTTCAAGGAATTGAATAAGATAATCTACTTCTTCTCCAGAAGTGATAATATCCGGACAATAATCTCCAACCTCAAAACAATCTAAAGTAATTGGTTTACTTGTAAGTTTGTGCATTGTAGAAGTGGAGTTTGCGGTTGTGCCCACTTTGTAGGTATCAAATTCCTTGAACCAGTAAATTGGGGCTGTAATGTCAACTGTTACCATAATTTGACGTAAAAATTTCCTATGCTCAGTCCCAGCTTTAATCAGACGTTTAGCTAAATCCATATCATTAGGGCCAATAAATGCAACATTAGCCAACTGATGGTCAAACTCAATTTCAAGTAAACCATTTTTAATTAACCATCTATCATATTCATCAGCCAAATCAGAAGAAGATTTACTAAAATTTTCTGGATAGGTTGGGTCTTTTGTCGCCTGCACCCAAGATTCCGCTACAGTATAATCATGTTCATCATCTGCTATATCAATTAAACCAAAAAAACTATCACTTTTAGCCCAACTCTCAAGTGGATTTCTCATTCCTCTCATTGCGGGTCCAAAATTATAGGTTTTAATATTCTCAAACTTCATTCTTTTACCTTCCATTCCGTAACTAATTTCATTTTTTGTTTCAATTCTACTTCTACTATTAACATATCATTATAACCAAAAGCCGTTTTAGCTAATTTGAAATAACGATTATGAATTTCAATTATATCTTTCTTGGTAGATTTATCTGATTTTCCATATTTATCAACCATTATATCGCTTATAGTTGGATAATCCCTGTATAAAAAGGTTTGTGGTTTCCCGCTATCATACCAAGATAAAAAGGTATCACCTAATATATTTTTATCATAATTAGTAAAAAAATACATAAGCAATACCTCCTATTTTATACTATAACCAAAATCTTTGGCATGAAAATATTCTTGCCAATAATCTTCACGTTCATTTAATTCTTCTGGTTTTACTTTTTCAATTACTTCAAAAGTAAAATTTTCTGGTCCGACTTCTTGCATTGCCGGATATAGTTTATTGCGGGTTGGTGTCTCTGCGCCAACTCCACGCTTAATATGCTGACGCCAACGCTCTCGGATATTAACCGCTTGCCCAACATAACATTTTCCATCTAAGATATTTGTAATTTTATAAATACCAGTAACATCTTTATCTCCAATAACTCTACCAACTAAAGCATTATAAGGTTTTTCATAATACACTTTATAAATTACTTTATTAATAGCATCTGGATAGCGAATATTAGAACTTACTTCACGTAATTTCTTAATCTCCGCAATATCTTGCTCTGATAATTGAAGTCTATAAAAATCTTGTTGAGATTCTTTTTCTTCTTCACGTTTTTTGGCTTCAACAGCCGCATCTACAAGAGACTTATATCTATCTAATTCCTTTTGGAACTGAAGAATTTCGTCTTTCTTGTTCTTAGAATCTTCGTTAAAACCTTTTACAATTTCTTCAACAGATTTTAAATAAGCATCTTTATAAGATGTCCTATCTTCCTCAAGTTTGGCGGATAATCTTTCTGCTTCTCTATCATAAGTATCATTTAATCCATTGATAAACTCTTGTAATTTTGCGGTTTCTTCATCATAAGATTTCTTTAATTTTGTAATTTCACTTGTATAATTAAAAGATTCTTCTGTTAAAGCTCTGAGAGTACCTCTCATCTTATCTATCTTAGATTCATAATCTTCGTTAGTTAAATCAAGATATTGTTTATTACATTCTAATTCATCAATATCAAGTTCTAACATTGATTTAGTTTTCTTTAGCTTTGAGATTTGAGAGATTTCCAGACAAACCGCAATCAAACCTAAAATACCTAAGAAAAACATCATTAAATATAATACACTCATGCTTTTAGAGAAAAAGAGGACAATTAATATTGCCCTCCTTGTTACTATATGTTAATTAATTACTCAGCTTCTGTTGCGTCTGGGTCAAATGCCATTCCAGCTGGAGTAAGTTTCAGGAATTTAACTGGTTTATGTGTACCATCTTCAAGCTCTACCTCTGCTGGAACACGAACGCCATATCCTTTACGCTGGATAGCTGCTGTAAAAATACCATCTACACTTTTCTTCGGAATATCAAGTGCCTCAGCTACATCTGCTGCTGTTACATTTGCTCCGTCAATCTCTTTCAGATAATTAAATACTTTCTTAGAATTGTCTTTCATCATGATAAATAATCTCCTTTAAATATATAAATTGTTTATTTGTATAATAGCTATTTTTATTAGCTTTATTTTTATGTAAATATTATATCAAAAAAATTTTTAATGGTCAAACGTTTTTATTCACCATAAAGTAAATCCAAAACCATTTCATCCAAGTCGAACAACTGTTCAAAAGCTACTTCGCTAGTTATATGCTCAATTCTGACTGAAGCTTCTTCCTCAGTACATTCACCAGATTCTACTTTTTTCTCAATTTCACAAATCTGTCTAGCCATTCTTCTAAGCTGCTTTTTCCCAAAGGATTTTCGAGTGGTCATTATTTTTTCTCCTTAATATTTATTACATTTATAGTATACTTAAATTTTTATAAAAAATCAAAGTATTTTTCTTTGAAATCTTTTTCCGACAAGATGGGGATACCCAATTTTTTAGCAGAAACATTCTTTGAACTAGAACTATTAACATCATTATTAATCAGAATATTAGTATTCTTGCTAACTGAACCCACTACCTGACCGCCGCAAGATTCAATAAGTTCTTTGAGTTCATTTCTATTCTTAAATGTATTTAACTTACCAGTAATTACAACCTTAATACCAAATAAACTTTGAGTATGCTCTTCTTTTGGTTCTATCTCATTAAAGATAATAATACCTTTATCAACCATTTCTTTAGCCAATACATAATCAAAATTAATTAAAGCATCGTGCATTTCTGGTCCAAAGCCATCCCAAAGATAAAACTTGTTCATAGAATTTATATCATTGATAAAATTTTCCCAAGTCTCTTCTTTTTCAGCTATAATTTTAGCATATCTTCTTCCAATTAAAGGAATTCCCAATGCCGCAATATAGTTCTCCAAATTACAGTGCCGTGCAGCTTCAATAGATTCAAGCATCTTATCAACTGATTTAACTCCAAAACCATCCTTTTTAATCCATTCTTCCCTATGTTTTTTTAAATTAAAAATATCTTCAGCACAATTAATCCAACCCCAATCAATTAATTTTCCAAAAGTAGCTTTAGATATTCCTTTTATATCAAGACCTTTTTTACCTGCAAAATGTTCAATACGATTAATAAGCTTTCCATCACAATCTGGGTTCATACAAAAAAGATTAATAACTCCAGAAGCAGAAGTAATCATTTTTGTTTCACCGCCGCAAACAGGACATTTAATAGGTACTTGAAATACACCAGTAATTTCTTCTACTGGTTTTACTTCTGCTCGCACAATCTGTGGAATAATCATATTCATTTTAGCAACATATACTTTCTGACCTTTATGCGGAGTTGTTAATGTCTGCATGAGTACACTTACATTGTGCATACTAGCACGAGACACAGTTGTTCCATCTATATCTATTGGGTCAAAAATTGCAATAGGAGTTAAAATAGAAGTTCTTCCCATACTCCATTCAATATCTTGAAGCGTAGTCTCATATTCTTCATCGTAAAACTTAAAAGCATAAGCCGCTTTTGCATGATGTCCAGTTTCACCAAGACTGGCGCCATATGTTACATCGTCAAAACGTCCAACTAAACCATCAGAAGGATAACCTAATTTCTTTGCGGTTTCAATAAGATAATCCTTTGCATCCCAATCAAAAGAAGAAGTATAAGGTACAATAAGAAAACCTAACTTTTTCGCTGCATCTAAACGTGCCATAAAAGAATTTTCATCATAAAAACCTTTTACAACATTCCACACAACAAAAGTTAAATGACGTTTCTTACATTCGTTTGCATCTAAAAGACGAATACTACCAGAAGCAAAATTGCGAGGATTCTTATATTCATCTTTAAACTCTTCAAAATCACCTATTGTACAAATAACTTCACCGTCAATGACCAGTTCACTATCATAATCAATATACTGCGGGACTGAAGCCATTGTTAAAATATTATGAAGAACATCTTCGCCAATTTCTCCATCGCCTCTAGTCTCTGCGGAAATTAGTTTACCACCCGCATATCTCAAGCTACATGTTAAACCATCAAGTTTGACCATTCCGCAAACATCTTTTGAGGAATCTAAACCCGCAAAATAATTAAGAAATTCATCCCAGTCTTTGGTTTTATCCAAAGAAAGCATTTTATGGTTATGTTTAACTTTTTTAAGTTCAGATTTAACTTCATACAAAATTTTACCTGTTGGAGAACCTGGTAATGCAATACCAGATTCATCCTCAAGTTTCTTCAATTTAAAGTATAATTCATCCCATTCTTTATCTGAGACTACTGGATGCCCTTCATCATATGCTTTTGTCCACTCATTTAAAATCTGAATCATTTCATACATCTCTTTTTCAATTTTATCCATGTAATCTCTCCATTTCTAAAATAATATAATCTGAAGTAAATTGTATTATTGTTAAGCCTTTTAAGGATAAATTAATAAAATCCTCTAATGTTACAGCTATTAATCCTTGGGGATAAATAGCTGTTCTATCCCCAGGTTGTAATTCATATGCTTTTATCATACTTTTGTTATTGAACTAATATTGCCACGTTTAATCAACTGATTTCCAACAGCATTTCTACCCTGTAAAGGAATATCTTTAGCAGAAATACAAATTGAATTTGGCACTCCTACCAGAAGAATAGAATCTTCATCAGAAATTAGACTCGCTCCAATTACTTCACCGGATACATCAGTTGGTTTATAACAAATTAAACCTTTACCTGCACGTTTCTGTTTGATAGCTTCTTTAAGGGCAATTTTCTTTCCAAGACCCTTCTCAGAAACAATGGCAATCTGGTCGTCCTCATGACGAATAGGTAAAACTGAAACAACTTCATCTCCATCCGCAAGATTAATACCCTTCATACCCATTGTTGCACGAGAACTAGATGTAACCTCATTAGAAGCAAATCTAATCATCATACCTTTCTTAGTAATAAGAAGAATATCTTCATCTTTGATAAGATTTACAGAAGCTAAACTATCATCTTCCCGCAAATTAATTGCCGCAAGACCAGTTTTCTTTTTAGTTTTAATATATTCTTCAAGACTTGTTTTCTTAACAATACCATTTTTAGTTGCAAATAAAACATAATTTGCATCAGTATCTCTATAAATAGAATAGATTAAAGTTGGTTTCTCATCACTTTCCATTTCGATAAGAGACTGTAATGACTGACCTTTAGTTGTGTTTGTTCCTACTGGAATATTATCAACTAAAATACGATACATCTTACCTTTATTTGTAAATACCATAAGAGAATCAATAGTATTTGTGCGGATAACCGCAGATACGACATCATTTTCAGTTTTGATACCCTTACCATTTCTTCTCTGCGTGCGGAAACTAGAACTTGGAATTCTTTTAACAAGACCACCCTCAGTCATAACTACAACACATTTTTCAGGTTCTACAAATGCAATTTCTTTTTCTTCTGGTTTAACTTCAATATGAGTTAATTCTGTCTTTCTAGGGCTACCATATTTTTTTATGAGATTAAAAATATTTTCAACAAGAATATTTTTACGTTTATCAGAACTCTCAAGTAATTCAATCAGATTTGCTATAGTTGCATTTAACTCATTTAGTTCATCTTTAATTTTAATTCCATCAAGTTTTGTCAACTGACCAATCGTCATTTTTAATACACAATCAGCTTGACGAGAAGTAAAATTCCATTTAGATATTAAGTTATTTTTTGCTTCTACTTTATCATTACTACTTCTAACTACTTCAATTATTTCATCAATATGAGCAATAGCAATTAACAAACCTTCGCATTCTTCTTTTCTTAACTCAGCTTTTTCTTTATCAAAATTATATTCACGCACTAAACATTCATCATTGTGTTTATATAATAACTGAAAATATTTTTCAGTATTTACAAGCTGAGGAATTTTATCAATTAGTAAATTCTGGTTGGCAGAATATGATTTCTGCAAGTCAGTTTTCTTATAAAGCATTTGTAATACTTTATATGGGTCAGCTTTTTTCTCACAGATTATTTTAATATTAATTCCTTTTTTACCAGAATTATTTAAAATATCTACAACACCAGGCAATTCATCTTGGTCATAAAGCTTCTTGAAATCTTCCATAAGGTCTCTTACACAAGTCTGATAGCAAATTTCTGTAATGATAATTGCATTTTTCTCAACTTCTGCTTTAGCCCTTAAAATAACCTTGCCTTTTCCAGTTTTTAAGATAGTACCTAGCTCTTTCTGGTTAATAATTATACCACCAGAAGGAAAAGATGGACTTAAAGTATAATCCATTTCTCCTGTTTTAATATAATTAGCATAAGCTGTGGATACTTCTGCTAAATCATAAGGTAACCATTTCTGCGCGATTGTGGTTCCAATTCCTTCACTACCGTTAATCATTAACATTGGAAGCGGAGAAGGAAGTACTTCCGGCCACTCAACTGTCTCATCGAAGTTCATAATGAATGGAACATTTTTCTTTTTAATTCCATCAAACATTTCTAAACCAGCTTTGCTGAGTCTTACCTCAGTATAACGACTAGAAGCTGCTTCTGGAATAATCTGATTACCATTAGAACCATGAAATTCACAAAGTGGAACATTATTTGTGAATCCTTGAGACATACGAGCAAAGGTTTCATAAATTGCGGTGTCTCCATGCGGCCACAGCTCTGCGATAACTCCGCCGGATACTTTAGCACTTTTAACATGCGGTTTATTTGGAAGATAGCCTCGTCTATACATTTCATATAGACAAGCTCTCTGTCCTGGCTTCAACCCATCAATCGCTGGGAAAGCTCTCTCTACATTTGTCTGATAACAATAATCCAAAAAGTCTTGTGACATCTCTTCAATAAAATCTATCATTCTTCACTCTCCCATAAATCATTTGCTTTATTACCATTATTTAACAAGAACTGTCTTCTACCAACAACACTTGTGCCCATTAACATTTCAAGATGTTTTTCAGCTGCGATTGCATCTTCTACAACAAGCTGCTTAACATTTCTTGTTTTTGGGTCAAGAAGAACATCTGATAACTCATCTGCATCACATTCTCCAAGACCTTTCATACGATTAACTCGGTACTTCTCTCCGATATGTTTCTGTTTATACTCTTCTAATGCTTGAGCATCTTTGATATAAATGTATTCATTTTTATTTGTTGTTATTCTAAACAATGGTGCATATGCAACATAAAAATGACCATTTATAATAAGCTCTGGACATAAACTCCAAAGATTAACTGCAATTAACATTCTAATATTCTGTCCATCTGGGTCACCATCAGTGTCTGCAATAATCTTACCATAGCGTAATTTACTTTTATCATAAATTAATTTACCTTTTTCATTAAGTTCTAAGCCTAATGCTTTGATAAGGTTATTTACTTCCTGATTAGCCATTACTTTTTCATTTTTATTTTTAAAACTGTTTATCATTTTTCCTCTAATTGGGAAAATAGCCTGATACTCAGCTATTCTCGCGCCAACTAGACCTGAAGCGGCACTATCCCCTTCACAAATATGCAGTTCTGCTTCCATACGATTTTCTGTTGAACAATCAACTAATTTAGATGGAAGATTTGCCAATTTAGATTTTTTATTACCTTTTGTAGCCCTTGCGACTTCACGAGCTTTCTTTGCCGCATTTCTAGCTCTTCGCGCAAGTAACGCTTTTTCAATGATTGTTTTTACGTCTTTTGGATTCTCATTCATCCACTCAACGAAATTCACATTAATTGCTTCAAGAATAAGAGCTTTGTCAATGTCTGTTACACGCACTTTGGTCTGACTATCGTATTTAACAGATTTTGCTTTTAAGTTAAACACAATAATCAATCCTTCATTTAACTCCGCACCAGTTAGATTTGTTTCATCTTTCTTATACAACTTATTATCATTTGCATATTTATTTAATGCACGAGTTAAGTTTGCTCTAAGAGTAGTAAGATGGATACCACTTTCTACCTTACCATAATTAACATAACTTACAATATCCTCTGAATAACCAGAAGTGTAAGTCATACAAATGTCAATCAAATCATTACCCTTGACAATATGTGCGTTAAAACGCTTTTTAATAATTTCATCATCTTTAACTTTTTTATCCACAAGGTCATTAATACCATTTTTAGAATGAAAATCTTCTTCTTTTCCATCAACGATTAATTTAATTGTTAAAGTTGGGCTAAGAGCAGACTCTTCTTTAAATAATGTGCGGATGTCATTTAGGTTTGCTTCTGGGTTTTGAAAGAACTGCGGGTCCGGTGTATAAATGACTTTAGTACCATGAACGCCCACTTTCTCTTTGGTAATCTCTCTTTTTTGGAATAATCCATCTTTATACCAAAGAGTCTCTCTTTGACCTTTGCCGTCAGATGTAGTAATCATTGAGCTGGATGAAAGGTAGCAGACAAGCTTCATTCCGATGCCGTTAAGTCCAAGTGCACTGCCGCCATAAATAGAATCATCAGAATCGTCATATTTTCCAGAAGTATTAATTACAGAAAAACATTCAGAAAGCATTGTCTCACCGTCTGGTCTTTCTACTCCTGGAATAAAACCTTGTGCAAAATCCTCACAGGTATATTCATTTTTCCTTGTATCCACAGTAATAACAATTTCAGTTCCATGACCGATAATATGTTCATCATGTGCATTCGCAAACAGCTCTTTTAAAAGCTGTGTGCTATATTCAGTAGAACCGCAATATGTACTAGGTCTTTTTCTTGTAAATTCTCTAGCATCAATATGTTGCGTACTATTCTCATTATATTTTTTTGACATAAAGAATTTTTCCTTTCTCTTTATTTCTTTATATATTATATAAAAATTTTTATAAAAAATCAATAAGATTACCATTTTATCGTGAAAGCATTTTTTATTAAAATTAATTAACTGTGGAATTGCCAGAGTTAATAAAAAATATTAAAGCTAAAATTTTCCCTCAAAAGATTAGCTGTTAAAAAATTTACATTTGACTTTGAAAAAATTTTTGAGTAACATATATAAAGAAGAAGAAAAAAGAAAAAACAGGTCGAAATATTATTATATATAATTAATAATAAATATTATAATATGTTAATATAGGGCAGTTTTGGAAAAAATATGGAAAATAAATCTCCTTAAATAATAAAAACAGAGTATTAAATACTCTGTTTTTTTAATATATCATTTATCTTAGGTTTATTATCTGCCGCAAGCGCATCTGCTAACTCATTACCTATAATTCCCGCATGTCCATGTACTTTTAATATTTCTATATTATCTTTCTTCTTCTGGATTCCTTGTATATTTTCTTGCCAATATAACGGATACATCTTTTCAAATAAATCTTGATTTTTAACCTCTTGATTTTTTGGGCGTTTCCAACCCGCTTTTCGCCAACTTAAAATCCAATCATTCATTGCATTAACGCAATATGCTGAATCACAGTATATTTTAATCTCTTCATCTTCTGGAAGATTATTCGCAAACAATAACCCATAAGCTAAAGCCATTAATTCCATTCTATTATTAGTAACACTATCGTGATATTCTGCTCTATGCGTTACATAATATCCATCTTTATAGATTACAGTAGCCCATCCACCTTTTCCCGGATTTCCTTTGCTACTTCCATCACAATATATTTCAATCATTCTTATCACCTTTTTTCTCTTTTAAATATATTACTGTAAAAAAGTTATAAAATCAAGAAAAAGCCCTATGCAGATATAAAATCTACATAGGGCTAAATTTAACCTTGAGCTTCTTCAGAGGAATTATCCTCTTCTGGCTCTTCTTCGATTGGGTCATTGTTATTAAATGATTGTTGCGCCATCATATATGTTATTCCATTAGCAGTATTCTCTTTGGTAGCTTTTATTGCATAAACAGCAAATCCCATTACTTCAGTTACTACTGCCCCGATAAGGGTAACCAATGGAGAAAAATCCATTGGATTACCAGTCATATATGAAATCTTTAAACTTTGTGCGGTTGCCCATCCAGTAAATAATTCTACAAGGGTGCAATTTATAAACAAAAATCCAACTAAAAGTTTAGTAGTTGACATTTTTTTGGGTTTCCGCATTTCTCTCTTTTCATTGCGCAATTTTTGTTCTCTTTCGAGAAGAGATTTTTCAGCGTTCCAATAAATCTCTTCTCGTCTTATTTCATGTTCTTTTTCACGCAGACTCTTTTTTCTGAATAAACTCATAATTATTTCTTTCTAAGATAATTTTTAGAAGCAAATCCAGTATAAGTCACATTTTTATAAGTAAATTGAATATAAAGCCAAACATCTCCGCCAGATACATTATAATATCCGTAGTTTTTAACTTCTGTTCCTTTTGGAACTGCTACTAAAATAGATTTTTTAGTTCCAGCACCATCTCTAACATTTAAAGTTCCACCATTAGTATTTACAACATAAGTACCTGCAAGATTTTTATTAAAAGAGTCTGCTCCTTCTTTTGCTGTAACTTTTTTAATGTTAGTTGTAGTTGTGGTTGTTTGTTGTTTTTTAGCAACATATTTATAATAAGTATTTTTTTCACAAGAAGTATAAGCGTATCCTTTAGCTGCGCCAGGCCATACAATCTTATACCAATTATTACTTGTTTTCTCAAGAACTTCAACTGCGGTTCCCGCACTGATTGAGCCATAAGAGGTGTATGAAGTTCCATTACCGGAACGAATATTCATTTCACATAAGGCTGTTGCAGTTCCAATACCTTTGCCAGAATATGATGTATTTCCCTGTGGTACTGTTGCTCCACCGGTGCTTGTAGAAGTTCCTGGATTAAAGTTTACGTAAGCACCTTTAGTTACATTTGTAGCTGTATGAGAACGTTCATTAAGAAGAATATCGCCAGGAAGAAGATATCCATATCCAGTAGTGTATTTACTATCTGTTAAAATAGTGAATCCCGCACGACTATATGCGGCTCTCATATCTCCTGTATATGTTGCACTAATGGTTTGAAGTGCCGGAATACCAAGTAAATGTCCTACCGCTCTAGTATTCGCGATAACCCCAGCAGAACAATCACTTTCGCATTTCTTTGTAATTTTAGATGGGTCGTATCCAACTAATCTTAAATTGCTCCAATAGCTATCTCTTTCATATTGGTCATATCCAATATTATCATTTAAGGCTGCGGCGCAACCTAATTCTGCTAATTTAAGTCCTACTTGTGGATTTTTTGTATATCTAATTACACAATTCCATGGTCTATTATACCAAGAGCGCAGATACCATTCATCCCCTGATTGGTCTCCTGCGGTGCCACCATGATATTGACCTCTTTCATCATGCCCAGAATTAGAAATATAATGAGTTCCTTTGCTATAAATATAATTGTCATATCTTCCCATGTTAGTTACCTTACCTCCTGCATATTTATTATAATATTGTTTTCCATAGTTTGCTCTTGTGGTTTTAACGCTACTTCCTGTATTTGCTGGACACTCGAATCTTGTTAATACTATATCAGAAGCTTCTTGAACACTTTTTGCATTTTTTAATGTTTTTAATACTGTTGGATAAGTTGTAGTTAATTCTTTTACTAACCATTCTAATTGTGTGTTTTCATCACTTATTGATACACCTTTTGATTTTACTAAATCATATAAACCTGCTTTGCGACTAGGACTAGTCCATTGACATAGACCATAACCATATTGTTTACCAGGTAAAGGATTCAAAAACGTGGCTCTAGAAATCTTACCAGAATCTATTGCCGCGGTATAAGTAGTATCATTGTAATTCTGTCCATTTTGGGAAAGTCGTTTTAGGCATAACATTTCTACTCTATTGGCTTTCATGCCAGATTCAGCATAAATGTTTCCCATTAAACCTGCAACACCATATTCATTTCCTAGTTGCTTTAACAAATAATCCCATATGTTTTTATCTGCCATATTTTTCTCCTTTCAAAAATTATAATAAAAAAGGAAGACCTTTCGGTCTCCCTTTACATTAATTCTGCTTGTTCAGCTATTTTACTTCTATAGATTTTTTGTAATTCAATTTCACCATAATAATCGCAACCTCTGAACACTTCAGACATTTTCCGCATACCATTATTTGCGCCACTATATAAAATTGAATCTACTTGATGTTTAGTATCTCCGTCAATAATACAAATACTATCTTCTCCAATACGCTGGAGGGCAAGTCTCATTAATTCAACACTTAAATTTTGAGCTTCTGTAATATATATACCTGCATTTAATCCAGTAGTATCGAAACCACGCAAATCAGACATAGGCAATAACATAAGTTTTCTATCAGTAATTAATCTTTCTACCTCGATTCTATCACCAAGTTTACTAGAAAGCATATTACCTATCTGTGAATCTAATAACTTGTCATTCTTATCACCTGGGTAATATCCAAGTTTTGCTGCACCCTGCGCGGCGATTGTATTACAGAATACTATAATTTTATCTATTTTTCGCTTTTCAAGCTGCTCAAATAGAAATCCGAGGCTTAAATAGCTCTTACCAGAACCCGCACGTCCTTGAATCATTGTAATCTGATTATTATTAAAAGATTCTAAAGCCGCACATTGGTAAGCATCTTTTGGAGTAATTTTACCAAACATATAACTTTCTGTTTTATAATACTGAAATTGTTCAAAACCATTTTCAGTTCTTTTATATTTATCTATTATTTCTCCTTGTGGATTTTTAATAAATAAATATTCATTAATTAAGCAACCAAATTTTTCAGAAATTTCTTTATCAAATAGGTCTGCATAAATTTGTGCTAATTCTTCATCGGAAGAATATGTAATTTCTTTAAAGCCAGTATAATCATCTGTACTTTCTTCTGCAACTGAAACTATATGCTCGTCATCAAAAAAGATTGTAGCTAATGATTTTAAGCACAAATCATTAGAACAAAAATAAATTTCGTCAGGATAATTATAAGCAGAAATTAAGATTCTACTATCATTATTATCTGGTAAATTATATTTTTTAATTAATTCAGATAAATCATAATAAATATCAGTAATGAACTTTCCTTTATTTTTATCTAAAATTCTAGTTAAATGTCTCGCGGCGTATTTAACGTCGGCATCTTTTTTATCAGAACTTTTTATATCTTCCAATTCCCGCAATGAAACTGAAGAAATAATTACTTGTTCTTCTGGATTATCAAATAAAGTATCTGCTGTTAATAGTAGACTACAAGTATCATAATAGATATTTTTCATTCGTCTTCTTCTGCCTCGCTTTCGTCCTCTTCTGCTATTGGTTCTGTAACAAAACCTATTGAATTAGAAGCGGTTTCCTGTGGTTGAGTTGCTTTTTCATAATCGGCTCGTAATTTAGCCACTTGAACTTGCATTTTTCCCTTTTCAACTTCGCACTTTTGAAGTACTAGGCTGGAAATAGAATCAAGTAATCCAAGTCCTACTTCTGCTGTAAACATGCCAAGTAAGAAATATTTTAATTTATTCATATATTTCCTCCTTATATAGATTTATAATTTTTAAATTAAAATATTTATTTATTTCTGACCTTTATTACGATTGCGCCTGATTTTTTGGTAAAATTTGTCCTTTTCTGTAATGTATTCTGCTAAAGCGCTTTTCATCTCTTTAAGTGAATTTTCATTTTCTTGAATATCTTTTTCTCTCCTTCTTATTTCTCTTATTAGTAAATGAGTTTCACGAACGTCTTTATTATAATAAGGATTAAATTTAAGTAAACTATGAAAATCTTTTAAAGCCTTTAATTCTCTTTTGGAATCTTTGATTAAATGTTTTAAAAATTTAATATTAGCACGAGTTTCTGCAATCTGTAATCCAGTCTTTTCGCTCATCATATCTGTATCTTCTGGGTGACAATAAGCTTCGCCAGTATAAGTACTTCCATCGTTATCTATAATAACACATTTAGCAATTCCATGATTATATGTATAAGATGTTTTCATATGATATATCTCCTTTATTTTATTAAAAAATTATACAATAAAATAAAGTAATTATCAAATTTAGACATTTTGCTCAAAAAATTTGTATAGGCGAGTGGAAACCAACAAGCGGACCTGACGCTAAATGCGGGTATTAAAAAAGGAGACCTATTCGTAGGTCTCCTTGTAATTATTCATTTACATCTGTTTCTTTGAAAGACTCAATAGCTTTTGTTCCAAGAACGCCAGCTAAAAGAGACTTAACATCAATACCAAGGGATTCACTTAATCCCTCGGATACCTGAGTTACGTTTTTCATAATGTCTCCAGCAAGATTAGAAGTATCTCCGCCAAGCATTACAATTTTATCAACATTTGTATATCCTTTACCAACAGCTTCAGCAATAGCAGGTAACTGCTCGAAGTAAAGTTTAAGTGCTTCAAGTTTCATATCAGTAACCGCTGCATCCTGGTAATTTTTCATCGCTTCCGCTTTCTTCTGAAGACCTTCAGCTTCAGCCTCAAGTTTAGCTTTAATTGCAGCAGCTTCTGCTTCACCTTTTGCTTTTGTTGCAGCCGCATCAGCTTCACCCTGTGCTTTTACTGCATCCGCAAGTGCTTTTTTAGCTTCAGAATCTCTCTGTGCTTCTGCAAGAGACGCTTCTGCCTGTTTTGTTCTCTCGAACAACTCGGCTTCAGATTTCTTCTGAGTTTCATACAATTTTGCATCAGCTCTCTGCTGTGCTGCATATTTCTCAGCTTCTGCGGTTTTCTTAACTTCAGCTTCCAGAGCACGTTCTTTAATAGCTACTTCTCTTTCTTTTAACTCAATCTGTTTCTCCTGACGAGCGATGTCTGCTTCAGTAGCAGCAACGTCTTTAATCTGACGCTGTTTCTCATCCTCGATAGCTTTTGCTGCATCAGCCTGCGCTTTGCGGGTATCCGCACTTTTCTTTAAATCTGCCTGCTTGATTTCAAATTCATTATTACGAACTGCAATCTGTTCAGCAGCTGCAACTTTAGCATCATTAGCTTCTTTGGAGTTCTGAGCTTCTGCGATAGCTACTTCTCTTTCAGCATTGGATTTTGCAATAGCGGCGTTTTTAGAAATCTGTGCCATATTATCCTGACCAAGAGCAGTGATAAGGTTTTTCTCATCTTCTAATTTCTGGATATTGCAAGATTCAATCCAAATACCAAGAGCATTCATGTCTTTCTGCGCTTTTGCCTGAACTTCATCTCCAAAGGCTTTACGGTCATTACATAACTGTTTTAATTCCTGGGTTCCAATAATTTCTCGCATATTACCCTGTAAAGAATCCTGTAAAGACTGTTCAATCTGCTCTTTAGACATATTAAGGAAGTTCTTCATTGCTGCGGCAACCATCTCAGGTGTAATACCTTTTTCTTCATCATTGAGGTCATTCTCAGTAAGAACTCTTACTTTTGCTACTGCATCAATGTTTACACCAATAAAATCTTTTGTTGGAATGTAACCATTTGTTTTGATGTCAATAGACATCTGACGTAAAGTTAAAGTATCCATTCTTTCAAAGAAAGGAATTTTGATACCGGCTTTACCAATCAGGATTCGAGGCTCTTTGTGGAAACCAGAAATAATATAAGCTGTATCCGGCGGAGCTTTAACATATCCTGAAGCAATTACTGCGATAATGACAACCGCAAGTAAAACAAAAGGTACAAACGGTAAGATAGTTGTTAGAAAATTCATAAATTCTTTTCTCCTTTTTATTTAGTTTTCAATGTACTTATTTATTTAGAGAGCCTTAATGGCTTTAACTAAATCAAATTTAATTTTCATATCTTCGATAACTTCATCAATAGATACTGGAAAACATAAATGAGCATCTAAAGCAACATTATACATATAAGGAATATCATTTCCGTTATTATTATAAAATTTTTGCTTTGAATGAGTATGTCCAAACAAATTACAAGTAATTTGGTGAAGAGATTCGATTTCTCCATTGCTTGTTACTGTTGGATAATGACTTAAATAAAAAAAATATTTTTTATATTTAAGCATTGTGGCATATCCTTCATCAATAATGCCGATTTCAGAGTAGAGGCGGCATCGAGTCTGGGTATCATGATTCCCATGAACAAAATGTTTAATCCCATTTAGCTGCTGTAAACACTCAAGCCCATGCTCATTATCATTTAACATTAAATCTCCTAAAAGATATAAGTCATCTTCTGGCGTTACGATTGAATTACAATTTTCAATAATTGCTTTATCATGCTCTTCAATCGAAGTAAAACCTCGTGCTTCATAGATAAATGGTTTTGAATGACCTAAATGTAAATCACTCATCAGATAAATCAACTGTAGCACCTCCCTCATTTACTCGAATAATCGCTGAATATTTATACTTTTCAGTAAAAGTAGGTTTTTCAAACTGCTCATTCATTCTACGAATAACACTTCGTGGAACATAAGCAAGTTTATCGTCTCTCCTTAATTCATTTCTTTGCAAACAGGTTTCAAGAAGATTTTCAAAACTTATTGGAACAATTCTTACATTATCAAGATTTAAACTATCAAGTAATTTATTTCTTGATTTCTGCGTAAGTTGTGTAGCATCTGCTATAATATAATCAACACCTTCATTAATGTATTTCTGAATAGTTTCAATATATTCTTTCCAAACTTCTTTTTCTCTATCAAAATACTGAGAGTTTTCATCTTCTTGAAGTTTAGCAAAACGAATAATATCTCTTGATACTATTTCAAGTTCATAATCACCTTTTAAGTATTGCTTTGCATTTTCTTTTGAGTCGCGGAACCAAGTAGATTTTCCAGAACCAGGAATTCCGCATCCAACATATAAAGTTGTCATATTAAATCAACTCTCCCTTTAAATATTCTAAACTTTCTTCTAATTCTTCTTTAAAAACGCCATCCTCAAAATCCTGTTTGAACTGAAATACATCTTCATCATTTCTACATTCAACATGATTTACTTCAATCCTACAATGCGGACAATACATTTTTTTTCTATGAAATCTAGCTTTCTGCCCACCCTTTTTTCTTGGCAAATCATAGCTTTTATTGCCACATTTCATGCAATAAAAGCTATTAAATACGATATTATTGTTTCTTCTTCCCATTTCTTTTCTTTTCCTTATCTTTATTTGATAAATATATTATATAATATTTTTAATAATTTATCAATAATTATACTTTGAAATAAATGGTTTCAAAAGTGTCAAGGTCTAAAAGAGCTACTGTATTAGTCCAAAAAGAACCGCAATCAATATCAATTTTATGACCAAGAGCATATGTATATACATATGGTTCTGATTCATCATCTACATCTGCGGCATAGCACCAAGGTGTATGACCGTGCACTACATATACGTCAGAAAACTCTTTAACATCAAAAGCATCATGAATATGCTTTCTATCCCAGATAAAATCAGTAAATTTAGAACCAGGAGTAAAACCAGCATGTGACATTATAACAACTTTACCATCTTTGCGGTGATAGGTTGCGGTTTTCTGTAAGCCATTGATTTTGCGGCACCAGGTTAAATCTGCCCCATCTGCTTCCCATTCAGCACAAGTTAATTCTCCACCATTTTTAGTATGAAGATAATAATTATCGCCGCAAAAACTTCCATATTCTGCATAGTCATAAATACTTCTAGCTAGCATATCCTCATGGTTTCCTTTAAGGAAAATAAACTGCGGGTCATAATAAATTGATTTAAAACATTTCCAAGGTTCTGGACCACGGTCAACTGCGTCACCTAAGAAATATACTTTATCTTCTGGACCGATAAAGTTTTTAATTTTTTCATAAAGACCATAAACTCCATGAATATCTGAACAACAATAAGTACTCATTCCAATCACTCCTTGTTAAAATCTCATTACTGGTAAGCCTTCTTCTTTTAGCTTCTGGTAAATATCTTCTTCTCTGACATCGTACCAGGTAGGATGCTCATGTTGAATTAATTGAGCCGCTAAAGTTTCACATACATCCTGTAACTGACTTTTTTCACAACCGCCAAATTCAATCATTATTAAATCCTCCCTTTAATTTATATATATATTATATATTATTTATAATAAAAAATCAAAATAGGACTTTTATCTTAATAGATAAAAGTCCTATTTGTTAAAAGTGGAAAATCTCTATTGCTACATAAAGCGCAGTACAAGAGAAAAATCCTGTATAAAAATATCTTGCAATACCAGGATGAACAATATTATAATGGCACATAAAACAAATAACTAAAACCCAAAGTATCGCTCCAATTATTTTACTCGGTTTCATCTATAAGCTCCTCCAATGCTACCGCGGCGACGCGCAAATCTACACGTTCACCAAGCACATTTGTAATTTTGTACATTAGTTCCTGTTTATTTTCTGCGGTAATTAACATATTGTATTTATCTGCAATTTTTATAATTCCCTCTTTAATTGCTTCTTTATTAGTAATAATTGGTGGCATATATACTGTAAGATAACTTAATTCTTTATAATAATTTTTAAGAGTCTTTGATTTAGAAACTGGACAAGCCAATATAAAGGTTTTTGTCTTACGGACTTGATTAATTACAACCGCATCTATTAATTGTTGCGGAGGGTCTGAAAACCCTTTCTTTGCAGACAGAACTTTAATCTCTGTCATTAATTTAGAAAGGGTTGTCATTTTTATTCTATTGTTTTTCTTTTTAGCTGCTTCATAATCATATTCAATTTCTTTTAAATTTGCCATAGTTAAATATCCTGAAAAATAAATTCACCATTATGTTTCTTCATATATTCTCTATATTTATCCCTATTATATCCAATTTTAGGGTCAGAGAAAGCTGCGGCATATGCTTTACGTTCACAAATCCCGCAAACACAAGCACCTACAGTTCCAATGCTGGTAGGAGTAAAATGATAATCAAAACCGCCACCAATAGCCCCATGATAGCCACGAGGATTTTTATGTTCTTTTTCATCATGTTCTTTAGACCAATTACGAATAGCTTCTTTCTCTTCCTCTGTAATTGGGAAGCCTCTGTACATATCTTTTCTCATGGCTTCTCTATCGGCTTGTGCAATCTCAACTTGCTTTTTCATTGCGGTTAATTCATCATCTTTGTAATTATCTGCTTTAAGTTGTGCATTTTCTGCTTTTAATCTTTGAATTTCGTTGTCTTTGCTTTTAGATAATTCTTTAATATCCATTAAATAATCTTCAATAGTTTTATCAGATACAAAAACTCCACTATGTTTAAATAATCTTCTTGCTCTTTCATTATCTACTGGCATATTTATCTTCTCCTTTTTATTATATATAAATAATATAATAAAAAGAGCAATAAATCAATTATTGCTCCTTATAGTTTTTTACCAAGATTTTATAAATTTCATTACAACGTATAAAATCCTCAGAATTTCCACCATTATCAGGATGGGTATTTTTTAATGCAATTTTCATAAACTTTAATGTATCTTTCGGTAATACTTTGCCCTTTTTTAAATCTGTTTGCGGCATTGTGTTCTGAAATCTTAATTTTGAATTTAAAACTTCAAGAGCATATATATGACTTTTTAAAGTTCTATTTTCTATTTTTAAAGTTTCATTTTCTCCTAAGCAGCTCATAAGAAGACCTAAATTTACTACTAGAATAAATAAGAGCAAAGTAATAATAATTTTCATTCTATCTCCTTTTAGTAAGGAGAGTTACCTCTCCTTACATTTCACTCAGCAAATCTTCAGATACATTATCAGTTTCTCCAGAAGCTTCAGCCTGAGCCACAGCAATTCCAGATAAACATTTAAAGTCATAATTTTTGTGCTTATATGCGGCAAATCCTGGACGATTCAGAATTCTGCATACAACACCTTCCCGCACATGAGTTTTACCTACTGGGTCTGGACCATCATAGTATTTCTCTGCGATTTCTTTAATATATTCTCCTGGATTTACTTCCTCTGGAATAAAGCCTCTCCACAGAAGTGGAACACATTTAACTCCCATCTGTTCACAACGATAACGCATAAAGTCTGGAGTATATTCTACTACATCACCATCTTCATTTGTAGTTGTCATACGGTAAACGTATAAATCAGATTTTTTGTTATCTGGGTCACAGCCATAAGAGAATACAGTTTCTTCTCCATACTGTTTGATAAATTCTTTATTATTTAACTTTTTATTGCTAGCTTTTGGCATGATTGGAACACCATCATCAGTAAAACCAACAATTTCATAATAAACAGTTTCGTCTTTATGAAGTTTTCCCTCAAAGACTTTTTCGTGCTTTTCTCTAAACTCATTGGAGCCATAAAAACCACCATCGAAGGAATCTAATACGGTTCTGCGGGTTCCAGATACAAGACCCCAATCGTATTTAGGTTTGCTATGCTTATCGAAGTAAGCAACCATAGCTTTCTGCAATTTATTGAGTTTTCTATCTCGGTCTTTAATTTCACAGAAAACCGCAAGTACATTTGTTGGAACAATATCCACTAATCTTGGTAGATATCCAGTTCTACCAGAAGTACCGTGCATTTTAAGAGTAATCTCCACAAGGTCACCATTTTTAAAAGCTCCCATATTATAAGCAAGCTGCTCTGTGTCAGCATGTTCAACAAAAAGTGGAGCGATTGGTACTTTCTTTTTGCGGGTTTTATTTACTCTATTATCAGCAGAGTGATGTTTGCGGATAGGAATATATTTCTTACAAATTTCATGTCCATTCAAAGTAGTAACAGTATCACCAATATTGAGTTCGTCAAGGTTGATTCCTGTATAAACTACACATTTAAGAGGAAGAAACAAGCCATCAGATTTTTCACCTCTTAACCGCACAGCAGTAACATTTCTTTTCTTTGGGTCCATATATCCAGTATCTGGAGTACCATCTGGTTTCTTTCTCAGGAGATGATTCTCAAGGCAAAATTCCTCAGAAAGCTGAAGGTCTACTGGAAAATAAATACCAATCTCACCCATAGTAATATCAAGAGAAACGCAAGTGTCATTTCCAAAGAAAGTAGCAATATTTAATCGGTCAGCATTTGGATGTTTTCTCAGTTCATTTACTTTTACTACATAACCGCAATGTTCAGACATATAAATCTTCTCCTTTTCTTTTTTTATTTACTTGTAATAAACCAATATTTATCACAATATTTTTTCTTCTGAGCAGCAGCATTACGAATTTTATTCATAATTCTGTTATGTGTTGCTTCTGTAATGATAATTTTATTTTTACCATGATTCATTTCATGTGTAATAAGATATTCAGCGGTATCAAATAAAGAATCAAATCCTTTATAAACCTTTTTCCCTTTCTTATCAAGGCTGATAAAAACTTTGTGTGAATCTTTTTTCATATCTATATAAGTTTCAACCGGTCCTTCTTCAATAGTATTTTCAACTCTATACTCAGCTAATTCCGCGCAAGTATTATCAATAGGAGTAGATTCTACTTTATCAAATACATATTTCAGAAGGCGAGCATCATCAAGTGCATTATGATTTTGCTCAATTTCATTTCCACGAATATAATTAGCAATTTTTCCAAGATTAATTGGTTTAATTAAACCATAATGCACTTTTACTTTTGGTGCATAGTCAGTTAAACTAGACTTAATGTAACTTAACATTGCCCCTGCTTTAAAATTTGTAGACCTTTTAATATTGGCTTTGAGAAACTGCACGTCAGTATTACCATAACAATAAAATACATTCTGTTCATTTGGAGATTTTTCCATACACCAATCGAATAAATCAGAAAACACTTCATTTGGTAAAGCTGCGTCTACAAGCATTTCATTTGTAATGCCTGTTAAATCAGTGATAAATTTAGTAATCTTTCCTTCTGGTTTTACTAAAGAATAAAATGTATCTCCATTCTCATTAATGCATCCAACAGAGATAATTTCATTTGTAAACTGTGCTGCCTCAAAGTCAATAAAAAAATTCATAAGTTATTCCGCCTTTTCTTTTTTCTTTTCTAATTCCTTAAATACTTCTACTGCTTTCTGGTAATTATCTCCATGTACTGAATCTGGAATTGCATATATTACCTGTTTAAAATTTTTTCTTTCATCGGCAAGATACTTATTAAACAAAGTAATAACTTCTGTTGCATCCTGACCAAATACGCCACATCCAAAAGCTCCAAGAATAAGTGTATCTACTCCTTCTCTTGCGGCGATGTCAAGAACAAATTTAATGCGGCTTTCCAAAATTTTGGAATTTTCTTCCGCAGTAATTCCATATCCATATTTTTTGTTTGGTGTAAGATTTGGAGCTGCACAAGTAATTACATTGATAAACTCTTGGTCATCTCCCTGTTCAAACATAATATGTGGAGAAAAAATAGCTCTATTCTCATACATTGCTTTATTAAGATGTTTATTATTCCAATCATAGTAATAATCAAACTCTCTTAATACGTTATATAAATAAGAATTCTGGCATAAACACTCTTCCTGAGCTCTTGAGCCTTGAAGAAAGCCGCCTCCTGGATTCTTATATGAAGCAAAATTTAAAACACAAATGGTTCCTTTACCAAAAGTTTTTCTTGCTTTAAAGATTGCTTCAACGCTTCCAACATCCCACAGATAAACTGGCATATTCTCACGATACAAAGGATGTGGAACATAAGTATTTCCAGTATAAACATGGCTATTCTTTTTTGCATAAACAATATCTTCTTTATATTTATGAGCCATATCTAAAGTTCTTTTCTTAGCAGTTTCTGCTCTGCCTTGACGATTACCATCCCAATAATATTTAATTTTGCCCATTTAATAACTCCATAACTACTTTATTAATAAGTTTGCCGTCAGCCTTTCCTTTAAGCTTTGGCATAATATTTTTCATAACCAAACCTTTCATCTTTGGATTAATTGGTTCAGTAACCGCCTGAGAAAGTTCAACTAATTCAGCATTGATGAACTTTTTAACCTCGTCTTCAGACATCTGCTTCGGCGCAATCTCATTAATATATTTCATGTTTTCTTTGTACATATTAAGTAAATCTGTACGGTTTGCAGGACAAGTATCAATCTGTTCCTGGCAAGTTTTTTTACATTTCAAAATAGCTGCATCAACAATCTCTTCTGTAATGTTGTCCTTGCATTTCTTCTCGATTGCCATATTTTTGGTACAAGTCACGATATCTGCAATTACAGCTTTTTTAACTCGATTTTGCTGCTTCATACTATCAGTCAAATCTTTCATCAACTTCTCGAAAGTCATCTAAGTCAACCTCCTCTTTTTTCTTTATCTTTTCTACTAAATCTTCATATTCTGCAAGTCGTTTGATATGCTCGAAGAAAGGGCAGGTACTACATATATCATCTGCTTTTGGATACATACCGTAAAGGTCATCCATCCACTCCTCTGCACCACATTCATCAATACGACATTCCCAATTATCTTTTGGTCTAGTCATTCGACTCATTTTTATTTTTCCCTTCCTTAACTTTCTATAATTATTATAATATTTTTATAATAAAAAATCAATGATGAAAATAGAAATAGTCAAATATATCTTCAATGGAATACATAATTTGCATATTTGCATCAACAATTTCTGTATCTACATTTGGAACTTCATAAATTATAAGTTGACCATTTTCTGCAAAATCACGAACATATTCTGCAATTTTATCTGTGTGTGTAATAAAAGCCATTGTATCTGCAATACCATTAGCCATTATTGCAGTGGTCATACTCTCTCTATCTAGTTTATGAAGTTTAGCATATTCGTTACAAGCTGCTACTAAACAATTTGCAAGTTTACAAAAAATTATCTTATTATTCTGATATGAAAGTTTTTTCACTTTAAATCTCCTCAAAGTCTTTAAGCATAAGTTCAGCTACATATTCTGCATCTAGGTCTTCTGGCATCTCTTCTTCGGTTACATAATCTGAAGCTTCTTCTCTCATAAATTCCTGATATGACATTCCATACCCAGACCAATTATCTACGCCATCCCATTCAAGTTGTGTTAGCTCTAGTCTTGCTGCCAAAAGACTTAAAAGGACTTCTCTTGAAACTTTATAATTCTTTTCTGAATAAGTGCTATTACTTTTACAACTCATAATATTCTCCTTTATTTATAAAGAATTGTATACTGTACCCAGACTTCATTACAGCCACCGTTATTATGATTCTGCACAATAAAATGATTTACTTTAACATCAGTTACAGTATATTTATCTCCTAGTATATCCAATTTCTTTTTAAGGTCTGTTTCTGCGGCAGCCACTAACCCTGGATTTACGCCGCCGCCGGAATCTTTCCATCTAGCTTCTGAAACTTGTCTACATATTACAGCCGCATTCATAGTTTATCTCCTAATTCTATAACTTCATGGAATAACATTGTTGCTCGATAAGGTTGAATATTTCTATTATCATGAAAATGCCCAAAATAATATCTTTTATATTTACACATATCTATAACATTATTAAGGTATCTTTCAGTTGTTTTATCTATATCTTTTTGATTTACTTGTGGTAAAAATAAATCACAGATATATGGTTCAAACATTCTTGGGCAAGTATGCGAAAAAATATAATCACATCTAGGATTTTCTTTCAATAGCCGCAAACCAATACCCATTTCATCGTCTGTCATTTGTTCTTCTGAAAACCAAGAGTAACCATTGGCTAAACGATAGTTCTTATCTGGTGAATAAGCTCCTGGAAATATGAGAGTCTTTTTACCCTCAATATCATATAAACTTGGTTCATCGAAAGCGTATTTAATAAAAGGATATTTCTTTTCAAACCAAACAAGATTGTTCCAAAAGATGTCTAAATGCCATTCGTCTGGATTTTTTGCGGCGCAGTTATATGGACGCTCCTCGTGGTTTCCTCTTATAACAAAATAAATTATATTATATTTATCACTATACTTGCGAAGTTTTTCTTTGAAAGAATCATCACGATAATTAAAAAAATAGTTACCGCCAAAATCTCCAAGTATAATTAAATAGTTAGTTTCTGCGGAGTTTATTCTGCCTGACTCGCAAAAATCCCGCACGGGCTGAAACCGCCCATGCAAATCTCCAGTAATCCATATTTTACTCATTTTAATTTTTCACCTCTATATTGCTCTCATAAGTATCAATAAGTAGCATAATTGCTTCTCTAAGGTCTTTATTTAAAAATTCTTTTACATCCCCATATTTTTCCTCTTGAATCTTTTCAACTTTATTTAGCATAATTGGTTCCCAAAAATAAAAATAATTAAGAAAATCATCCGCAGAAGTTCTTGTTTCCAATGTTTTTTGATATTTCATAAGTTTAATTACTTTTCTTGCCGTTCTATTTGGAATAAGACACTCTTCATAGAGTTTATTTTCAGAATAATGTCGTAAAAAATACATAAGTCTGAAGCCATTACCAACTTTTTTGCCATCATAAGGATTTTGAAGTAAAGTATGTTTTGCTTGTCCGCAAATACTGGTAATACATTTTTTCATATCATAATGAGAAATTAAATCTCTATTTTTAATAAATTTATCTTTCCAAATGTCCATATAAGTTGGATTAAGTCCAAAATAATTAGTATATAATACTTCTACAAAATTAATATTCTGCTTTTTAAGGTTGTCAACAAAATGACGAACATCCATAAGTTCACAATGTTCACCGTTTGACAGCTTATATTCTCTTACTCTTGGTTTATCAAAGATAGCTTCTTCTTTTGATGGAATATAAATAGCTTTTGTATCAACATCTGAATCCTCAAGGTCACATTTATAATTCTGAGAACCATAAAGAAAAATACCCAAGATATGTTTTTCATCAATTCCTTCAGAAATAAGTTTTTCTTTATGTGCCATAATTTTTTCATTAATAGTATTCATATTCTAAATCTCCTGCGGTTGGGTCGTAATTATTGTGAATAAGTTCTAAAGCATCTAATGAAGTTTGAGAAAACTCAATTTTATCAATATCTTTATATACTTCTTTTGCAGTTTCTGGAATACTTTTTTTATTTTTCCAAACATTGTTTAAACAAACAATCATATTGTAACATTGGTCATATTTGTCACCTCCCAAATATTCACCTAATTTAAGTAAATATTCTGCATCCTCGATGCCCCATTCACAACTATGACTTTCCTGAAATGTTTTTGCTTCTGTCGGAATAGTAAAAATAGTAATTCCTACTAAAGAACTAATTAAAATCTTTTTAAACATTTTTATCACCTTTTCTTTTTTACTATAAATATATTATATAATAATTGATATAAAAAATCAAAAAAGGGTAGAAGAATTAACTTCTTCTACCCAAATGTTACTTATTTATTTTTTCTCTAAAGCAGTTTTTGCTTTATCGAGGACGCCCTCAAGAGTGGTTCCACGAACCATTCTATCAACGACCTCAGAAACGCTTTCATGACGAGCAATAGCATATGGAGCGAATCCTTCTGCAACGCTACGCATCAGTTCTGCATTAGACTGTGAATTCATAGATTCGATAAGACCTGGCTGAATTGCACTTAATACATCAACGATTGCTTTAGCATAAGCTTCCTGACGAGCCTGCTCCAGCTCAATCTTCTTAGCTTCCACTGCGGCTTTCATATCCTCTTCAGCTTTCTCTCTCTTAATCTTTTCATCATTAATAGTATTCAGTACATCCTGTAAATCAAGCTCTGCCTGTCTAGCCGCAGCTTTCTCTACCTCAGCTTTACGATTTATTTCTGCCTGAGCTGCTAACTGATTAAGAGCACGCTCTTTATCAAGTTTCTGTTTCAGAGCATCCTTCTCAGCTTTAATCTGCTGCTCTTCAGATTCAGCTTCAAGTTTTCTCTTAGCGATTTCCGCGTGTTTCTCAATATCAGCAAGCTCAAGAGCCTGTCTAATATTATCATACTGGGATTCATTTAACAGCTCTGCAATGTCATCCTCAACAGAAATTGAAAGAATTTCTGCGTCATATACATACATTCCATTCTCTGTAAATTCTCTACCTCTCCATGGTTTAGCATTCTCACTAGTGCTTTTATCTGCATCATCTGCTGGAGCCGCAATCGCTACATTTCTTACAATATCAGAATAGTTCTTCCAGAACTCCTCGATAGTGTACTTCTTAGCCTCTCTCTTGATAAGAGAACGCTCTTTATCGCAAAGATACTTAACATAGTTTTCAACGCTGAACCATTTATCTTTCATTGCAATGTCGAAATTTACACAGTAAGAAATCTTAACAGATGCTCTTACAAAATCAGAAGTTTCAATATTAACAATATCAGAAATCTTATTATTTTCATGTCTTAAAAATACTGTACTCAGCAGATGGTCTGTAGTTTTTGGTTTTCCGGTACTCATCTGAAGCTCTGCAAGTGTCTGGTCGTAATCCAGAAGAATTGTACTAGGACCGCAAACAACTTTACGAGTTCCATTCTTAGATACTACATTAACTGCATATCCAGTCCATACGTCAACAGAAACAACACCATCGAATTTATTATCGAGAGTAATTGTTCTCGGTTTTGTATAAGAAGTTCCTCTAGAAATGCTTGCTTTTGCTTCAAGAGAAGCTAAGCTAGTATAATTGGAATCAACTGCATTAGATACTGAACAGCAATAAGCCAGATTATCCATATTTGCGGCTGTCCGCATACTTTTTTCAACAGATTTTTCTGTTAAGCCCACATTGTACTCAAGAGCTTTAATATTACCAGGGTACAGTAAATTACACTCTTTTTCTGTCAATTTACGTTTAACAATTACCTGAGTTCTTGGGTCTGGAAGGAACATAGCCGGACCTTTAACTGTAGTAATCTCACCTGTAAGACGATTCATCACATAGCGTCCCTCACCCGCAGGAATTGCGATAGCGTGATGCATAATCTTATTATCATAAGAAATAATTGCATGTTCTGGACGTGGATAGTAAATCATCTGCTGGTCGCCTGTAATAAACAGCTCTTCACCTACTGGATGAACTGTACCATCTTCATCTTTATACTCTGCGATTACTTTTACATAAACACCACTGATTTTACTCAGCTCAATAGCTTTGAAAATGTAACCACCTTTTGGAGATGTAACAAACTGCTCTGTTGGCTCTGGGAATACTACTTCTGGACCATGAACATAACGTTTATTTCCATTCTCGTCTTTGAGAATACAATACTCAAGACGCTCAAGTGTAACTGCTTCACGCACATAATCTCCACGATTATTTACAGGAATTACTTCAATACCTGTTGGTGGAATATAAAATGAAATCTCAGTTCCTTTGATAACCAGAAGCTGACCATTCACACAATTTGTAGTTGTACCTGCAATTTTATTACCTTCAGAATCAATAACTTCACCCTGATTAGAGTTTGCGGCATCCGCTTCATAGACTCTTGCCAGAAGATACTGATTAGAACGAAGTGCATGACCTTTAACTACCTTCGCCATCTGTCCTGGATAAAGAGCAAAACTTACTGGACCGCGCACATTGATTTTCTCACCAATATGAATATTATCTGGTAAAGTATTTGATGTACCAGTCTGCGGATGCTTGTTTCCCTCTACTGGATTCTTCAGAATAACATACCAGTTTTCCGGTGCTGTTGTGAAAAGAGATTTTGCTTCATCATAACTACATTGCTCAAAACTTTTTGTTTTTGAATTAAAACGTACCAGTTTATCAGACTGAGACAGAGACATTTTTGTCGGTCCAACTAGACAAGACACATGACCTTTCGTCTCGTCGAGGACATAACTATACTCGTTGATACTTAATACTAAATCTTTCTGAATTGAATTTTCCATTGATTTTTCCCTTTCTTTTTGCTTTCTTTAATTTATATATTTATTATATTATAAAAAATTTAAAAAATCAATGAAATAAAAATAAGGGGAAACCTTATGAAAGGTCTCCCCAAGAAATTATTTTTTAGTCAAAGCTTTTAGCACACCATCTTCTGCGGTTTTAATTACATTATCTACATAAGTTCCAGATATTTTAGAAGCATTTATTTTTCTTTCAACATATTCATGCGTATTATCTTTAGCAGTAGAACCATCTGTACCAAAATAAAGATTAGTAATAGTTCCTCCACTAATATTGCATTTAATAGAATTAAGAGTACCACTTACGTCAGAAGCAGTTTCTCCACCTAGATAAGCTTTTTCAATAGTTCCACCAGTAATATCATATTCTACGTCTCCAACAGTTCCTCTGTTAGTAGCTTGTAGAATCTGAATATTTCCCCCGTTGACTTTTATTGAAGCAGCATTAGTATTACCATTAGAACCGGCAGTAGTAACATAATTAAATGTTCCATCATTAATTATTAATTCTGCTTTAGTTTCTACATTTGAATCTGCTCCACAACCGCCGCAATATAAATTAGTTTTAACTATACCATCATTTATAATGATTTTAACATTATATACTGTATTTGGATACATTCTTTGATAGTAGTCTGACCAAGCGGCACCTGCGCCATCTATATCATTAATTATACCACCATTAATTATAATTTCTGTAGTATCTACTGTTCCACCAGCATTATTGCCACCCATTATATTGTGAATATAACCACTATTCATAGTAATTTTAGTATGCGGAAAATGTAATGGTACAGAAATAGAATCTCCACCACCTAAGACATTTATTTTACTTCCATCTTCAAATACTTTTTCTCCGCCAATCCAGCTAATTTTAATAGCCTTATCGCCTGACGCATCTTTGTCAATTACTATTGGATGTCCTAAAGCAAAGAAAATATTCATTTTTTCATCATAATATGGAGTCATATTGTTTATGACAAATTTATCTGTTTTTAAATCTGTCTCCATTACATTCTTATCATAAGATATAATTTTATTTACTCTATTTAAGAGAGTAGAATCATCATATGCTTCTGGAATAGTAATATTTTTCTTAATCCAGTCTGCTAATTTATTTGTTTCTGTATAAGCTTCTAATTGAGTTTTTAACTCTTCATCAGTAACTATAGCTTCTGGATTTGCGGCAAAATAATCTTGAACTGCTTGCGCTATATCTTCAGCTGAAACTGCGCCAGAACTAGAATTAGAACTTTGAATTTTCCATTTATTTTCACCGTTAAGAATATACCTAGAATTATTACCAATACAAAAAGCTGTTGAACCCATTTTAAGATTTTTATTGGTTAATTCATCTAAGTCTTTAACACTATCCACAACAAAATCAGAAATACCATACTGAGTATTTCCATTTTGGGATATAATTCCTATCATATATTTACCTCCTATTAAGTTATATTAAAAAAAGCCCTAGTGACAAAAATCACTAGGGCATTAGATATGGTTTATTAACCGTTTACGTTACCTGAAAGAACCTTTTCCTCAAACTCTTTTGTATCAGAGATGCATGTTGCAATGTTCTCCTGATATTTGTCTTTATTGACGATAGTTTTGGAAATACTAACGTTTCCGTCTGTGCTCATATTTGCGGAAATATTTGCTACTACTTCGTCTTCTACAGAAATTGTTCCTTCAATGTTTGAATAAAAACTTGTAATACTAAGCATAACTTAATATACCACCTTTCTTTTATTTTCATTATATTTAAAACTGGGGCAAATCTTTTTTATTAAATTTGCCCTTGTGAACTTTAATATTATTATATTATATTTTTATTTAAGAGTCAAAATTAAACTAAATATTTATCTCCTAAAAGCATATTTAAAGTAATATTGTCTCTTTCCCAATAAGGAATACGAACTAAAGGAATATTTTTATTTTTAGCAAATTCATTTTTCTTTTTATCACGCTCTTGCTGTTCTTGTAAAGTTATTCTACTTTTCCAGATTCCCCAAGTTTCCATATAATGTTGAATTCCATCAAATTCAATAAAGCGTATTGGTTGTTCTTCTTCATTTAATATAGCAAAATCAAATCTAGCCGGATTATTTTTATTAGTAAAATATATTTCTTTAATGCTATATTCAGCCTTAAATTTAATTTTATTTTCAGCTAAAATTGTTTCTATATTTTTAGCTCCAATAGAATAATTTACACATCCACATGAAGTAGTGTGTAGTGCAGTCAAATTGTTACTATCAACTTCATAATAATTGCCACAATCACATTTACATTGCCAAATAGCATTTCCACTTGAATTGCTTTTTCCAGTATATTTAATAGCTGTTAAATTACCAAATTTTTTACCTGTTAAATCTTTTCGTAGAGCTTTTCCTATTCCTTTATTTTTTTGACATCCACAACTTTTATGTACTTTTAAATTACTACTATTTTTAATACAATATTCACCACAAGCTTTGCATAAACAGTTCCATTGTGTAGTATAATTTTTCCCATTGGGGGCTCGACTAATTACTTTGAAATATTCATTTTCAAATCCTGTATAATCTTTAAAATTGCTAGGTACTTTTTTAGGTTTATACTCAACTAATTCTTCAAATTTCATTTTAATATACCTCCTGCTATTATAAATGGAGTTTGATTAAGACAAAATAAAAATCTTTGCCCAATCAAACTCCATTATATTAGCCAATAGGAGAGTACCTATCACTATTCAACTTATCCATCATTAATTCGTAACCACGTTTTCCAGCTAAAATCTGTTCAAATATTACTGGTGAGAAACCTGAAACATAAGAAACATCTGACCCTTTGTCTAAAATAGTATTCTCTCTAGCATCAACATTCCAATAAATAAGACAAGGCATTTTGTAACCATAAGATTCAAATTTCTTACGAATGGCTTCCATTTCAGTTTCGCCCCAACCACGACGAGTTGTAACCGCGTAGTCTATTTGCATATCACTGATTACAATAACATTCTGTGGTAGGTCGTCCTGAGACATATGATAACTAATTGCATTATTAAGAATCAAGTCGAAAACTGCTTCAAGATTAGTATTGTCACACAAATTAGTCTGATAAATTCTCTTAACCTTGTCACAAAAATCTACACCCTCAACCGCAATAAGCTGTGGTCTGGAAGCAAAAGAAATATAGTGTCCAGCGAACGGACCTTTTGCTCTTTCTGCGCAGTACATACCAAGAGAGATAGCAATATTAATTGGGCAAGACGCAGAATTTCCAGTCATAGAACCAGAAGTATCAACAACTGCGATACCATTAAATGTAGCTTCATTGAAATAATCTGTAAGATTATCCCAATACTTATTTACCATAAGTCTATTGGTATCATCCATAGGCGGTAAAACATAATCATACCAACCTCTACGTGTCCAAACTTTAGTAGCTTTATCAACTACTTCATATGGATATAATGTACCCGCATTTACAGTTTTTGTTTCATCTTTTGCAAACTCTTCATAAGTCTGCACTCCGGCTTTAGCGCGTTCAATGTCTCTGCGGGCAAAGGCATTTTTATACTTTAAGCCAGCTTTAGACGGAATTTTGTCATATTCGATTTCTGACCATCTGTTCTCGCTCATAAGTTTCTCAAGCACGTTAATGCGAGTTCTCAGTACAGAAAGAGTTTTTCTATACTGCTTATGAGTCATTCCAAGGAACTGACGAGTAATATTACCTAATCTGCGGGATTCAGCAGAAGAGGTATTCTCAGATTTCAGCCATTTTGCAAGCAGAGATGGAGTTTTACAAACAACATCCAGCTCAAGCTGGTCTTTGATTACCTGTAAAGCATCACTTTCAAGTGGTGTTCCTACGAACGTGTATAAATCATCCCATCTACCATATTCACTGATATGAACAAGATTACGACGAGCTGCTTCTGTATCATAGGTTGCAAGGTCTTTCATACACACTCTGAAAAATCTACGCTCACCCTGACCGCCACGTACATCTCTAATATAAAACAGACACTTCAGTGCATAAAGTGGATTTTCTGCAAACGCTTTACGCCACATAAGAATAACATCTTCATCTGAGCGATTACGCATTGCCGCACCCATTGCAAACATATCCAGAAGGTCACTCCTGGTCGTAACTCTTTTTACAGCACCATTTTCTGTTAATCCAACATTCATAGTGTCTTTCATTGCTTCCATAAATTTACTCATATAATTTTCTCCTTTTTCTCTTAGACTTCTCTTGGACAAGAGAATATTTTTTATTTTCTTTAATTATTATAAAATAATTTTTTATAAAAATCAAAGACCCAGCTGAGAATCGGACTCAGGATAAGAGTGTTGCAGACTCCAGGTTTACCACTAGCCTACCGGGTCATATTTTCTTTTCTTTCTTAACTTTGTATATATATTATATATTATTTTTTATAAAAAATCAAAGGGAGAAATTAATCTCCCTTTAAAAATTTTTATAAATCTAAAAACCAAGAGAGCATTACCCAATATGAATTTGATTTACCATTTTTATCTGCTTTTTCTGCAAATAAAAACCTATAATCTTCTAAAGTAACTACCATTCCTTTATTTTTGTGTTTCATTTCATATTCATAAGCATATTCTCTCATAGATTTCATATTTTATTCTCCTTAATTAAAACGTCTAATTCCAAGAATTTCACTCGAATCTGCGGCACGGTCGTTTGTAGTTCCATATGCTGCGCCTTTGGCTTCAATAATACCGCCCTCGCCATCATAAATAGCTACATGACCATTGTAAATAATTACATCACCTGCCTGAGCGTTTTCAAGTCCATCTACTTCTTCTCCAAGTCCGAGGAAACCATCAGAAGTTACATAATCACCATCATATGCACCAGTATCTTTTAATACATTCCATACAAAGTGACTGCAATCCATACCGGTTTCATATGAATTGCCTCCCCAAGCATATGGGGTTTTGCCAACAAACTGACGAGCATAAGCTACAATGTCTGCATCTCCGCTGTAAACCTCACCTGTATTAGTATCTGTAACTGTATCCGATTCAGTGTCATAGATATAACCATCGCCTATGTCTACCTGAGTTTCTGATTCTTCATAGCTAGTATCTACAGCTTCGCTTTCATCTTCTGAATAAGCGACCGCGGCTTCACCCTCATCATAATCTTCATTTTGAGTAGCTACAGTTTCTCCAGAGCCATAACTTATTACATAAACATCAGCATTCTGAACACCAAAATTTAATGCTTCCTCATGTGAATTCATAAAGATGTCAATAGTTCCATCATCCATATTACCTGTATCCTGAACCTCATAAATATTTCCATTAATAGAAATCTGAGTTCCAAGAGGTAAAGAATTACAAGCTACAGTCCATCCCTCGCTAGGCTCAACGCCCATTGCTGTAATTCCAGCATTTCCGCCATTACATACTTCACAACCGCAATAAGCTGTTAAAGTGTATGTTCCAAGGTAATCTCCATTAGACGAAGTATCTTCAACTTCTTCTTGTGGAACATCTTCTGTATATTCTTCCTGCGGAGTTTCTTGCTCTACTGGAGCTTCTGTCTCAGCATAATCTGCGCCAACGCCCTCATCCGCATTTTCATCATAACTTGGTGTAGTTTCTTCTACTACTGGAGTTGAAACAGGTTCTGCTGTTGCTTCTGGATATACATTCTGTAGTGTAACATAATCAGCATTTACATAACCAGAACCACCATTAGCTGCATTTACTCCTACCCAAGCACCACCATCATAATTTGTAACAACTAATTGATTAGCAGAATTACCAACTCCTACTATATCTGAATTTTCGTCCATGTTAGCTCTTACATTAACAGCATCTACATTTGGTACAGCTATTTGATAAGCAACTGAATCTGCGGCTGCAATAGCCTCATCCCCTTCAAGGAAATAATCGCAAGATACCCAGCCAGTTAATCCACCAGAAGTAACCTGATACCAGCCATCTTGCGCTCCGATGACTGTTGCTGCGTTAAGGTTAGCTAAACGTCCAATTACCTGGGCGTCTGTAGATGGCTCTGCGCGCATCGCTACATAACTTTCACAATAGGAAACAATCATGTCTCCTGGTTGAGCTGCATAAACTGTTAATGGAGATAACATAAGACCTCCCATTAATATTAAACTTATAATTTTTCTTTTCATGTTTCTTTTACCCTTTCTTCTTAATGTTTTTGACAAAACCTATACAAGAACAAGTTAGAGAAACTATTTTCTAATAGTACATTTTTCCCAATACTCTAGCCAAAGTTCCAATGTAGGGAAAGTTCTCTTTATCCAATCACTGCATTCATACTGATACTTGTGAATGGCTTGTTCTCGAGTCCACCTGTAGGACCAACCGTATCCACCATTTGGTATTTTACGGTATGAGCCTCCTTTTGGAAACTCGGCAAGCTTATCGTGTCTCAGTCGCCGGTTGAGATAACGACAATCTTTCTTTTCTTGAATTACTTTTGGATATTTCTTCCAAGAATGACTCATATAATACCTCCTTTTTATTACAAAAGTATTACATAATTATCACCTTGTCCTTTCTTAATTATTAAATTTTTATTACATAAATATTATATAATAATTTTAACAAAAAATCAAAAATAAAAAGCTCCTAGCCAAATTAATGGAAAGGAGCTTTATGTTATTCACTGCAAAATAAACAGCTTATAATTTACAAGAGCCTAAGCTGAAAAATTTAGTGAATAAACTTTTAATTGTATAATTCGCTTTATACATACCTATTATTATAATTCTACAAGAATTAAATTTGGTTTGCTGTGCGGCTCTTAGAGTGGGTAACGGGAATTGGACCCGCATACCTAGTGTGGAAGACTAGTATTCTACCGTTGAACTATACCCACTAACAAGACTCATGTCAGGAAAATTTATAATAAAAACCAAAAGAAAAGAGAAGTTAAAAATTGTAAAAATAATATTATTAGAATTTCTGCTGTCTATGAGTCTTTACTTATATAAAGTATAACATATTTAATTTTAAAAATCAAACGGAGCGTAGAGGATTCGAACCTCTGTGCCGCTTGAGGCGACGCTTGATTAGCAGTCAAGTGCAATAAACCAACTCTGCCAACGCTCCATATTCAAGATACACTCACACACAAGATGGGATTTGAACCCATGTTCTCAGATTTTTAGTCTAATGTCTTAACCGCTGGACAACTTGTATAATTTGCTGTATGTATCTTTAGCGGCGGGGGTGGGATTCGAACCCACGGACCGCTCATCACGGTCGGAGGATTTCAAGGCCTCTGCACTCAACCAGGCTATGCGACCCCGCCATAAAGGGGAATTTCTTCCCCGATTTATTTACGCATTTTTCATAAGGTCGTCAATGACATCTGCGGTTGCACGAACCTCGCTCTCCGCATCCATGACGTACTTATTCATCTTCTGCATTTTTCTCATTGCTGCATCTACTGCTCTTACAGCTTTCATCTGTTCTGCTTTGGCTCTCTTAGCTCTTTTCTTTGCAATTTTATGGGAACAACGAGCAATAGCCAGGTTTTCACCAAATGTCTGGTCAAATGAATCCCTCGGGTCACACTTCGACACACCCTTAACAGTTTTTCCGGCATAAGTAGAAACCGCAATTACTTTATTATCTTTGCCTTTAAAAATTTTGTACTTACTTTTTGGAAAACTCATATTTTCTTCTCCTTATCTTTAATTTATATATATATTATATATTTTTTTTATTTAAAAATCAATAAATATTTTCA